>ERZ808028.1206-NODE-1206-length-16477-cov-4.815366_pt1 | contig 16477 bp, 11 predicted proteins | sample MGYA00380184_ERZ808028 | MGnify/ENA primary metagenome ERZ808028 (study PRJEB31490, sample SAMN06133397) | mouse gut metagenome | isolation source: J8_1 | host: mice | place: China: Chengdu | collected 2015-05 ...
TGAAAACAGAACAAGGCTTTATTTTAACTGTATTGATGCAGTAAAAAAGGCGTTGTCTGATAAGATGATTATAACAACAAGGCTTAGTGCTTATGACGGCTTTCCTTATCCCTTCGGCTTCGGCACAAGCCCTCATAAAGAAATTGATTTAACCGAAACCGAAAGGATTCTTTCAGAATTACAAAAAAGAAATATTGAACTTGTGAATATTACAATAGGAAACCCGTATTTGATACCGCATATCAACCGACCGTTTATAAACGGACCTGAGGACGGAGAAACAGGTGTACAAAGAGCCGTGAACATAACAGGTGAGCTTCAAAAGAAATTTCCTCAATTAAAACTGATTCTGTCCGCTTTGTCATTTAAGGGAGCAGATGCAGTTGATTTTGCCGAAAAATGTCTTGAAAAAGGACAGTGCTCACTTGCAGGTTTTGGCAGAATGACCTTTGCTTATCCTGATTTTTATTGTGATTTCCTTAAAAACGGAGAGCTTGACAATAGCAAATTATGCATTAAATGCGGCAATTGCAGTAAAATGATGCGTGCAGGCGGAGTGGCAGGCTGCCCTGTTCGTGACAAAGAGGTATATTTACCACTATATAAAAAATATATCGGAGTATGATACTATGAGAAAAACAGCAATCATAACAGGCTCGGCAAGGGGAATGGGTTTTGAAACTGCCAAAGAGCTTGAAAAAAACGGATACAATGTGGTTATGTGTGCAAGACACAGCAATCATGAGGCGGAGGCTTTTATAGAAGCCCATCCTGATACCGCTTTGTTTGTTACGGCAGATATAAGTGACGAGGGTGACAGAAATAAAATCATTTCTGAGGCGCTTGATAGCTTCGGTTCAGTTGATGTTCTTGTGAACAACGCTGGTGTTGCACCGCGTGAACGAAAGGATATGCTGGATATATCTGATGATGATTTTGATTATGTAATGGATATCAATTTAAAGGGTACCTATTTTATGGCACAATCCGTTGCAAAGGTTATGCAAAAGCAAGGCGGCGGATACATCATCAACACAGGCTCGGTAAGTGCGGATACAGTGTCCTTGAACCGTGCCGAATACTGTATTTCCAAAGCAGGTATCAGTATGATAACGAAATTATTTGCCGTGCGTCTGGCAGCTGATAACATCAAAGTGTTTGAAATAAGACCGGGTATTATTGATACAGATATGATATCGTCGGTAAAAGAAAAATACAACGCACTTGCAGAGCGGGGAGATATTCCTGCAGGAAGAATCGGCAATGCAGCAGATTACAGCAAAGCAGTGATGGCTGTATTGTCAGGCGGACTTGATTATGCAACAGGGACTATTATTGAGTGCGGCGGCGGTATGCACATATCTGTTCTCTAAGGAGATTTTAAAATGTTACAATTTAACACAGTCATAATCGGAAGCGGTGCAGCCGGTTACGCTGCTGCAGACCGACTCCTATCTTTCGGCATTAAAAATATCGCAATGCTTACATACAGCAGAAATGCAGGCACTTCACGCAATGCAGGTAGCGATAAGCAGACCTATTATAAATTATCCTGCACAGAAGAGGACAGCCCAATCAAAATGGCTGCTGCCCTTTCCTTCGGCGGCGGTATGCACAAGGACACTGCGTTTATTGAAGCGGCAAACAGTATGCGGTGCTTTAATCACCTTGTTGAGTACGGTGTGCCGTTTCCTACTGATCATTACGGCAGATTTGTAGGATATAAGACGGATCATGACAATGCACGCAGGGGAACAAGCGCAGGACCGCTTACCTCAAAATATATGACGGAATGTCTTGAAAAAAATGTGCTGAGCAATAAAGCGTTTACCTTGCTTGATGAAACAGCGGCAATACGGATTGTTACTGAAAACAACAGAGCAATCGGTTTGATTGCCCTGCAGAAGAACGGCAGCTCATACAGGCTTTTGCCGATACAGGCAAAGTATGTTATTGCTGCAACAGGCGGCGCAGCAACGGTTTATAAAAATACGGTTTATCCCGATTCACAGACAGGTGCTTTCGGTTTGCTTGCCGACGCAGGCTGTAAATTCTGTAATCTGACAGAATGGCAGTACGGTATAGCCTCTTTAGGTGTAAAATGGAATTTATCGGGCAGTTACCAGCAGGTTATACCGACCTATTATTCCGTGGATGAAAGCGGCAATAAAACAGAATTTCTTAACAGTGTATTTAAAAATACCGCAGAGGTATGTGACAATATTTTCCTGAAAGGCTATCAGTGGCCCTTTGACAGTAAAAAAATACACGCCAGTTCAAAAATTGACCTTGCCGTAAGCCGTGAAAAAGCAAAAGGACATCGTGTATATATGGATTACCGAAGCAATCCTGACGGATTTGACTTTGAAAAACTCAGCAATACGGCAAAGGAATATCTTTTGTCAGCAGGAGCTGACGGCAAAACACCCTTTGACAGATTGAGCAAGCTGAATCCGCAGGCAATTGCATTTTATAAAAGCAAGGGGATTGATTTATCTGCACAGCCCTTGGAAATTGCAGTCTGTGCACAGCATATAAACGGCGGAGCTGATGTTGATTTGCATTGGCAGACAAGTGTTGAAAATCTTTTTGCAGTGGGTGAAACCGCAGGAACCTTTGGTATATACAGACCCGGCGGTTCAGCACTGAACAGCACACAGGTCGGTGCGCTTAGAGCAGCTGAATATATCAGCAGGAGCAAGGCTGATTTTGCCGATGAATATTTGATTTATAAAGCTTTGTGGGACGAGAGTGACTATCTTGAAAAATGCCGTAACTGTTTGAATGATATGGCTGATTTTGCCGAAAATATGAGTATTTATGCGGCAGAAAACAGAAATCTTGATGAAATATCGGCTCTGAAAGAAAAGCTGAAAAAGCAATGTGCTTTGAAATATTATTATTTAAGTGATGAGAACTATGAAACGGTTTTGAATTTATACAGATACAGGGATACTTTAAAGACGCAGCTCATGCTGTGCCGTGCTTTTACGGAAATTTTGCCTGAAACAGGCAGCAGGGGCGGAGCAATCTGCACTTATCACGGTGTGCAAATGGAAGAAAATGAATATTACCGTGATTTTGCGGTGCTGACAGATTGTGAGAATAAAAGCTCTTTTGTACCGCTGAGAAAAATATCGGATTTGAATTACAGCTTTGAAGCTGAATGGAATCGTTTTAATAAAGAAAGGGGGATTACGCTTGCATAAAAAGAAAACGGCAGTTTTACTGACCTCTGAGGAGCATAACGCAAAGCGTGTTTATGACAGCAATATGCTTTCAAGGTTAAGAGAATGCTATGATTTATATGAAACCGTACTGTGCAGAAAAAACATAAAAAATCATATGGATGCCTGCCGTAAAGCGGAATATATTTTTTCAACCTGGGGTATGGAGCATTTCAGTGAAATGGAAATAAAAGCGTATTTCCCGAATGTGAAATGCCTGTTTTATGCAGCAGGCTCCGTGCAGCATTTTGCGGCTGAATTTCTGAACTGCGGTATCCGTGTTTTCAGTGCATGGAAGGCAAATGCCGTTCCCGTTGCGGAATATACCTATGCACAGATTCTGCTTGCACTGAAGGGCTTTTACCGTGCGTCACGTAAATCGCATATGCAGTATTATCAGATGTCAAAATATGCTGACAAATGCGGCGGCATTTATAATGCAAAAATCGGTATAATCGGTGTGGGCAGTATAGGCGGCTTGGTTGCTGAAAAATTAAAGGCAAATGATGTTGCGGTTTATTATTACGACCCGTATCTGCCCAGTGATATTGCCGAAAAGCTGAATATCCAATCTGCCACACTTGAAGAAATTTTTTGCTCCTGTGATGTGATTACAAATCATCTTGCAAATAAAGAGGAGCTGACAGGTATTTTAAGCGGTGCATTGTTTGACAGAATGAAGCCGTATGCTGTCTTTATCAATACAGGCAGAGGCAGACAGGTTGATGAAAAAGGCTTGGTTAAAGCTATGCGTAAAGTCAAAACAAGAACAGCACTTTTAGATGTTCTGGTACACGAGCCGCTGAATCCTTTTTCAGCCATTGCAAGGTGCAAAAACATTATTGTTACGCCCCATATTGCAGGCAGCTTGGGAAAAGAGGTAGTCAGAATGGCTGAATATATGCTGGATGACGCACAAAGAATTGACAATGGTGAAACTCCTCTTTATGAGGTAACAGCGCAGATGCTCAAAACAATGGCGTGAGGTAGACTTATGAAAGATATCGGTTTTACAACAGTAACCTTCCGTAAAAAAAGCAGGCGTGAAATTTGCGGGATTGCCTGTAAAAATCATATAAAGTATATTGAATGGGGCGGGGATGTTCATCTGCCGCCTGATGATGAAGCTGCCTTGCAGGAGGTTGTTTCCCTTCAGAAGGAATTCGGTTTAACTGCAATTTCCTATGGCTCATACTACCGATTGGGTGCAGAGGATTATTCTTTGTGGGAGCAGATTGTGAATACTGCTGAAAGAATCGGTGCGAAGATTGTAAGAATCTGGCAGGGTGATTGTTCCTCACAAAAGGTCAGTAAAGAAAAAATGCAGGCTATGGTCAAGGAAACAAAAAAACTTGCCGAGATTGCAGATAAAAAAGGGCTGACTGTCGCTTTTGAATTTCATCAAAACACAAATAATGATAACGGTAAAAGTTCTGTTGCGTTTTTGCAGGCAGTTAATAAGCATAATGTAAAAACCTATTGGCAGCCCTTTTCCACACCTGAGGATACAGAAAATCTGAAAGCGGTTTTGCCCTATCTTATTTGTGTGCATATTTTTGAATGGAACGAAAACGGACACCGCTATTCACTAAAACACGGTGTCGCCAAATGGTGTGCATTTTTAAAAATCATTGAAAACAGCAATGCTGAACCTTATCTGATTATGGAGTTTGTTAAGCATGACAGCCGACATCAGCTTGCAAAAGATATCAAAACACTCAGACAAATGCTCAAGGAATAAAAATATGAATAAACAGGAGATAATGGCGATGAATACAGAGCTTAAAAATATTGCGGATTTCTGTAAGGATAATTGGAGTGACTATTGCAGATTCACCATTAAAACTGCTGACAGAGTATGTGAAAACCGCTTTTTATTTGATTCTCCGCGGGATATGGAGCGAACGGAGAATGTGGTTTCCTTCGGAGAAAAGATTGATTGGTATTATAAGCTGAACGGTGATGAAGAATTTATGTTTCAGCTTAACCGCCACGGCTATCTGATTCAGTTAGGTCAGGCTTATTATCTGACCGGTGACGAAAAATACGTAAAGAAGTTTTGTGCAATTCTGAATGACTGGCTGGATACAGTTTCCTGTGATTATAAGAATAACAGCCCTTGGCGTTCTTTGGAAACGGGAATGCGGGGTGACAGATGGCTGAAAGCACTTTATTATATTGACGGTACAGAGTGTTTTTCAAGAGAACTTAAAGCAAAAATCGATAAATCTCTTTTAACCCATATTGAACTTTTGAAGAAGGCGCATTCAGGCTTTCAGAAAGGCAGCAACTGGGGAATTATTCAGGACAGCGGATTATTTCATATAGGCGTTTATTTTAACGATAAGGATATTATTAATTTGGCTCTTGAACGCTTAAATCAGGAAACGGATTTGCAGATTATGTCCGACGGATTTCAATGGGAGCAGTCAAACAATTATCATAATGAGGTTTTATTGGTGCTGCTTGATGTTGTGATTGATGCGGATAAAAACAATATTCCTCTGCCTGATGCATTTAAAAAGAAAATTGAAAAAATGGCTCAAGCCGCTTTAAAAACGATTAAGCCCAATGCGCACAATCCGCTTTTTGGTGACAGTGATGACACGGATATGCGTGATATTATGAGCCGATGTGCGTTTGTATTCGGCAGAGCAGATTTTAAATACTACGGCTTTGAAAGCCTTGATTATAATACCGTATGGATGACAGGCTATGAAAGCATTGAAAAATATAATAAGCTTGAAAGCCGAATGCCTGCATTTGCAAATGCTTATCTGACAGACAGCGGAAATTATGTATTAAGAGAAAATCAGACAAGCAACTCGAATTATCTGTGCCTTCATAACGGATATACAGGTGCAGGACACGCTCATGCAGATAAGCTCCATTTTGACCTGATGATTAAAGGCAGAGAGGTTTTGGTCGATGCAGGAAGATATACATATCTTAACAATTCCCAAAGAAGATATATTAAAAGTCCGAAGGCACATAATGTCTGCCTGATTGACAATAAGCAATATCTTAAAATGACAAGCCAGTGGGAAACAAAAATTCCCGCTTTGGCTGTACAGTATCCCTGCTTTGATAATGAATACTGCACGCTTATCGGCGGTGCACATCTGGGTTATATGAAATCAAAGGGTGCTTTTACAGAAAGAAAAATTTTGCATATCAAGCCTGATATTTATATCATTATTGATGTATTCAAAGTGAAAGGCTTTCATACCTATCAGCAGTATTTTCACTTTGCACCAACAGGGAATGTAAATATTTGCGGCAAAAAAGCCGAATTTGATGACGACATTGTAAAGGCTGAACTGCATTTTCTTACACCAAACTCTAAGTTAACAAAGGAAAAATCCATATATTCTTCAAACTACAATGCAGTATGTGATAACGATTGTGTAAAATCAAGCTTTTCTGTTGTGGGCAGTAACTGTGCAGTAACTGTTATTTACGGCAATAACAAAGAAGCATTTGAGCCGTTTGATATTTCTCTTGTCAGGGCAAAGGCTGCAAGAAGCGAAAAAATTCTTCCCTATAAAAAGGCATTGGGCGTTGTTATAAAAACGCAGCAAAAAGAATACACTGTTAATCTTGCATTTGAAGAGCTTAAAGAGATTTTTGAATGTAACGGCAAAATCGGTTCGGGATTCATTACTGTTTTCTGCGGTGATAAAATAATCTTTAATAAATGGTAAGGAGATACAGATGAAAAGGGTTATGAAAATGGTAGCAATTATTTTATGTGTTATTATTGTTTTAGGAATTTCAGGCACCGTATTGGGTGCATACATTCAGGGTGGATTTGATAAATATGCTCTGCCTGACGGCTTTGATCAGGCAATGCAGCAGGTTGACAGCACCAAACAGGATGATGAAGTCAGAATTATGACATCAAACCTGCTTGTGCATTACAAAAGCTGGGGCGGCACAGACGCACGCCCGAGAGCCAAAATGTTTTTTGAAACCGTTCATACATATCAGCCCGACGTTATCGGTGTGCAGGAGGTAAGCGGTCAGTGGTTTAACTGCCTTATGCGTAATAAGGGTAATTATGAAATGCTTTATCCTGTTTCAACAGGTGCATTAATGAGAATGACGGCGCTTATGTATAATGCGGATACGCTCAATCTTATTGATAAAGGGCAAATGAAATATGATGAAGGCAACGACGCAAGACTTCGCCGTGCAGTATGGGGGATTTTTGAAAGCAAGGAAACGGGAAAACAGTTTGCTGTTATTTCTACGCATTTTGACTGTATCCGTGAGAACGAAGAAGAGCTTATGCTTTCCTATATGAAAACGCAGGTAAAGCAGATTAATGAAATCTCTGACAGTATTAAAGAAGAGTACGGCGTGCCTGTATTCTGTGTCGGTGATTTCAATACAATGAACCAAGGTGAAGGGGTTAATCCGATTATGGATGCACCTGAAATTTATCAGGAGCTCTGTAAAACTTTAACGGATACCAGACTTGTTGCTCAGGAAAAAGAAAGCGGTGATGCACTTGATGCAGACGCACCGACTTGGGATCATATTTTTCTTAACGGTGAAGCGCAAATAAACAGATATGCAATTATATCCCCGAAAGCACTGTCAGAGATGTCTGACCACTATCCGATATTTGCGGATGCAAAAATTCATTAATAAATGTTCAGAAAATTGCGGCATAGGGTGAAGCTGTCGGTTTCACTTCCGATATTGCAAATAAAATTATAAAATAGCAGATTTTCTAAAGTATTCGATATTTTTTCTAAATTATTTTTATCAGCTCAAATGTATAATGGTTTTATAAAATATTTTGAGAATGGAGAATTTTTATGAAATTATCAAAAATAACAGCTTCGGTTTTATCGGTTGTGGCTGCTGTTGGAATACTTATATCTGCTTTCAGCGGCTGCAAAAAGGAAAAAACGCCTGAAAGTGACAGCAATTACCTTGCTGATGTAAATCAGTATTCATTCTGGTCTAACACTTCAGACACTGCCATTGCCGAGTATAATACATATCATCATATTCACACCTATCTTGATGAATGTGAGATTGTAAACGGTGAAGCAGTTACGCCTGACGGCAAAGTCCGTAAGGTTTTGTTTTTAGGCTTTGATGGTATGCGTGCCGATGCTTTACCGTATCTGCTTACCGATGAAAACAGTAAGGACCGTGCGGCATATAATTCCGTTACAAATGTAAGTGCCATAAAAAGATTGCAGCAATCCGGCGGATTATATCTTGCTTACTGCGGCGGAGAAACAGGAACGGAAACTGAGCAGACCACCTCCACCTCTGCAAGCTGGACCTCACACTTTACGGGTGTTTGGGGAAATAAGCACGGCATTAAAACTAACGATGATTCCAAGAATATGCAGTATAAAACTTTTATGCTGGAATATGCGGAAAAAGGATTAAATACTGCGATTGCTTTTGACTGGGATCAGTATTTTGATGTGAATTTAAAAGAAGAAGTTAAATATGTTATGGCAAACAAGCTCCCTATGCAAATTTGTGATATAGACAGAGAAAAAAAGGAAAAGCTTAAAAAGACTTACGCGGAAACACTGGAGCTTTACAATTTTACAGCACCTGAAGAGCCGTCATCATCTGCACCGTATGACACAGGTATGCGTGATTATATTCTTGACCGAATGGCACAGGGCGATGATATTATCTGCGGAATTTTCCACAATATTGATACAGCAGGTCATAATTACGGCTTCGGTATAAGCACACAGTACAAGGCTGCGGTTATGAATTGCGATATGTATGCCAATTCCATTTTAAATGCAATTGAGGAACGAGAAAAAAACCACAATGAAGAATGGCTTGTTGTAATGGCAAACGACCACGGCGGGCTTGGCACCGGTCATGGTGCGCAAACTCTGGAAGAAAGAACAACCTGGATTGCGACGAATAGAGGATTTGATGAAAAGTATTATTCCACAGGTTATAATGGGTTTAACATATTAAAATAAAAGGTGAAAATATATGGATATCGAAATCAAAGCAAATCCCCAAAAGGTTAAAACAGGAAATTTTAATTATTCAAATATAAAGAGCCGATACGGTGTAAATACACAGTATTTCACCAAAAACGGTAAGCCGTATACAGTTATTGCAGGTGAGCTGCATTTTTCAAGACTTCCGAAAGAACGCTGGAGAGAAACACTTCTCAAAATGCGTGAATGCGGTATCAATACGGTTTCAACCTATGTTTTCTGGAATTATCACGAGGAAATCAAGGGACAGTTCGACTTTGCAGGAGATAAGAATATTGCTGCTTTTCTGCAAATCTGCAGGGATATAGCTATGCCCTGTATTCTGCGTATCGGACCGTGGTGCCATGGTGAGGTGATTCGAGGCGGCTTTCCGAAGCGTATTCATAAAATGACAAAGAAAAGGTGTGATAACCCTCAATATCTTGCTGAGGTCAAGGAATTCTGGCAGGGACTGTATAAAGAGGTCAAGCCTTATCTTGACGGGGAAACGGTTATCGGTATTCAGCTTGAAAATGAGTATACAGGTTCAACGGAGCATATCAGAACGCTTCGTAAAATCGCTGAGGAAATCGGATATGAAACACCGTTTTTCACAATGACGGCATGGCCCTCGGGCAAGCCTGACAACGACTTTTTGCCGATGGTGGGCGGTTATCCTGACGGACCGTGGAATTACGGAAAAAAAGCACTGAAGCCCAACAACCGCTTTGCCATTACCCCTGCGAAAACGGAGAGTGAAATCGGCGGTGATTTGTTCAAAAGCAATGCAGAAGAAAAGGGGGTTTATGATAATATTCCCTATGCCTCCTGCGAAACGGGACCCGGTAATCAGGTGACACAGCACCGCAGACCGTATATCAGCGAAAAGGACGGCTACGGCGTATGCTTTGCTAAATTTGCAAGCGGTGTAAACTGGCTCGGTTATTATATGTTCTGCGGCGGTGCAAACCCCAATGACAGACTGATGCAGGAAAACCGCTTAACAGGCTATCCGAATAATTATCCGATTATTGATTATGATTTTCAGGCACCTATCAGCCGTTACGGTGTATGTCGTGCTCACGGCGACAGATTAAGACTGATGCACCTTTTTATAAGCGAATTTGATAATGAAATATGCACAAAGCAGGTGTATTTTCCGAAATGGAAAAGCAATAATCCGAATGATATTTCTTTTCTGAAATGCTCTGTCAGAGCAGATGAAAACGGGGGCGGTTATTTCTTTGCTTCAACCTATGAAAAAGGCTTGAAATATAACGATTTTAAGGATGTCAATGTTACCTTTAAAATCAATGATACAACCATAAATCTGCCGAGTGTGGATATAAAAGCAGGCTCAATATTCTTTTATCCATTCAATTTAAAGCTCGGGTCAGTGCATTTTGATTACATTCTTGCACAGCCGATTGCCAAAACAGAGAATGGCGGAAAGACCGTCTGTTATTTTGCACAGTGTGAGGGCATAGAGCCGAAATGCTCTGTTAACGGAAAAGAAAATCCGCTTGATTTCGGCGAAAAGGGAACAGATATTGATAATGTAAAAATCATTGTTATTCCGTATGAAAAAGCAAAGCAGTTTCATTTTATTAACGGAAAGCCTTATTTTCTTGACGGCACGGTTTACTGTGACAACGGCAAAGTTTACTGTGAGCAGTTAACCGATACGGACATTAAAAATGAACTAACACTTACAAAAACAAATAAGCGAAAGCTGCCGTATAATTACTATTTATATTCCACAGGCAGACGCAGTTATTATGAATTGAAACTGCCGAAGAATATACTTGATAACCGTTTTGATGTAAAGCTGGAATTTGACTTCGACGGGCTGAATTTGCAGGTGTTCAGCGGTGAAACGCTGATAAACGATTATTTCAATATTGACAGAAAATTTGTAATGCATCTGCGTGATTACAAAAAATATATTGCAAAAAATCAAACGCTTATTATACGCACTGCACCGAAAACAAGATTTGGTATTTCTAATGTATATAACGAAATTCCCGTTCCGCTTCATTCAGACAGGCTTGTGCTCAATAGTGCAAAAGCGGTAAAAATGTTAGAGGTGTAAAATGAAAGAAAATAGCTGACATACCTTTGACTGTAATGCTTTCACTGTTAATCTTTAAATAATTTTGTTTTATATATTTAATAACGGTTTTGTTATCCGCAACCGGATTTTGAGGCAGGGTGCTGTAATTTTACAGTATCCCTGCCTCATTTTCTTATTTATTACTATCCTGCCGGGTGTCAAAAAACATACGAAACGCAGTCGGAAGCGCATAAGCCGTTTCAATCTCCTGTGCCGTTGCCCAAACAAAATCGGATGCTTTTTCGGCACAAAGAATATGATAACAGGTCATCTGCCATTTTATGTGTGTAAAAATGTGAACACGACGCATCTGCTTATATACTTCCACAGGCTGAACGCCAAAGCCATCCGCGGTACGCAATGCACGGTGAACATCCATTTTGCCGAGCACATTCGGCAGCTGCCACAATCCCGACAGAAGACCGCTTTCCGTGCGTTTTGTCAGGGCATAACTATTTTCACACTGCAGCAAAAAGACTGTGCGTTCTTCCAATCGTTTATCCTTTTTCGGCAGCTTAACAGGGTACTGCAGCACCGTGCCGTTGGCATACGCACGGCAGAAAGCATTTGCAGGGCATTGGGTACATTTAGGTGATTTGGGTGTGCAAACCATTGCACCCAGCTCCATTAAGGCTTGCGTAAATTGTCCGCAGTTGTTTTTCGGATATACCTTTTCAAGCTTTGCGGCAATTTCTGCCTTGGTTTGCATATGATCAATCGGTGCATCGTTTTCAGTCATACGTGTGATAATGCGTAGCACATTGCCGTCTACGGCGGCGTAAGTCTGATTAAAACAGATAGAAGCAATGGCGCCTGCAGTGTATGGTCCGATACCGGGCAAGGCACGGATGTCCTCATATTTACTCGGAAAGCATCCACCGTATTGTGTTTTAATTACACGTGCTGCTTTTTGAAGATTGCGTGCACGGTTGTAATATCCGAGCCCTTCCCACAGCTTAAGCAGTTGGCTTTCAGGTGCTTCGGCAAGAGCGTGGATGGTGGGGAGCTGTTCTAAAAAGCGAAGGTAGTAAGTCCGTACAGCCTCCACCCGTGTCTGCTGCAGCATAATCTCCGAAAGCCAAACGTGATAGGGCTCTGTGTCTTTCCGCCAAGGGAGTTCACGTGCATTTTGCTTGTACCAGGGCAATAGTGTATCAGGCAGTTGTTTGTAAATGGAATCTGTTGTTTTCAAAGGTATCTCCTTTTCGGCACGAATGAATCGGTGCAAAATTTCATATCAATTTTTTTTATTATGTCAAATTATAATAATATTATATTCCTAAAACGAGATAATCGCAAGAGCTGAGGGAAAACAGAATATACATAATTTATTTGTATATAAAGCAATAATATTGCAGCGATACGGGTGCTGAATACTTTTAATTATACAAGCATAAATATTACTGAATAAAAACAAAGGAATGCAGAAAATGAAAAAAAGGTTTCAAAAAAGCAAAAGCAACTCCCAGACAACGCTGTCGGACATTATCAGAGGAATTCAGTTTTGTGTCAATTCAAGCATTGAAATACTTGAAAGGCATTTTGTTACACAGGTTGATAAATATATTGACGAGGATAATAAGGTATTAACCAAAACAATAAAAATTAATGACAAGTACGCTTTGGATGTTCCTCTGTTTTGTATGAGCAATCACAGTGCACTTGTTCTTGATGAAATGGAGGTGAGAATGAAGGTCAATTTAAAGGATTTTAAAATTAAAGAGCTTGCTGAGCTTGATTAAGTTACAGTCAATTAATGTGAAATGAAAAAACATTTACGCAAACAGTATTTAATGCTTCTGATAAAATAAACCGTATCAGTATGAGTGGCAAAGAAAAAGGCAGAATGAATGTTTCAAAAATGCTGAACAGGGAACGTATTGGGGCAATGATTCAGTTCCTGTTTGAAAATGCCTACACACCTGTTGCAGAGCTCAGGATGGACGCTTATGTGAGCAGTGAGCCCTTGAAGTTTGAAGAGCGTTTTGCAGGCAGAAAAATGGAGAATATTAAGGCTGGTGATGTTTGGGCACATCATAATTTTGATTGTGCGTGGTTTCACATTACAGGCAAAATCCCTTCAGTAGCCGATGACAAAAAGATTGTTTATCTTTTAAATCTTGGGGGAGAAGGGCTTATATGCAGGACTGACGGTACTGCAGTTCAGTCCATTACCTGCTCAGCTTCGGAATTTGAGTATTCTCTGGGCTTTCCTGTTAAACGTGTTGTTGATGATTTTTCCAAAAACAGTGTTGTTGATTTCTGGGTTGATGCTGCTGCAAATGATTTGTTCGGCAATCTGAAAAATAAAGCAGCTATTGAAGAGGCTTGTGTTGCCGTGTGCAATGAAAATGTTCGTGCGCTTGCCTATGATTTGCAGGTGCTGATTTCTGTTTATGATACCAACGCCGATAATGAATTTACATATAAGATTTATAATAACTGCAAAAGCCTGCTGAATAGCTATAAAAATATAACCAATGAAAAGGCTGCTGCTGTGCGAAAAGAAATTGCTCCGCTGCTGGCACAGAAAAATTTAGGCAACCAGTTTGAATATCTTGCTGTCGGTCATGCACATCTTGACCTTGCCTGGAAGTGGCCTGTTCGAGAAAGCAAGCGCAAGGGTGCACGTACTTTCAGCACACAGCTTCATAATATTGAAAAATATCCCGATTATATTTTCGGTGCATCGCAGGCTCAGCTTTATGATTGGATAAAAACGGATTATCCACAGCTTTATACACGTGTGCTTGAGGCGGCAAAAACACCGAACTGGGATGTTCAGGGAGCAACATGGGTTGAAATGGATTCAAACCTTATCAGCGGTGAAAGTATGATAAGGCAGTTTTATTACGGCAAAAAATTTTTCCGTGAGGAATTCGGTCAGGATATGAAAATTCTGTGGCTGCCTGACAGCTTCGGATATTCTGCCTGCCTGCCGCAGGTTATGAAGCTGGCAGGTGTGCCGTATTTCCTTACACAGAAAATGAGCTGGAATACCGTTAATAAATTCCCGTATCATACCTTTAAATGGCAGTCACCTGATGGCTCTGAGGTATTTGCACATATGCTCCCTGATGAAACGTATAATGGACCCGTTAAAGGCTCACGCCTTAAATTCGGAGAGAAGAACTATCAGGAAAGAGCCATAAGTAATAAAGCCATGATGCTTTATGGTATAGGTGACGGCGGGGCAGGACCGGGATACGAGCATATTGAACGTATACACCGTTTTAAAGACCTTTCACATATGCCCAAGGTAACACCAAAAAAGGCTCTGGATAGTTTTAAAATCCTTGATGACGGAAAAACCAACTATCCCACACACATAGGTGAACTGTATCTTGAAAAGCATCAGGGTACATATACAACGCAAAGCAAAAATAAAAAGTATAACCGCAGATGCGAGTTTGTTCTTAAGAACTATGAATATCTTATGCTGCTTGCAAAAGAGCGTAATATGGATGTTCCGATTTCAGCTGAAGAGCTTGAAAAAATATGGAAAGAGGTATTGCTGTATCAGTTTCACGATATTCTGCCCGGCTCATCAATCAACCGTGTGTATGATGAAAGCGTTGCAGAATATGAAAAAATACTTGCCCGCCTTAATTCTGCAATAGAAATTCTGTCAAATCAGATTTTCGGTAAAGGTGTGCTTAATCTTAATTCCTTTGCACAAAGCGGAATTTTTAGAGTTGACGGTGAATGGTATTTCGCTGATATACCTGCAATGGGCTTTTTACCTGTTTCTCAAATGAAAAGAGTAAATACATTTGCTGTTAAAGCAACCAATTATACAATTGAAAACGATAAGCTGCGTGTTAAGTTTAAGGACGGCAGTATAGTTTCGCTTTTTGATAAAGCGCTCGGTCGGGAGTTTGTTCCGTATGGCAAAAAGATGGGTGTATTCTCATCCTATACAGACATAGGCGATTGCTGGGATATCCGACCTGTGAATTATCAGAAAAGCCGACGTGATGCTAAGTGCACATCATTTGAAACAAGGCTTAATGGTGCCTGTGCAACTGCTACAGCAGAGTTTCAGCTTGGTGCAAGCACCATCAAATGCAGGTATACGCTCACGCAAAACAGTGAATTGCTTGAAATGGATATTACAATTGACTGTCATCAGAAGAGTCAGATGATGCGTGTGGGATTTCCTGTCAGTGTAACCAGTGAGGAATGCAGTTTTAATGTACCGTTCGGACATATCAAGCGTGCCACAACTGAAAATAACAGTGTTGAAAAAGCGCAGTATGAGGTTTCGGGTCAGAAGTTTGTTGATATAAGTAATGAAAAATACGGAATATCCATTATCAATGATTGTAAGTATGGTTACAGGTGCAAGGACAGTGTGATTGATATTGACCTGATCAGAAGTCCGCTTGGAGGACCGGGAACAAATGTTGATCAGGGTGTGCATACTTTGAAGCTCGCAGTATATACGCACGGCGGTGAGCTTTCATCTGATACATATAAATATGCTTATCAGGTTAATAACGAGCTTATTTGCGTTAATGGTATTGGTGATTCAAGCAGTTTCGCACCGTTTAAGTGTGATAACGATAATATCATTCTTGAATCCGTGAAAATCTCTGACGATAATAACGGTGCAGTTTTAAGATTGTATAACTGCAGTGAAAGTGTTCAAAAATGTTCCATAGCCTTTGATGGATATAAGCTGTCAGGGATTACAGATATTATGGAAGATGAGGTTATTGCAAGTGATGATTTGCTGAATTTCAGACCGTTTGAACTGAAGTTGATAAAAATGATTAAATTATAACAGCATTATTTTATAAAATACAAAGGCATAGGCACTGTTTATGTTAAGTACCTATGCCTTTTCTATTTATTCTGTAATCATATTTATTCCTTTTTCCAGAGAATCCTTGTCTATCATACCTGATCGCTGTGCTGTGATATTACCGTTTTTGTCAATAAAATATGTTGTGGGGAAACCGGTAATATGATAGTTGTTTATCGCCTCTTGCTCTGTATCAAAGAAAATTTCAAAGTCAAAGCCTTGTTCTTTTATATAGGCATTTGCTTTTTCCTGTGTTTCCTGAATGCCGTCTGTTGCGTTAATCATCAAAAACTGTACATCGGGATGATTATTATATGCCTCATTGAAATCAGGAATTTCCTCCTTACAG
>ERZ808028.1208-NODE-1208-length-16425-cov-6.328419_pt1 | contig 16425 bp, 20 predicted proteins | sample MGYA00380184_ERZ808028 | MGnify/ENA primary metagenome ERZ808028 (study PRJEB31490, sample SAMN06133397) | mouse gut metagenome | isolation source: J8_1 | host: mice | place: China: Chengdu | collected 2015-05 ...
TGGGCGTAGGAAATTTGAGAGGAGCTGTCCTTAGTACGAGAGGACCGGGATGGACACACCGCTGGTGTACCAGTTGTCTTGCCAAAGGCATCGCTGGGTAGCTATGTGTGGACGGGATAAGTGCTGAAAGCATCTAAGCATGAAGCCCCCCTCAAGATGAGATTTCCCATTACGCAAGTAAGTAAGACCCCTGAAAGACGATCAGGTAGATAGGTTCGAGATGGAAGTGCAGCGATGTACGGAGTTGACGAATACTAATAGGTCGAGGACTTAACCAAATATACTTTCATGTCACAGTTTATCCAGTTTTGAAAGAACAATTCTTTCTTATAGTCTAGTAATGATGGCAAAGAGGTCACACCTGTTCCCATGCCGAACACAGAAGTTAAGCTCTTTAGCGCCGATGGTAGTTGGGGGTTTCCCCCTGCGAGAGTAGGACGTTGCTAGGCACACCGAAGTACTGACAGAAGTCAGTACTTTTTTTATGCTTTAAAATGGCATATGAAGTGAATTTTCATGCTAAGTTACTTACAATAGAAGTAAGAGAGTAGGTGCAGAATATGAAAAAAACGACTTTTGTAAAATTAGTTGCTGCAACGACTGTAGCTACGATTACTTTATTAACAAAACCTAAAAAAGCAAAATAGTATTTATTGATTGAAAGAGGTAAGAGTTCAATGGGAAAAACAGTGTTTATTACATTTGAAGGTCCAGAAGGTGCAGGTAAGACAACTGTGTTAAAAAAAATTGAGGAACGTCTAGCTGAGCGTGGTGTAGATGTTGTTGCAACACGTGAACCAGGTGGTAGTGTGATTGCCGAAAAAATTCGTCATATTATTTTAGATAAAAATCATACTGAAATGGATCCTCGTACAGAAGCTTTATTATATGCGGCTGCACGTAGTCAACATTTTGCAGAAACTGTAGAACCAGCACTAAAAGAGGGTAAAGTAGTATTGTGTGACCGCTTTATTGACTCTTCATTAACGTACCAAGGTGTTGGTCGTAATTTAGGAATCGATGCAGTGAAAGCGATTAATGAATTTGCAATTGGCGACAGAATGCCGGATGTGACGGTGTTATTTGATTTAGAACCAGAAGTAGGTTTAGCACGTATCAATGCGAATGCGGGTCGTGAAGTGAATCGTTTGGATAAAGAAGATTTAGCTTTTCACCAATCTGTACATGAGGCGTATTTACATTTAGCAGAACGTTTCCCAGAGCGCATTCAAGTAATTGATGCGAGCAAATCTTTAGAAGAAGTAGTAGAATCAGCATGGCAATGTATTGCACCACTTGTTTAGCCATGATGAAAAATTTGACTTTATGATATAATAGTTGAAAAGAATCAGGAGTGAATGCCGATGAAATTAGTAGTTGCAGTAGTACAAGATCAGGATAGTAACCGTCTTTCAAATGCTTTAACGAAAAATAATTTTCGAGCAACGAAATTAGCCAGTACAGGTGGTTTCTTAAAATCAGGAAATACCACTTTCTTAATTGGTACGGAGGATTCACTCGTTCCTAAAGCGCTAGATGTCATTCGTGACAACTGCCGTTCACGTGAACAAATGGTAGCGCCAATTTCACCTATGGGAGGCAATGCGGACTCATATATTCCTTATCCTGTAGAAGTAGAAGTAGGCGGCGCAACGGTATTTGTATTACCAATTGAACAATTCCATCATTTCTAGAGTGGAGGCGACCGTATAAATGAAAATTAACCAAGACATACACGTTGGGAGAAACCAGGCACAGACTCGACAAGTGCAGCAACAGGCGACGAATAATTTTGGTAGTCTTGTTGTAAAACAGGGCCAAAAAATGCAGACGGAACAGCTAACACGTTTGTTAGGTGATATTTCGACTGCGGGTGAACGTATTACGAAGTCGCGTAATTTACGTGATCTTGCAAAATTTAAAATGTTGATTAAACGCTTTTTGAAAGAGTCTGTATCGTTTGGTATGGAGTTGAAACAGTCTCATACGTGGAATCGTTTTGGTGAGGGCCGTCGTTTAAAGATTGTTGATACAATTGATGAAAAGCTAATTGAATTAACGGAAGATATTTTGAATGAGGAAAAGGACTCTGTAGATCTTCTAGCGAAAATCGGAGAGATTAAAGGGTTACTCATTAATCTGTACACATAACGGAGCTGTGGCATTAGGGAAAACATCTGATGATGAACATTCGTGCTTAGGCATGAAGCGCATCGGTTGTACTTGTGTCACAGCTTCATTTTTTAAAGGTGATGGAAATGGAAAAAACAACAGAACAACTGAAACAATTGCAACCGGTCGTTATGAAGCAGTTACAAATCATTGAACGTAAAAATCGAATCGGTCAAGCCTACATATTTGAAGGTAAAAAAGGGACGGCAACGGAAGAAGTCGCACATTTTTTTGTGAAGTTATTATTATGTGAGCAACCAATCGATGGCGAGCCATGTAATACATGTCGTAGCTGTCAGCGCCTTGAAACGGGGAACCATATTAATTTTCATCAAGTGTATCCAGATGGGCAATTTATTAAAGTAGCGGCAATTGAGGAGCTACTGATAGAAATGAGTAAGCGTGGTATGGAAGCAGGACGCAAGGTATATATTGTACATGATGCGGAACGCTTAAATGCAAAATCTGCGAATAAATTGCTAAAATTCTTAGAAGAACCGATTGGTGAAGTAACGGCGATTTTCACAACACAAAATATTAATGCGATTTTGCCGACGATTCGGTCACGCTGTCAGCATATTGCGTTTCAACCAATTCCAAAGCATTTATTATTAGATGAACTGCGTAATCAAGGCATTAGTGCATCTCTTACGGCGACGGTTAGTATGGTAACGAGCGACGTAGATGAAGCAATTGCTTTAACAAAAGATGACGAGTTTGCACAGGCGAGAAAAACAGTGTTAAAATTAATAGAAGCGACGCTATCGAAAAATGTGCATGAGGCATTATTAATTGTGCATGAGGATTGGTTGCCAACTTTTAAAGAAAGAGACCAAATGGAGTTAGCATTGGATTTACTGCTATATGCGTATCGCGATATTGTAGCAGTAAAGGCAAATCCAACAGCAGCGTTAACGTATCCTGACATGAAGGACTTCTTTGTGACCACAGGATTACGTTTAACATACGAGCAACTTTCAAAAATGTTGCAAGCAGTATTACATGCACGAAAAACATTGCATAGTAATATGAATCGTACATTGCTGATGGAACAATTAATGCTAAACCTGCAGGAGGGAAAGTCCTTTGTATAAAGTAGTAGGAGTCCGTTTTAAGAAAGCGGGTAAAATATATTATTTTGATCCTAATGAAAATGCACTTGAAAATGGCGAATATGTCATTGTCGAAACCGCACGTGGGATTGAATATGGTAAAGTAGTTGTTCCGCCAAAAGAAGTGGAAGATGATGATGTCATCTTGCCATTAAAGCAAGTTGTTCGCCAAGCAAATGAGCACGATAGTATTCAAGTATCTGAAAATCTTGAAGACTCGAAGCGTGCATTTGAGCTTGCTACTGAAAAAATTTCAACGCATAAGCTAGAGATGAAATTAGTAGATGTCGAATATACCTTTGATCGCAATAAAATTATCTTTTATTTTACCGCAGAAGGTCGTGTTGACTTCCGTGAGCTAGTAAAGGATTTAGCTTCTGTATTCCGTACACGAATTGAATTACGTCAAATTGGCGTACGTGATGAAGCAAAAATGTTAGGTGGCATTGGCCCATGTGGTCGTATGTTATGTTGTTCAACGTTTTTAGGTGATTTTGAGCCCGTGTCAATTAAAATGGCGAAGGACCAAAATCTATCGTTAAATCCATCAAAAATTTCAGGTTTATGTGGCCGCTTAATGTGCTGCTTAAAATATGAAAATGATGAATATGAAGACGCTCGTTCAAAAATGCCAGACATCGGTCGTACAATTTCAACGCCTGACGGTAAAGGGAAGGTCGTTGGTTTGAATATTTTAGAACGTTTATTGCAAGTAGAACTGTTTGAAGAGAATCGTGTGTTAGAATATACATTAGATGAAATTGTAGAATTTGAAAAAAGTTCAGTACAATAGGGGAATATGAGGTGGCTTGCGTGAAGGACCATAATTTCTTAGACACTGTTATGGAATTCGAACAACAGCTTGAGTCGATGCAAACTCAATTTGAGGCATTAAAAAAGTTTGTAGCTTTAATGATGGAGGAACATCAGACACTACAAATGGAAAATCATCATTTGCGTACGCGTTTGGAAGAAGTACTATCACAACAACCAGAGCAGTTGCCTGAGATTGCGGTAGAAAAACGTGATGTGCTAGATGTTGGTGAAGGATACGATAATTTAGCACGTCTTTACCACGAGGGCTACCATGTATGTAATGTACATTTTGGCTCATCGCGTAAAGGTGAAGATTGCTTGTTCTGTCTTTCATTTTTAAATAAACAAAATGACTAAAAAGGGGCTTCTTCTATAAGCCTCTTTTAGTTTGTTGGAGGGTAAGTTCATGGAACAATGGTTAAAGGATGATGAACGATTGGACTATTTGCTAGCGGAGGAGCTACGCATTATACAAAGTCCATCGGTATTTTCATTTTCTCTTGATGCCGTATTATTGTCTCGCTTCGTAAATGTTCCACATCATAAAGGACAAATTGTTGATTTATGTGCAGGGAATGGAGCGATTCCGTTATTTTTAAGCGCGCGTACAAAAGCGCATATTACAGCGATAGAATTACAGGATCGTCTTGTTGATATGGCGAGCCGTAGCGTAAAATACAATGAGCTTGAAGAACAAATTACAATCATGCAAGGAGATGTGCGTACGGTTTCGACAGATTTAGGTATTGAAAAATACGATGTCGTGACATGCAATCCTCCTTATTTCTTGGCACATGAGGCGAGCGATAAAAACTTGAAAGAGCATGTGAAAATCGCGCGTCATGAAATTTATTTGAAGCTTGATGAAATGATTTATACGTCAGGACGCTTATTAAAGCAAGGTGGGAAAGCAGCGTATGTACATCGCCCAGAGCGTCTGCTCGACATCGTCATGGCAATGCGTGCAAATCGTATTGAACCAAAACGAATTCAGCTTGTGTACCCAAAAATGGGCAAAGAGGCAAATACGTTGTTGATTGAAGGTATTAAGGACGGGAAGCCAGGCTTAAAAGTTTTGCCACCACTTTATGTGTACGGAGATGACAATGAATATACAGACGAAGTGCGTGGGATGCTTTATGGCGACGCCGAATAAAGAAGTCATGTATGTCGTTAGTTGTAGCGACGGGACTTTATATACTGGGTATACGAATAACCTAGAGAAGCGACTTGCGACACATAACGCCGGGAAGGGTGCCAAGTATACGCGCGCACGTCTACCGGTAAGCTGTATTTATTATGAAGAGTTTGAAACGAAGCATGAGGCGATGAGCGCTGAATATCATTTCAAGCGCTTGACGCGTCAACAAAAGTTAAATTATATAGAAGAAAGAGGTCGTACGGATGATTCAATCACAAATGAGCGCTGAGCACGAACGCGGTGCTTTGTATTTAGTCCCGACGCCGATTGGCAATTTAGAAGATATGACAATGCGCGCCTTGCGTATTTTAAAGGAAGCGGATGTGATTGCGGCAGAAGATACGCGCAACACAAAACGCTTATGTAACTATTTTGAAATTGAAACGCCACTAACAAGCTATCATGACTTCAATCAGGAGCAGGGCGGCGAGAAGTTGCTGCATATGCTACGTGAGGGAAAAACAGTGGCACTTGTAAGTGATGCGGGAATGCCTTGTATTTCGGATCCAGGGAAAGATATTTCAATGAAGGCGATGGCAGAGGGTTTTGCTGTTGTGCCATTACCAGGAGCCAATGCGGCATTAACGGCATTAGTCGGCTCTGGGTTACCCGCACAGCCATTTTTATTTTACGGTTTTTTAAGTCGTCAAAAGAAAGAGCGTAAAGAATCGCTTGAAGGCTTAGCAAAACGTCATGAAACGATTATCTTTTATGAGGCACCGCATCGTATGAAGGATACATTAAAAGATATGCATGCCATCTTAGGTGACCGTAAAATCGTTTTAGCGCGGGAATTAACGAAGAAATTTGAAGAGTTTTTACGTGGTACGATTGAAGAGGCACTTGAATGGGCAAACAGCAGCGAAATTCGAGGGGAATTTGTTGTCATTGTTGAAGGTGCAGATGAAAGTGTCATTGAAGAAGAGGTAACATGGTGGTCAGCGCTTAGTGTTGTGGAACATATTGAAAAACTTATTGAAAATGGCCAAAGCTCGAAAGAAGCCATCAAGGAAGTGTCTAAAGAACGTAAATTACCAAAACGTGACGTCTACCAAGCATATCATGTAGAAGACTAAAAAAGAGCCGCAATCATTAGTTGATTGTGGCTCTTTTTTTATAACTAAGGCGGTATAAAACCTGAAAAGTCTATTCCCATATATTATAGAAGAAACTCCAAATAAAAACGTAGCCCCGATGAATCGGCGAAAATTCATCGGGGCCTCTATTTATATAATTTTCACATACAAAAACAAGGGTTTAACTATTTTAAGGGATTGAAAAATGGGATGTTACACTACTAAATTATTTGTTTAATTTAGATTGGATTTCTTTTACTAAGATTTGTGCGCCTTCTGGGCTTAAGATTAAGTTACCACCAGCAAGACGGAAGTTATCGTCTGATACTTCACCTGTTACAGCACAAGTCATGTTAGGCATATATTTTTTTAAGATGATTTTATCATCATCCACATAAATTTCTAAAGCGTCTTTCTCTGCAATGCTTAATGTGCGGCGTAATTCGATAGGAATAACCACGCGACCTAATTCGTCAACTTTACGTACAATACCTGTAGATTTCATGATGAATCTCCTCCTAATTAATTGTTTGATCTATTTTTTGTTTCGTCAAAATTCGACATCATTTCTTTGTCTGGAACTAATCATACCAACTAATACCATAATCGTCAATTATTTTTTCTCCTAGTTTCGAAACTTTTTTTCAAATATATGGTTTATATGGAGGTAGGATTGCGTAAAAAAACGATTTAATTAGCCAAAAACTGCTTTTTTCGATGATTTTCACGCTTATAATAGTGTTTTTAATTCGAGATATTAATTCGACAAATTTCTACACAAAATCGACAAAATAAACTATCGTTGCTTCAATTTGTCTACTTAGATAGAATAGTAGGTATACTGTATAACACTGGAGGAAGCTTTCGTGAACAAAGAAAAAGAAACATTTTATATCACAACACCGATTTATTATCCAAGCGGCAAGTTCCATATTGGCACGGCCTACACAACAGTAGCTGCTGATACGATGGCACGCTACAAACGCTTACGAGGATTTGACGTACGATTCCAAACAGGGATGGATGAACACGGTCAAAAAATTCAAGAGAAATCAGAAGAAGCGGGCAAGGCTCCTAAAGTCTATGTCGATGAAATTGCAGATGCTGCGAAAAAATTATGGGCTCAAATGGATATTTCATATGATGACTTTATCCAAACAACAGAAGAACGTCACACAAAAGCTGTACAAAAAATCTTCAAACGCTTCCTAGACAATGGTGATATTTACAAAGGTGAATATGAAGGCTGGTACTGTACACCATGTGAGTCATTCTTTACAGAAACACAATTAGTAGATGGCAATTGTCCTGACTGCGGTCGTCCTGTGCATAAAGTAAAAGAAGAGTCTTACTTCTTTAATATGAAGAAATACGCGGATCGTTTACTTCAATATTATGAAGAAAACCCAGGTTTCATCGAGCCAGAGTCTCGTAAAAATGAAATGGTGAATAACTTCATTAAACCAGGTCTTGAAGATTTATCTGTATCTCGTACATCATTTGATTGGGGTATCCGCGTCCCTGGCGACGAGAAGCATGTTATTTACGTATGGGTAGATGCTTTAACAAACTATTTAACAACATTAGGCTATGATACAGACAATGATGTAGACTTCAAAAAATATTGGCCTGCAAATGTTCATGTAGTAGGGAAGGATATCGTACGTTTCCATACAATCTACTGGCCAATCTTCTTAATGGCATTAGATTTACCATTACCGAAGAAAGTATTCGCACATGGCTTCATTATGATGAAAGATGGCAAAATGTCGAAATCAAAAGGCAATGTTGTGTATCCGGAAATGCTAATCGAGCGCTACGGCCTTGATGCAACACGTTACTTCCTATTACGTGAACTACCATTTGGTTCAGATGGTGTATTCTCACCAGAATCATTCGTTGAACGTACAAACTTTGATCTTGCCAATGACCTTGGTAACTTATTAAACCGTACTGTTTCAATGATGAATAAATACTTTGGTGGTGTCATTCCAACTGAAGGCTTAGAAAACACAGATTTTGATGCAGCGCTTGAAGCAACTGCAAAAGAATCATTAACAAAATTCGAGAATAATATGGAGAAAATGCAATTTAGCGTTGCGTTAGCTGATATTTGGACATTAGTGTCTCGTACAAACAAATATATCGATGAAACTGAACCATGGGTACTAGCGAAAGACGAAGCATTAAAACCGAAGTTAGGTACAGTTATGTATAACTTAGCTGAAAATCTTCGCCGTGTAGCGGTTATGATTCAACCATTTATGACAAAATCGCCAAAAGAGATTTTACGTCAATTAGGGCTATCAGAAGAGTTATTAGCATGGGATACATTAACGGCTACAAACGTGATTCCAACTGGTACAACGGTTATCTCAAAAGGTGAACCTATCTTCCCTCGTTTAGACAATGAAGTAGAAGTAGCGTACATCCGTGAGCAAATGCGTGGTTCTGTAAAAACAGTTCAGGAAGAACCTAAAAAAGAAGAAGCGGTAGCGGAAGATATTGAACACGAAGAAGAAATTACAATTGATGATTTCATGAAAGTAGAGCTTCGTGTCGGTACAGTATTAGCTGCTGAAAAAATGAAAAAAGCAGACAAGTTATTAAAAATTCAAGTGGACCTTGGTTATGAAAAACGTCAGGTTGTTTCAGGGATTGCTGCTTACTACACACCAGAAGAATTAGTCGGTCAAAAAGTAATCGTTGTGGCGAACTTAAAACCAGTAAAACTTCGCGGCGAATTATCTCAAGGGATGATTTTAGCTGGCGGTGTAGGAGATACATTAAAACTTGCACAAGTGGATTCAACACTAGAAAACGGCGCTCGCGTACGTTAATTATTGGATGATTTTAACAAAAGGATCGTGCTGTTAGCGCGGTCCTTTTCTGTTACGTTTGCCAAAAAATAGTAAAAATATGTTTAGAATTAATAATTATATAGTATAAATAAGTGACTTTATATGTCAAATTACACTTTCTTTTTACGTAAAAATGCGAAGATTTTTTAGCTATTTATAATATTTGTAACATAAATGTAATATAGAAGTTATTTATGAAATGGTTTTAATGAGTACAATAAATCTCAGAAAAGGAGCATGTCATATGTTTATCGATACGCATGTCCATTTAAACAACGAGCAATACAACGAAGATTTAGATCAGGTGATTGAGCGCGCCTTTGAAAACAACGTCAAAGAGATGGTTGTGATTGGTTTTGACCGACCAACGATTGAGCGAGCGCTTGAACTTGCTGAGCAATACGATTTTATTTACGCAGCGATCGGCTGGCATCCAGTTGATGCAATCGATTGTACAGACGAAGATCTAGCATGGATTGAAAAATTAGCAACTGAACATAACAAAGTCGTCGCCATTGGAGAAACAGGATTGGATTATCATTGGGATAAGTCACCCAAAGATGTGCAAGAAGAAATCTTCCGCAAGCAAATTCAGCTTGCGAAACGCGTAAAACTCCCAATTATTATTCATAATCGCGAGGCAACTGGTGATTGTGTACGCATGTTAATGGAAGAACATGCGGAAGAGGTGGGGGGCGTCATGCACTCCTTCAGCGCAAGCGTCGAAATCGCAGAAGTGATTATCGAAAAGTTAAATTTCTACGTCGGATTAGGTGGACCTGTAACATTCAAAAATGCAAAAACACCTAAAAAAGTCGCCGCAGAAATACCGCTTGAACGAATTATTTTAGAAACGGACGCACCTTTCCTTGCGCCACATCCAAATCGGGGTAAAAGGAACGAGCCGTCATACATCCCTCTAATCGCCGCAGAAATCGCGCAACTACGCGGAATAGAGGTCGAAGAGGTAGAGCGTGTGACGACCGAAAATGCACATCGTTTCTATAACATAAAATGAAACTTTGGAACTAATTCCTCCAAACTCACGAAAACGTTGGTACAATAAGGTTTTCCTTTTTATGTAAAATTCATCCGCTGTTGACAGGGACTAAAGACACTCTATATAATCCAACGAGTGAATAAGGAGGTATTTTTCATGTCAAACAATTCCATGAAAAAACTGTTCCCGGAATCATTAAAAAACTCTAAAACCGTAATGCTGTTAACAGCACTTACACTTATGATTGCGTTTGTAGTAGCTACAGTATTTAGTACTGCAACTAATGAACAGGCAACAAAAGAAGTTAAAACAACAGAACAACAAGATAAAGCAGCAACAGATTACGCGAATCGCTTCGCTGGTGAAAAAATTTCAACTGTCGCAAATAAAACAGTGAAAACAACAGCATACTTAAATGCTCGTGCTGGTGCAGGTGTAAGCTACCGCATTAAGTACAAAATTCCAAAAGGTAAAAAAGTTACATACGTTGGTGGCCGTAAAGGAAACTGGGTAAAAGTTTCTTACAAAGGCAAAAAAGGTTATGTAAACTCTAAATATTTATCAGGTATTACAAAAACGGGTTCTAGCGCTAGTACATTTACCGTGTCATCAACAGCATACACTGCATACTGTGCAGGTTGTTCAGGACGCACAGCAACAGGTATCAACTTACATGCGAATCCAAACAAAAAAGTAATCGCAGTTGATCCTCGTGTCATCCCATTAGGCTCTAAAGTGTACGTTGAAGGTTACGGCTTAGCTGTAGCAGGCGATACAGGTGGCGCAATTAAAGGGAATAAAATTGATGTATTTATGTCATCAAAATCAAAAGCTTTAAACTGGGGCCGTCGTTCAGTAACGGTAACCGTTTATAAATAATCGTAGGCAGCTTCATAAAAGTGAGGCTGCTTTTTTTATGCCAAAAACGCGACACTTTTTATTTTGCGTCGAACATATTATAATAAGCATATTGTTTATTTTTAGAACGTAGTAATTAACGAAAAGAGGATTCACACAAGTGGACATAAAAGAAATTATTGTTGTTGAGGGTAAGGATGATACGACAGCGATTAAGCGTTCGGTAAATGCCGATACGATTGAAACGAATGGTTCAGCGATTTCTGCAGAGTGCTTACAACGCATTCAGCATGCACAAGATGTGAGAGGGGTCATCGTCTTTACGGACCCTGATTATCCTGGCCGCCGCATTCGTGCAATTATTGAGGAGCATGTGAAGGGAATCAAGCATGCGTTTTTACCGAAGAAGAAAACCATTGCTAAAAATGGCAAGAGCTTAGGTATTGAACATGCGAAGTCAGAAGATATTCGCTATGCCCTTGAAAATGTCTATACCGTACAAGAGGATGCTCCGGCGTGTACGATTACGCGAGAAGATATATTAATGGCTCATCTAATTGGTCACCCGTCTGCAAAAAAACGTCGTGATCGTCTAGGGGAAATTTTAAATATTGGTTCTACAAACGGCAAGCAGCTCATAAAACGTTTGGAAATGTTCCAAATTACCGAGCAACAATTTGGCGCGGCAATTGCGCAAATTAATCAGGAGGAAGAGAATGCATAAAGATATCGCAACACCGATTCGTACGCAGGAAATTTTAAAGAAATATGGTTTTTCATTTAAAAAGAGCTTAGGTCAAAACTTTTTAATCGACCCAAATATTTTACGTAATATTGTAGGTCACGCAGATTTAACAAAGGATAGTGCAGCAATCGAAGTAGGGCCTGGTATTGGCGCTTTAACAGAGCATTTAGCACGCGAAGCAGGCAAGGTCATGTCATTTGAGATTGACCAACGTCTATTACCAGTATTAGAAGATACATTAAGTCCGTATGATAACGTTAAAATCGTTCATTCAGACGTTTTAAAGGCGGATGTGAAGGGTTTAATCGATTCAGAGCTTGCGGGCTTTAAAGACATCATGGTGGTCGCAAACTTACCGTATTACGTGACGACACCGATTTTAATGAAATTATTAACAGAAAATCTGCCGTTACGTGGCTTTGTGGTGATGATGCAAAAAGAAGTAGCAGATCGTATTTCAGCGAAACCAGGAACGAAAGCATATGGTTCACTATCAATTGCGGTTCAATATTACTGTACAGCGGAAGTGGCAATGATTGTGCCAAAAACGGTATTTATGCCACAACCAAATGTTGATTCAGCTGTTTTAAAATTAATCCGTCATGAAGAGCCACCAGTTACTGTAATCGATGAGGAGTTCTTCTTTAGCGTAACGCGTGCAGCCTTTGCACAACGTCGCAAAACGTTACTAAACAATCTTCAATCACAGCTACCAAATGGTAAAGCGAAGAAAGAAGATATTTTACGTGCGCTTAAGCAAGCTGGCGTAGAGCCATCACGCCGCGGTGAAACATTATCAATCGCAGAATTTGGCGCATTAGCGGATGCATTGCACCCATATTTTAACTAATAGCGTCTATGCAAAAAAATCATAGAAAAAATGCTATAAAATAATTGACATAGAAAATGTAGATTGATAAAATATAAATTTGTGCTTGACTTTTAAAGGGTACCTTGTTATACTAGGTTATAGTGAGGTGTAAGCATAATGCCAAAAACATTAGCCGACATTAAAAAGTCGTTAGACAGTCATTTAGGCCAACGCATGCAATTGAAAGCAAATGGTGGCCGTAAGAAAACAATCGAGCGAGCAGGTGTACTTCGCGAAACATATCGTGCAGTATTCGTTGTAGACCTTGATCAAGATGAAAACGCATTTGAACGCGTTTCTTACAGTTACACAGATATCTTAACAGAAGCAGTAGAGATTACATTCGAAGGCGAGTCGAAACTGGCTATCGCCGAATAGTAAGCATTTATATTTTTTCGGGCACTTATAAAACATTCCTTCTTGCTTGAAGGGCCGTTTTATAAGTGTTTTATTTTCGGAGCCACGCAGAATTTTTGGCGTGGCTTTTTTCATGTCTGAAACCGTCATGTGAAAGTCTTGATGTGTTAAAATAATACACAGTAACAAAGGGCGATGATGGCCAGATAGGAAAGTGAGGTAAGCATATGCTTTACGTAAAAGCACCTGCGAAAATAAATTTAACATTGGATGTATTACATAAACGTCCAGATGGGTACCATGAAGTAGAGATGATTATGACGACGGTTGATTTAGCAGACCGTGTTGGTTTGGAGTTACGTCAAGATGGCGAAATCTTCATTCATTCAAGTAATAACTTTGTTCCAGATGACCAACGTAATTTGGCGTATCAAGCAGCGAAGCTATTGAAGGATCGCTTCAATGTAAATTCAGGCGTTTCAATTTCAATCGATAAGCAAATTCCAGTAGCAGCTGGACTTGCAGGTGGTAGTAGTGATGCAGCAGCAACTTTAAAAGGTTTAAATGAATTATGGAGCCTTGGGTTATCACTTGATGAGCTAGCTGAATTAGGTGCAGAGATTGGCTCAGACGTATCATTTTGTGTATATGGCGGTACCGCAATTGCGCGCGGACGCGGCGAAAAGATCGAACATATCGCAGCACCACCAAGCAGTTGGGTTATTTTAGCGAAGCCAACAATTGGTGTATCGACTGCGGCAGTTTATGGTGGCTTGAATCTAGATGATGTGAAGCACCCGGATACAGCTCGTATGGTCGAAGCAATTAAGACGAATGATTACGCTAAGATGTGTGGTACACTAGGCAATGTATTAGAGAGCGTTACGCTTGATATGCACCCTGAAGTATCTAGCATTAAAGAACAAATGAAACGCTTTGGTGCGGACGGTGTGCTTATGAGCGGTAGCGGCCCGACAGTGTTTGCGCTCGTGCAGACAGAGGCGCGTACAACTCGTATTGTAAATGGACTCAAAGGTTTTTGTGATGAAGTATATGCAGTGCGCCTACTCGGCGACCGATAGTGCTTGCATAAACACGTATAATTATGGTATTTTTTGTATAAAACATTCGTATTTAGGAGAGGGTTTCATGAAATGGAAGCGTAGTGAGCGTCTTGTAGACATGACGCATTATTTATTGGAGCATCCACAACAATTAATCCCCCTTACATTTTTCGCTGAATCATATCAGTCGGCAAAGTCCTCCATTAGCGAAGACTTATCGATTGTGAAAGATACATTTGAAGAAAGAGGGATTGGCCATTTAATTACAGTCCCAGGTGCGGCTGGTGGTGTAAAATACATCCCTAAAGTTCCTGAAGAATCAGCTAAGAAAGTTATTACAGAGCTAATTAAAGAATTAAGTCATTCCGATCGCCTGCTGCCTGGTGGCTATTTATTTATGACCGACTTACTTGGTAACCCCGAGTTAATCAACAAAGTTGGTAAAGTATTTGCCTCAGCATTTTGTGATCAAGAAATAGATGTTATTATGACCGTAGCAACGAAAGGGATTTCAATTGCACATGCGATTGCACGTCATTTGAATGTTCCGGTTGTGGTTGTACGTCGCGATAATAAAGTGACAGAAGGCTCTACTGTAAGTATTAATTATGTATCAGGCTCTTCACGTCGTATTCAAACGATGGTGCTATCAAAACGTAGTATGAAGAGTGGTCAGCGCGTGCTTATCACCGACGACTTTATGAAAGTTGGCGGTACGATGAACGGGATGAAGAATTTATTAGAAGAGTTCGACTGTACACTAGCGGGCATTGCTGTGCTAGTTGAGGCCGAACATCCCGATGAACGCTTAGTCGATGATTATTATTCATTAGTGAAATTAAGAGAAGTCAATGAGAAGGATCGTACGATTGAGTTAACGGAGGGTAATTATTTTTCGAAGGGTGGAAACTAAGTAATGAAAGTAGTAGCAACAAATAATGCACCTGCGGCAATCGGTCCGTACGTGCAAGGTGTTATTGTGAACAACATGTTCTATAGCTCAGGTCAAATCCCATTAACTGCGGATGGTAGCCTTGTAGAAGGAACAATTACGGAACAAACAAACCAAGTTTTCGAAAATTTAAAAGCGGTATTAGCTGAAGCGGGTTCTTCATTAGACAAAGTCGTGAAAACGATGGTATTCATTTCAGATATGAATGAATTCGGTGAGTTAAATGAAGAATACGCACGTCATTTCGGCGACCACAAACCAGCACGTAGCTGTGTGGAAGTAGCGCGTTTACCTAAAGATGTTAAAGTAGAAATCGAAGTTATCGCACTCGTATAATTTCAATAGAGAGAAGAGAATCTGCATAAGTAGGTTCTCTTTTTTTCTTTTTAAAGTAAGTTGTTTGAAATTTCCAAAAAATATTTTTATGAAAAGAAGGAAAAAAATGTTTTTTTGCCGAATATAATAGTAGGAAAGAGTTAATTTTTGCATCTAAGATGAGAGGTGGTGAAAAGAATGGAAGTAACTGATGTACGATTACGCCGTGTTCAAACGGATGGTCGCATGCGTGCGATCGCTTCCATCACACTAGACAACGAGTTTGTTGTGCATGATATTCGCGTGATTGACGGGAATACGGGACTGTTTGTCGCTATGCCGAGCAAACGTACGCCTGATGGTGAGTTCCGAGATATTGCACATCCGATTAACTCAGATATGCGTACAAAGATTCAACAATCTGTCTTAATCGCGTATGAAAATGCGGAAGAAACGAATGAGGAAGAGAGCATTGTTGAACAAGTATAAAATAAAAGGTCATAAAAAAAGAGGTCTCCTTTTGACGGGAGGCCTCTTTTTTTATTTCGCAAATTGTAACATGCGCTCTAATGCGTGAATTGATTGCGCTGTTGTGTCGGCGTCAACGGTGATGACATTGCCGCGACCGCCTTCTACAATCGTCTCAAGCGCCCATAATAGATGTGGTAAGTCGATGCGATTCATCGTTAGGCAAGGACACATATTCGTATTGAGTGAAATGATGTGTTTATCAGGGTGCTCCGTAATCAGGCGCTTCACGAGATTCATCTCGGTGCCAATCGCCCAGCGAGAACCTGTAGGAGCGCTTTCAATCGTGTCGATAATATATTTTGTTGAGCCATTGTCGTCGGCCGCTTGTACGACGTCATGACTGCATTCAGGATGAACGATAATACGCATATGAGGCTCTTTTTTTCGAAGCGCATCAATATGCTCCTTAGTAAAGCCCTCATGTACTGAACAATGGCCTTTCCATAAAATCACTTGAATTTGACTTAGTTCTCCTTGATATTCAAGTTTTTCAC
>ERZ808028.1210-NODE-1210-length-16407-cov-3.585181_pt1 | contig 16407 bp, 16 predicted proteins | sample MGYA00380184_ERZ808028 | MGnify/ENA primary metagenome ERZ808028 (study PRJEB31490, sample SAMN06133397) | mouse gut metagenome | isolation source: J8_1 | host: mice | place: China: Chengdu | collected 2015-05 ...
CCCGGCGGTGTGGGCACCGTGGAAGAAGTGGTGGAGGTGCTCACCATGCAGCAGCTTGGACACGTCCAAGGACCGGTGGGATTGGTTAACGTCGATGGGTTTTGGGAACCTTTCGTGCGCACCTTGGAGTCGATGGTGGCTTGTGGTTTTGTGCAATCCCGCTACATTGATGCCATAGCGTTATCTTCGGACCCAGCGGAGATTCTGGACGAATTTGCTGGTTGGAGTCCAATTGGCGCCAAATGGAGCTGATGTGGACACGCCACGCCGTGGTTAAGGTGTGCACGCTGCATTATTGAAAGATAGACTTTGGCGATATGAGTTCTGAGCACCAACCTGCTCGCGAGCCATCCTTATTGGATGCCTCCTGCGATAATTTTCTTGCAGACCTAGCGAAGCTAAGCCCAACGGACGCAACCGAATGGGGCATCGAAGGCTACGAAGGCGACCTGCAGGACTTTTCTCCTGACTACTTCACCGCGGTTGCAGACCGTACCCGTGAGATGGTCGCGGATCTAGACGCGCTAGATGACAGCACCGATGAGTCCGACGATGATGACGATTTTGATGACGTAGATTATGTCACCGCAGCAGTCCTGCGTGACCGTTTGTGCCTGGAGCTGGACCTGCACCACCACGGTGAGGATATTCGTAATCTCAATAACATTGCCTCCCCGGTACAAACGATCCGCGACACCTTGCTGCTGATGCCGCACGATACCGCTGAGCAAAAAGACGCAATTCGCTCTCGGCTGTCCAAGGTCGAGGCAGCGCTTCAGGGTTATCGCGAATCTTTGGTAGAAGCTGCTAACCAGGGGATGGTTCCACCAACTCGGCAGATCAATGAAGTTATCGGCCAGTGCAATGCGCTTGCCGATGCCTCCTCGATGCTCGACGAACTCGGCTTAGAAGAGGGCAACGCAGAGGTCGAATCCGCGAAGACAGCATTCGATGACTTCTCGGGTTGGCTTTCGGCAGAACTACAGCCTTCTTCTTCTAACGAAGATGCTGTGGGTCGTGAACGTTATGCCCGTTTCTCGAAGCTTTTCGTCGGCGATTCTGTTGACCTCGATGAGGCTTATGAGTGGGGACTGCATCGTCTGCAGGAAATTCACGCTGAGCAGCTAAAGCTTGCTGAGGAGCTCTACGGTCCTGACACCGCGCTGCGCACGGCGGTACGCAAGCTCAACGCCGATGAGCGCTACCAATTGCACGGCACTGATGCGCTCGTGGAGTGGATGCAAGGCGTTGCCGACAAGGTCATCTCCAACCTCAATGGCACTTACTTTGATATCCCCGAGCAAATCCAAACCATTGAGTGCAAGATTGATCCAGCCGGCACTGGCGGCATCTTCTACACTCAGCCGACTGAGGACTTCTCCCGTCCTGGTCGTATGTGGTGGTCGGTTCCTGCAGGCCAGGAAATCTTCCACACCTGGCAGGAGCTGACCACGGTGCACCATGAGGGCGCACCCGGGCACCACCTGCAGATTGGTCTGGCGCTGATGGAACCAAACCTGAACTCCTGGCGTCGTAACGCCTGCTGGAATTCCGGACACGGCGAAGGCTGGGCTTTGTATGCTGAGGCGCTCATGGCTGAACTGGGCTACATGGATGACCCGGGCTATCGCATGGGCCTTTTGGATTCCCAGCGCCTGCGCGCTGCCCGCGTGGTTGTTGATATCGGACTTCACCTGGGCAAGAAGATGCCCGATGGCTCCGGTATCTGGGACAAGGCACACATGAAGTCCTTTATGCGTGAGAACACCGCCATGGATGACGCGAACTTGGCCTTTGAAGTCAACCGCTACCTGGGCTGGCCTGGCCAGGCGCCAAGCTACGCGATTGGTGAGCGCCTGTGGCACAAGACCCGCGATGATGCTGTCGCCCAAGGCATGACTCCGCGAGAGTTCCACTCTGAAGCACTAGCGTTGGGTTCTATCCCGATGTCGATTTTGCGTGAGACCATCCTGGATTAATTCGTCAATTTTGCGAAATCCTTTAAAAGGGTGGTTCTTCGGCCGTGGCGTTTTCTTTCTTCTTTCGCCACGGCCGTTTCCAATTGTGCGGTAAGCGGCATGCGGCTTTAACTTTGTATTTGAATTCTTCTAGCAAGTTTTCCGGTACAAGGTTTGCGAGTCTGTCGACTTGTTCCTGAACCCTGCGCTCAATTTCTTCCTTTTCAGCCGCGACTAGCTTCTTATGCACTCGCACCCACCCAGCGATGTCATTCGGTGGGGTGAAGTTGAGCCCCATTATGTTAGCGGCTTCGATGAGCATAAAGACGTTCGGACTTATCGATGGTGGGAACGGTTTGGTGAAGTCACCTTCGCGAAGCCAAGCTTGGGCAAGTTTGACATCATCGACCCACGTTTCATCCAGTAGGTCTTGGAATTCTTGCTCGCGCTTATCTGCGGAGGCGCGCTCGTGATACCAGTCATCGATTTCTTGGGCCTGCTCATGTGCACGTTCTTGCGCATTTTTGCGCCGTGCGACAATCTTTTGAGCGAAAGACTGCAGCCAATTCTTCGCCCCGCGCCCAATCGGACCATCTTGCGCGGAATCCGAGACCCAAGTTCCATCTTCGAAAATCCAGTAAATGACGTCCGAGATAGGGTCGACGATGTAATGCGCACGAGTATCGGTCTTGACGTTGTGGTGGTGTTGGCACAGTGCAAACAAGTTTGACGGCGAGGTCGGTCCACCCTCATCAAAGTTGTGGCGATGGTCGAGCTGGCAGTGCTGGGCTGGTACTGAGCATCCAGGCCAGCGGCAGGTGCCGTCACGGCCTTCGACGAATGTCCGTATCGCATCCGTTGGGCGGTAGCTAGCGGTTTCTGCAGTGGCAGCGGCGTCCATGTCGATGAAGGTGGCGTCTTCCCGAAGCCGATCGACGGTTTCTGGTCCGACCCAACCCACGCCTTGCAGGTACGCCGGTACCCCCTCCAGATCTTTTGCAGTAAATAGCACGAGCTTGGTCTGAACCTGCTTGGCGTCAAGCTCTCCGGATAAGATTTTGAGAATTGCTTCAGCACGGCTGATACCTAATTCTCGCGCTGTGGCTTTTACGCTCTCGTGAGCGGTCTCGATTTCTTCGTGCGGAGCTTCAATAGTTAGCGATGAGGCGTTTGCGCTCACCTGGGTTTTGGTGAATCGCCGTTGTGGGCGTGGATCTTTAACGGGAATGCGGTCATCGAATTCGGCGACCATTTGGCGCACGCGTTGCCCAATATTTCTTGGGCTGGGTAGGTGTTGATTGGCTGTTCGTGGGGTGAGGTAGCTGGTGATTTTGGCATCCAGCTCGGAAATCACTTCGGGTTCAGGAGTGGCGCCAAGCTTTGATAAGGCGGTATCAATTGCGATAATGCGTGGAAAATCTAAATGCCAGTGAGTGGTGATGGCCTTATGGAGTTGCGGTAATTCAGTTGTTAATCGCTGCAAAGCGACGAGGATTTTAATAACGTTATTGGGGGATTCGCCCGCCTGACGGGCATATTTTTCGCTAACTAATTCGCTATCTTCTTCGAAGTCTGGAATGAGCTTTAACCAAGCTTCATACTCCATACTGCGGGTGGTGGAATAAAGTTGGGATAGTGGATTCTCTGGATTGTTGACTGCATAGAAACACGTACTCATCGCATATCCGTTCAACTAGAACACATTTTCTAAACTTGATGATATAGCCATCCAGGATTTCCGTCCAGTCGAACAAGATAACGAATCCAAAACATTTACAGTTGCCCCCAGGCGCTAGGTGGTGATGGTTTGTTCAATGCCGAGTCCGATGCCGGACAGGATCCGCACTGTAATGGCAACTTTGGGACGGTTAGCCAAGACGGTGGCTTCGCCATATTCGCCGGCCAGGTAAACCGCCGCGCAACCAATGATGTGGATAACACCGAAAACTAAAATCTGCGCGCTAACCGTTGGCGCGGCTGCCTGCCTGGTGAACTGAGGCAATAGCGCCAAGAAAGCAAGTAGGTCTTGGGGTTTAGTAGATTGATGCCCATGGCTTGGATGAGCAGGCGGATGCTGGGCTACATTCATCTTTACTTGGGCTGAAGGTGCTTCGCGTAGCGTCTGAATGCCGAGCCACACCATGTGTCCTACGCCAGCCAGTGTTAACGCAAGCATGGCAGTGTCAGATGCGGTCATAATAACGGCGACGCCGGCAGCAACAATTCATGTCGCGGTGATATGCCCGCCGAGCACGCCCCTTACCGCCCAGCGTCCAGGCCATCGGGTTATTTCCCATGGACGCTATAGACATGAAGATTCTTTCAATCTTAGGTAGGGAAGGGCGCGCGACGGTGACAGATATTGCCGCGGAATTAAACCTCAGCCTCTCAGCTTGTCATCGGCGATTTCGGGATTTCGAAGCTGTTAGGGCAGCCGGGCTCCCAGCTGCATATCACGGCGGAGTGTAAGAATGCTTTTCAGCAGCTTTACGATGAGGTATTGTCCCAACTTCCTGGCATTCGTCGTTTAACCTCAACGCTAATTATTAGTACCGTTGTGCCGCATCAGATGCTGCAGCCGCTTTCAGGAAGTTTTGCCCCGGCCACGAAATAAGAACCTGAGGATATGCGGCAGGTAGGCCGCGACGGTAAGAACCAAGATGAGGCGGATAATCTGCAGGGAGACCACGATTGGGCCGGCGCCGCCTTCAGAGGAAAGTGCCAAGACGGTTTCTAGGGCACCTGGGCTGGTGGCGAGGTAGGCCTCGAAGTAGGTGATGTCGAAGACCGTCATGACTGGCACAGCGAGGGTCGCGCAGGAGCCTAGGATGAGTGCGATGAGACCAAAGGTTGCAGGCAGCTGGCGTCCAAAGTGTCGCAGCGTGGGCATGGAAAGTCCACCGCCGCAGACCCAGCCGATGGATAGGAAGGCCATGATGCGGAAAATTTCGAGCGGCTGCATGGTGACGTCGTCGGGAAGCAAAAAAGATACCAGCACGGTGAGCACAACTGGTCCCATGACTGAAGCCACGGGGATGCGTAGCTTTTGGCCTAAAGGTTCGCCGAATGCTGCAATCGCGACGATTAAAAGTATCACCCACCATTGCGTATTCGCGTGGAGTGAGGCATCGGTATCGCCGGATGGATGCGGCATAAACGTTACTAGCAGCGGCAAACTAACGGAGACGCACAACAGGCGCAGGTACTGAGTGAGGGCGACGTAGCGGAAGTCGGCTCCTAATTCATCGGCAAGCGGCGGCATCATCGACGCACCACCGGGCAGAAGAGAAAGCACGCCGGTCTCGCGGGAAATTGCGCCCTTTTGCATCTTGGCCAGCAATAAGCCGCCCACCATGCAGAAAGTGATGGAAGCTATGCCAACAGCGATGCCCATGGGGACATACTTGATGAGCTGGCTTGCCGATGACAACGTCAACGGCACCGCCGCCATAATTCCAATGAACCCGCGTGAGATGCCATAAAAGTGCTTGTTGACCGGCATATCACGTTGCGAAATCAGTGCTGCGGCACCCGATGCCACAATAGCTGCGAGAATCCATGCCGCGGGCACATTGAGCCAGTCAAAGAGAAAACCCAGCACTATCGATGCCGGGACCACGACTAACCAGCGGAAATCCATGTGCCTGCCTTAATCATTGGCGTATCCAAGACTCTCTAGGGTATCACCGGTTTATAGTAATGCCATGGAACTAGAGCTTGCGCAGTGGGCGCTTTTGTTGGGCGGCGCCGCAGTTGCGGGTTGGGTGGATGCTGTTATCGGCGGCGGGGGACTAGTGCTTATCCCGTTGATTATGGCGGTGATTCCCGGAGTCGCGCCTGTCACGGCACTGGCGACTAATAAACTGGCTGCGGTATCGGGCACGGCATCGGCCGCTTTTACGCTGATGCGCACGGTGCAACCGCCGATGAAAGAGACTTTAAAATTAGGGCTCATCGCGGGTATTGCGTCCGGCGTCGGTGCGCTTGCAGCGACTTTGATGCAAGAAGAATTCATGCGCCCGCTAATTATCGTGCTGCTGCTCGCAGTGGGTACCTTCGTGGCTTTCAAACCATCGTTTGGCACCGGCAACTCTGATGGCGTGCGCGGTGGTTGGCGCACGTGGGCAGCCCTTGCGGCCTGCGCTGGTATTGGATTCTACGATGGCATCTTTGGTCCCGGCACCGGCATGTTCCTCATCATGAGCTTTACCGCTATCTTTTCGCAGAATTTCATTAAATCTGCTGCCATGGCCAAAGTAGTTAATACGGCGACAAACCTCGGTGGCCTCGCCACATTCATTATCGGCGGGCACGTGTGGTGGACGCTCGGTATTGCCTTAGCCATTGCGAATATCGCCGGTGCGCAACTGGGAGCGCGCACCGTCCTTGGTGGCGGCACCAAATTGGTGCGCTACGCGCTACTCACTTTGGTCGTCGTGATGTCCGTGAATCTTGCCTGGCAGCAGTGGTTTTAGAGACTACGTCCGGTTCTTAGTGCGGGCCGTTGCCTGCGCCGTCCACGGATCTTCTGGCCACGGGTGCTTGGGGTAGCGCCCGCGCATATCCGCGCGCACGCCGGCATAAGGGCCAGACCAGAAACTTTTCAGGTCATCTGTGACGGCGAGTGGTCTGCCAGCGGGGGACAGCAGGTGAAACTGCACGCGTACCCCGGCGCATTCAGGTGACTCACTAAGGCCGAAACACTCTTGCAGCTTCACGCGTACGACTGGGCGGCCAGTTGAGTAATCGATCCGTGGGTGTGAACCGGAAGGCACTGATAACCGAGCAGGCGCAAGCTCATCGAGGGAATTAGCTTCGGGCCAGGGCATAAGGCGCTGCAGGGCCTGGTGCATATCGACGTTCTTGGGCCAGGCACCATGCGCCATGGCATTAAGTTCGGGACCGAGCCAATATTCGGGGTCAGCGGATTCGACATCGGGCCACGGTTCACCAAGCTGCGCATGCAAGAAATTCAAACGCTCGCGCAAAGACTGTGCCTTGCCAGAAAAGGTGAAGAGGGATAGGCCTTCGGTGCGGATGCCATCGGCAAGCGCGGCGGAAGCCTGCTCTGGTGGAACCTTAACTGGCGTGCTGGACAGCTCGATGGCCCCTGCACGCTTAATCGCGCGGCCCTGCAGCTTGCCGCCGGTGAAGGTCGCGGTAAGAGTTTCTTCGACGCCGATGATGTCGAGGGCGTCGCGTTCGGAAATGGTGGCTGCCGCGCGAATGACTGAGCCTGCCTTGCCCGCGCCGGTTTTAGATACGCTGACCTCAGCGATTGCGAGCCATTCACTTGCCCGCAAGGCGTTATATTCTGGCGGCAGCCAGGCTCGGGTCCCGGAGGCCAAGAGGTAGTCAGAATCGGAAACTTTCTTGGCTATGCGCTGCGGAAAGGCCAAACCGGTAATGATGCCGGGATCCTTGCTGCCGGAAGAAGTGGAACCTTTCACCAGGCTGCGTAGGCGCTTGACCTCGCGCTGGGGTGGTTGGGCCGTGGCAATATTGCCCGAGGGGGAGTCGGATAAAACCGCGATGGTCTCTGCCGCCTGCGGGCCGCATTCGAGCAGCGCGCGGCCAAGGCGCGGATGCAGCGGTAGTTTGGACAACCTGGTGCCCAGCGCGGTGATCGTGCCATCCTGAACTGCGCCGATGTCGGTGAGTGCCTGCTGTGCCTGCATCCAGGCATTATGCGGTGGTTTGTCGGGCAGTGGGAAGTCCGCCCCGCCACCCCAGGCTGCAATGAGCAGTGTGGCCTCAGTGAGATCGGAGGTCGCTATTTCTGGAGTGATGTGCGCGGCCGCATGCTGATAATCCGATTGGGAATAAGCACGGATCACGGTGCCAGGTCCTTCACGCCCGGCACGACCTGCGCGCTGATCCACCGTGGATTGCGCAGCGGAAATAGTGACCAGCCCGGTCATGCCACGGGCAGCGTCACGGCGCGGCACACGCGAAAGGCCGGAATCGATCACCGCGCGCACACCAGGCACGGTCAGGGAGGATTCGGCGATGGAGGTGGAGACCACGATTCGCGGGGTATCGGAAGGCCTGAGTGCCTGATCCTGTTCGGTAGAACTCAGTCGGCCGTGCAGCGGCAGCGCGCCGGGAATCTGCATACAGACTTGCTCAACTTCGCGCACGCCAGGGACGAACACGAGGACGGAATGGCCGGTCGTTTCCCGCGCTAATTGTGCCTGCGTGGCCAAATGCGTGAGAAATTCCCGCGTGCAGCCAGCGCGCCCGGGGTGCGGGGCGTAGTGCGTATCCAGCGGATAGGTCACCGCCGGGGTATCCAGCACGGAAGCATTCATCAAATTTGCGAAATGCTGCGCATCTAAGGTGGCGGACATGGCGACGATGGAGAGGTCATCGCGAAGCTCTGCTAATTCCAACAGCATGGCTAGCACCAGGTCGGTGTCTAATTGGCGCTCGTGGACTTCATCGATAGCTACGGTGTTAACGCCGGTGAGCTCGGGGTCGGTGAGTAGGCGCCGCAGCAGTACGCCCGGGGTCATGAATTCCACGTGCGTGCCGGGGTGGTGCTCACCGCGGATGCTAAAGCCCACCTTGTCGCCGATACGACTGCCATCGAGCTGTGCCAAACGCCGCGCCGCAGCGCGCACAGCCACGCGTCGAGGTGCGGTGACCAGCACTTTGCCGGAATGATTCGCAAGCGCCGGCGGCACGAGGGTGGTCTTACCGGTACCGGGCGGAGCTTGCACAACCAGGCGGCCGGTCTGCGCAATGAGCTGCGGCAGCCGGTCAATATCGTTGGCAACGGGCAGGCCCTGGCCAATCGCGGAAAGATTAAAAGCAGAAGACATAGTTATTAATCGAGCGTACGCACAACCTTGCCGGGCGAGCCCAGCACCAAAGAATTATCGGGAATATCGCGGGTGACCAGCGTGCCGGCACCAATGACGCATTGCTTACCGATGCTAACCCCCGGCAACACAGTCACATTCGCCCCTAACCAGGTGTTATCCCCAATAGAAATCGGCTTTGCCTGCTCCCAGCCTTCGCGGCGCATCTGATGGTCTGCCACCGGATGCCCAACCGTAATAAGTGAGCAGTTGGGTCCAATCATGACATCATCGCCCAAGGTAATCGGTGCTTGCGCCAGAATGGTCGCATTGAAGTTAATGAACACTCTCTCGCCACAGCGCAGGTTGGTGCCGAATTCAATATTAAGGGGTGCATGAATCATTGTGGAGCCCGAATCCGGGTGGATCAGCTTGGCGATGACCTCACGTGCCTTTTCCGGATCCGTATTTCCTAAATCATTGAGCTGCTTTGCGAGTTTGAAGCCTCGTACCTGCTCGGACGTAGTCTCTGGGGTACCAGGCATAAACCATTGGCCGGAGACCATGGCTTCCCACTGATTTTGCTGCTTAGTCATAGATTCATTGTGTCAAAAAGCTCGGCGATTAGGATAAGGGCCATGTTGTTTCATGGCATCGAGCGGAATCCGGCGAAGGTAAAGCCAGGCGTTGCGCACGTCCCGGGCTGGTTGGATACCTCGGTGCAGCGGGGTTTGGTGAGCCAGCTTCGCGATGAAGCCCGCATCATGGCCGGCACACCCATGGCCATGCATAAGCCAGTGTTGAAATCTGGCGGACAGATGAGCGTATTTATGCTGCACTTAGGACATTTCTGGGACCATCAGACCTACCGTTACGTGGACCGCATAGCCGACACACACGTTCGTCCAGTCCCGCACAACCTTCTGGATATAGCGCACCGTGGATTGCAGGCTGCTGCCGATGTCGCCGAAGAACTCTCACCCTGGGTAGATAGCTTTCGTCCCGATATGGCGCTGATCAATTTCTATCCACCAGGTGCCACGATGGGAATGCACCAAGATGCTTATGAAACTACGCTCGCTCCGATTGTGTCTTTGTCCATCGGTGATGAAGCAGTCTTCCGCATCGGTAGTACTGAGCACCGCAATAAACCGTGGGATGACATCGCCCTGCTCTCCGGCGACCTCGTCGTCTTCGGCGGCCCCAACCGCCAAGCCTTCCACGGCATTCCCGAAACCCGACCCGGTACCCTTGATGAATCCTGCGGTCTTACAGAAGGCCGCATCAATATCACCTTCCGGCAGGTTTATCCGAGGTAACTAGGAGCCCCTTGCAGTCCTAGTTTGTGAATGAAATCCGACAGAGGGCTGTGGCAGGCGTCTTATTGGCCTATTGTGGGGTGCATGAGTATCCCAGAGAATCAAAAAGTTGCTGTAGTAACCGGAGCATCGTCAGGCATTGGCGCTGCTAGTGCACGTTTATTGGCCAACGATGGCTGGCACGTCGTTGTGGCTGCTCGCCGCAAAGACAAGTTAGATGCATTGGCTGAAGAAATTGGTGGCACTGCCGTCGAATTGGACGTGACCAGCCAAGAATCAGTCGATGCGCTCGCGGCGCAGCTGCCTCGCGTGGACCTACTGGTCAACAACGCTGGTGGCGCGAAGGGACTGGAACCACTGACGGAAACCTCCATTGAGGACTGGACCTGGATGTATGAAACCAACGTCCTGGGCACCGTGCGGTTGATTCAGGCACTGATTAAGAAGATTGAAGCAGCTCCTGATAACTCCGGGCTGATTATCAACATGGGTTCGATTGCCGGCTGGAGCGTTTACGAGGGCGGATCTGGATACAACGCTGCGAAGCACGGCGTGCGCGTTATTTCGCGTGCGCTGCGGTTAGAAAACCACAATATTCGCACTACAGAAATTATTCCGGGCCGTGTGGCAACGGACTTCTCGCTTGTGCGTTTCGAAGGAAACGAAGACCGCGCTCAGGCTGTCTACGATGGCCAGCTCAACTTGGTTGCTGATGACGTCGCAGAAGCCGTGCGTTGGGTGGCGTCGTTGCCGAATCACGTCAACATCGACAGGCTAGAACTGAAGCCACGCACCCAAAGCTAAAGTCACTGTGTGGCTTTTGCATCATTACTAACACTTACCGGCGTCTGGCTAGCAGTCTGTATCGCCCCAGGCCCCGACATAGTTCAAGTGATGCGGGTGGCTTCGCGCTCGGTGCGCGCTGGGCTGTGGTGTACTGCCGGTATCGCGGTGTGGCTGACTGCATCGCTGGCGGGAATGTCCGCGCTGATTGCTGCGCACCCTGGGCTGCTGGGGTTGTTGCAGCTGTTCGGCGGACTATTTTTGGCGTGGATGGGGACCCAATCGGTACGCTCTGGCGTTCGGGCTCGCCGCGCGCGATCGCATATTGTGGCCACAGAAGACTCTCCAGCAGCACCTGTTGCTGACACAGAAATGCCCGCGCATGCATTTCGCCTGGGGTTATACACCAACTTGTCCAACCCCAAGGCTCTAGTGTTTTTCGGCGCGGTCTTCGCGCAGTTTATCCGGCCCGAAATGTCTATCGCCTGGACGTTTGCAGTTGGGATTTGGCTGTTGGCTTTATCAACGGCGTGGTTTGTAGTCGTGACGTTTATTGTGCGCGGCTTTTCCAATTGGCTGGCGAAGTACTCGCCGATTATCGATGTCCTCGCTGGAGTAATCTTCATTATTTTGGGAGCGGTGATGGTTTACGAGGGCATTGTCCATCTGCTTTAGTGGGTAGTATTAGGCTCATGATTTTTACTACCACGAACAACGTTGAAGGCCGCGAAATTGACACCTATATCCGCATCATTGCGGGTGAAACGGTAGCCGGCATTAACTTCCTCAAAGACATTGGTGCCTCTTTCCGTTCCATTACCGGTGGCCGTTCCGCAGGTTATGAAGAAGAAGCAGTTCGTGCCCGTGAATCGGCACTGAATGAACTGTGGAACCGCGGTCAGGAAGTTGGCGCGGATGCCGTGGTAGGCATTGCTTTCGATTACTCGCCGATGGGCACTTCCAATGACATGTTGATGGTCACTGCCACGGGCACTGCGGTCAGGCTCAAGCCATTGCAGTAAGAATGTCGGAACCAGAGGATGTGGCACAGCACGTGCTTAATATCGCCGCGCTGATTCCTCCAGGCAATGTTTCCACCTATGGGGAAGTCGGCAAAGCCGCAGGGGTAGGCCCACGTCAGGTGGGATCTATCATGCGGCAGTGGGGCTCCCGCGTGAGCTGGTGGCGAGTGATCAAAGCCGATGGTACTTCCCATGACTTTGACCGTGCCCAAGCCCATTGGGAAGCCGAAGGCATCCCATTGCGCGGAAAGGCAGTGCGCATGGATCTGTGCGGATTGGATCACAAGGATCTGGGGAACATCGCTAAGCAATAAGCGGTCTGTAAACTAGGTGGCTATGAGCGACATCGAAGTACCGATCTCGGGTGAGTCCATTAAATTAGGTCAGTTTATTAAACTAGCCAGCCTTGTTTCCACAGGTGGGGAAGCCAAAGCAGCGATTGCTGAAGGAGCTGTCACCATCAATGGCGAGGTGGATACTCGCCGCGGTGCGAGTGTGCGCGCTGGCGATAGGGTCTGCATCGGCAACATTTGTGCGGTCGTAACTACGGCTGATGATGACGATGATGACTACTTCGATGAAGCTACCGCCGACGATGATTTTGATCCTGAAAAGTGGAGGAACCTCTAAACCATGCCCGCATTTATGTCAGAAGTAGGCATGCCCTACTGGATTGATCTCACCACCTCGAACCCAGAAAAGTCCGCAAAATTCTACCGCGAGGTTTTGGGCTGGGAAGTCACCGCGGAAACTGATGAATACCGTATCGGCCGCATGCAGGGTCTTCCCATCGGTGGTTTTATCCCGCAGCCAGCTGATTCCACCATGCCAGATACGTGGGTGACCTACTTCCGCGCCGGCAACTTAGAGAAGGAATGCCAGCGCGCAGAAGAACTTGGGGGTCGCGTACTTTCGGGTCCACAACAGGTAGAGCTGGGGCAGATGGCATTGCTTAGCGATGTCACCGGTGCCCTATTCGGGCTGATTGAGCCAAAGAATAGCGAGCAATTCGTTGCCGCCGGCGAGCCAGGCCTGCCGGTGTGGCACGAGATGACGGCGACGAAAGACTTTGCGCAAGCACTGGATTTCTACGGTGAGCTATTGAACTGGGAGATCCGGACCCAGTCCACCACCGGTTCTGAGAAGCCCGAAGATGCTGATTATGCAACCGCGGAAGAAGAAGGCGCACCCTTTGCTGGCCTGTGGAACGCTCAGGGCAAGTTCTCACCGCAGGTCGGTGGCTTTTGGCAGACCTATTTGGGCGTACGGAATATGGAGCAGGCTATTAAGTCCGCTATTGAATGCGGCGGCGAAGTCATCCGCGAGCCATGGTTGTCGACCTTCGGGCTGATGGCCCTGGTTGCAGATGCCACCGGCGCTACTATCACTTTGACTGAGGTTGAAGACGCTCCGGAAGATAATGTCACTGAGTCTGATGACATTTTAGGTCTGGACGTGTAATTATCTCAGAGGTATAGCTATGTCCTACATCTTCGCGGTAGAGCTTAGTGCTGACGATGCATAGGCGCGCAAAGATGTAGTACATCGCGACCATGATGATGAGCACCTTAATGACCATTGGCGTCAGCGCAACGAGGTCATAATTCCACGCGAAGTGAATGGCAAAGGCCACTAGCCACCAGCCAATGACCATGCGAATGCGCCATAAGCGGGATTCATTCGCAGCAAAGAGCGCCCAGCCAATGCCCCAACCGGCAATAGCGGTGCACATGATGTGGATACCCGGCCCTGCGAGCACACGCAACCCCCATGATTGCCAAAAGCCTAGCCAATCAGAGTCTGGGTGTAGCTGTGCGCCACTTGCGCCGTAGAGAACATTTTCTACTGTCTCAAAACCCAAGCCGATGACCGCACCTACTAAAAGGCCATGCCAAGGGCGGGAAAGCTGCGTAAAAGCCAGGCAGATAATTACTACGCCCAGTGCTTTTACAATTTCTTCCGGATAAGCGCCGGCCCAAGACGCAGCGGAGGAGTGGCTGGATGTATACGCAAAAATTTCGATGAGCGGAGTGCCCATCGGAAGGCTGAGCAGGATCGAAACTCCTCCGCCCCACAATAGGGCAGCATGAACCCACAGCCGTGATTGCCCAGGTTTTTTCTTCGGCCAAAACGGCAGCCTAGAGAGTAAAAAGATCACGATGGCGAAATACACAGCGGTCAACATCAGGCTGATTACGCCGAGTCCTGGTGACATTAAAATCGCCGTTAAAAACATAAATCCAGCAACGCAGCCGCCAATCACCATGCTGATGATGGTCAGAATGTAGAAAAATTTACTCATGCAATATTCTCCATCGCTACTTCCTTCGGCGCCTGTGCATTCAGCAGCGGAATTTCTACCTGCGGTTGGGGTGTGAAGTCTTCTTCCATACCGACCGGGAGTGGGGCATCGGAAAAGCTTCCCCACACCTTTTCTGCCAGAGGGAGTAGTTGCTGCGGTTGTCCTTGCAACAAGATCTGGAATTCTTCCCGGGCGTGGGCGGGATTCTGATTACGGATATTGATGGCAACCATGTTGAGACTCGGTAGAACCATCACGGCGTCATTTTCAATGTGAGTGATGGGCTCTCGTGGAAGTGCAGTAAGGCTGTGCGCACGCACTGCACGGCGCAAAGAATGGTCGGAGTCCTTAACGTCTTTGACCCAACTGACCTGGACATTAGTAGTCCCGCAGATATAGGAATCAAGTAACAACCCGGCGGGGTCCCACTCACATTCCACACCGTCAATCGGCTGTTCCCACTGCGTTTCAGAAGTGGTGATGACCAGCGGCTCGGTGTGCTTTGGATTAGTGGAAAATACAGACAACGCAACCAAGGGCGCTGCGATAGCTAGTGCGAAAGTCACGCACAACAGCGCGAAATATTTTCCCGTCCGTGCAGGCTGAAGTTGGTATGTTGCCATAGCTATCAGGCTACAAGATAGCTGGTTCTATGCTTCGGCCGCTACTTCCTCAACAGTTAATCGATTGCGCGATTTCAACATGACAACGATGATTCCTAACCCAATAATCATGCTCACAAAGCCAACGAGAGCAGAGGAAGTGATGGCGAAAAGTATATATCCGGTCAACGCTGCCGCAGCGCCCACAAAGGCATAAGGCAACTGAGTATTGACGTGGGTAGCGACAGAACAGCCGGCACCGGTGGATGACAAAATGGTGGTGTCGGAAATAGGAGAGGAGTGGTCACCCCACACGGAACCGGCGAGGACCGCGCCAAAGGCTGGGATGAGCAAAGTTCCATCGGGAGCAGCGGCATTCATGATCTCACCAGCCAGTGGCAGCAAGATGCCAAAGGAACCCCAGGAGGTGCCGGTGGCAAACGCCATGCCAGCGGCGATGAGGAATAAGACTGGAACTAACCAGATTGGGGTGACAGACAAGCTGGTGACGATGCTGGCGAAGTACGCACCCGTGCCTAGCTCGCTAATTAAGGATCCCAGCATCCAGGCCAGCAATAGTATGTAGATGGCCGGCAACATGGATTTCGCGCCCTCCAAGGAGCCGCGGGTAATAACACCAGCGGTGAATTTTTCATCGTGACGCGTATACCGGATGCAATAAGTAAGGGCGATGAGCAGACCTGCAATGCCGCCGATATTTAACGCCATCGCAACATCCGCATTAGCCATGGCGTCTAGTGCCGACCATGAACCTGCTGCTCGGGCACCGGTGAGGTACATTCCGGAGATAACTCCTACGACAAGGACAGCGAAAGGAACTGCCAGCGCTCGGATAGTGCCGCGGTCATGAGTTGGCAAGTTGTCGGTGATCTGTCCCGGTACGTCATCTTTGTCAGCTAGCACACCTTTGCCCGACGCCGCGCGTTGTTCTTCGCGGCGCATGGAACCGAAGTCAAGCTGCCACAACACAACAACCCAGAGCAAGATAATTGCTGCGATGGCATAGAAGTTCATGGCCGCCGAGCGCAAGAAGACTTCCATCTCACTCATCGTCAGCGCAGAGGCCGCGAGGATTGGAGCCATGATTCCAATAATCGAAGCCCCCCAGCTCGAAAGCGGAACGAGTACCACCGTCGGTGCAGAACTCGAGTCCACAAGATAGGCCAACTTTGCGCGTGAAACTTTGTGTTGATCGGAAATGGGGCGGGAGATCTGACCCACCGCAAGGGCATTGAAGTAGTCATCGATGAAGATGACCATGCCCAAAATAACCGTGAGAATTTGAGAATCGCGGCGATTTTTCACGCGCTTTCGAGCCCAATTGGAAAAGGCCTGGGTGCCGCCCGACATTAATACAATGGCGGTAATAGCACCCAGTTCCAAAAGGAAAGCGAGAATCAGAATGTTGTACCAGTTCGGTGCACCATCAGCCCAGAACAGCTCCAGCACGCTGGAAAAGAGTAATTTCAGGCTTTCTACTGGGTGAAAATTTGTGATCAGCAAGATACTTAAGATCACGCCGGAGGCCAGTGACGCTAAGACCTTGCGGGTAGCAATCACCATGATAATCGCTACTAGCGGCGGCAATATTGTCAAA
>ERZ808028.1211-NODE-1211-length-16395-cov-3.833374_pt1 | contig 16395 bp, 21 predicted proteins | sample MGYA00380184_ERZ808028 | MGnify/ENA primary metagenome ERZ808028 (study PRJEB31490, sample SAMN06133397) | mouse gut metagenome | isolation source: J8_1 | host: mice | place: China: Chengdu | collected 2015-05 ...
TTTCGTCAGCCCGGTTCGGGGAGGATAAACCAAACGGAGATTTCACAGATTTTCCCTATGACATACTTTGAATAACCAGCAACGGCCTGTTCATCAGGCCGTTATTTTTATGGACTTTAGTCTGTTGATTCGCTTGGAGTTTTTCGTGTTCCGAAAAATGAAAACCAACTTCTGTGCACACCCTGTTTATCACCACAACAAAGAACGAATTATCGCACATTTTATGATCTGCTATACAGCTTTACTTATCTTTCGTTTATTGGAGAAAAAACTTGACTTATATGGAACCCACTTTACCGTGGAAAACATCATCGAAACACTCAAAAACATGAATGTGGCGAATATCGAAGATCTTTGTTATATGTCAACTTATACCTGTTCGCAAACCTGTACGGCTCTGAATGCTGTATTTGACTTGGGTTTAGATAAGAAATACTATCAGCCCAAAGAATTAAATAAAAAAATTAAAAAAATTTCAGGATAGGATTTCCATACAACATCTTTAAAAACGCAAAAAAGGCTAAAATCCGCATAAATACAAGGTTTTTCGCCTCTTTTTATTCTACAAGTGTCGAAAACGGGATTATGTATTATACGCCTTTTTTATGCGTATATCAATAGTTTTTGCGTATAAATTATGCGTATTTTACAGAACATAGGTATAGAAAACAGACTGGCAGCAGGAAATAAGGGAATCCCCACAAATGGGGAAAGCGTAAAAGTGCGCTATCCTGCTGCCGTTTTGCTTTTTATCAGACGTTACCAAAACACAGAACCGCCCGGCCAGTACCCGGAATTTTCCTGGAGCAGATTTGAACCCGTACAGACATAACCCCGATTTTCCGGGGGAATATATGCGGCTTTCCTCTTTTGGAGGAGCAAAGGGGGATCTGATTAGACCCCACCCTGAAATTACTGGATAGCCCCCAGTGATAATTCCCCGATTTGAAATCGGTAAACTGAATAACGATTCGTTCCCTACCTTTCAGAATCCCTATACACACGCTCCACAAGCCCCTATTTTCTCTTGTAACGGCATGGATGATATCTTTATCAGGTAAGGCAGTACAAGCCTGATATGGGGCAGATAGAGCTGAGATTTCAGTCTTACTAGTACAGCGTTGCTTAAATATCAGTGATTAAATTGCTAATGGTATACCACAAAAAACTGCTGATATTTTAGGTGTTACTATGAGTTCTTATCAAAAATATGAGCAGGATGAACGCTTTCCATCTTATGAGATACTTATAAAAATTGCTGATATTTTTGATGTATCTTTAGATTATTTACTTTGTCGTGATGAATTTATGAAATCTCACGGAGTTTACGCTGATGAATATTAAATAGATCTTCTAATTTATCCCACAGTTCTACAGATCCAACCCTGTCACCCTGTTCCATCATTTGATAATGTGAACGTGTTACATTAAGATACTCTGCCGCCTGCTGCTGGGTCAAACCAGCGGCTTTTCTGGCGTTCTTCAGATTCTCTCGCATCCTCTGCCCTCTTTCTTCAAAATAATATTTATATTTATTGACATTGTAAATATTTTTCGATACAATGTAATCATCAAATAATAAGTGAGGTAAAATCATGGCTCAAACAAACGTCAATATACGCATGGATGAAACATTAAAACAACAATTCGACCATCTTTGCAATGAACTTGGTCTGAACATGTCTACAGCAATTAATATTTTCGCTAAAACAATGGTTCGCCAACAAAAAATTCCTTTCGAGATTTCTCTTGACCCGTTCTACTCTGAAAGCAATATGGCACATCTACGTCGGGGCATCGAAGCACTTAATGCTGGCAAGGGCGTAGAACATGACATCATCGAGGTAGACGACGAATGAAAAAAATATGGTTTGATGAAGCCTGGGACGATTATATCTACTGGCAGCAGCAAGATAAAAAACATTAAAACGTATCAATATCTTATTAAAGGATATTGAGCTAAATTTTCTTACATAACGCGACAACTGATAAAGCTGTCGCGTTATATTAAAAATCATCAAGGTTAGGTTTACAAACAGGTTTTATTTTGTCTGGTATTTCAATATCTTCTCCCGCAGGTGTCCCTTTAAAAATTCTTCTTGTTTCAAATCCACAATGTCCACAAAATCCATATCCTCTTCCAGCCCCTTTAATTTTTAATGCGCTTTTTCTGAAAAATGGACGTTTGCAATTTGGACAAACAACAAATTCTTCATTTTGTAATAATTTAACTTTCTTTCCCAACTCTTACTCCTTTCCTGATTTTCGGTTGTCAATGTCCTTCTATCCTCCTTCCTACGCACTTTGCCTGGGTGGAAATTGCTCCACCCATTATGCTGTTTTTACCGTCTTTGCCTTATCAATTTTTTGTCTGTCTTCTAAAGCTGTCATGTAGGTTCTGGCAAGGATTATCGAACTTTCGTCTAAACTTTCAAGAATCTTTGTTCCTTCCTCTGTATCTGAAGAAAGCACTGTTCTTCTGATTTCCTCTGCACCTTTCATGTGGACTTCCTCCCTTCTGTTTTGTCTTGTTATCGTGACTATGGTCTGATTATATATGACTTAGGTTAGTTTTTCGATATGATTTCTTTATTTTTCTTGACTATGGTCAGTTTTTTTGATATTCTCTGTATATACAGTTCAGGAGGAGGTGATAAAATGAATGAACGTCTAAAGGCTATAAGAAAAAAATTGTCTTTAAGTCAGGAAGCATTTGGAAAAAAATTAGGCGTTACTGGAACTGCTATTTCTCGTATAGAAATCGGGAATAGGGCTATAACAGAACAAATGATACTTGCTATCTGCCGTGAATTTAACGTGCGAGAAGAATGGCTAAGGAATGGAACTGGTGAAATGTTTCTTGATTTCACAGAAGATGACTTTTCAAAAGCTGCTTCCACCCTCTCAAATGATATTTTTGTTAGAAGCCTGATTATTGAATATTGGAAACTTGATGAAGATAGTAAAAAACTTTTCCAAGATTTCATACATAAGCTATCAAATAATATAAAAAAGCAAGCTGAAAAACAATCTAAACTGAAAACTGATATTGACGCAGAAGTACAAAAATACCGAGAAGAATTAGAACTGGAAGCAAGACAGGCGGGAAAATCATCAGCTTACGAAAATACCGGAGAGATAAATAAAAAACAAGCATAGTTGCCTACAATTAACCCACATCCGATTCTGACACAGAAAGGAGTGAATCAATGACCGTTTTTTTAATGAAGCCTAAAATCGACTTCGCGTTCAAAGAAATTATGATGGATGAACAGGCCCGCATCGGCTTCCTGTCTGCTATCTTGAAACTAAATCCAGAAGATATCCAGGATACTAAAATTCTTAACACAAACCTCTGCAAGCTTCACGAGGATGAAAAACTTGGTATCCTGGATGTAAGAATCCTGATGAACAATAACACCGAGATCGATATTGAGATTCAGCTTGCCGCAATGAACATCTGGGCAGACCGAGCATTGTTTTACCTAGCTAAGATGTATACGGAACAGATTAGCGCCGGAGAAGATTATACGCTATTTAAGAAATGCGTAAGTATCAGTATCTTAGACTTTAAACTTTTTGAACAGGAACCGGAGTTTTATTCCTGTTTCCATATCCGGGAGGATTCACGGCATTTTCTGTATACGGATAAGATGGAATTTCATGTCCTGGAACTGCCCAAACTTCCGAAGGAGCTAAAAGAGGACAGCAGCGATATAGAATTATGGGGAAAATTTATTAACGCAGAGCGAAAGGAGGAATTCGTTATGCTTGCAGAGAAAAACACTTATATTGACAGCGCTTACCAACATCTGCAACTTATCAGTCAAGATAAAGAAAAACGCATGGAATATGAAGCAAGGGAAAAGGCCATCCGGGACTACAACCAGGGAATTCTTGAAGCTGAACAGCGTGGAGAAACACGAGCAACTAAACGAATAGCTAAAACATTGCTTTTATCAGGTACTTCTGTTGATTTAGTTACCCAAAGTACAGGATTATCAATAGAACAGGTTCAATCCCTAAAAAAAGAACTATTATGACGAGAAGGGATTTAACATGTTAGCAAAGAAAAACACTTATATTGACAGTGCTTACCAGCACTTTCAGGTGAACAACCAAGATAAACAAAAACGTATGGAGTATGATGCTAGAGAAAAGGCAGTTCGGGACTACAGTCAGGGAATACTTGAAGCAGAGCAACGGGGAGAAGCACGAATTAACAAATTAAATACCCTGCTTATCCAAGATAAACGATTTAACGACTTGGAACGTTCAGTAAATGATATATCTTTTCAAAAACAATTAATGTCAGAATATGGAATCTGATTGTAGTCGAAAAAATATAAACCGTGTCAGATTCTGACACAGAAAGAAGGTGATTAAATGACTGATTTTTTAATGAAGCCTAAAATCGATTTTGCATTTAAGGAAATCATGATGGATGAACCAGCTCGTATCGGCTTTTTATCCGCCATCCTAAAATTAAATCCCTCTGAGATACGAAATACCCAAATATTAAACACCAATCTTCGTAAACTACATGATGAGGAAAAACAAGGAATCCTTGATGTACGAATTTTAATGAATGATGATACGGAAATTGACATCGAAATCCAGCTTTCTATTTTAAATGTATGGGCAGACCGGGCATTATTTTATCTGGCTAAGATGTACACAGAACAAATTAACTCAGGTGATGATTATACAACATTCAAAAAATGTGTGAGTATCAGCATCCTGGATTTTGAACTTTTCAAAGATTCTTCGGAATTTTATTCCTGTTTCCACATCCGCGAAGATATACGCCACACCATCTACACAGATAAGATGGAATTTCATGTATTAGAACTTCCAAAACTTCCGAAGGAGTTAAGAGAAGACAGCAGCGATATAGAATTATGGGGTAAATTTATTAGTGCAGAACGAAAGGAGGAATTTGACGTGCTCGCAGAGAAAAATACCTATATTGGAAGTGCCTATCAACACCTTCAGGTAATCAGCCAGGATAAACAAAAACGTATGGAGTACGAAGCCAGAGAAAAGGCAGTTCGGGATTACAATCAGGGGATACTTGAAGCAGAGCAGCGAGGACGTGAGGAAGGCGAAGCACGAGTAAATAAATTACATTCCTCGCTCATCAAGGATAAACGATACAGCGATTTAGAACGGTCTGCAAATGATTCATCCTTCCAGAAACAATTAATGTCAGAATATGGAATTTAATTATAACGATAAAATTATAAACCGTGTCAGATTCTGACACAGAAAAAGGTGATTAAATGACTGATTTTTTAATGAAGCCTAAAATTGATTTTGCATTTAAGGAGATCATGATGGATGAGCAGGCTCGTATCGGCTTCTTATCTGCCATCCTAAAATTAAATCCCTCTGATATCCGAAATACCCAAATATTAAACACAAATCTCCGTAAACTACATGATAATGAAAAACAAGGAATCCTTGATGTACGAATTTTGATGAATGATGATACGGAAATTGACATCGAAATCCAGCTTTCTATTTTAAATGTATGGGCAGACCGGGCATTATTTTATCTGGCTAAGATGTATACAGAACAAATTAACTCTGGTGAAGATTACACTATCTTTAAGAAATGTGTAAGTATCAGTATCCTAGATTTTGAACTTTTTAAAGATACCCCTGAATTTTATTCCTGTTTCCACATTCGCGAAGACACGCGCCATGCCATCTACACAGATAAGATGGAGTTTCACGTATTGGAACTTCCCAAACTTCCAAAAGAGTTAAGAGAAGACAGCAACGATATAGAATTATGGGGAAAGTTTATTAGTGCAGAACGAAAGGAGGAATTTGATGTGCTTGCTGAGAAAAACACTTATATCGACAGCGCTTACCAACATCTGCAGCTTATCAGCCAGGATAAACAAAAGCGTATGGAATATGAAGCCAGGGAAAAGGCAGTTCGGGACTACAATCAAGGGCTGCTGGAAGCACGAGAAGCTGGAAAAATTGAAGGACGGGAAGAAACAACCATTTGCATTGCTAAAAATTTGCTTTCTTCTGGTTTTTCTGTAGATATGATCGCAAAAACTACGGGACTTTCTGTGGAACAAATCAAAACACTTAAAAAATAATGAATCTCTGGAAGGAGGAATTTGACGTGCTCGCAGAGAAAAATACCTATATTGGAAGTGCCTACCAACATCTGCAAGTAATCAGCCAGGATAAACAAAAACGTATGGAGTACGAAGCCAGAGAAAAGGCAGTTCGGGATTACAATCAGAGGATACTTGAAGCAGAGCAACGGGGAGAAGCACGAATCAATAAACTAAACTCATTGTTAATTAAAGATAAGCGTTACAATGATTTGGAACGCTCCACTAATGATTCCTCCTTCCAGAAGCAATTAATGTCAGAATATGGAATATAATTATAACGGAAAAATATAAGCCGTGTCAGATTCTGACACAGAAAAGTTACAATAAAACCATACGCATTTAGACCAAATGTAAAACCGTCCAATGCTACCAACATCGAACGGCTTTGCGTAGACTTATCCTGCCGGATTACTCCAAGCATGATACAATCACATAGCAAAAACATTGTATCATTCTTGGAGCATCCTGACAAGGGGTATATTTTTAATGAGAAAAAATAAAAGGATGATTACATGGCACGCCGTAAAAAATACCCTCATGATTGCCGCCATACATTTTCCAGGTTGTGTGAAAAATTTCAAGTTAATGAAAATGACCGAAAACAGCTAATGGGACACAGCTTTGGAAAAGACATTACAAATAGTGTCTACGGACATCGAGAACTTGATGATCTGAGAAAAGAAATCGAAAAGATTATCGTAAAAAGCTGAAATAGATTGAAACGGTTAGTCACACGTTAGTCACAAATTTTTTGAAAACCCTTGATTTTACTGGGCTTTTTATCCGAAAAAGGATAATAACTACTTATCCTCCCCTTTTTATCCGGCTCATCTGCTTTAGGCGCAGGCGGGCCGGATTTTTTTGCTGATAAATACAAAATTTCTTGATTGTAAACATGCACCTCTCCTTCCTCCCCGCCATACACTATTTCTGAACAACACCCGGGAGGCTTTTATGACCCAGTACACCCCAACTACAGGAATTATCCTGCAAATCGAATGGCAGTCCACTGGTGATCCTGCCCAGAATGGCTGCGGACTGACCCTGACATTAAACTCCATGGATCAGGGACTTATTCATATCCATCTTGACGGTTCCACTTACGTTCTCAATAACCGGCAAATGAATGTCGGCGATCAGGTTACCTGTTTTTATTCCACCTTTGCCCCGGTTCCCTTAATCTATCCGCCTACCTATCATGCCGTGGTTATCGCCCACACCTCTGCGGCAAGTTATGCCACTCTGGATGTCTTTACCCGCCAGGCAAACGGATGCGGACTAATCAACACAGAAAACAGTCTTCAGCTCAATATTTCCGGCCTTACCCCCCGCTTCCTTCCCAATGGACAGCTTTTTGGCGGAGATTTATCCGGAAAACTTCTGCTGGTGATTTACAGTACAACCACCCGCAGCATTCCTGCGCAGACTGCACCGGAGCAGGTTATTGTATTCTGCAGCAATCCGGCGGAAAATACGCATTAAACTATGTTTGAAATATTTTGAAGCACACACGAAAAAACTTTACACAATAAACTATTTTGAAAAAAACAGCCAGGGCATCTCACTCCCTGGCTGCTACTACATCTCTTAATTCCGTTCCTTCATAGAAAAATCCCAGAATCTCCTGATAATTCTTCCCGGCTTTGGCCATCCCCTGCGCTCCGTTCTGGCTCATTCCTGCGCCGTGTCCATAACCTCCGCCGTAAATGGTAAATAGCTTGCTCCCGTCTTTTGCGGTTCCTGTTTCTTCTATAGAAACAAATGCACTGGGCAAAAGGCTCCAGCCGTCGATCACTTTGCCGTCCTTTCGTTCAATCTCCAGATCCTTACTTCCCAGAATCCGGCGAACTTCCATCTGATCGCTGCAGATTTTCTGCTTTCCGTCCGCATCGGTCAGCACCATCTCCTGGACGATTCCCCCGGGACCTCTTTTTGTCACCTCTATAGAAGTAATCCAGTTCATTCCCAGTTTATTTCCCAGGGTGCTTCCCTTATACAGTGCATTCCAGCGGTACATCGAGTAAGCGGAATCAAAGGAAGGGATCTCTGTATTCTTGATAAATGCTGCAAATCCCTGATTCGTACTTAAATCCAGCGTCCTTCTCTCCTCCCGCAGTTCAACGGCCTGAATATAGGGCAGACTCTCCCCAGAACCTCCCCACACGCTCCCGTCGGTTCCATGGCCGCAGGAGGTCGAGTAATAATATGTATAGGCGGGATTGTCCCCGTAAAATAAAATCTTTCCGCAGGTTTCATCCACTGCCGTATCCGTCCGGGCATCCGAGGCTACATTATTATAAACCTGGTAATTCGTACTGTCATCGACGTGAGCACCGTGCTGGCTGTAGCTGTTCCCGATAATCTGCTGATAGGCATAGGTTCTTGCGCAGACCGCCTGGGCCTTTAACGCCTCCATCTCATAGCTTGCCGGCATCTCACTGGGCACCACCTTTTTCAGATAATCCTCCAGCAAAAGATCATTGACCAAAACCAGCTTTCCTTCCTCTTCGCGGATCTCTAAAATCCCGCCGTACACCGGCGTTCCCTGGTCACGGGTCAGGCTGTTTAAGCAAATGCCGTCCCTGTCTGCAAAAGGCGTAATCACCGCCCTCTGCGCCTTTAAGTACTCATCTCCCGGGGCAATCGTAAGCTGGGTTCCCGCAGGAAGCTGCTCTTTATTCTTTTCTTTGTCCCCAAAACTAATCACGGCATCGCAGTTTAAGGTAAGGCTGACCTGTTCATGAAAAAGAGAGGTAAAGCCCTTATCCATCAAAATCACCCGAATCCTCTCCCCATTAAAAGGACGGATCGTCAGCGCGGCACAGAGTTTCCCTTCTGCTGCCACAAATTCCTGCAGATCATAGCCCACTAAAATATTGGCCTTTGTCTGTTCCTCATATTCGCCGTAAACCTTAAACACGCGGAAGTTGTCAGCCAGGCTTAATACCCCGTAGCCCTCGATCTCCACAAAGTCTTCACCCACCGCCAGAACCTTCCCCTGGATGCGATCCTTTTTCAGCTTAATCTTTTCCAAAACGCCTTCATTCAGCGTTAAATCGGCAATATGATGTACCTGAATTTCACTGTCCATACCTTTTTCAGGCAGGGAAAACTGACGGGGAACCGCACCGGCATGGATAAAAAGCTTTCCCCCGGATACTTCCTCCAGCCAGACATTCTCATAGACTACGGTCGATGAAAGCTGGCGGCTCACCCCGGCAATTTCTTTATTGCGCACAAAGATCCGGATTTTCCGGTCAACCCAGGACTCCAGGGCCAGCCCCTCAAAGCGAAAATCTCCGCTGTCGGTATAGCATATCCAGGCTTCCCCGTTTTCCATATGGTTCGGCGTTCCGTAGAGGACGACATCCAGAGTCTGCAGCCCTTCTTCCTCCTTATCCTTTGCCGCATCTTCATAGATCTGCCACCAGAGATCCGCCGGAAAGGGAAGCTTCTGGTTGCTCTGGTTTAAATTCACCCGGTTTGCGTAATTCTTCCCCAGAAATCCCACCAGGCGCTTTGCCTCCCGGTAGGTAAGTTCCTGGTTTGCCGCTGCCGCTGTGCTCTCGGTGTATTCTTCGGACAGACCTTCATGATCAAAAAGATAATCCATGTACACCGTATACCAGTTATTCTTTTCTTTTTCGGTAAAATGGGAACTCCCCTTTTCTTCCCGGTACTGTATACATTCTTCCCGGGAAACGGCAAATAATGCTGCTGCCTTCGCCGCCTGCGCCCTGGATATCCCCGGCTTTTCCGGCTCCAGAAATAAAATCAGGGCAATCAAAAGGGCAATGAGCGCAACAACCCCTCCCATCCGAATGACAAATCCCCTTTTACTCATGGCTTCCTTTCTCTGGGTTTTTCTTTTCCCGGTGATCCGAAATCTCCTCGTCTGCGATCACCGCTTTCTTTTTGCAATGCCCGTCTTCCAGGCAGACAGCCCCTGCATAGGCTGACGTTTCCTCCGGAAGACCCCGCTTTCTTAAAAGCGTCTTAATAATATCCGACAGCAGGCGATAAATCACCGCAAACGTAGGAACGCCGATAATCATTCCCACAAAACCGAACACGCCCCCGAAAAGGAGTATGGAAAATAACACCCAAAAACCGGAAATTCCCGTAGACTCCCCTAAAATCCTCGGCCCCAGGATATTTCCGTCAAACTGCTGGAGAATCAGGATAAAAATCAGAAAATACACACACTGGATGGGGCTGTTAAGCAATACCAGCACCGCCGACGGCACCGCCCCGATAAACGGCCCAAAAAAGGGAATAATATTCGTTACGCCGATAATGACGCTGATTAACATCACATAGGGAAGCTTCATCAATGTCATGCAGAAAAAGCAGATAATCCCGATAATCAGTGAATCCACCAGCTTGCCGATAATAAACCCGCCAAATACCGAGTGTGTATACTTTGCCTCCTCAATCAGCCGTTTTGCCCAGGCCAGAGGAAATATCCCGTAAATGCACTTTTTGGCAATGGTCAGCAGGGTGCCTTTCATATTCAGCAGATAAATCATAACAATTAAGCCGATTAACACATTTTTCAGCCAGTTAATCACGCTGAACATCCCGCTCGAAACGCTTCCCACGATCTTATCCAGGTTCGGAGCCACAACATCTTTTCCCAGAGTCTTCCCCCACTGCATGGCCTGATCCATGTAAAGCGTCACCTGCTCCCGAATATCCGGATTATCATTCAGGCGTTCCTCCACCCAGAGATAAAAATTATTGAAATTTTCCGGCAAAGCCTCCAAAACATTCTTAATACTCTGCTGGATCTGCGGAATAAGCATGGAAAATAATCCGGCGACAACCAGATATAAGATTACCAGACAGGCAGCCGTTCCCAGAATCTTCCCGACGCTTTTCCTGCGCTTATCACTCTTTACCCAGCGCTTTCCATAAGTATCCGCCGCGACAATGCACCAATTATACACCGGTGCCAGAAGATAGGCCAGCACTGCCCCGTAAATAATCGGCGTCAGTATCGTAAACAAAGCCGCACCCGCTGCCTTAACCCGGTCAAAACGCACCAGAAGATAGGCAAACGCCACGCTGGCAGCAATCACGCAAAACGCCGTTACCCCCCAGTAAATATAGTCCTTAAACTTGTGATGATTATTCATTCTGCACTTCCTCAACAATCTTTTTTGCTGTTGTCTTTCTCCCGCCGGATAATCTTTCCTGATAAAGATAATTTTTCCTGATCAAATGTAAAAAAAGAAAGATTGAAGCAAACAGAAAGCAGCGATTTCTCGCTGCTTCTTATCTTAGGTAATCCCAAAATGCCGGTTCTTACTCATTGACGCCTAGCCGTGCTAGGTGGGTAACCTCACTTAGGCTTCTGCCTTCCACTCAAAACGGAGGCTTGACATCCGCCTAAAAATATCGGAATCCCTTATGTCATACTGTAGGTTCAAATAAAGTAAGAGTGTCGAACATCCCAGGAATTACTCTTCCCATAGGTTTGCTTCACATGGTTTGATTATACAACAGCCGCTCTTCTTTTTCAAGAACTTTTTTGATTATACCATATCTTTCCTCAGGTTAAAAGAAAATATTGAAGTTTTTCCTTCTCTTTTTCCGTTATACTATATAGAAGAATATATTCTCACTACAAAGGAGGATTCATTCCTTGGACTCGCAGGCGCAGCTGGAACGCTGGATGACCGAATACCAAAACTTAATATATTCCATCTGCTATCGACTTACCGGAGATTACTTCGATTCTGAGGATTTAGCCCAGGATACCTTTCTTTCCGCTTACCGGCATTATAAGGATTTTGACGGACAGAACGAAAAAGCCTGGCTTTGTCGGATTGCCACAAACAAGTGTATTGACTACTTAAAACGGGCGGGTCGGCGTTCTGTCCCCACCGAAGCACTTTACTTTACTTCGATTCCAGACCAGTCGCCTTCCCTGGAAAAAAAGGTGTTGGAAAACGATTTGCAGAAACGCCTTTGGGACTGCTGCAACCAGCTTGCCCCGCCCTATCGCCAGGTCGCCTTAGACTACTATTACTACGAACTGGACATCAGTGAAATCACAGAAAAAACCGGAAAAAATAAAAAAACCCTGCAGACGCAGATTTACCGCGCAAAGGGTATGCTGAGGAAACTAATCAGAGAGGAGGATTTACGTCATGACTGAGAAAAATATACCGCATCAGACCATAGAGAAATTCATTGCTTTAGAAAATCTTTATTCCCTGTGCCTGGACGATAGCTGGCTGATGGATTTTATTCAGGATACGGAAGACCACAGGATGGTTAAAGCCCCTGCCCATATGAAAGAAGAAACCTTAAAGCAGATTACCCCTCCCCTCTTTTCTTCGGGTGAGAGGAGAATTCCCCCTCCCGCCATAACTGCACAAAAAGATAATGTTATAACCTGCAGCAGAGCAAAAAACAAGCCCGTTTCCAAACGCATGGAATTCTTTCTCTACAGCCTGCGGGTCAGTGTAGCCGCCATGGGCGCGATTATTGTGCTCTTTTTAGCCCCTCCGTCCCTTGAACTGCTGCACACAACGTTTTCCAATTCCGCCATGGAATTTTCCAATGTTTTTTATCTAAGGGAGGTACAACCATAATGAGCAGAAAAAAAAGCGGATTCTTAACCTTCTGCTGTTCTCTTTTGCCGGGAGCAGGAGAAATGTATCTTGGATTTTTAAAACAGGGGGCAAGCATTATGACCCTGTTCCTCCTCCTGTTTTCTGTGTGCGGAGTTATTTTCCCTCCTGCGGCAACCTTCTGTTCCGTAGTCTGGTTTTACAGCTTCTTCCACACCCATAACTTAAACAGCTTGCCCGATGACGAATTCTATGCTATCCAGGACGAATACATCATCCATTTTTCACAGATCACCAAAGGAAAGGAAGTGCTGCTGAGCCGTTATCGAAAGCTCTTTGCCTTCATCCTGATCTTTTTAGGTGCCTCCATCATCTGGAGAAATATCAATGACTTCCTGATGTACATTGTTTACGACGTCCTGTCGCTTCCCGATGAACTACTCGACGTCTTCCAATGGTTCATCCAGTCCCTTCCGCAGATGGTTATTGCCCTGCTCATCATTGCCATTGGCTTTTATCTTATCCGCAATAAAAAGAAGGAACTTTTAGAACTCGAAGACAAACCGATAACCGGCAAACCATAATCCATCAAAAAACCAAAAAAGAAAAAGAATCCCAAAACGTAAAAAGAAAAACCTGACCAATCTTACCCGGTCAGGTTTTTTCTTTCATTTCAAGAGTTCTGCGGTAATTAACCTAACTCATCAACAACCTTCTGAATTGCAGCTAAAGCGTCATCCGGCAGCTTGTCATAGCCTTCTTTTGCTGTAGCAAATTCCTTAATTTCATTCACACGGTCATTCATACGAGCCTTTAACTGCCCTACATAATCAGGATCGTTCATATCCGGCACAAAGCCTTCCCAATCCATGATTTCAATATCGGAGAACGGACCCCACTTCTTAAAGTCAGCCTTCTTCTCCACGATAGCTTCCAGAATACCCAGGGTATCTGCAGGTTTAACCTTCTTGCCCATGAAATCACCGGTATTGATGATATAGCAGTCTACATTCTTCTCTTCAACCAACTTTTTAAACTTCTCATAGTCGTTCGCCAGCGGATAAGTTCTGAATGGATTAGCATAAGGTACAACAACCAGCTTGTTCGGATCTACGCCAGGAGCCAAACGCTCTGCAGAAGATCTCTTGGTTGCCAGGGTAGCGCCCATAACGGAAGCTAAGGAAGCGCCCTTTAAGCGTACTACCGGAGGAATGGTTGGGTCTTTCATAATCCAGAAAATCGCATTAACCGGAGCATCAATCTTATCTACGCGGTTCGGTGACCATAATTTCGACTTAATCGCACGACCGTTGCCGTTACGGATATCCTCGGTAACTAACTGCAGTTTTCCGTCCTCATCTAAAGTAGCCGAGCAGTTCTGTGCAGTCAGCAGATACTGGTTATCTGCACATCCGGTAGGATAATCTGCGGTCTTATCAAAATAAGTCGGCTCTAAAGCGATGGAAGCACAGGTATCGGTATTGATAATAAATGCATCATCATGAAGAACCTTAATCTCATACTTGCCGTTATGCTTTGCATGGGTCAATGTGGATTTACCGGAACCGGACAGACCATATACAGAAGCAACAAACTTGCTGCCGTCAGCCAGGGTATATTCCTTCTGTCCGCCGTGGCAGGATGCATAACCGTTGCGGTTTGCAATCGCCCAGGCCATGGTCAGCGTGCCTTTCTTATGCTCGCCGAAATACCGCATACCTAAAATACAAGCACAGTTGGTTTCGGTATTAAAATAGCAAAGGGTCTTCTTCTGCGGATCAGACAGGCAGTCCAAAGATACGTTTGGACGGTCAGAACCGTTCCACTGCGGATCGGAGAAGATATAAATATCGGCTTCTTTTCCGTCGCCTACCGGCTTGGAATTCTTATACATCTTTACATATTCATCGGACATATACTGGAAGTTCAGCATCCAGTTATACATAACATTCTCTTCGCCCTCGGGAATCAGCAGATGTGCCTTTACCATAAATTCCGGATCAAGACCTACAAAGACCTCTGCATGATACATGGTTTTCCAGCGGGACTCATAAACAGCATCCATGGCAACCAGATCAAGAGCTGCACAATTCACTCCTGGCTCACCGGAAATGCGGCGTGCGGTAGCATAACGCCCGGTAATCGCACCGTCATTAAACAGCAGCACCTTCGCGTCCTTCTCTAAACCAAACTCTTCGCCCCGGTAAACCGGCATATCAGTTACGATGGTTCCTGGAGAATTCTTTGCTAATTCATAAGCTTCCTTTAATGTGTTCACCTTAACCACATTATTTCCATAGAAAGCAGCTTCAATAATGGATCTCGTTTTGGAAAAGCCTGGCTTGTCTTTTCCAATTTCAGCAATCGGGTAATATGCTTTTGTTGACATAGAAAATCCTCCTTTTGATAAATCCAAATTTGTTCTTATTATCTCACTTCGTTAAGAAAAAGTCAATAATAATTGACGAATAAACAAAAATTTTAGATTTTCACTTATATTCCATTTTCTGTAAATTCATGCCGTCAACAACAATCTCCAATCCCTACCCTTCATTAATTACCAAAGCAATCATTTCCAAATCCTCTTCACTGTTATTCTCCATACTGTGCCACTCCCCACAGGCAATTGTACAGATATCTCCCGGATGAACCACCGTCCTGGACTCATCATTGTCCACAAACACCCCTTCACCCTTAATAATATAATACGGCTCCGTATTCCCCACATGCTGATGCCACCCGATACTGCAATGCGCAGGAATCACCACCCGGGCATACATCGACCCATGTCCCATCAGCTCCTCGGGGCTTAAAATCGGATACAGCGTAACGTTCCCCTTCCCCCCGCGTAAATTCTCCTTCACCACGGCCTCATTCTTCCTTACCATAGAAAAATCCTCCTTCTTTATTTAATCTTTTTTGCGCCTTTACAATACCGCCGCAATCGCTTCCCTCACATTCGCCACTCCAATCAGCCGAATCCCCTTCACCGGCTTTAATTTCTCCATACAGAGCCGCGGCAGCACACACGTCGTAAATCCCAGCTTCTTCGCCTCATACACCCGGTGATCCGCCATTGAAACTGCCCTGACCTCCCCAGCCAGTCCCACTTCTCCGAAAATCACCGTTGAAGGGTCAACCGGCCTGTCCTTATAACTGGAAATCAGCGCCAGAATAATCGCCAGATCCATCGCCGGTTCACTAAGTTTCATCCCCCCGGCAATATTTACATAAGCATCAAACCTTCCCAAATCATATCTGCACCGCTTCTCCAAAACCGCCATCAAAAGATTCACCCGGTTAAAATCCGTACCCGCCGCCGTTCTTCTGGCAAGTCCGAAATTCGTTTCCGTCACCAGTGCCTGCACTTCCAAAAGGATCGATCTCGTCCCCTCCATCAGACAGGCCACCACCGCCCCCGAAGCATCCTCCGGCCGCCCGCTTAATAAAAACTCCGAGGGGTTTTCCACCTCGCAAAGCCCCTCCTCCTGCATCTCAAATACCCCGATCTCATTCGTCGATCCAAACCGGTTTTTCACCGCCCTGAGTATCCGGTAAGACGCCGTTCTTTCCCCCTCAAAATAAAGCACCGTGTCCACCATATGCTCAAGCACCCGGGGGCCGGCAACCACGCCCTCCTCCTGCATCTCAAATACCCCGATCTCATTCGT
>ERZ808028.1213-NODE-1213-length-16360-cov-6.991525_pt1 | contig 16360 bp, 9 predicted proteins | sample MGYA00380184_ERZ808028 | MGnify/ENA primary metagenome ERZ808028 (study PRJEB31490, sample SAMN06133397) | mouse gut metagenome | isolation source: J8_1 | host: mice | place: China: Chengdu | collected 2015-05 ...
CCGCCCGGCCGATGAAATAGCGGTACAGGTCCACATCCATATAATAGAGATTGCGCACCAGGGGCAGGGGCTCGTAGACAAAGATGTTGTCCACATAAAAGGTGTGCTTGGGCAGCTCCAGACCGCAGTCCCGCAGAATTTGGGTGCGGTAGATCACGCTGTGCATCAGCAGGTACTGCCCCGGCTTGAACCGGCCGATGTGCTTCCAGCCGAACACCCGGCCCACCGGAAACACGTTGCGGTAGTTCACCGGCCGCTGGGTGTTGTCCTCCACATGCTCATAGACATAGTTGGCGATCATCAGATCCACCAGCTTGCCGTCCCGGACGAACTGGCGCAGCTTGTCCAGCACCTGGCGCAGGGCGTCCACGTCCACCCAGTCGTCCGAGTCCACCACCTTGTAGTACACACCCCGGGCGTTGCGGATGCCCTGGTTCACCCCCTCGCCGTGGCCGCCGTTAGGCTGGTGAATGGCCCGGACAATGTCGGGGTACTGCTCCGCGTACCGGTCGCAGATGGCGGGGGTGTCGTCCTTGGTGGAGCCGTCGTCCACCAGAATGATCTCAATGTCGTCGCCCCCCTGGAGCAGAGTCTCCACACAGTGGTCCATATAGGCCGCCGAGTTGTAGCAGGGGACGGCAAAGGTTATCAGCTTGTCCATCGGTCTGTTTTCTCCTTGTCGATTTTTCTTGATGTGGCCCGTAGGGCGGGACGACCCGGCCCGCCGCTCTTTCAAATACCACGCGGTTCGGTGAGGAGGCGCGCCGAGGTCGTCGCGCCCTACGCACGTCCGTTACAGCCCCTCCGCCAGCTCCAGGGCCCGGGCGGCGATGGCGTCCATGTTGTAGTATTTGTACTCCGCCAGCCGGCCCAGCAGGTAAAGGTTGGGCTTTTTGTCCGCCTCGGCCTTATATTTGGCGTAGAGGGCGTTATTTTCGGGGTTGATGATGGCGTAATAGGGGGTCTCTCCGGGGTCGCCGGTGTAGGGGCGGGAGTACTCCTTCACGATGGTGGTCACCCCGGGCAGGTCCTGGCCGGTGAGGTGCTTGAACTCGGTAATCCGGGTGTAGTCCCGGTCCACCGTGTAGTTGACGGTGCCGTGGGTCTGGTAGAAGCCGCCGCCCCGGAGGGGGTGGTCCGGGTCGGGATAGGGCATTCCGGGGGCGCTGTAATCCCGGTCCTGCCAAGTCTCAAAGACGAAGTCCAGGGTCCGGTAGGGCAGACGGCCGTAGCACAGGCCAAAGAACTCGTCCAGAGGGCCGGTATAGATCAGGGGGACGGACAGGGGCATCCCCGCCCCCCGGAGGAAGATGTCATACTCCTCCAGAGACAGGTACTGCCGCACGTCGGTATTGAGAAGGACCTCGATATTGGGGTGGTCCAGCATCTTCTCGAACATTTTGGTGTAGCCCTCCAGGGGCATCCCCTGAAACTCGTCCTGAAAATACCGGTCGTCCCGGGAGAGGAACACCGGCACCCGGGCGGTGGTGTTGGGGTCGATGTCCTCGGGCTTCTGGCCCCACTGCTTCATGGTGTAGTGGACGAAGACGTGTTCATAGACGTAATCCGCCAGGGCGGCAATCTCAGGGTCGGGGTTCTGCCGCAGCTCCAGAATGGTCACTTTTTTCTCCGCTCCGTAGGCAGCGATAAGCTTGTCCCCCAGGGCCTTGCCCTCCTCCTTGCCAAAGGCCTCCTCCAGAGAGGTGAGGTTAAAGGGGACGGGGTATTGCAGCCGCCAGCCGGGCCGCCCCTCCCCCGCCGGGTCGGGGATGTTGGCCACAACCCGGTGCTGGTAGTCCCGCCACCGGGTAAACCGGGACAGGAAGTCGAAGACCTTTTTATCGTTGGTGTGGAAAATGTGGGGGCCGTATTTGTGGATGAGGACCCCGTGGTCGTCCAGGCAGTCGTAGGCGTTGCCGCCGATGTGGTTCCGGCGCTCCAGCACCAGCACCTTTTTCCCTTTTTCCGCCAGAGCCCGGGCGGACACGGCCCCGGCGTAGCCGGCCCCCGCCACCCAGACGTCATAGTTTTTTCCCAAAGCTGTCCATCCTTTCCAAGTCCGCCCGGAGGGCGGCCTGTGTTCCATGGGTTCAGTATACCACAATTTTCCCGGAAAACAAATTAAAGTTTCCTTAATCCTGCGGCCCGCTTCTCCGCCCGGTAGGCGCTGGGGGTGCGGCCCTTCAGGGTGCGGAAGGTTTTGGCAAAGTAGCTCATCTCCTGAAAGCCGCACAGGGCGCCGATGTCGGCAATCTTCCGGTCGGTGGAGGCCAGCAGCTCGGCCGCCTTCTGCACCCGCAGCTGCTTCACATACTGGATGGGGGTGGTGCCCACCATGGCCCGGAAGCACCGCAGGCACTCGCTGTCGCTGATGGCTGCGCTCCGGGCTATTTTTTCGGTGGTCAGCTCCTCGCTGTAGCTCTCCTGGATGAACCGGAGCATCGCCTTCATCCGCTGCTCGTCCCGCAGGGCCTTCTCTGAGGGGCTCCTCCGGGCTGCCGGACAGTTGTCCGCCAGCAGGAATACCTCCCGGGACAGGGCGTCCCGCACCTGAAATTCATAGCCCGGCGGCTCGTCCACGCAGGCCTGCCACGCCCGCTGGATGGCCTGGAGGGCCTCCCGCTCCCAGGGGACCTCCTGATGAAGGTGGATATACTGCCGCCCCGGGTCGGAGAGCAGGGGCTGGAGGTAGCCCTGCCAAAAGATGCTGTCCATGCTGCCCCCCACCAGCCTGGGGTGGTACAGCACCGCCCGCAGGCGGCACGCCCCCGGCCCGGCGGCCCACATCCCATGGAGGGCCCCGGTGTTGATAAAGTAGCCGTCCCCCGGCTTCACCCGGCAGGTCTCCCCGCCCACCGAGATGATGGCGTCTCCGCCCTCCACCACGGTGGTCTCGATCTCGTCGTGCCAGTGCCAGGGCACCGCCAGCTCCTCCAGGTCGTCGTGATAGCAGGCCGCCGGGAAAAGCGCCGTGCCGTGTGCCAGCAGCTCCCGCCCCTGCTCGTCCACAACGGAGATACATTCGCTCAGCGCCACACTGCCCCTCCCTCTCTGACGGTTTTGTCCTATGATTCTGATTCTTTTATTCTACCGGTCCGCCCTTTTCAGTGATATTATCATAGCAGAAACAAGGGAGGAATACAAGATGCTTCATCTGCTGCTCACCGTGATTTACCTGTCTTTTATCAGTCTCGGCCTGCCCGACGGCCTGTTGGGCGCGGCCTGGCCCTCCATGTACGGCCCCTTCGGGGTCCCCGTCTCCTATGCGGGGGTAGTCTCCACCATCATCGCCCTGGGCACTGTGATATCCAGCCTCCAGAGCGACCGGCTCACCAGGCGCCTGGGGGCCGGAAGGGTGACGGCCATCAGCGTGGCCATGACGGCGGCCGCCCTGTTCGGCTTCTCCGCCACCCGCAGCTTCTGGCTGCTGTGCCTGTGGGCCGTCCCCTACGGCCTGGGGGCGGGCAGCGTGGATGCCGCGCTGAATAACTACGTGGCCCTCCACTACGCCAGCCGCCACATGAGCTGGCTGCACTGCATGTGGGGTGTGGGAGCCGCCGCAGGCCCCTACATCATGGGCTGGGCCCTCACCGGCGGGGCCGGCTGGCAGACGGGCTACCGCTGTGTGGGCTATCTCCAGATCGTCCTGACCCTGATTTTGATACTCAGCCTCCCCCTGTGGAAAACCCGCTCCAACGGCCCGGCGCCGGCGGACAGCACAGAGCGGACGCTCACTCTGGGCCAGATCGTCCGGCTCCCCGGCGCCGGGTTCATTATGGCGGCCTTCTTTTTCTACAGCGCCGTGGAGCAGACCTCCGCCCTGTGGGCCAGCAGCTACCTGGTCCTGCACAAGGGGGTCCCGGCGGAGACGGCCGCCCGCTTTGCCGGGCTGTTCTTCCTGGGCATCACCCTGGGCCGGCTGCTCAGCGGCTTCCTCACCATCAGGCTCTCCGACCCCCAGATGATCCGCCTGGGCGAGGGGATTGTCGCCGCAGGGGCGGCCGCCTTCCTCCTCCCCCTGGGCAAGGCCGGGGCGCTGGCCGGGCTGGTCCTTATCGGGCTGGGCTGCGCCCCCATCTACCCCTGCATCATCCACTCCACCCCGGACCACTTCGGGGCCGACCGGTCCCAGGCCGTTATCGGCGTGCAGATGGCCAGCGCCTACGTGGGCACCTGCCTGATGCCCCCCCTGTTCGGCCTGATTGCCGCCCGCCTCTCGGTGTCCCTCTTTCCCCTCTACATCTTTGCCGCCCTGGCCGCCATGACAGCCGCCCACGAGCTGTTGCTGCGCGCCGTGCAGAAATAACTGCCGCTACATAAAAAGAGGGCCGCCCAGCCGGGGCGGCCCTCCTTTTATGGCTCACTTCAGGTTTTTAAACATCCGCAGGGCGATGGACAGGGCCTCCTGTACGCTGGCGCTGCCGCCAGGGTCAAACCGGTTTTCCCCTTTGCCGCTGACGATGCCCTTTTCGGCCATAAAGGCGACGGAGCTCTTCGCATAGCTGGAAATGCCGCCGTCGTCCGTAAAGGAGGTGGCGGTCACCTGGGGAATCTCGCCGCCCAGCTTGGTGTACACTCTGGACAGCATGGCAGCTGCCTGTTCCCGGGTTACCAGGCTGCCGGGGGCAAAGGTATCATCGGTGATCCCGTAGACAAAGCCCAGCTCGGCGGCCTGGAGGATCACGGGGTCGCTGGTGTCGGTGAAGGGATTTTCGGCGGCGGCGGGGACCTTCTCCCCGCTCATGGCCTCATACAGCTTCACCGTGGTGGCGGCAAACTGGGCCCGGGTGATCTTCACCCGGTAGTCCTCCCCCAGCCCGGCGGCCACCAGGCCGCTGGCGATGGCCTCGTTCACCTGGTCCTTGGCCCAGCCGTCCACCTGGGCGTTGTTGCTGGCCAGGATGGCGGGGGCGGTGGTCTGGAAGGTGTAGCTCTTGGTGGCCCCGTCGCTGAAGGTGACGGCCACGGTGTGGCTGCCGGTGGCCAGGGCGGCGGTGTCCAGGCGGAAGGAGTAGGGGTAGTCGGTGGCGGTGGCCATCACCTGGCCGTCCACCGTCCAGGTGGCGGTCTGCTTATCGGAGGACCAGCTGTAGGCGGCCAGCTCCATAACGCCCTCCCACTTGCCGGCGTAGGCGGACAGCTTGGTGTAATAGGAGCCCTTATCCTGATAGCTGCGCACATAGGCGGCGTTGGAGGCCACACCCTGCCGATAGGCGGCGGTGACGGTGGGGTTGGTGTAGAAGGAGTAGTCAATGCCGCTCCAGCTCTCGCCGTAGTCGGAACTGATGATGCACTTGATCTCCGGGTAGACCATGGGCAGGAAGGCGTAGGCCCGTTGCATCCGGTCGGCGGCCCAGGCGGAGTTGTCGGTGCCCTTGTACTGGTTGCAGGAGCCGCCCTCGGTGACGATTACCGGCTTGTGGTGCAGGCGGGACAGGTTCACCACCTGCTGGATGTTCAACAGGGCGTCGCCGTAGGCGCCCACGCCGTAGAACTCATCCCGCTTGGTGTCGCCGCTGTGGTGCCAGCGGTCGTAGTACAGAGAGGCCCCCACCCAGTCCACATACTGGTCGCCGGGGTAGTAGACGTCCATATCCACCTTGTTGGCGCTGCTGTAGTTGGGAGAGAAGACCATGGCCGCCCGGGGGGCCTGGCTGCGGGCGATGTTCACCACGTGCTGGTAGGCGGCGATGAAGTCCGCCGGCTTGGCCTGATTGCCCCACACGTTCATCTCGCCGCCGATGCGGACGAAGACGGGGCAGCTGAGGGTATTCAGATAGCCGAAGGTCTCAATCAGCTTGGCATCATAGCCGCCGCTGACGATTCGGGGACACTCGGCCCCCTCCTCCTCAAAGTTGAGGTAGAGCAGGAAGGCCCGGGTGCCGTCCCGCAGGGCGGGGCCGTAGAGATAGGACCAGTACTCCAGGTTGTAGCTGTCGGTGAGGCTGTAGTAGAAGGAGACGGCCGACTCACCGGTCATGTGGCTGTAATTGGCCAGGCCGAAGCTGCCGTCGCTGAGGGTGCCGCCCTGGGTGGTGCGCCCGTAGTACACGCCGCCGTTGGGCTCGTTTTTGGCCCCGTAGTAGGGGTAGTCCGAGCCGGGGGTTTTGGTGACGGCGTAAATCTCCGTGCGGGGGTCCAGGTCCTTGTAGGCTGTCCGCACAGTGGTGGTGCTCTGGTCGGCCAGAGCGGGAACGGCCAGCCCCAGGCTCAGCGCCAGGGCCAGCAGAAGGGATACCGCTTTTTTCATCCTTGTTTTCTCCTTTCAGTTCTCATGGGTGCGCGGTGCGCTCTGATTTTCTATGATAGCATAAATTCAGGAAAAAACAATACGATGCTGTCAGCATAGCCTTTCTTGAGTGTGTCAAATAACATACAGCGTAAAGGAACGCGCCAAAAGCCTTCCCCCTTCCAGGGGGAAGGTGGCACGGCGAAGCCGTGACGGATGAGGGTGCGCGGCAGGTTTTTGCTTCTAACCGTAAGAACTGCTTGCCCGCCCCGCCCCCTCATCCGCCCCCTTCGGGGGCACCTTCCCCCCGGAGGGTGGAAGGCTTGCCCTGCGGGGGACGGAGGGGTTTCCACAGTCCAAAACAGGCCCCCGGCGTTACACCGGGGGCCTGTGAACGGTTTACTCGCTGTAGGGCTTGTTGGTTTCGATGTACATGCCGCGCTCTGCGCTCCAGCCCACGTAGAAGTCCAGGGCCTTGCCCAGGTCGCGGAGCTTGAAGTAGTTGGAGCCGCTGATCTTATACACCTCGGCGGTGATTTTCTCACCGTTGACATAGATGGCATCGTTGCTGGGGTCGGCGGTCTGGCTGCCGCTGGCGGGGGCCCCTGCCAGGTCGCCGGACTGCTTGTCATACCCCTGCCCGGTGGTGGCGGTTACGGCGTTCTTGCTTCCGTCGTAGCCCACGGCGAACTGCTTTTCTGTGCCGTTCAGCAGGGCGGCCACATCGCGGATTTTGAAGTAGTTGCTGTCGCCAATCTTATACACCGTAGGGTCGGCGGCGGCGCCGTTTACCTCCAGCTTGTCGTTGGTGGGAGAGGCGATTGTCTCAGCGGCGGGCTGCTGGGGCTGCTCAGGCTGCTGGGGCTGCTCAGGCTGCTGGGGCTGGGCCGGGGTAGCGGAGTCGATGCGCGAGATGGAATATGGATACTGGTGTTCGAGAAGCTCTGCTACCCGCCAATCAAAATCACTTATGTCATCATCAATTCCCGGTCCAATACCTATTGCAAAATCACTAATACTGCCACGGCTAAGACCGTAATATTCACTGTACTCTCCGAGCAGTTCACCGATGCCATACTCCGCATGTTCATAGTTAAGCGTTCCAGATCCAGTATAGTTGATATGGATAGTCGAACCTTCTAAGTAAATAGTAACAAAGATACCCTCTTCTTTAAATTTATAGTAGACACTGTCCATATGCGGAGTACGCGTCCAAGGTTCTGTCGCCGCAAAAACGGGAATGGTCAGCCCCAAACACATTGCCAGGGCCAGCGCAAGGGATAAGATTTTCTTTCTCATCGTCTCTGTCTCCTTCGTACGAATTGAACGGCCCTTATCGTTTCCTGAGAAGGAAACGATAGGACGTACGTCCTGCCTGTATTCTACAACAAAATTTTCCGAGATGCAAGACCTTTTCAGAATACGCACCAAAGGCCGCCTTGCGAAAGGGGGGTGCCCCCGCAGGGGGCGGGGGGATTGCGTCTTCTGCCTGCAAACCGTTCAAATGAGCCCTTCTCCGCAATGGTTTTTCTTGCCTGGTCCGGCTGTTTGCGGTATAATAAGACAGTTTCAGTCAATCGCCAACAGAGGAAAGGGAGGTCCCTATGCTGCGTGTATTTTTGGTCGAAGACGAGAGCACCATCCGCGAGACCCTCCGGGACACGGTGCCCTGGGCGCAATGCGGCTATGAATTTGCCGGCGAGGCCGGCGACGGGGAGATGGCCCTCCCCCTTATCCGCCAGGCCCGGCCCGACGTGCTTATCACCGACATCCGCATGCCCTTTATGGACGGCCTGGACCTGAGCCGCCTGGTGCTGCGGGAGTTCCCCAATGTGAAAATCGTCATTATCTCGGGCTATGACGACTTTGAGTACGCCCGCCGGGCCATCGACATCGGAGTGGAGCGGTTTCTCCTCAAGCCCATCACCAAAAACAGCCTGATGGGGGTGCTGGGGGAGCTGAAGGAGAAAATCGAGGGCAGCAACTATCTGGCCCAGTTCCACCACGACGCCCAGGAATATGAGCAGTTCGCCCGCCGCCGCTTCTTCGAGCAGGTGGTGGGGGGCCAGCTCACGGTCCAACAGATTTACGAGGAGGCCGCCAAGCTGGATCTGGACCTGCGGGCCCAGTGCTACACCATCGCCCTGTTCTCCATCCTGCCCAAGTGGGGCGACCCCTGGTCCCCCTACTCCGAGCCCGCCGCCCGGGTGCGGGATGCCCTGCTGGAGCATTTTATGAAATACCCCGAATACCTGCTGGTGCGGTGGAACCTGAACACCTATGTGGTCCTTATCATGGCCGACCGGGGCCAAATGGAACGCTGCGTCCGCCGCTGTGTGGACACCGTGCGGGACCAGTATGAGACCTGCGCCCCGGATCACAGCTGGTCGCTGGCCATCGGCACCCCCACCCAGCGCCTCAGCGCCCTGCCGGTGTGCTTTGAGGAGGTGTCCCGCCTGTGGGCCTGCCGCTACATCCTGCCCCGGCAGCACATCCTGTCCCCCGAGACGGTGGGCATCCTCACCGCCCAGGACGGCGGCGACAACCTGGCCGGCCTGGACCCGGCCAAGGTCAACCCCTCCATCTGGCAGGGGGTGCTGCAAACCGCCGCCGCCGAGGAAATTTCCAGCTTTGTGGACGAGTACCTCCTCAGCGTGGCCCAGGCCCTGGGCTCCCAGCCCTTCTGTCAGTACCTGATGCTCAGCGCCCGCTTTACCGCCACCGAGTTCGCCGCCGGCCTGGGCGTCGGCCAGGAGGAGTTCCTCGCCCTGCTGGACTGCCCGGACATGACGGGCCGGAACGTGACCCAGGCCGACCTGAAGCACTACCTCACCCAGGTACTCTTTCAGGCCGCCGCCCTGCGGGACAAGGCCTCCAGCAGCCAGTACGGCACCCTGCTGGGCCAGGCGGTGGACTACATCGACAGCCACTTTACCGACGACAACCTCTCCCTCAACCTGGTGGCCCGGGAGATCAACATCAGCGCCAACTACCTGTCCGCCGTCTTCAGCCAGGAGATGGGGGTCACCTTCACCGAATACGTCACCGGCAAGCGGATGGACCGGGCCCGGGAGCTGCTGCGCTCCACCGACAAGCGGTCCGGCGAAATCGCCTTTGCCGTGGGCTACCGGGACCCCCACTACTTCTCCTTCCTCTTTAAAAAGACCCAGGGGTGCACCCCCCGGGACTACCGGGCGGGAGGGGGCCGGAAGCCATGAAGTCCTCCGTCCGCCGCCGCCTCCGGGGACTGATCTTCACCTTTGCCCTGCTGGCCTTCCTGATTCTGGCCGCCGCCTCCGGCCTGCTGGTCCGGTACAACAGCCGGTATAAAAATCTGCTGTATAACGTGACCACCGCCTCGGAGTTTAATCAGGATTTCAAGACTACCATTGATTTGAAGATGTATTACTACGTCATCGAGAGCCAGTACTCCGACGGCCTGCCTCTGGAGGAGGTCCGGGCCGCCCAGCAGCTGGCCGAGGAGCTGCTGTCCACCACCACCGAGAAGGACAGCAGCATGGCCATCTCCAGCGTGCTCAGCCTGTGCCACAACCTGGAGGAGAAAATTTACCAGCTGCGGGACACCGACAGCTACGACGAGCGCCAGAGCCAGCTGGAGAACAACATCTATGTCCTTACCGCCCTCATTCAGGAGTACATGTACAATTACCTCTACTACGAGGCGGCGCGCCTCAATGTCCTCCAGTCCCAGATCGGCCGGCGGCTGGTGGCCGATTTTATCCTTATCGCCGCCGTCACCGGCCTGCTGGTCCTCTTTTTCACCCGCCGGGCGGTCCGGCTGGGCCGGTCCATCACCGAGCCCATCGCCGCCCTGTGCGCCCGGGTGGAGGGGGTGAACAGCGGCGGCCTGGCCGAGCGGGAGCCCATCCAGGCCGAGGACTATGAGATATGCACCCTCAGCCGGGGCTTTGAGCAGATGGTGGGCCGGCTGAACCGGCAGATTCAGGAGACCGCCCACAATCAGGAGCGGCTGCGCCGCACCGAGCTGGCCCTGATTCAGTCCCAGGTAAACCCCCACTTTCTCTACAACACCATGGACACCATCATCTGGCTTATCGAGGCGGAGAAGACGGAGGAGGCGGTGGAAATGGTGTCCAGCCTGTCCTCCTTCTTCCGCCACTCTCTGAGCCGGGGCCAGGACGTGATCACCCTCCATGAGGAGGAGGAGCACGTATGCAGCTACCTGCAAATCCAGCAGGCCCGGTATAAGGACATCATGCGCTACACCGTAAACATCGCCCCTGAGCTGAAGGGGGCCCTGATTCCCAAGCTCACCCTCCAGCCGCTGGTGGAAAACGCCCTCTATCACGGCGTCAAGCTGAAGCGGGAGCTGGGGCACATCTACGTGACGGGCCGGATTGAAGGGGCAGACATCCTCCTCCAGGTCACCGACGACGGGGTGGGCATGCCTCCGGAGTGGCTGGCCCAGCTGACCCGGTCCATCGAGGAGGGGGAGCGGGTAGGCTTTGGCCTGTCCACCGTCCATGAGCGGCTGCAGCTGTTCTTTGGTCCGCCCTACGGGCTGTCCATCTCCAGCCAGCCGGGGGTGGGCACCACCGTCACCATCCGCATCCCCTGGAAGAAGGAGGAGAGCGCCCTATGAAAAAGTTGCTCGCGCCCCTGCTGGCCCTCTGCCTGCTGGCCGGCTGCGCCCCGGCGCACCACCCCCCGGAGGAGCCCGCCGCCATCATCCATACCGTAATCGGGGTGAGCCAGGTGGGGGCTGAATCGGGCTTCCGGGTGACCAACACCGAATCCATCCGTTCGGTGTTCACCGAGGAGGCCGGCTACCGCCTCCTTTTTGAGGACGCCCGGCAGAAACAGGAGAATCAGATTGCCGCCATCCGCAAGTTCATCCAGCAGCAGGTGGACTACATCCTCCTCATGCCCCTGTGCGTCACCGGCTGGGACTCGGTGCTCCAGGAGGCCAGGGCGGCGGGCATCCCGGTGATTCTGGTGGACCGGGTGATCGAAACGGAGGACGACAGCCTCTATACCGCCCATGTGGGCTCCGACTTCCGCTGGGAGGGGGAGCAGGCGGTGGCCTGGCTGGAGGAGACCTTCCGGGAGGCCCCGGGGCCGGTGAACATCCTCCACATCCGGGGCACCCTAGACACCAGCGCCCAGCTGGGGCGGTCCAACGCCCTGGAGGAGGCGGTGGCACAGCATGAGAGCTGGTCCTTTCTGGCCCAGCTGGACGGGGACTTTACCCAGGCCAAGACCTATGAGGTGACCACCCAGTGGCTGGACAGCCAGCCCCAGCGGCCGGATATCCACGCGGTCTACTGCGAGAACGACAACACCGCCCTGGGAGCCATCCAGGCCCTGGAGGAGCGGGGCTACCTCTGCGGCCCGGAGGGCATCCGGGTCATCTCCTTCGACGCCACCCGGCAGGGGCTGGACTACTGCCTGGAGGGGAAAATATCCCTGGAGGTGGAATGCGACCCCCTGGTGGGGCCCCAGGTGGAGAAGATTATCCAGATTCTGGAACGGGGAGACGTGCCCGATAAGCACTACTACACCCGGGAACGCCTCTTTACTCCGGAGGATTTGACACGGGAGTTTATCGACCAGCGGCCCTATTGAACAAAGTTCGCCCCCGGCGCAAGGCCGGGGGCGTTCCTTTTACTCAATTTGCTAAAAATGGGCGCAGTTTTCCCTTATTTCCAATAAGTGTATGGAAACGTACCACTTTGGGGGGATTGCACGGTATGGGTGGAAGGCAAAAAAGCCTTCCACCCTCAGGGGGGAAGGTGCCCCAGTGCGCACACTGGGGCGGATGAGGGGGCGGTTAGGGTTGCTGTCCTTTACGATAAGGGGCGGAAACCTGCCGCGCACCCTCATCCGTCACGGGCTTCGCCCGTGCCACCTTCCCCCTGGAAGGGGGAAGGCTTTTTGGTGCATCCCTGAGCCCCCCTCACCCGGCTTCGCCGGGAGCTCCCCCACAAGGGGGGAGCCAGGGGAGGCAAGGGCAGAGCCCTTGCCCTACATTTCGAACATTTAAGGAGGAACAAACTCATGCCAACCAATCACACATCCAATTACCAACTATCCCAATGGGAGCGCACCGACCGGGTCCTGATGGAGGATTTCAACGCAGACAACGCCAAAATCGACGCGGCCATCAAGGCGGAGGTCGACGCCCGGACGGCGGCGGATGCTGCGCTGCAAGCCGCTCTGGCAAAAAAGGGCAACGTTTGGGCGGAGTTCTACACCTACACCGGGAACGGAACGTATGGCGGTGATAACCCCTGCCACATCCCCTTCACCAAAGGAGAACCTCTGCTGGTTCTGGTTTTTGGGAGCAGCAATGATGACCTCCTGCTCCACAGAGGTCTGGTCCAGACAAACAATCACTCCAACTACTGCCATGTGTCCTGGCAAAGCAGCGGTGTATTCTGGTATGCTTACAAAGACGCCGTGTATCAGCTCAATGTCAACGGGAGAACCTACACCGCGCTGATGCTCTATAAGCTGGACTGAACAAGGGAAAGCATCCCCCGGACTTGCGTCCGGGGGATGCCTCTTTTACATTGTCTGTTAGCTACCCGTGTAACCAGTTACTCCGCTAAAATCTATGACGTAAGTTCTGTCGTTGACTGTGCGCACTCTCTGTGTAGAAGGCGTGTCGTTGAAGATGGGGAAGACCATCTGCTGGCCCTCAATCTCCACCCGGAGGAAGAACAGCTTGAAGCTGGACATGTTACTGGAATTGTCCTTGTTGCCATAGTAGAACAGGCTCATGATATCGGCAGCACTCTCAGAACTGTGGCTCGGCTGCTGATTCACATCCCAATAGAGAATCTGCATGGCCTTCACAGTAGCACTGTCGGTTGTAGACGAAGTCAGAGCCTTGGCGGCGCCGGACAGCTTCACAGTCACAGAGCCGTCGCTGTTTTCAATGACTTCCTGGTTCAGCAGAGAGATGGCCGCACCGGCGCCCGCAATCGGCTTTGTTGTTTCCTCGTTCTCACAAGCCGCAATCGCCGCATTCATACCTGCAGTAGTGGCAGGCTGACCCGCAACGTCAGGCTTAATGGTGAAGCTCACAGTAGCAACGCCGTCAGCATCGTAGACAATCGTCTTGGAGGCAGGGCTGATAACCTTGCCCTCAGGAATAGCAATCACATTACCATTCACGTCCACAGTAACACCAGGTTCGATCTTCAGGGTCTTGTCCCCTGCATTGGCCGGGGCGACCTTGTAAGTTTCGTTGGTTCCATCACTGAACTCCACAATAACGGTCATACCCTGATTGCTGGTACCGGGGTTCTTGCTGCCGCCGCCGTCGGTGACAACAGTCTTGGTCTGGTTGGTGTTCAGAACCAGCCACTGAGCGGTGCCCTTGCTGTTCAGAGGACCAGCAACCCAGCCGGTGAAGTCCTCAGCACGATCGTTCACGTGGTTGTTCTCGTCGCTCTTTTCCAGGTACTCGATGGCCTTCTTCACGTCGCTGAACTGAGTCCAGACAACCTTGGGGTCCTCGCCGCCGGTGTAGACCTCGGTCTCGACGACCACAACAGTGCCGTCCTTGGCCAGGGTCAGACCAGCCTCAGTGGGATGATTCTTGCCGGCGTGCAGGGTGTACTGGCTGCTGTAGAATCCGAAGTCGGCGACCTTGTTACTGTTGGTGCCCAGGTTCTGGGTACGGTTGGGAGCGCCATTGTTGTTGTCGCCCCAGGCCATCAGGTAGGTCTTGTAATCATCGGGATCGGGGTCATTGCCGAAGTCATACTCGCCATAGACGTTATCGCTGCCACTGGTTTCAGTGATCCGCTTGGCGTCGATGATGTAGCCGTCCTTGTCGAACTCGAACTCCACGAAGCCGTTTTCGGCAGTGTGGACGGTGGGATTGCCGGCAGCAGTGCTCATCCAACTCTGGATGTTCCTGCGCAGGGTCTTGAACTCATCCACGTCGTTCTTGCGGATGGTCAGGGTCTCGATCTTGCCGTTCAGGACGCCCTCGAAGCTCCAGTAGTGGTAGTTGCCTTCCTTCTCATAGGTCTCGTCCTCGGCGTCGCCCAGGATGTAACCATAGTTCTTGGTGGAGGCGGTGTCCTTGCCGATAACCACGGCGGCGACAATATAGTTGTTGTCGTCAGCCACGGCGAACACGCTGGCGTCAGTGCTGATCTGGTAGCCATTGGCGTTGTTAGCGATATACGCGGCATTGGGGCGCTTCACACCGTTCAGCTTGTTGTTCGTGGCGCTCAGCACCTCGATGTCCACATCCTGAACACCGGTGAACACGCCGTTCACCTTGGAGATGCCCCGGGCGGTGCCGGAGGTCACGTCCTTGGTGTCCACGGTCAGGTAGACGGAATCCTCGTCGCCCACGGCCCAGTGGTGGGTGCCGGTAGTCTTGGGCTCGCCATCGGTCAGGCCCACACTGCTGTTGAGGGTGCTGCCATCATTTTTGGTCAGGTCGGGAGTGGTAGCAGAGGTACGGAGGGTGTAGCTGTTGACCTTGCCGTTATTAGCATACTCCTGGTTGACCCAGTTGTTCACGGGGGTCAGAGTGTAAACCGTGCCGCCGTTCTTCTCAGCGGTGGTGTAGGTGAACCACATGTTGTACTCGGACTTCCGGGCATCGTTGCCGTTAGCGCTGTCAAAGTCATAGTACCACTTGGGATCGAACTTGGGGTTGTTGGAAAGATCAGAATCGTTGCCACCGTTGGCCAGGTGGTTGTACCGCTCGATCTTCTCCTGAGTCTTGGACACATCCACGGTGATGTTCTCCATGGTGCCGTCGGTGAAGATGGCGGAGGCAGTGGCGTGGCTGATGGCGGTGTGGCTGCCGGAGAAGTCATAGCCGGTGATAAACACATAGTGGTTGTCGGCCTCGACCTGCACGTTGCCGATCAGGTAGCCGTACTGGTCGAACCACAGGTTATAGGTGTAGTCGGCCAGCTGGAGGTCGCCGTAGCTGCCCTCGCTGGTCAGCTCGTCCAGAGCGCCCATCTTGCTGTACCGGCCGTTGGCGGCGTAGTCATACTGGGTGCCCTCGGTGACCACGTAGCTCTCCTTGGAGTACTTGTTCAGGGTAACATCCGTGGAGCTGGTGGGGTCCATAACGCGCACGATCTCGTACTTGGACTGGCCGTCCCAGGCCACCTGGACCAGAATCTTGTCGCCATCCTTGTAGCCCTCAATGTTGGCAACCTCATCCAGAGTGACCTTGGTGTCGTTGCCCTCGGGAGCGTTGGCATGGATATCAACAGTCAGCTCGGCCTTGGCCTCGTTGTAGTCGTCGTCCACGTCGGCCAGGAAGGTGTCGATGGAGGCGATGGTGATTTCCTCGCGGTCAGGGTCGAAGAAGACCTGAGTCAGCACGCCCTTGCCGGTGGTGGCGTAGTCCTTGGTGTTGCCGCGGACCATGTTCTCGGCCTTGATCGTAGCGTTATCCCTGCCGTCCAGGAAGTACTCCACGTAGTTGTCCTCGATGACGGACTTGCCCAGCAGCTCATACAGAGTCTTGCCGTTGATGGCGGTGGTGTACTCGGCGCGGATCAGCTCCTTCTTCATGTAGGTGCCAATCTCCTTGCCGTCATACTCCCAGGTGCGGGAGGGGCGGCCAAACTCGTCATCGCGGTTGTCATACAGCTTCAGGTCGCCGTTGTACAGCTGCTCGCCCAGCTCCACGATGGGGCCGCCGTTCTGGGAGCCCACAGCAGTGGCCTGCACGGGGCTGATGGCGGTGGCGTAGGGCTTGGCGCTGGTGACAAACACGTAGTTGACCTTACCGGTAAACACGGAGCCGTCGGGGGTGGTCAGGTTGATGGTGTTGCCATCGGGCTCCACCATGCCGGACTTCAGGGCGTTCAGAGCCATCTGAGCCACCTGGTTCCGGGTCATGGGGGTGGCGGCGTCAGTGCCCACACCGTCGAAGATGCGAATCTTGGTGCCCTGACGGACGGTGGACACCATAAAGCCGTCGGCGTAGTCGTTCTGGTAACGGAAATAGCCCAGGGCACGCATCATCATAGAGGCGGCCTCAACGGCGGTGACGGTGGCGGCAGGATCGTAGATGCCGTCGCCGCGGCCGGACACAATGCCGTTGGCGGCGCAAGCGCCGACCCAGCCCTTGGCCCAGTCAAAGTTGCCGCTCAC
>ERZ808028.1214-NODE-1214-length-16346-cov-8.100068_pt1 | contig 16346 bp, 16 predicted proteins | sample MGYA00380184_ERZ808028 | MGnify/ENA primary metagenome ERZ808028 (study PRJEB31490, sample SAMN06133397) | mouse gut metagenome | isolation source: J8_1 | host: mice | place: China: Chengdu | collected 2015-05 ...
ATGGCCTTCGCCGCCTTCATGGCCCCCGCGATGGCCTCCACCACCGTGCCGGGGCCCTTCTGGCCGTCGCCCACCACGTAGACGCCCTTCACGCTGGACTCCATCGTCTCCAAGTTTACCACAGCTTTGCCCCGGCTGTCCACAGCAAGGCCGCTGCCGGTATACAAGGCGGTGTCCACCTTCTCGCCCACGGCGGCGATCACCGTGTCGGCGGCCACCTCTACCGTCCGGCCCGTGTCCACCGGGGAGCGCCGCCCGGAAGCGTCGGGAGCGCCCAGTTCCATCACCCGGCAGGTGAGGGTTCCGTCCTTGACCCCCACGGGGGCCAGCAGCTCCCGGAACTCCACGCCGTCGGCCAGGGCCAGCTCCAGCTCCTCCTGGTCGGCGGGCATGTACCGTTTCGTCCGGCGGTACACCAGGGACACCTTCTTCACGCTGGGAATGCGCTTGGCGGCCCGGGCGGCGTCCATGGCGGTGTTGCCGCCGCCGATGACCACCACATTCTCCCCCAGCTCCAGGGTGTCCGGGGCCTTCTTGGCCGCCTCCAGGAAGGAGATCACGTTCAGTTCCTCCCCGTACTCCAGCCCGGCGGAGCCGTGGTTCCAGGCCCCCGTGGCCACGATCACATCGGTGTACACATTCAGCAGGGACTTGATATCGCCGATGCGGGTGTTCAGGTGGACCTTCACCCCCATGGCCTCCATCAGCTTCACATCGTTGTCGATGGCCTCATGGCCGATGCGGAACGCCGGGATCACGTGGCGGACGATGCCGCCCAGGGCGTCCCTGGCCTCGAACAGGGTCACGTCCGCCCCGGCCCGGCCCAGGAAGAAGGCCACCGCCATGCCAGCGGGGCCGCCGCCCACAATGGCAACCTTTTTGCCGCTGGCCTGGGTCTCCGGCTTCAGCCTGGGCAGCAGGGAGGCGAAGCCGCCCTGGGCCGCCTTCAGCTTCTGGGCGCGGATATAGACGCTCTCGTCGTAGGCGTTTCTCATGCACTTGTCCTGGCAGCGGTGGGAGCAGATGGTGCCGGTGATAAAGGGCAGCGGGTTGCGCCGGGTGATGATCTCCAGGGCCTCCTCGTATTTCCCCGCGTTCACCGCCATGAGATAGGCGGGTATGTCCTGCTGGATGGGACAGCCGGACCGGCAGGGGGCCTGGAAGCAGTCCACCAGGGGCACCTTTTTGTCCGTCTTGCGGCTGGGGATGGGCTTGATGGGCTTAGTCCAATGGCCGTCCGCCGGAATGGCTTCCACCAGGGAGGCCACCCTGGCCTGGTCCACCCCCTGCCACGGGCCGTACCCGATATCGGCCAGCAGCCCGCCGATCTGGCTGAACCGCTGGTAGCCGCCGGGCTTAAGGACGGTGGTGGCCATGGTGACGGGCCAGATGCCCGCGTCGAACAGCCCTCGGATGGAGGCGGCGTCCGCCCCGCCGGAGTAGGAGATGCGCAGCTTACCGTCGAACTCCTTGGCCAGCATACCCGCCAGGGAGAGGGACAGGGGGTACAGGGACCGGCCGGACATGTACATCTCATTGCTGGGCAGCTCTCCCGCCGCCACGTCCACCGGGAAGGTGTTGGTGAGCTTCACGCCGAACTCCAGCCCCCGCTCTGCGCACAGCGCCTGGAGGCGGCGGAACATGGGTACCGCGTCCGCCCACTGGAGGTCCTCCAGGAAGTGGTGGTCGTCGAACACGATGTAGTCGTAGCCCAGGCTGTCCAGGGTTTTGCGGGCGAAGTCGTAGCCCAGCAGGGTGGGGTTGCACTTCACGTAGGTATTCAGGCCCTTTTCCGTGATGAGGTAGGTGGCGATGCGCTCGATCTCGTCGGGGGGGCAGCCGTGGAGGGTGGACTCGGTGATGGAGGCGGACACACGGGAGGAAACGGACTTCACATAGCCCTCGCCCACGTTCTCAAACCGGCTCAGGCTGGCCAGGGACCAGTCCAGGCACTCCTTCCACACCTCGCTGCCGGAGGCGTCCTTCATGCCCTCGATGTATTTGTCAATCTTCTCGCTTCGGATGCCCGCCAGGTCGTAGCCCACGGACATGTTGAACACGAAGCCGTCCGGGGCGCCCAGCCCCAGCTCCTTTGCCAGCAGCTTGCAGGCCCACCAAGCCTTGACGTACTCGGCGTAGGCCTGGGGCACGGTGAGCTCGGTGGACCACTCGCAGTTGTAGCACTCGTCCCCGGCGGTGATGCAGGGCTTGCTGACGCACTTGGACAGCTCCTCCCCGTCCATGATCTGGACGGTTTTCAGCTCAAAGAACCGGGCCCCGGCGGCGTAGGCCGCAACGATGTTCTGGGCCAGCTGGGTGTGGGGACCGGCGGCGGGGCCGTAGGGGGACTCGATCTTCTCCTCAAAAATGGGCAGGGCCTTGTCCCCGGTGTGCTTCACCAGCTTGGACACGCCGAAAATACTGCCCTGGTTTTTGTACTCGGTGAGCGCCCAGTCCATCAGCTGGGCGAAAGGCATGGGCCGCATGATGTCGCTCATGATTATGACCTCCATAATAATGTGTCGCCCTGGGGGCTCTGCCCCCAGACCCCTGCCAGGGGCTCTGCCCCTGGACGCCACCCGCTTTTTTGAAAAAAAGCGGGGCAAAAAACTTTTGCCGCGAAACTTCGTTTCGCTTTTAATTTCATGAAAAAGGAATCAACCTCATGCTGCGCGGACCGTAGCCGGGCAGGAATATTTCGTCTGCCATACTGTCCGTCAGCGAATCAAAAGTTCTTTTTCGGTTCCTTTTTCTTTCAAGAAAAAGGAACAAACGGGTTTAGTAGGCCCTGTGGTTCAGCTCGCCCCACAGCTTTTTGGACTGCTCCAGGGTCCAGGCGTTGATCCTGTCTTCGTCGATGCCCACGAACTCCCGGTCCTTGTACACCACCTTGCCGTTGATGACGGTGGTGCGGCAGTTCTTGCCCATCATGCCGAAGAGCATGTGGCCGTCGATGTTGTCCGCGCCGAAGGGGGTGAAGGGTTTGTAGTCCATGACGATGACGTCCGCCGCCGCGCCGGGCTCCAGCACTCCCAAGGGCTTCTGGAAATACCGGGCGCAGATGGCGGGGTTGTTGCGGAACAGCATCCCCATGGCCTCGCACCAGCCCACGTTGGGGTCGCAGGCGTTGTGGCGCTGCATGGGCAGGAGGACCTTCAGGGATTCCAGCATGTCGTGGGTGTAGGCGTCGGTGCCCAGGCCGATGAGGACGCCCTTCTCCCACAGCTTCAGCACCGGGGAGCAGCCCACCGCGTTGCCCATGTTGGACTCCGGGTTGTGGCACACCATGGTGTTGGTCTCCTTGATGACGTCCATCTCGGCGGGGGAGATGTGGATGCAGTGGCCCAGCATGGTCTTTTCCCCCAGAATGCCGTTGTACAGCAGTCGGTTGACGGGGCGGCAGCCGTAGTTTCGCAGAGAGTCGTACACGTCGTTCATGCCCTCGGCCACGTGGATGTGGAAGCCGGTCATGCCGTCGTTGGCCTTTACCATCTCCTCGAAGGTCTTGTCGGAGATGGTAAACAGGGCGTGGCCGCCGAACATGGCCTTGATCATGTCGCTGTTCTCATTCTTGGCCCAGCGGGCAAACTCGGCGTTCTCCCGGATGGACTGGGCGCACTTCTCCGCCCCGTCCCGCTCGGACACCTCGTAGCACAGGCAGGCCCGCATGCCCAGCTCCTGGCACACATCCTTGATGGCGAACAGGGAGCCGGGGATCTCGCCGAAGGAGGCGTGGTGGTCAAAGATGGTGGTCACGCCGTCCCGGATACAGTCCAGCACCGTGGCGTAGGCGCAGGCCCTTGTGCCGTCCAGGGTGAGGTGGCGGTCGATGTTCCACCACTGGCCGTCCAGCACCTCAAAGAAATTGGCGGGGCTGTAGCCGTCGATGGCCAGCCCACGGGCCAGGCCGCTGTAGATGTGGGTGTGGACGTTGATGAGGCCGGGCATGATAACCCCGCCCCGGGCGTCCACAAATTCCGCCTGGGGATACTTGGCCCGCATGGCCTCCAGGGTCCCGGTCTCCAGGATGGACTCCCCGTCCAGCACCACCGCGCCGTTTTCCAAGTAGGGGTTAGTCTGACTGCGGGTGACGAGCCTTCCGTTACCAATGAGAAGCATAGGTCTCCCTCCATATCATCAAAATAATTTTTTGGTCACATATTATTTCTTGCCAACGGAGCCTTATCGTGATATACTATACCAAAATTCTCCTATAATGAGGTGATTTTCCTTGGATGCGTCCATGATTCAATTTTTGTTCCGGCTGGCCAAGGCCCTTTCCGCCCAATTCGGGCCCAACTGCGAGGTGGTCATCCACGACCTCCAGAGCAACGATCCGGACAGCTCCATCGTAGCCATCGAGAACGGCCATGTCTCCGGCCGCAAGGTGGGGGATGGTCCCTCCCATGTGGTGCTGGAGGCGCTGAACGGCGGCGGCATCCCGGAGGACCGGCTGAGCTACCTGGCCAAAACTGCCGACGGCAAAACGCTGAAATCCACCACCGTCTACATCCGGGATGAAGATAAAGCACCCATCGGCATTTTCTCCATCAACTATGACATCACTCTGATGTTGGCCATGGAGGAAACCCTGCGGCAGTTTACCGCCACCACCCCCGAGCAGCCGGAGGACGCCCCGGAACCCATCACCCAGAATGTGTCCGACCTGCTGGACGAGCTCATTGAGCAGAGCGTGAAACGGATAGGAAAGCCGGTGACCCTCATGACCAAGGAGGAGAAGGTGAAGGCCATCGGGTTTCTCAACGACACCGGGGCTTTCCTCATCACCAAATCCGGAGGAAAAGTGTGCAAGTACTTCGGCATCTCCAAGTATACCCTGTACAGCTATCTGGAGGAAGCCAAAGGCGGAAAAGAATAGACCGCGGCCGGGCCGGTGGGAACACCGGCCCGGTTTTCCGCGTTATGCACCGGATTTCGCGGCCTCCTCCTTGGGCAGGAACAGGTTCAAGATAATCGCCATGATAGCGGTGACCACGATGGGCGAGGAGCCGAACACCGTGTGCACCCAGGCGGGGAATCCGGGGCCCTGGAGAGCACCCGTTACCTGGGTGATGCCCACGCCCAGAGCCACGGACAATCCCACCACCGCACTGGAGCGCATGGAAAAATGGTCGGAGGTAATCATACGAATTCCGGTCATGGTGATGGTGGCGAAGACGGAGATGGTGGCCCCGCCGATGACCGCCTGGGGAATGGTGGTGAGGATGGCGGACAGCTTGGGCACCAGCCCAGCCAGCAGCAACACCAGGGAGGCGAAAGCGAACACCGCTTTGTTGATGACCCGGTTCACGGTGACAATGCCCACATTCTGGCTGTAGGTAGCGGCGGGCAGGCCCCCGAAGAGAGCTCCCAGAATGGATACCGCACCCTGGGCGATGATGCCGCCGGACAGCTCCTTGTCGGTGGGCATACGGTCCATGCCGCCCATGGTGGTGGAGGACAGGTCGCCGATGGTCTGTACGGCGTTGATGACGTACACCACCGCCAGGGAGATACAGGCGCTCACCTCAAACTTCACGCCGAAGTGGAGCGGGGCCGCCAGTTGGAACCAGCCTGCGGGGGCCACGGCGGAGAAGTCCACCATACCCAGGCACAGGGCCATAACATAACCCACGATCATGCCCCACAAAATGGCGCCCAGCTTCAGCACGCCCTTGCCGAAATTCTGGAGGAGGACCACCACCGCCAGGGTGACCAGGGCCACGGACCAGTTTTTCAGCCCGCCAAAGCCCTCGCTGCCCGCGCCGCCCGCCATGTACCGCACTGCTGTGGGGTACAGCGACAGGCCGATGGTGAAAATAACGGTTCCGGTGATGAGGGGCGGAAACAGCTTCCGGATCTGCTTGACAAAAATGCCGAACAGAATGGCCACGCAGCCGCCCACAATCTCCGCGCCCAAAATGGTGGGCAAATCGAACTGTCCGCCGATGGCCAGCAGGGTGGGCACATAAGCAAAGCTGATGCCCATTACCACCGGCAGGCCGGAGCCGATGCGGTGCTTGATTGTGTAAAGCTGGAGCAGAGTGGCCAGGGCGGTGACGATGAGGGACACCTGGATCAGAAGGGTACGGTCTCCGTCGGAAAGATTGCAGGTGTTGGCCACCATGATGGCGGGGGTGATGACGCCCACAATGGCGGCCACCACGTGCTGAAGGCCCAGAGGGATGAGCTGGCCGGGGGCGGGGATCCCCTCCAGGGAGAAGACGGAGGCCGGGGCTTTGGCCGGCGGGTTTGGCTGCTGCATGCTGATTTCCTCCTTACTTTTTTTAAGCAATAAAAAATTTATTTCATACTCTGAGTATATCCTATTCACCAATGGATTTCAAGGAGAAAATCGCGCCGGGCCGCCAAAAAACAGCCTTGCTTTTTGTGTGCTTTTCACAAAAAGTTTGTCCGCCAAACAAAAAGTAAGGATATAAAAAGCCGCCGGTCTGTCCAGCCCAAGGCAGGGCGGAGCAGACCGGCGGCGTTGACATACCCGCCAATGGAAAAGCTTATTTGACAGCCACAGCCTCAATCTCGAACAGCGCCCCCATGGGGAGCGCAGCAACCTGAACACAGGAGCGGGCGGGAGCCTCGCCAGAGAAATACTTGGCATAGATGGCGTTGATGGCGGCAAAATCTCCCATGTCCGCCAGGAACACGGTGGTTTTCACCACATCGGCGCAGGTCATGCCGGCGGCGGCCAGCACAGCGGACAGATTGTCCAACGCCTGAGTAGCCTGAGCCTCCACTCCCTGGGGCAGCTCACCTGTAGCGGGAATTAGCCCCAGCTGGCCGGAAGTGTACAGGGTATTGCCCGCCAGCTTTGCATGGCAGTAGGGTCCCACGGCGGCAGGGGCGTTGGAAGCAGTGATGGTCTTGTTCACAGGAACTCCTCCTTAATATTATGGATGCCACTATTATATTGTATTTCTCCAAAAAATCAATAGGTTCTAAAAAATATTTTTTGTTGAAAAATATCTTTCAGACCTTTTAAACTACCACATTGTTTCCCTTTCTTTTCGACCGCCATGGGCAAACTTCAGCAAACAGCTGCCACAATTCCATCACTCGATTTTTATCGAAAAACAATAAAAAACACTTGACAAACAATATGAGCAATGATATTCTCATGGACAAGAGGTGGTTACAATGGAACAAACTGCTACGCAAAAAATGGCCCGGGTGCTGCGGGTGATGGCCATCGCGGTCTTTGTCTGCAATATCATCGCGCTTTTCTTTGTGCCCGGTTTGGCGATAATGAAGGGTTTAAGCGAATTGAATGAGCTGACGCCTTACGAAACCCCCTTGGAACTTCCGGCGCGGCTTCTGACTCTCTTTGTTCTGTGCTGGTCTCCAACATATTGGACTTTCGCGGAGGACCCCTACGCAGCGGTTCTGGCAGTATTTCTGTTGTTCTGCGGCGGCTGTACCGCCGTCATTCTCTGGCAGGGCAAACGGGTGTTGGACACGGTCCTCAAAGGAAACCCTTTCGTTATAGATAACGCCAAAAACTTGAAAAGGGCGGCGGTCTGCTGCTTTCTCATCTCCGGCGCGGCGTTGGTCCGATTGGTCTGGGGATTTGTTTGCTCCCAAAGCATTGTGCCTCTGCTCACCTACAACGCCCTGTTTGTCCCCATGTTTTTGATGGGCGGGCTTCTATTCATGGTTATGTCTGCCTTGTTTCGCCAAGCGGCGGAGCTGAAAGCGGAAAATGACCTGACCATCTAGGAGGAGAACTATGGCAATTGTGGTAAACCTGGATGTAATGATGGCCAAACGGAAGATGTCCTTGGGGGAGCTGTCCCAACGGGTGGATGTGACCATGGCCAATCTGTCTATTTTAAAGAACAATAAAGCCAGGGCCGTGCGGTTTTCCACTCTGGAGGCCATTTGCAGGGCGTTGGACTGCCAACCGGGGGACATTTTGGAATATGTTCCTGGAGGCGAGGACTGAAGACTGGATAAAAACAGACCGCATGACCGCCCTGGCCATGGGGCGGTCTTTTTGCGGCCCAATCAGAAAGGAGAACATGATATGAAGCGGTTTTTGACTTTTTCCCTCATGGTTTCAGCAGTGTTCTGGATCTTGTCCGGCTGTGGACAGGAAAACGGCGCAGGGGCCGACCTGGTATTCGTCAACGGCTCGGGCACGGTGATTGTGGAGGTAGTGGTGGAGTTCCAGGACCGGAGCGGAGGATGCCGGAACGCTGACAGCAGTCCCCTGCCGCAGGGGACCTCCTTCGGCTTTGAGGCGGGGGAATACCCGGTGACGATGCGGGTATATGACGCGCCTTTCGTGGGCTTTGGCCAGAAGGAACTGGGCCGCCTCACAATTGGTAAGGCTCCGCCAGAAGGGGAACGGTGGTACGTCACAGCCCGGGATGGGGCGGACGGCCTGCGGTTTGATGTGGATACCCAATGGCCGAAAGGGGTGCGCTGGGCGGACTTTCCGCGAAAGGCAGGGTAAGGAAATAGGATTTTGGGGGAACACTTGACATGAAAAAATGGCTATTCTGGTGCGTAATGTGCCTTGTTTCGCTCTTGAACGGCGGCTTCTTCTTTCATGCCTCGCTCCACGCGATGAGACGGGGATTAGATGGCGCAGATAATCAAGCCGCGTTGATTTTTGTCCCATTCCTTTGGCTTTTAGCAGTATTGGTGCTCGTTTTGATCAATGGATATACACTGATTCGTGGAATCAGACTTGACAAAGAGCAGACAATTTGTCTGATGGACGTATTTCGCCTGTCTGGGCTTTCCAAGAGAGCAAAGGCGGGCAGAATTGTGTTTATGATAGCAACCGCTCTGCTTATGCTGTTTGGATACAGTCTTTTTGCGGCGGAAATCATATGGGCCGCCGCCTACGCCCTTTCAGGCGGAGCGCTGCTCCTGCTTTTGTATACCTGGAATAAGGCGGCAGCGCAAACAGCTGAACATTAGGCGTCAAAGGAACACAGCTTGCATTTCTTTTCTCCGCATGATATTATATGGTTAAACTAAGAGAAACGAGGTGCGGCCATGATCGCGTCGAATCGGCAGTTTCACATCAATTGCAAACAGGGCGACGTGGGACGGTATTGCCTTCTCCCCGGCGACCCGGGACGGTGCGAGAAAATCGCCCGTCATTTTGACAACCCCGTCCACGTAATGACCAACCGAGAATACGTCACCTACACCGGGACGCTTCTGGGGGAAAAAGTGAGCGTTACATCCACCGGCATCGGCGGGCCTTCCGCCTCCATCGCCATGGAGGAGTTGGCCAACCTTGGGGCGGACACCTTCGTCCGGGTAGGCACCTGCGGCGGTATCAAGCTGGAGGTGTCCAGCGGCGATATCGTCGTGGCCACCGGAGCTGTGCGTATGGAGGGCACCAGCCGGGAATACGCTCCGATCGAGTTCCCTGCCGTGGCTGATTTTGAGGTGCTCACTGCCCTGGTAGACGCAGCCAAGGCATCGGGTCGCCGATGGCACGCGGGGGTGGTGCAGTGTAAAGACTCCTTCTACGGGCAGCACGCACCGGAACGCATGCCGGTGGCCGGTGAACTGCAAAGCAAGTGGGAGGCATGGAGGCGGCTAGGTGTGCTGGCCTCCGAGATGGAAAGCGCGGCGCTGTTCACTGTGGCGGCCCACCGGGACCTGCGGTGCGGCTCCGCCTTTCACGTAATCTGGAATCAGGAGCGCAATGCCGCCGGATTGGATCAGACCCGGGATGAGGACACCGAATCTGCCATCCGGGTTGGCATTGAGGCGGTGAAACTGCTTATCCAAAGAGATCGGGCGTCGGGCCGATGAGGGAGTCGTAAAACTCCGCTCGGTTCTCAGACGCAGAGCCAGGCCGGCACTGTCTGGGCTGGGCATTGTCACTGGCAGTGTTGAGTGCCATCAACGCCAGATTGCTTCGCATCAGGTCAAACAGGGAGGCCAAAATAGCCAACTCGTCCGCCGTCTTCCCTTGCCCGATGTAAATAGCCAAGGCCGCAGCCACAGCCACCAGGTCTCCGCCCTGAGCCTGAGAATGGTTAAAATTACGGCATGGCACACACGAGCCCCCCTTTGTTTCAGTATATGCTGAAAGGAGGACACAGGCAATAAAAAGCTGAAACTGGAGATAAATCTTTCATTTTCAGCCAGTTCAACAAAAATAGCAAATTAATATGAACGTACCGCTGCTTAAAAGCAGCGGTACGTTCATTGCTGTCTGTTATAAATTTGATCGAATGGGGGTTAACCGGACCTTTTAAGGCACAGCTGCCTTATTCCAACGGCTTCATCGTGGGGAAAAGCAGGACCTCCCGGATGGAGTCGTTGTTGGTCAGCAGCATGACACAGCGGTCAATGCCGATGCCCAGACCACCCGTGGGCGGCATACCATACTTCAGAGCGGTGAGAAAGTCCTCATCCATCATTCCAGCCTCGTCATCCCCCTTGGCCCGAAGCTCCACTTGCTTCTGAAAACGCTGGCGCTGGTCGATGGGGTCGTTGAGCTCGGAGAAAGCATTGCCCATCTCGCTGTGGCAGATGAACAGCTCAAACCGCTCGGTGAGCCGGGAATCTATCGGAGACCGCTTGGCCAGCGGAGACACGTCCACCGGGTGCATGGTGATGAATGTGGGCTGGATGAGCTTAGCCTCCACCCGCTGGTCAAAGACCTCGTACAGGGCATTGCCCCAGGTCTTGTCGGCGGTCTCGGGCAGCTCGACGCCGATGGACTTGGCGGTGGCCACCGCCTCCTCGTCGGACGTAATGGCCATAAAATCCAGGCCCGTGTACTGCTTCACCGCCTCATGCATGGGCAGCCGGGGCCAGCCTGGGGTGAGGTCGATCTGCTCCCCCTGCCACTCCACCTGATAGGTGCCCAAAATCTTTTGGGCAGCGGAGGACAGCAGGTCCTCGAACAGGTCCATCATGTCGTTGAAATCGGCGTAAGCCTGATAGAGCTCAATGGTGGTGAACTCCGGGTTGTGGCGGTTGTCCATACCTTCATTACGGAAAATACGGCCCATCTCATACACCCGCTCCAGACCGCCCACGATAAGCCGTTTCAAGGGCAGCTCTGTGGCGATACGCATGTACATGTCGATATCCAGGGTGTTGTGATGAGTGATGAAGGGCCGCGCGGTAGCACCGCCGGAGATGGTGTTGAGCACCGGGGTCTCCACCTCCATAAACCCCCGGGCGTCCATGAAGTCCCGGACATGCTTGATGAACTGGGAGCGGACGATGAAGTTGCGTTTTACGTCCGGGTTGACGATGAGGTCCACATAACGCTGGCGGCAGCGGGTCTCCACATCGGTGAGGCCGTGGAACTTCTCCGGCAAAGGCAGCAAGGACTTGGACAACAGGGTGATGGTCTTGGCCTTGACGGAGATCTCTCCCCGCTTGGTGCGGAACACCTCACCTTCCACCCCCACAATATCGCCGATGTCGTACTTTTTGAACGCGGACAGCGTCTCTTCCCCCACGTCGTCAATACGGACATAGAGTTGAATGCGGCCCGCGCCGTCCTGAAGGTCGGAGAACACCGCCTTGCCCATTCCCCGCTTGCTCATGAGCCGACCGGCCAGCCGAACGGTCTGGCCCTCCAGTTCCTCAAAGCGGTCCTTCACCTCCGCACTGTGATAGGTGACATCGAACTTAGTGATAACAAACGGGTCCTGCCCCTGCTCCCGCAAAGCAGCCAGCTTGTCCCGGCGGATCTGAAGCAGTTCGGACAGAGATGGTTCTTCCTGAACGGGCTGCTGACTGTTAGTCTGATCAGTCATGGATCTTCTCTCCTTTGTATGGTGACCGGCAGCCATCACCTCTGGATGGCTACTACCTCATATTCAATATTGCCGGCAGGGGCCTCCACGACGGCGATATCGCCGATGGCCTTGCCCAGCAGAGCTTTGCCGAAAGGGGACTCTTCGGAAATGCGGCCATTCATGGGGTCGGCCTCTTGAGAACCCACCACCTGATAGGTCTCCTCGTCGCCGGTGACCACATCCTTCACCGTAATCTTGCTGCCCATGCCCACCGCATCGGTATCATCAGCGTTCTCCTCAATGACCACGCAGTTGGCCAAAATATTCTCGACCTCCGCAATACGGGAGTACAGCTTGCCCTGCTCATTTTTCGCCTCGTCATACTCGCTGTTCTCACTCAGGTCGCCGAAGGAGCGGGCCTCTTTGATGAGGTCGGCCACCTCTTTCTCCTTCACTGTTTTCAGATAGGTCAGCTCCTGTTTCAATTCCTCCAGGCGCTCAGCGCTCAGCTTATATTCCTTCGCCATCTCAGATTCTTCCTTTCTTCCCTCTCCGGCAGACCGGACAGGGCAGTAAACCGCCAGCGGCGGACAGATTGGGCGCAACAGTTGTTCTATGGAATTATAAATACTTTAGCCGCTTTTGTCAAGTGTTTCCCGGAAGGACTCGGTAAGTCCGGTCATTTTTTTCGCCCGGATGCCCGCTTTTTCCGTTTCCCGCCTTTTAGCAGCCCCGCCAGGGCACCGCCGCACAGACAACCCGCCAGCTCAATAAGAGCCTGAGCCCCCAGCGCCAACTCGTCACTCATGAGCAGCCCCACCGCTAGAACCAGCACATAGCACAGCACGCCGACGGCCAATCCTCCCAGGAGACGCCGAGATTTCCACCTGGCACAAGCCAGCAAGCCGCCCACAAAACAGCCCAGCACACACGCCGCCGCCGTTACCTGGGGCGCGGCGTCCTCCTTCAGTATCCCTTTGGACACTGCCAACGCCCCAAGCAATAAAACCACCAGCTCCATTCCTAAGGCCAGCAAGCCGCCCAGCGCCACTCCCGTGGCCATTTGGACCGCGTTGGTCCCCTGCCCTTCACTCTTACCCATAAAAGCACCCCTTTCCACATGGTTACCACACCATATGCAAAAGGGGTGCTTGTCATTCCAGGTCAGGAGCGGGTCACTTTTTCTCCTTCTTGTCCTTTTTCTCCTCTTTTTCGGAAACAGGCGCCTCCTCCGTGCTCTGCGTACCCTTGCTAGAGATGGCCCATTTGGTGAACTCAATGCGCACCCGGTCTGCGCCCGTCTCCATGACGATGGTCTGTTCCTTCACCGCGCAGATGGTTCCCACAATCCCGCCGATGGTAGTAATGGTATCCCCCACTTTTAAGCTGTTGCGCATCTCCTCAGCGGCCTTTTTCTTCTTGTTCTCCGGCCGGATGAGCATGAAGTACATGACAGCCAGCATGACGACGATCAACATAATTTCCACTTAATTTTTCCCCCAATGTAAATTTTTAAACAGAACTCATATAGGTGTATTATAGCGGTTTCCGGCCGGAAACACAACCCCCTTTTTTCCAAGGCCCCAAAGTCCTCCTTCACTCGGCCCGCCCGGACAGCTTTTCCCCATATTCTGAGCGGAAGGAGGCGAACTGTCCGGCGTCCAGCGCTTCTCGGACCCGCCGGACCAGCTCATTGTAAAAATACAGGTTGTGCATCACTGCCAGCCGCATGGCCAGCATCTCCCCAGCTACGAACAGGTGGCGCAAATAGGCTCGGGAAAAGCTGCGGCACACCGGACAGCAGCAGTTTGGGTCAATCGGCCGTTCGTCCAGTTTGAAGCGCTCATTTTTGATGTTCAGCGTTCCCTCCCATGTGAACAGCTTTCCATGCCGAGCATTGCGGGCGGGCATGACGCAGTCAAAAAAATCCACCCCCCGGGCTACTGCCTCAATGATGTTGGAGGGCGTACCCACCCCCATGAGATACCGGGGCTTATCCGCCGGCATGTGGGGCTCCACCGCCTCAATAATGCGGTACATTACCTCGGTGGGTTCCCCAACCGCCAGCCCGCCGATGGCGTAGCCCCCGCAGTCGACCTTGGCCGTCTCCCGCATATGCCACACCCGCAAGTCCTCGTAGGTAGCCCCCTGATTGATGCCGAACAGTACCTGTCCCGGATTCACACAGTCCGGCAGGGCATTCAGCCTGTCGTGTTCCGTTTTGCAGCGCTGCAGCCAGCGCAGCGTCCGCTTGCAGGAGGCCTCAGCATAATCATAGGGAGCGGGGTTTTCCACGCATTCATCAAAAGCCATGGCCACGTCGCTGCCCAAATTGGACTGAATGCGCATGGACTCCTCCGGTCCCATAAAAATGCGCTTTCCGTCGATGTGGGAGGAAAAAGTAACCCCTTCCTCCGTAATCTTCCGCAATCCTGCCAGGGAAAACACCTGAAATCCACCTGAATCGGTGAGCATGGGTCCGTCCCATCCCATAAACCTGTGAAGTCCGCCCATTTTCCGTACAACATCATCTCCGGGCCGCAGATGGAGGTGATACGTGTTGGACAACTCCACCTGACAGCCGATGTCTTTCAGATCAAAGGCGGACAGCGCCCCTTTGATTGCCCCCTGTGTCCCCACGTTCATGAATACCGGAGTCTGCACTGTGCCGTGGGGGCAGATAAACTCTCCCCGACGTGCTTTGCCTTCTGTCTTAATCACGCGAAACATATTGTCAACCCCCACTCGCCTCAGATTTTCCGCCAGCTTCGGACCAATATTCAGCAGGTCTGTCAACTGCTCCATGCGGACATCTCCTTACGTGAAAAACGTCTCCATGCGGCGCGTTTGCCAATCTGCCCAATATTGCGCGGACTTACTTCCAACCGTTTACATAGAGAAAATCCCGCCCTTTGGGCGGGATTTTTGAGCGGAAAGGACTCCACCCCAACTCTGTGGAGCGGGTGAGGGGAATCGAACCCCCGTGTTCAGCTTGGGAAGCTGACATTCTACCATTGAACTACACCCGCAAGTTCTTTTGCATTATAACAGACCCGTACCAAAAATGCAAGCATTTTTTTGCTGGAACTTCCAAGAAGTGGAATTTCAATTTTTTCACAAAAACCTCTTTACAAAGCTAACATTTATTGCTATAATGTACAATAAGAAAATCAAGGAGGTGATGACAATGAAGGTCCTCTTTTCTGTGCCCGTTGATATCGACGAGTTGATCTTCGCCGGAGAGACTACCGTTCCCAGCGAGCGCTGAGCACGACGTTTTCAATGGTATAAGAGTTGACTCGTCCCTTGATGGGACGATTTTTATTGGCAGAAAAAGACGGCCCTACCATACCGGCAGGGTGCCGCAGCAAAGTGTTCCATGTATGACGGGACTGTGACTGTAACAGGTCACAGTCCTTCCTTTTCCTACTCTGCGCCACTGTGCTCTGCCATTTTGGCGTCACAGAGGTCATCGGCGATGTCAATGATCCCAGCGGCTTTGTATCACGGCCATGGTCTTACGCAATTTATTCTACCTTGTCGGGTGCCATCCCACCAAATTTCTAGTCCAGATCAGCAGACAGGAAGTTTTGAACTAGCAAATCCCCCGATGGATATAAAAAGGCGCGATGATTTACATCGCGCCTTTCTTAAATATTTCATTGTGTCACAGCGGCATGATCTCTCGGTAATTGCCTGCTTTTTACCGCCTCTGCCTCAATGGACAGGGCTTCGGTATTGCACCAATTACTCGGCTACGGCAATAACGACGCCGGAACCCACGGTACGACCACCCTCGCGGATGGCGAAACGCAGACCTTCCTCAATGGCGATAGGAGTGATCAGCTCCACGTTCATGTCCACGTTGTCGCCAGGCATGCACATCTCGGTGCCCTCGGGCAGGGTGATGACGCCGGTCACGTCGGTGGTGCGGAAGTAGAACTGGGGACGATAGTTATTGAAGAAGGGGGTATGACGACCGCCCTCGTCCTTGCTCAGCACGTACACCTGGCCCACAAACTTAGTGTGGGGGTGGATGGAGTTGGGCTTGCACAGCACCTGGCCGCGCTCGATCTCGTCCTTGTTGACGCCGCGGAGCAGGCAGCCCACGTTGTCACCGGCCTCCACGTAGTCCAGAGTCTTGCGGAACATCTCCATGGAGGTGACGACGGTGGACTTCTTCTCCTCGGACAGACCGACGATCTCCACGGTCTCGCCCGCCTTCAGCTGACCGCGCTCCACACGGCCGGTAGCCACGGTGCCTCGGCCGGTGATGGTGAACACGTCCTCCACGGGCATCAGGAAAGGCAGGTCCGCCTTGCGGGCGGGAGTGGGAATGTAGCTGTCAACAGCGTCCATCAGCTCCTTGATGCAGGCGAAGTCGGCGTCGTCCTTGTTGCCGGACTCGTTGGTCAGGGCGTTGAGGGCGGAACCCTTGATGATGGGGATATCGTCGCCCGGGAACTCGTAGAAGGACAGGGTCTCACGGACCTCCATCTCCACCAGCTCCAGCAGCTCCTCGTCGTCCACCTGGTCGCACTTGTTCAGGAACACCACGATGGCGGGCACGCCCACCTGACGGGCCAGCAGGATGTG
>ERZ808028.1215-NODE-1215-length-16339-cov-4.416984_pt1 | contig 16339 bp, 14 predicted proteins | sample MGYA00380184_ERZ808028 | MGnify/ENA primary metagenome ERZ808028 (study PRJEB31490, sample SAMN06133397) | mouse gut metagenome | isolation source: J8_1 | host: mice | place: China: Chengdu | collected 2015-05 ...
TAGGCGTCGTGGAGGGCCACATACTGGCCCGCCAGGGCGATCTCCACCGTTCCGGCGGCGGACCATGCCGGCCCACTCGGTGAGGTCGGGGACGGGACAGTTCAGCTCTACGCCGGGAAACCGGACCGCTGCCTCCCGCCCTCCGAGTGGACTGTCGTGGAGAACACCCACGAGCCCATTATCGACCAGGAGACCTTTGACCGGGTGCAGGCCGTAGACCGGGCGGTCAAGGAGAAATATCGGGCCAACCTGGGGAAGTACGACTACCTGGGTGCGGAGGATAACATCTTCCGAGGTCTGATATACTGCGCGGACTGCGGCCGGCCTATGGTCTGTTATAAGTCAGTTACCTGCAAAGGGAAAAAAGTGGCATACCGATATATATGCCCCAACTACGCCGACCTGGTAGAAAGAAGCGGCTGTTCGTATAAATATCTGCCGTTGGAGAATTTGAAAGTCACATTGAGCCAGATGATTGCTCAAGAGACTAATTTGGCCGTAGACACTGCTGTCCTGGCCAGTAAAAGGCAGAGCTCCAAAGCTCCTGCCATTGATCTGGAGCTGGCACGGGCCAAGTCGGAGCGGAAAAGTTTGGATAGGCTCCGGGAACGGCTGATGCGGGACCTCCTGGCCGGTGTGTTGGGCAAGGAGGACCACGACCGTATGAAGTGGCGGTATGCCCAGGAGGGCCAGGCGCTGGAGGAGCAGATCACGCGGCTTCAGAAGGAGCAGCGCCGTGAGAAAAAGCTGCTGACCTCACAGAACCCCTGGATTGCCGCCTTTCAGAAGCACACAGGTACGGTAAAGCTGACGGACAAGCTGGTCCAGGCCCTGGTGGAGCGGATCACCGTCTATGCCAGCAACCGGATCAAAATCGACCTGAAATATCGGGATGAGCGGGCGATGTTGCTGGATGAACTGCAAAAGATGGACAAGGAGGTAAGTGCGTGATGATAGGGAAATACATCCGGCTTTCCTCCCAGGATGATGATTGCCGTCCCGGAGAAAAGGCGGAGAGCAATAGCATCACCAACCAGCGTTCACTGCTGGATCATTATATCGTCATCCACCCTGATCTGGAGGGCCGCCATGCCCTGGAGTTTATCGACGACGGGCACACGGGTTTTAATTTTGACCGCCCCGGTGTCCAAGCTCTGTTTGCGGCTGTCAGGCGGGGTGAGATCAACTGCATCCTTGTCAAGGATTTGTCCCGGTTTGGCCGGAACAGTTTAGAAGTAGGCGAATATCTGGAACGGGTCTTCCCGCTGTTGAATGTATGATTCATCGAGGTCAATGACGGCCTTGATACCAAAACCAAGCTGTATGGGGTGGCGGGAGATCTGGACGTGGGGGCGCGTAATATCGTCAATGAGCTCTACAGCTGGAATGTGTCCGCCAACGTGAAAACCGCCGAACGTCAGTATGCCGCCCGGGGTGAGTGTATCGCCGCATACCCCTTTTACAGATATATCAAAGGGTCAAAGGACCGCCGGCGCCTTGAGATCGACCCGCCGGCCGCTGAGGTTGTCCGGAAGATTTTCAACCTATGGTTGGAAGGCCATTTCAGATCGGCGATTGCCAATAGGTTGAATGAGGAGCACGTTCCCTCGCCCTCCATGCACAAGCGGCAGCTGGGAGCCAAGCGGACAAGCTGGAGCAAGCGGAGGGACGAAGTCCCCTGGACAGAGGCCGCGGTGCGGATCATTTTACAAAATGAGAGATACACAGGGAAACTAATCAGCCTGCGCAGTACCCGAAAGGAAATTGGAAATCCAGAGCGAACAGCGATTCCGAAAGAAAACTGGATCGTTGTCCCGGATGCTTTCGAGCCGATTATCTCGGAGGAGATGTTTCAAAGAGCGCAGGCACTTTTTCGGGTTGTTCCTCCAAGGTCCCGGATTCAAAACAAGCGTCCTCAGCCGCTGTTTTCCCGCAAGGTTTTTGCGGTATCTGCGGCATGGGCCTGGCTTATCAGAGGATATCCAAGCCTTACTACAAATGCGCGATGTCCAGAGGACAGCAACAGGAAGAATGTAAGTCAGTTCGTATTGCTGAGGACGATTTGAAAGCCTGTGTGCTGTCGGAACTGCGGGCGCATATCACCGCAAAACAGAAAACAGATGTTGAGGATGTCTCCACAATACAGGAACAGATCACTGCTTTGGAACAGCGGATAGAAAAACAGTGGTCCGCAAAAAAAGACGCCTTTGTACGGTGTCTGACGGCCTCATTTCCAAAGCTGAATACAAGAATATCTGCGCTGAGAAACAGCGGGAAATTCAAAGGCTTCGCGGAGAGATAGATAGACTGGGCAACGCGACCGTCGGCTACAGAGAGGATGAAAACTATCCCAAGCTGACTGATACGAAAGAGCTGACCCGTGATATACTGGATACTCTGGTTCAAGCTGTCCATGTGTTTGACGATGGGCGCGTTGAAATTGAGTGGAAAAGCCATACTGCCGCAGAGGATATATAGTACCTGTGTAATGGAGGTTGAGAAATGGGTGATTTCTGTTATTTATGTCCTCGCTGGAATGATTGGCTGGGCCAGTGTGACGCACCATATTGGTGTCCTGACAAGGATAAAGTTAATGTCTATTGGAAACAGCGGCAAAACGCAGAAGATTCTCCTTGAAACTGGCGTTTTCGCTATATTAAGCTGCAAATTTTTGTCGATATTTTTGATTGACCACTCTTGACACTTTCAGACGAAGAGTGTTCCGGCACAAATGAACTTTATATTTGCGAAAAGGAGTCGCTAATCCGCTGCATGGGATTAAGTGGCTCATTGTTTTCATATTAAACTAGAGGTGTTATAAAATGCGTATATTGAACTATGGATTAGAGATGCTCTTAGCAAAGCGTCATGAAGATTTCATTGACTCATTGTTTGAAGACGAAATAGATGTAGAAAAAGGTGTCTGGAGTCATGATGTGGTTGTAAATAACGCAAAACAATGTGCGGAGCTTCTAACACTTTACGGAGAATCTCAAACATCTGAGTTTTTTTCGATTATTTTAAATGGACTTCAAGACAAGAGATACTTTGACATTATGGCGTGTATTTTCTTTGCGGCTGAATGCCGTCATTCTCCCCCGCCTAATAGTATTATCCAGCATGCGATCGACGAGAGGCTTCTTGAAGAATTTTGTGTTGCTTTACTGAAAGAACTGCGTGCTTTGGCAGTAGAAAGAGGACATTGGGACTGGTTTGACAAAACGGTTTCTCTACCAGTTGGATATTATTTAAAATAAGGGAATGTGCCTAAATAGTATTGTGGGCGAAATGTGATTTTGCTATAATTGCCTCATCTTTATTTGATAGGAGAAATGCAAAATGACATTAGAGGAACACTTGAAGAAGCTGCGGGAGATAGATGTACGGGATATTGATCCGTCAACATTGGTGGATATTAAGGATGTCCATATTGATACCTCACTGCCTGTAGAACAACGATTAGCCAGTGTGCTTCAGCAAATGAACGGAAATCCGTATTTCTTCCGCAGTAACGGCCTGGTCGTCAAATGCTCTTTTAAAGGAGAGAAAAGACTACAAGAAATTTTGGAGGATATATTAGAGCATCTTTAAATCATGGAGGAAAATACATGGATCTACTTGAACGGCCAGAGTACAATTTTTTAAGGACTGACCTACACCTTCAATTCCGCTTTTTACGATTTGCTCAACGACCTGGAACAGCGGCTGGATTACGCCAAGGAACATACATCCCTCCCGAAGACGCCCGATCTGGCCTGGATCGAGGCGTTTCAGATGGAGGTCGACGAGAGGGTGGTGCGGGATGAAATTTGATATTCCCTCCGGAGCGGGGCACATCCTCCGAACCCTCAACGATACAGGCTATGAGTCCTACCTGGTGGGCGGCTGTGTGCGGGATTTGCTCCGGGGCGTAGAGCCCCATGACTGGGATATCTGCACCTCCGCCCGCCCAGAGGAGACGGAAGACTGTTTTGCTGGATGTCGGATTATTGAGACCGGGCTGAAGCACGGCACCGTTACCGTACTGGAGGGGGATGAGTCCTACGAAATCACCACCTACCGTACCGAGGGCCCCTACTCCGACAGCCGTCGCCCGGACTATGTGGAATTTGTCTCCAGCCTGGAAGCCGACCTGGCCCGCCGGGATTTTACCATGAATGCCATCGCCCTGGGGCTGGATGGCGGTCTGCGTGATCCCTTTGGCGGCGGGGACGATATCCGGGCCAGGCTGATCCGCTGCGTGGGGGAGCCTGCCCAACGGCTCCAGGAGGACGGCCTGCGGGTGATGCGGGCACTACGGTTTGGGGCGGTGTTCGGCTATGAGATTGAGGAGAAAACTGCTCAGGCCATCCATGAAAACCGCCGCATGCTGGAGCATGTGGCGGCGGAGCGAATCAATGTGGAGCTGTGCAAGCTGCTGGTGGGGGACAAGGCCGGGGATATTTTGCGGCAGTATCCGGATGTGTTCTGCCAATTCTGGCCGGAGCTGGGACCGCTGGTCAATCTGGAGCAAAATAACCCCTGGCACTGCTGGGGCGGCTGGGAACACACTATCCATGCGGTGGAGGCGGCTCCGTCTGACCTGGTTTTGAGGTTGACCATGCTCCTCCACGATATCGGCAAGCCCAACTGCAAGTCCACCGACGAAAACGGAGTTGACCACTTCTACGGTCACCCGGCGGTAAGCGTCAAGCTGGCGGAGCAGATGCTCCGGGCGCTGAAATTTGACAACAGGACCCGAGAGCGAGTGGTCACCCTGGTGGAACACCACGACGTCCAGATTCCCTGCCGGGACCGCTCTATCCGCAAATGGCTGGGGCGTCTGGGTCCGGAAACCTTTTTCCAGCTGCTGGAGGTCAAGCGGGCGGATGGGATGGGACAGGCATATGAGCTTGTAAAAGATCGTCTGGCGGAGCTGGAGAAAATGAAAACAAAAGAGGAAGAAATTGTCGCTCAGGGCCAGTGCTTTTCCCTGAAAGATCTGGCGGTCAACGGCCGGGATGTGATTGCTGCAGGGATTGCCCCAGGCCCGGAGGTGGGGCAAGTGCTGAATGGGCTTCTGGAACGGGTGGTCAGCGGGGAGACATCAAACGAGCAAAGTGCCCTATTAAAGCTACTAAGCGGTCGGTCAACAAACGGCTCTTAGATTTGAAGAACCGCAGATGTATGGACATCTGCGGTTCTCACTGCCTTAATAATTATGTTCAGTCAGCAGTCAGATACTCCCATAAAGTGCCGTTTTCCTTGTGCTCCGGAATACAGGGTTCAAAGCGAGGCGGAGTCGGCTTAAAGCGAGGGTCATCCCTTTGCAGTTCATATTCTTTTCGCTGGTAGTCGCGAAGAGATGTCAATTCAATATGATCCATCAAAATGGTATGGTTGCGTCCGCCTTTTGTCTTGATTAAATCCCGCTCCTCTGATTTCGCAGGCACCATAACGCGGCTGTCACCAAAGTCGGAGGAATTGACCTGAATGCAGTAGCAGTGCGGGTCCCGACACAGGGATTCCATAATACTGCTGAAATATGGTACATCTCTGTTCCACTCCACAGCTACCGTCAAATCTGCAAGTGCCTGAAACAGCGAGCGGTCCGTAATGGAAGCAAGTTCATAGCAGCAATATACGGAAAACCACAGGTCCCGCCAGCAGAACAGCTGGTATTGAGTGCCGCGGAACGGCTCCATGCGGTAACCCCGGATCAGTCTGGCTTCATTCGGGGAATAATGCACCTTGTGGTGGCATATGATCTGGGCAAATTTGTAATCGTTCTCCCGGTAGGGCAGGATGACTGCCGTCAGGTTGTAAACCTTCCGGGTACCATCGGGAAACGCCCCCGACAAAATGTGTTCAATTCCCGTAATCAACGCCATTTGGTTGTTAGCGCACAACCGTGAGATGTCAGGCAGCCATTCCCAGGGAAGAAAGTTTTCTGGTAGCACCAGCAGATCGGCCTTTGCCGCAAGCGCCTCCTTCAACAACTTGCAAACCTGCTGATATCGCTTATAGGAACGATTGGATTTGCCAGTCAGAGCCTTTTTGAAATCGCTTTTACACAGTCGAGCATTTCCTATGGCCACCTTGATCTCACTGGCAGCTATACCTTCCACGCGAATTGCACAGCAGCCTGCCGCCCCTCCGCGCTTGATAATTTTTGCTTGCGCAGGTGCCGGAGGAAAATCACTGCCATCGTTATTCGGCAAATCATAATTCCAAAGATTATAAAGCTCATGGATTTTTGTGAGCTGTTTTGATGGATCCTCCAGTAATTCTCCTGCCGCAATATTTTTGCAGGTGAGGGCATATGAGATCTCGTGGGGCGTAACCATATACGGGAAATATAAGTAAGGCTCTTCAATCAGGCTCCAGTCAGCATAGGCACAGAAAGTCTCCATACGGCACAGGTTAAGGGTTTTGGTCTCCTCTTCAAACACATCCTGCTTCAACCAGCCGATGGGAAGCGGAAGCACATATTTATTTACCATTCGACACTGACAGTATGCCCCACGGCGCTCCGTCAAATCATATTCCAAAAACAGGGGGAAATCTATGGTCTCATCCCGCTTTTCCATTGTTTGAATTGCCGTAAGGACATGATTCATACCCTTTCCCCAGCACAACGCTGAGGTGCGGTATACAGCTGCGCGAAGCGTCAGGTACAGCCCCCGGCGGTGCGCATGATCTTTGACCAGACAATCCGGCGCTTCGTATGCGGTGATGGCTTTCAGGATACTTTTGACCAGTTTTTATACTCAAATCCAGACGGTCGTTTATGACCAGAATTTCCAACAGCCGTTCCCACAGCGAATAGTTTTCAATCAGTGCTCGCTGATTGAGGATCGTCAACAAGTCCCTGTCAAAGGCGTTCTCCTGCTTGTCACGGATCAAGTTTCCCACCTTACGGTATTTTCCTAAAAACTTGGAAAGAGAAAATTTGTCCAGCGCAACGCTGGACACGCCCCGCAGCTTGTGAGGTGTGTCGGTATTGGTCAGTTTAAATATTTCACTGTAGTCATTATCCCCCAAGGTTCGATTCATATCAGGGAGATAGCGAAATTCGCTGGCATTGCGCCCAATCTCCGCACGGAAACAGTCCAGCAACGCCCGTGTTGAGCCCTCTCGGAAGTAGAAAATCTTGACTTTATCATTTTGTATTTGAATATCCGATTTGCGTAGTCCCTTTGCTTCCGCAGGAAAGACAGATGGATCGATCCGATAGACCTTGAAAGGCGGTGCCTGTGCATCAGCTTCTTGCTGTTGGGAAGACTTCCGCTGCTTAGGGGTCATTTTCTCTTCTGGAACCTGCTGGAAGATATGGGTATTAAAATATGTGTGTGTTCCTTCCTGTCTCAAGCAAGGGCCAAAATAGTACTCAATTACATCACCTGCTGTCAATTTCGTTTGGTTTTCCGCAGTTCCCCGGGCACGTTCATGCAAAGGACTGTTCTTTTCCACCTTGTCGACGATAATAATATCATCTACATATCGGCCATAGTAAACGGGGTTAATTCGTTCACTGATGGCCTTATCAAAGAATGTCAGGGTCCAGTTTGATAGGATGTATGAAGGGAGAAACCCGATTGGTAAAAATGTCCTTTGGTCCAGGGAAAGCTCGCTGTCTGCATTGATTTGACGCACCTTGTCGGAATACACCTGGAAGACCTGATAGACAAACATGTGAACACGCTTAACCCAAGATGGATAATCATTCACAGATCCTTGAAATATTCGATAGATCTCGGAGAAATCCTCCTCAGAAATATGTACGCTGTAGAAAAAATTGCGAAAATCAAGGGTGAGGATCAGTGCGTCCTGATTGCTGTCCAGTCGCTCTTTTGCGTGGGCAAGGGCGGTATCCCGCCAACTCTCATATTGAGAAAAGTAGGGCTCGAACAGGTAGGGGGAATAAGTGACCTTTCCACTGTCAGGATGATATAGGTTTTTGCGCAGTCGGTTTCCATAAGAATGCTCATACATCAAGCAGTGCTCTGGGTCATCTCGTCCGTCCAGGTAGGCACCGATTATCAGTACCCAGAGAGTGCCGAGAATATGCCCCGCAACAGGAAGGTCAATAAAGTATTTTGCCGACTCCATTCTTACCGGTTCGCTGTCGGCGTTAAAAATAATTTGCCCCTCCGTACAGCCGCAAAGCCGTTTTGGGAAGACAAAGGCACTGATTTTTTCCAAAATATCCGCAGTAAAATCCTCCCAGATATCAGGCGGTCCCGTTAAAGCGCGGACAATGGCAGAAATATTTCTTTCTATCCCATCGTTCTCAAAGGCAACTAGATCGTCTACCAGCGGCAGCTGTGTTTTATCAAAATACAGGTAGTGTTTCAACTTTTTGTATGCTTTATATACCCATTCCCTCGTGAGGGTATTCAGTTTCTTTTCCACGCTCTCCCTGCCTCCAATCTTTAATCGTCTTCAAGAATATCTCCCCATAACGTTTGGCCTTAATCTCCCCAACACCTGCTACCTTCATAAATTCTTCCATGGTGGCGGGTTTCCGTCCTGTCATGTCCTCCAAAGAGGCATTGGAAAAAACCACATAGGCGGGAACGCCTCCCTCCGAAGCCAGCTTTGTCCGCACGGCTCGAAGACGCTCCAACAGGCTTGCGTCTGCCGTTACAGCAGACTTTCCCTCGGAGATTCTTTCCGGTGTATCCTGATTCTTAACAATACAGGTCACACGTTCACTTCGGAAGAGTACTCCCTTTGCACGCTGTGTGGTGTGCAGCACAGGGTAGTCTATCCCCTCCGCGCACAGGTAGCCTTGCTCCAAAAGGCAATCGATATATGCGCGAATCTGCATCCTGTCTACATCGGCCATTATGCCGTAGGTGGACAGTTTGTCCAGACCCAGTTGAAGGACACGCTGATCTCTGCTCCCCCGGAGCATCCGAATAATCAAAGCTGTCCCCAATCCAGAACGATACTGCCGCTCCACACGCGTGACCGCAGAGAGAATCTTCTGTGCCTCTAATGTGATGTCCCTCTGCTCCAGCTTTCCGGTGCAGTTGCTGCACTTGCCGCAATAATCTGGTGCGGACTCTCCAAAATACCGCAGCAGATAGGCTCGCAGGCAGCCTGTGGTCTTGCAGTAGGAGGTCATTTTTTCCAGCCGCTGCAGATCCCGCTGCTGGAGGGATTTTTGCTCTTCTTTAGACAACTCCTCATGGTCAGAGACTGCATTGATCAGAAATTTCATCATCCGAACATCGTTTTCTGAAAATAACAGCGCACAGTGAGCATAAGCGCCATCCCGACCAGACCTACCTGCCTCCTGGTAGTAGCTCTCCACATCCTTGGGCATATTGTAATGTATTACAAAGCCCACGTTAGACTTATCGATTCCCATGCCAAAGGCGTTGGTAGCCACCATGATCTGCACCCGGTCGTATACAAAATCCTCCTGGTTTTGTCTGCGTTCATCCTCGGGGAGGCCTGCGTGATATCGGGTGGCGGGAAAACCACTCTCAGCCAACACCGCGCAGACAGACTCCACTGTTTTACGTGTGGAACAATAGACGATACCGCTCTGCCCGGGATGCTCGCTTATAAATTTTTTCAGATAGGCATCTTTGCTTTTGGGGCGAATCGTTTCAAAATATAGGTTGGGCCGGTCAAAGCCGGTGGTAATGCACAGAGGATTTTGCAGCGCCAGCAGACGCTTGATATCCTCCTTCACTTGCTCGGTAGCAGTGGCGGTAAAGGCTCCTACCGTCGGGCGCTGGGGAAAATTCTCCACAAACTCCGTTATTTTTAGATAACTAGGCCGAAAATCCTGACCCCATTGAGAAACGCAATGGGCCTCGTCAATCGCCACCAGAGGGATTTCCAGCTCTTGCGCAAGATGCAGAAAACTGGGAGCAGATAGCCGCTCCGGGGCCACATAAATAAGCTTATATATCCCATGTCGAGCTCGATGGAATATTTCCTGACACTGATCTTGAGACAGCGTAGAATTAATAAAAGCTGCAGAGAGTCCAATCTGGGCAAGGGCTGCCACCTGATCCTTCATCAGGGAAATCAGAGGAGAAATCACCAGTGTCACGCCTGGCAGCAGCAGAGCAGGAAGCTGGTAACAAATGGATTTCCCTGCTCCGGTGGGCATGATGCCTAATACATCCTGCCTGGACAATAAGGCGTCTACAAGTTCCTCCTGTCCCAACCGAAATTCGTCATGTCCAAAATACTGTTTCAGTGCTGTGTGCTTATCCATGTACCGAAACCACCTCTAGCACAACGGCTTTTCATAAGCCGAATTATAGTCTGAATAGCATTAAATTTTTCCTTATTTTATCACATTAACAAAATAGAAACAAGGCTATATTCATATCTGATGCAGTGTGCGAAAATCCCAGAAGACGTGAACTTGTTGACATATTTTCAGCCTCTGCTATAATGATACGGAACAGGCAACATTGTGTGTCTGTGGAAGCGTTGAAGTAAGAAGGTGTGCCGGTAAGCATTGTCGTACTGAGTTTTCAGAAGGGGTTGTGCAACGAAACCTCAAACCGGCTTAGGCTTGAAAAGCTGAAAGAAAATGCTCTAAAAGGCTCCGCCACAGGCGGGCCTTTTGAATCGCACACATTGCACACAATGTATAAAGAATATAAGATTAGTCTAAAACAACTATGACGAAAGCATGTTTTTGCTGCTTTCGTCATAGTTATTTTTATAAACTTTGCGAGGAGGTATTCCTATGCGAATATGGGTTTATGGGGACAGTCCAGAGCGGATTCGAGATATAATTAAGGAAAATATTGGATCCGATGACACTGTGACAGGTACCTCGATCTCTGCAGAAATTGGTTCCGCATTTCCTCAGAGCGGTTTAATACCGGCTATATCTGCTGCGATTCGAAATGATATTGATCTGCTGCTCGTCCCCACATTTGAGCTGTTTGGGAACACGGCCAAAGCGGAGCAAACAATAGAGCTGTTCCGAAGCTATGATGTCTCGGTGAGGTCCGTTTCCAGCAATGGAATCAACAGCTCCTGATATCCGGCGCGGTCAAATCGTCTGACGGCTTCTGCGGAGGCTTCCAGGGCCGTTCCAGCGCAGCCCTGCAGCAATGAGCGACTGGAATCGCCCAGCAGTACGTCAGAGCGGCACAGGTCATAGTCCTCAAGCGTCATATGCCAGGGGCGCAGCAATGCTGGATACCGGCGGCAAAGCTGCGTGGCGATGGACAGACCCTTTCCGTCGAAATCGCCGGAGTAGAACAGCTGGGTGCCCTCCCTAGCCAACAGGTCCAGAAGCCGCAGTGCCGCCACAGAGGGCTGGCCGGAGGTGCAGATCAACGGGGAGTGAAATTGCGGAGCGCGGTCGCACAGCTGGGTGAATACCATCTCATTTTCCACAATGTAAACTCTTCCAGAGGGACTGTGTGCGCCGGTCAGTCCGGAGAGATTGGCAAGGGATAAGGTACATATCTCCCGCTTCTGGCGGAAGAGACGGCAGGCAGGGTGTTCCTCTGTCCCCGCAAGGAGGACAAGCCCCACCTGTGTCACCAGACTGGAGATGCTGTCGCATAAAATCCCGTTTTCATAGTACACACTGTCCCGCTGTTCCGCATTAGCCGGCGCTGCCAGATCGGAGCGGAAGGCCAGCAGATACAGAAAAAGTTTGCCGCACAGCGTCCCGCTGTCCAGGGCGTGGGGGTCAGAGGTGGCCTGAGCACTGAGGACTGCCAGGCGGACCGTGCCCTGTGTACGCTGCGCCAGCAGTTCCAAGCTCCGGCAGGCTTGTAGCAGTGCACGTCTTGTCCTCTCCGGGTCTTTTGTTGTCTCCCGGCGGAGCAGCTGATATCCACCGCTCTGTGGTTCCCTTAACGCTTGAAGCCATCGGCGACAGGTATCGCTGCCTGTTTCCTCCAATGCCTGTGTAAGCATGGCAGAGAAACGGCTGTTTTCCTCTTCATGCAGCTCGGTTTTAGTTCTGATTTCTGTATCAAAGTAAGCCTCTAAGACTTCTTTTAGGGAGACTTTCCCAAAACGGAGTTCCTGGAGGGCAGCCTCAAACTGCGCCGCCTGAAAGTGCAGCGGAGGGGAGAAAGGACGGCCAAAGATACTCCGGGCGGCGTCGCACTCCTCCCGGCTGGCGTCGTCCAGCCGTATGGTCCCCGCCGGACGGCCATAGCTGCGGTATTTTTTCAGCAGCTCAGACAGAATGCGCCGGTATGTGGGCCGGGACTGAAAATAGGCCGCGCAAGCCCTGGCCTGTTCGTTCATAGACTGTCCTCCAGAGTCCGCTGTCTGCCGTTCCAGTGGTAGCGCAGGATGGTGACCACCGGGGCGTTGGGTGGATGGTGCATCTCAGCGATGTCCAGGTCGGACACACAGGCATAGCAGCCCCACAGAGCCTGAGAGTTGATGATGTAGTCGAAGTCCAGGATCCCCATCAGCTCGAACATGGCGCTGATATTCTGGTCGTCCACCCCGGCAAAGGCCTCGTCCAGAGCCAGGATCTGCGGGCAGGACGCCCCGCCTTTCTGGTACTGGGCAGAGACGGAGGCGAAAAGAGGTACATACATGGCCATCGCCTTTTCCCCTCCGCTGAACTTGTTGAAGGCCCGGTCGGAGAGCTCCTTTTTCCCGTCCTCTCCCCGCTGGTAGAACAGGCGGAACTCATACCAGCTCCGGTAATCCAGCACCGAGCGGATCAGGTCGGCGTAGTTGACCGACACCCCCTGGACATGGGCTTCCTCCCGGGCCCGCTTGACCTTGCTCCGGAAGTGAGCGGAGACCTTCTGGCTGTCCTCCGGGGTGAGTAGGGCGCGGTCCTTGTTCAGCAAGGTGACCAGGTTGGCGGTGTCCAACTCTCCCTCCCCCTCCGACTTTTTCTCTTTCCAGTCCAGACTGAAGGTCAGCCTCATGGAGGTAGTCAGAGCGGCCATCAGGGCGGTCATATCCCGGACCCAGCGTCCGCTCTCCTCAATGCGGGCGCGCAGCTTGTGGCTGATGGTCTCGGTCAGAATGTTTTCAAACAGTTCCCGGTCCCGATCCTCCAAAATGCTGCCGGTGGAGTCGATGTCGTCCTGGAGGGAGTGGATGAACTCGTAGAGGGAGAGCTCCTTCCCTCCCTTTTTCAGCAGGATGCATAGGCGCTGCCGGAGGTGGGCGGGCTGGTTGGGTGCGTCAAAGACCAGTTTGATCTCAGGGTGATAGCCCAGCAGGCTGTTATTGGAGCGCTGGTAATTGCTCCGCAGGGCGTCCGCCATATGCTCCGACGTATACTTCCGGTCGGCGGGCTGGATCTTGCTGGCCGCCTGCCGGGCACGCTCCTCCAGGTCCAGAGTTTCATCCAGCTCGGAGAAGCCCAATTCCAGGTCCTCCAGGAAGTAGCGCTCCAGGTCTTGCTCCTCGATAGTGGCGTCCAACAGATTTTCCTTTCGCCGGGCAATGGTTTCACTGGAGCTTTTCAATTCCACCTTCAGGCTGGCGCACGCCTCGCCTGCCTCCCGATTCTCCCGGTCCTGGAGCTCAATCTCCCGGTCCAGCTCCGCCAGACGGCGGGCGCGAGCCTGATTTTCCGGCTGGTCCAGATAGGCCTGGAGGGCGTCAGCGGCCGACCGGCTGACTTGTAGGGAACTACGGACGATGTCGTTGGACTTTTTCTGGTCCGCCGCCTGATCCCGCTGTTCGTCGATGGTGTCCTGTTCCTGTTCCATGGAGCGAGCCGCATAGTCCAGCTGCTGACAGCTGCGCTCCAGGTCGTTCAAGGTGTCCTGATACTCCCCGGCAACCTCCCGGGCCTCCTCGTAATCCGATACCGTCCGCTCATAGGGCAGGCCGGTGCTGAGGGTGTGGCTTTTCTCCTCCAGAGTGGACCAGGCCTGTTTTGCCGCCTGCTCGGCGGCCAGCTTTTGCTGCTGCTCCTCCTCGGCCTGCCGCAGCTCCCGGCGGGCCTGGTCCAGCAGTGCGATGGCCTGGTCCAGCTCCTCGGAGGCTGGCATCCCGGCGCGCTCCCCCTCCAGCTGTTCCAGCCGCCTGGTGCGGTCCGAGACTTCGGACTGCGCGGACTGCACCTTCCCGGCCAGCTGCTCCAGCCGCTCCTCCAGGCTGTGGATCTGCCGCTGCCGGTTGGCCTCCCGGGCGGCGGCGCCTACAAAGCCGGCAGGGGCCTCAGCGTGGCTGCGGCCCCGGACCATGCCGCAGCGGAACCGTCCGTCCGGGAGAAAAGCCGTTTCGGCGTTGGGATCGGAGCGTGAGATGGACTGCAGACAGGCGGCGGCCTCCTGGGGGAGATGCCCTGTGGCGTCCGGAATCAGACTGAGAATGGGTTGTTCTACGGCAGGTCCGGGGATCAGGAAGCGGTCCGGATATTCCTCCAGCAGCTCCCGAATCGCCGGTAGGTGTTCCTCCGGGACCACCAGGGCGTCCAGCAGGCCAGCGTCGGTGAGCTGGGCCTCCAGAAGGTCTCGCTCCTCCTGGGAGGTGCCGGGGGCAAAGTCCACCAGCTCGTAGAGGGGGGCGCAGGGGATATCTCGTAGCATCAGCTGGAGGCGGGCGGCCTGGGTCGCATCCCGGCGGGGCGGGACAGGCTCGGGCTGAGCCCTGAGCCGGGCAAGCTCCCGCTCCTGCTCCCGCTGTTCCTCCAGCAGTGCATTCAGCGCATTTTTTCTTCCATCAGTCGTTCCCGAAGGGCAGACTCACAGATGCGGGTGCACTCGTCGATCTGATTGCGGACAGGGCTCCAGTCCGCCGGGACGCGGTAGGCGGTCAGAGCCCGTCGGACCTCCAGCCAGAGGTCCTGGGGGATGTCCAGCTGTGTGTTCTGATCCCGCCAGCGGGTGAAAAACTCCAGCAGCTTGTCCCGCTCGTCCCGCTCCTGATTTTGGGCGTCCCGGACGATAATCTGGACCTCCCGCACAGTGCTGTCGGCCTGGTCCAGGGCCTGACAGGCGCTGTCGTAGACGGCTCTGGCCTCCTCCGCCCTTTGCAGGGCGCGCAGGATGTCCTCGATCTGCTGTCTCCGCTGCCGGAGCGCGGCAAGCACGGGCCGCTGGTCTGTCTCCGGCAGCTCCCCCTGGAGGCTGCGGACATAGCGGTCGTGCTCCTGCCCCAGCGCCAGAAGGCCGTTCTCGTCGTTCAGCTCCCGCAGCAGTCGGCGCACGTCGGCCCGTGCGCTGTCGCAGTTCTGGGCCAGCTCACGCAGACGGACCTCCCGCCGGGAGATTCCCTCCTCCAGTTTCCGGAGCCGATCTTCCCCCTGCTTCAACTGTTCCGCCTGTTGGGCACAGCGCTCCTGCTCCTGTTTCAAGTGGACGCCCTTGGCGGACAGGTCATCGTCCCCCATGGCCGCCCGCTGGGCCTTGGCCTGGGCCAGCCGGGTACCCGACTGGCGCTGCCGGTCCATCTGCCCCTCCAGCTTCCGCTCCAGATCATTGCGGAGGGCTTCCGCGTCCCGGAGTTGGCCGCGCAGGCGCTGTGCGATGCTGACAGCATCCAGGTATGCCTGACCCTTTCGGCCCAGAATGTACTGGTTATACCGGTTATATTCGTTGCGAATGATTCTGGCATCCTGCATGGCCGCCTGATATCCATGCAACGTATCCTCCAGATTGTCCATCTGCTCCATGGTGCTGACCATGGCGGACAGGTCATCGTCCGTCAGCACCTGGAGAGACAGGTTGAGGAGCTTTTTCACCTCGGTGGGGCGGAAATCCTTGGACAGCTTGGGGGCCCTCACCATGATCAGCAGCTGGACCAACTGGTCGTACTGCCGGATGTCCTCAAAGCCGAAGATCTGGTCGTTGACCATCTCTTTATACGCGGTCTGGCTCTCCGCCCAGCAGCCGGGGTCCCCGATGAGCTTGCGCAACTTCTGCTTGCTGAGAGGGAGATTCTGGCTGTCCATCTTTTCATAGAGCACAAGGCCATTTGGGCCGATCCTTCGCCCGTCCCGCAGGCAGAAGCCCCAGAAGTCGATACCCTTTCCCTGCTGGGCCCGCATCCCCACGCCGATGGTCCGGTACTCCTCTGTGCCGGGCTTTCGGAACTCCAGATACAAATAGCCGGTAGACTCCTCCTGCTCGTTGTCGCCCAACAGATAAAATTCCATCTTGCGGTCCCGGGAGCCGAAGGGGTCCAGACGTTCCGGACGCCTGTCCCCGTCCAGGATAAAGGGGACGAAGCTCTGGGTAGTGATGGATTTGCCGGCGGCGTTATTGCCTCGCAGCAGGATATGTCCATCTTGCAGGGAGAACTCCTCCTGGTCATACAGCCAGAAGTTGAGAAATCCCAGCTTATTCATTTTCCAGCGGCTCATCTTCTTCCCCCTCTCCCGATTCATTTTGATAAGAGGCGGGGTAGCGTCCCACCAGTTTGCCCG
>ERZ808028.1218-NODE-1218-length-16289-cov-7.075006_pt1 | contig 16289 bp, 16 predicted proteins | sample MGYA00380184_ERZ808028 | MGnify/ENA primary metagenome ERZ808028 (study PRJEB31490, sample SAMN06133397) | mouse gut metagenome | isolation source: J8_1 | host: mice | place: China: Chengdu | collected 2015-05 ...
GACTGCCAGTATATTAAGAGGATTCATATTGTCATATCAGTTTTCAGAACATCCACAATACAGAGATGGCATATCACTGAAAAGGCAGGTTTCTTTGAAACCTGCCTTTTTCATGGGGATACCCCTCTGTCATTATTAGTACAATAATTTTTGAATTCCTTCCTCCTCCAAATTCTTCCTGGTAATCCACACATATCCTGTGTCTACCACCGCCTCATTTCCCATAGAAAGCGCGGCTCTTGCAGAAGCTATCACCGCCGCATATCCCATTCCAAAGGGATTCTGTAAAACCAGCCCTTCCACTCTGCCATCCTTTATTGCTTCAAGTTCTTCTTTATCTGCATCAAAGCCAACGATACGGGCCTCTGCTTCATTGCGCTCTAAGGTTTCTAACGCTCGCTTCACAGCATCCCCGTTCGTTGCATAGATTCCCTTTATCTCCGGATGTTTTTCAAAGAGATAGTCTATGGCATCTTCCTCTGAGATGGTATCTGCGGCAATCGCCTCGCCATCCGCCAAAGCTTCACCTTCATCCTTCTCGCCGCCCTCCCCATTTTCTCCGGCTGTCTCTATCCCGACAGCTTCTGCTGGTTCTATGTCTCCATTCTCATCATTTTCATTCACGCCGTTCATTTCCGCCGCAATCCTTTCCTGCATGTCAGACAATCGGTCCATATAATAGACCTCCGCAATGGTAATTTCAGGATAATTAGCCTCCATTTCTTCCCTGAAGGCCTGCTCACGGCTCATTGCCGACTCAGATTTGGAATCGTGTATGAACAGCATCACTTCGCCTTTCCCACCCACCGATTCCGCTAACTTTTGCGCCGCCTCCCGCGCCGCCGCACGGTTATCTGTAGATACCATTGCCATCAAGCCCTGGTAATCGCTTCCAGAATCAAACGCCACCACCGGAATATCACTCTCCGCCGCCAAGTCAAACTGTACCTCACAAGCCTTAGTATCTGCAATGGAAATACCCAGAGCAGCGGGATACCTGGCCAATTCTTCATCTAAGATATTCACCTGCTCATCCACATTATCCGGTGTACTTGGCGCGCTGTAAGTCACCTTCACCTGCTTCTTTCCCTCATATCCAAGATTATCGTTGATATCCTTAACCGCCTGCTCTGCACCCCGTTTTACCTCATCCCAATATGGCACGCCTTCTGCCTTGCCTATAATAGAAAGGGTTGTACCCTCCTCAAGATTCAGCCCCATTACGTTATCATAAGCTGACGGTTTTACCATGTCCAACTTTTTCTGATACTCTTTCTCCTTCTTCTTAGTCTGCTCCTTCTTCGTCTCTGTGGATACCGGCTTCTCCTGCTCCTGTGCACTGTCTTCCCCAGAACACCCGCATATACACATCGCTCCGCACAGGAAAACGGCAGCCCATTTTCTAATTTTCTTTAACATAACACTTCTCTCCCAACACTCTGATATTAGTGTGAAACATTTTCATCAAACACTATACACTAATTTTCTAAGAAAATGTTAAATATTTTCTTAATTTTCCGCTACTTTTCTCAATAGCTTTTCATTTGCATTAAAAAGTGATATAATAACTTTCGTATATTTTATTCTTTAGAAACATGAGGATGAGCCGATGTTAGAAAAGAAAAACGAAACTGAAAAGCTGAAGCTGCGAGGACAGTTAAAAATGTATATCCAGTGGCCGTCCATTATGGCTGTTCTCCTTATTGCGATGAATGTCTGGGTCTATATTATCGACCATCGGGCAGGAAGTTTGATGGGAATCTTCGTCCTAATCTACAGCCTGATTGCCCTTGGACTCTATTTCCGCAGTAAGACTGTTCTTTTAAAGGATTTGGTCGAATTTGCCGCACAGTACGGAATCGTCCAGAACACTCTGCTTAAAGAGCTGACCTTACCCTACGCGATTCTGATGAGTGATGGTAAGACAATCTGGATGAACGACCTGTTCAAAGAGCTTCTGGGATGCAAGCCCAGGAGGGATGTTCCCATTAGCAAGTACATCCCTGAACTGAACCGGAGTATTTTTCCAAAGGAGCTTCAAGATACGGTAGAGATGGACGTCTATTTTGCTGACCGAGAATTCAAAGCAGAGCTTCGGCAGGTTTCCGTGGAAGGCTTTAACAATACAGGTCTGCTGCTTCAGATGCCGGCGGAAAAAGAATATTTTATTGCCGTCCATCTTCAGGATGTAACCGATTTAAACCGTTACATCAAGGAGAACGAGGAGCAGCGTTTAGTGGCAGGCTTAATCTATATCGACAACTATGACGAAGTCATCAACAGTGTGGAGGAAGTCCGCCAATCTCTTTTGATGGCGCTGGTGGACCGGAAGATTAACCAGTATATTGCCAAAGTAGACGGCATTGTCAAGAAGATGGAGACGGATAAATATTTCATCGTGCTTAAGAAGCAGTATTTCAAAGAATTAGAGGCTGACAAGTTCTCTCTGCTTGACGATGTGAAGTCCGTGAACATTGGGAATGGAATTCCCGCAACCCTAAGTATCGGTCTTGGACTAAGCAATGACGCGTATTCCCAGGGGTATAACTACGCCAGGGTTGCCATTGACCTTGCTCTTGCAAGAGGCGGCGACCAGGCAGTAATCAAAGACAGCCATGGCATTACATACTATGGCGGAAAACGTGAACAGACCTCTAAGAACACCCGTGTAAAAGCGCGTGTAAAGGCAGAAGCCCTTCGAGAATTTATTACCTTAAAGGACAGGATTTTCGTCATGGGGCATAAGTTGACAGATGCGGATGCTTTCGGGGCAGCCATCGGAATCTGTCGGGCAGCGGCGTCTATGGAGAAAAAAGCCTATGTGGTAATTAACGAAGTATCCGCGTCACTTCGCCCACTGTATGAGTGCTTTATAAAAGATTCCAATTATTCTGAAGGACTGTTTCTCAAATCTGCTCAGGCCATTGAGATGGCTGATGAGAATTCCATGGTAGTCGTGGTTGACACGAACCGGCCCAAGATGACGGAATGTGAAGAATTATTAAAAAAGACAAAAACCATCGTTGTGCTCGACCATCACCGCCAGAGCAGCGATAATATCGAAAATGCCCTGTTGTCCTATATTGAACCCTATGCCTCCTCAGCATGTGAGATGGTGGCAGAAGTTCTGCAATACATTGTGGACGACATCAAGATTCCTAAGATTGAAGCAAGCAGCATGTACGCCGGTATCATGATTGATACCAACAACTTTGTGAACCATACAGGCGTGCGTACCTTTGAGGCAGCGGCATTCCTGCGCAGATGCGGGGCCGACATCACCCATGTCCGCAAGATGTTCCGAGATGATATGGATTCCTATAGAGCTAAGGCAGAGATTATCAGCAGCGCAGAAGTTTACCACAAGAAATTCGCCATCGCGAGAGGAACAGCGCTTAAGATTGAAAGCCCGACTATTATTGGAGCACAGGCAGCGAACGAACTGTTGGATATCAACAATATCAAGGCATCCTTTGTGCTCACGGAGTATAATGGAAGAATCTATGTAAGCGCAAGGTCCATCGACGAGGTGAATGTTCAGATTATTATGGAACGCCTGGGCGGAGGCGGCCATATGAACGCATCAGGCGCCCAGTTTGACCATACGGACATGAACGAGGCAATCTCAAGCCTTATGAAAGTAATTGACGATATGATAAAAGGAGGAGACATTTAATTATGAAGGTTATATTGACAGAAGATGTAAAATCCCTTGGGAAGAAGGGTGAGATTGTAGAAGTTAGCGACGGCTACGCAAGGAATTTTATTCTTAAGAAGAAAAAAGGGTTGGAGGCTAACAATAAAAACCTCAATGATTTGAAGCTCAAGAAGGCCAATGACGACAAGCTGGCCCAAGAGCAGTACGAGGCGGCAAAGGAGCTTGGGAAGAAGATTGAAGCAGGAAAGGTTAAGATGTCCATCAAGACAGGCGAGGGAGGCAAAGCATTCGGCTCAATCGCTTCTAAGGAGATTGCCGCAGAAGTAAAGGAACAGATGGGACTGGATGTAGACAAAAAGAAGATTCAGCTCAAAGAAGCCATTAAGACCCTGGGCACTCACAATGTACCGATTAAGCTGCACCCAAAGGTAACTGTGGATTTAAAGGTAATTGTAAACGAGGAGGCTTAAGGAGTTTTTCATGGAAGATGCACTTATTAAGCGGGTAATGCCCCACAGCATCGAGGCAGAACAGTCTGTCGTCGGCGCCATGCTGATGGATCGGGACGCTGTCACCACAGCCTCCGAGCTTATCAGCGGCAATGATTTCTATCAGAGCGCCTACGGCGTTGTCTTTGACTCCATGGTGGAGCTGTTTAATGAAGGGCAGCCCGTAGACCTGATTACGCTGCAGGAGCGTCTTCGTTCTAAGGATGTTCCTGCTGAGGTTTCAAGCCTTGAGTTTGTCCGCGATCTTCTGAACATGGTGTCAACCTCGGCAAACGTCAAGTATTATGCACAAATCGTCGCGGACAAGTCTGTGATGCGAAAATTAATCCGCCTGAATGAAGATATTTCCAACGTCTGTTACGCTGGAAACGAATCTCTTGAGGCGATACTGGAAAAGACGGAGAAATCCGTCTTTGAATTATTACAGAGACGAAATTCCGGTGAATTTGTACCGATTAAGCAGGTGGTGTTAAACGCATTGGAGAGAATCGAAAAAGCCTCCAAGAGCAAGGGAACTGTCACTGGAATCCCTACAGGATTCATAGACCTGGATTATAAGCTCTCTGGGCTTCAGCCCTCTGACCTGGTGCTGATTGCAGCAAGGCCCTCTATGGGAAAGACTGCATTCGTCCTGAATATTGCACAGTATATTGCCTTTAAGAAGGACAGAAGCGTTGCCATATTCAGCCTTGAGATGTCTAAGGAGCAGTTGGTGAATCGTCTGTTCTCTCTGGAATCTCAGGTAGATGCACAGGCAATCCGAACCGGCAACATGAAGGATTCTGACTGGGAGAAATTAATAGAAGGCGCTGGAATCATTGGCAAATCCCGCCTGATTATTGACGACACACCTGGTATCTCCATCTCTGAGCTGCGCTCCAAATGCAGAAAATATAAACTTGAACATGGCCTGGACCTTATCATTATCGACTACCTTCAGTTAATGACAGGAAGCGTCGGCAAAAGCCAGGAATCCAGACAGCAGGAGATATCAGAAATCTCCCGCTCATTAAAAGGGCTTGCAAGAGAATTGAATGTGCCAGTAGTCGCTCTGTCTCAGCTAAGCCGTGCCGTAGAAAGCCGGCCTGATAAACGGCCTATGCTCTCCGACCTGCGTGAATCCGGCGCCATTGAGCAGGATGCGGATGTTGTCATGTTCATTTATCGGGACGAATACTACAACAAAGACTCAGAATTCAAGAAGCAGGCAGAGATTATCATAGCAAAACAAAGAAACGGCCCTGTAGGGACCGTTAATCTGGCTTGGTTAGGCGAATACACAAAGTTCGCCAACCTAAGCAGGCAGGAAGAATCTTTTTAATTTTTCCACTGGACCGGCCTCCGCCGCATTTTTCCGATAGGATTGCTGCTGGCGGATTAGCTGGTCCAGTCTGCGGAAGGATTCTTCTTCCCGCCGTTCCTTTGCATCCAGCATAAAAGACATTTCTTTCGTAATCATGGACAGCAAGACTTCATTGTTATTCTCCAGCATCCGTTTCATATGTAGCTGGTCCCGCGTCCTCCTAAGGTCTGGAATCAATGCCTTTAACTCAGAAAACGGGACTCCCTGTTCGTATAGTTCTTTGATGCAGCCGAAAAGCTTCGCATCATCCTTTGTCTCCCTCTTTAACTGTTCTAATGCGTTACTGCTCATGGTCTATACCCCCTTATCAAAACTTGTCCCATTTATCATAACACGACCGTTCTGCAAAACAAGTAAAACGGTGTCAGGTACATAAAAAAAGCGCTGTAGCTTCTTTGACAGAATATACAGCGCTTTTTCGTATGTTTCATTGTCATGTATAACGGAATTGAGAATAAACTCGCCGGCTGTTCCTTCACAATCCCTACTTCCTAGCCCTGGGAGATTGCTCCTGTAGGACACTGTGCTGCACATGCGCCACAATCAACACAAGCGTCAGCATCGATCTCATAATGATCAGCACCCTGGGAGATTGCTCCTACTGGACATTCAGACTCACATGCTCCACAGCTTACACATTCATTACTAATTACGTGTGCCATAGTATGTACCCTCCTTTTTTAATATATAGACTTGAACACAAATCCAGCCTGTTATTATCATAATACAAAAAGACAAAATATACAAGAGCAGATATGCACATATCCTTGAGAAATTTTGCCGTTAAATTACAGTTCACTGGCCTGCCAGCGAGCTGTAACGAATTCAGCTCTATTATGCCACAGGATACTCGTTGCACAGCAGACGGTACGGCGGTTCATCCTCCTCTACTTCAGGGAAACGTCCAATCGGCTCATAAAACCGATTATCATTCTCGTCGTCATTGCACATGGACACTTCACCCAAAAGAACCGCCCCACCTGTCTCCGGTACAATAAAATCATGATACATATAGGGCGTAATCGTAATACTCTGTCCTGGCTTCAGCAATACCTTTGTCCCTGCTGGCACAGACTCCGTCTTGCCGTCACAGTGCACCGTAACATCCGTATCCAGCATCGAGCCATCCTCCGTCCCATTGTACACGGTAATATAGATATCGTTGCCTCCACGATTGATGATGTCCTCCATCTTATTCCAGTGATAATGCATGGGAGCCGTCTGCCCTTCATAGAGCATAAGCAGCTTCTCCGCATAGGTCTTCGGATATTTTTCAGGCATCTTCTGGTTGCCGTTACGGATGGTAAGGAGAGAAAACCCTACCTTATCGAAATCCCCCAGTCCATAGTCCGTGATATCCCACCCCAGGCAGTTGTCTCGGATCTCGTCATACTCATGACCAATCTTCTGCCAATCCTCGGCACTCCATTTTGCAAAGGGAGGAATCTCAAACCCATGCTCTTTGATTAAAGCCTCCATATCCCTGATTACTTCATTGATTCTTGACCGCTTCATAAAACATATCTCCTTTATATTGAATGGAGTCATCGAAAAATGCTCTGGTTCTCATTTCCCAACAACTCCATCTAACTCTACATCTTTGTCTCCGACAGCATAATCTCCGGCTTATCCGCATGCTTCGTCTTAATTAATTCTTCGTTCGTTACAAAACTAAGCAGCGCGTCAATCACCGCTGTCTCATATAAATGTGCATAGCTCTTGTAATAACTAAAAGCCTCTTCTTTTCCCGCAGAAGGAAGTACATAATCCGCCAACGCTGCCGCAGGTGATTGGGGGAATGCGGTAATAACCATACTCTTAAGACCCTTTTCCTTCCCAAGCTCCAATCCCTGGATTACCTGCTTCGACGTACCAGACTGTGAGATCCCAATCAGAATATCCTCCTCGTCCGCAAGATTCACATGATTCATAAAATACTCCGGCGCCACATTATATGTACACTTAATCCCAAGGCGTCCCAGACGAAACCCCATATACTGGGCAAGGGGGCTTGTATTCCCTACTGCCATAATATGAGCCTGCTTACACGTCTTGAGAAGCTTCACACAATTCCACATGACATCCGAGTCCATATTCCTGCCGATAACAAGCATCTCCTCCGCATACTCCCGAAACCGCTTCTCTACGGCATCCTTGCTCTCCGGAATATTGTCAACTCCATACTGCTTCCTTCCCAAATCGCCGGCCAGCGTAATCCGAAACTGATAATATCCCGCATATCCGATATGATGACACATCCTGATTACAGTGGCGTCGCTCACACCGCTTTTCTTCGCCAGCTCAGACACATTGGAATCCACCGCCTTCTGCGGATTCTTAAGGATAAAATCCGCCACCTTCTTCTCCGCAGAAAAGATCTCGTCATATTTCTCACGGATTACCTCAAGAACTTCCCGTCCTGCAACATCTTCTTTTGCACTACTTTTATCCACCTGTTGATACCTCATGCTATTATATTTACCACATGATGCCACGGATTGCCACGCATTTCATACATGACCTTTTGACCCTGGCATCTTGCATATAGTATAGCATAATTTACCAGGATTTTCCATTAGTATAAAGATGCTTTTCCGATGGTCTTAAATAACTCAAGCTTATGCTTTGCAACCTCTTTCATAGCCTCCATACAGATAGGCTCAATCACGTTCGGCTCTCTTACGCTCTGATCTTTGAGAACCTCGCGCATCTTCTCAAAATAAGCAGCCTTGATATCAGAGGAAATGTTAATTTTATTAATTCCAAGTGTAACAGACTCTCCAATCTCCTTATCCGGATTGTTAGAGCCTCCGTGAAGAACAAGCGGAATATCCACCTTAGAAGCAATATCCTTCAGAATATCCAGCTTAAGCTCTGGCTTCATACCTGCCGGATACAGTCCATGGCATGTCCCGATTGCAACCGCCAGTGTATCAACCCCTGTCTCTGCAACAAACTTTACTGCATCCTCCGGATTGGTGTAAATAATTTTAGCTGAGCCGCCTTCTAAATCCTCCGGATTAGTAGAACCAATCGTACCAAGCTCTGCCTCTACAGATACATTAACCGGATGAGCCGCCTCTACAACCTTCTTCGTTCCTGCAATGTTGTCCTCAAAAGAAAGCTCAGCGCCGTCAAACATAACAGATGTAAATCCGCTCTGGATTGCCCAGATAATCTTACCAAAATCTCCACAGTGGTCAAGATGGATACATACCGGAACTGGTGAACGATAAGCCTTCTCTTTAATCGCTGTCACCATCTCCTGTCCGATAAAGCTTAACTCATCTGGATGAATCTCGATGATGACTGGAGAATTGGTTTCCTCGCACACATCCATGATTCCCAGAAACATGGAATAATCACTGATATTAAATGCCGGAAGCGCGAATCTGTTCTCTTTGGCAACCGCTAAAATGTCCTTCATGTTCATTAACATAGTTCATTCCTCCAAAAAATAAAATTTCTTTATATGATATATTTTAGTCTACTTAACCGTTTATGTCAAGATTTTCACGAAATAAAATTTCTTAATACGTAACAGTTCAGCCTTCCGGCTTCACTGTTACCTTAATACTTCAACTCTGACAGCCACATCTCAGGTTCAGATATTTCATCTTTTCCCGCCGCAACCGCCTGAATCAACGCCTCCACCACCGCCATCTCATTCATACGGGAATACTGTGACATTCTGCCGTTCTCACCGTTCTCAAGAGCAGACAACAAAAGATAATCCGCTGAAGCAGACACAGGCGACCGCTGATAAGCTGTTACCGCCACCGTCTTAAGCCCCTTTTCCTTAGCGAGCTTAAGCGCACTCACCACATTCCTGGTCGTTCCAGACCACGAGATTGCCAGCACCACATCCGTTGGCGACGCAAGGCTGATATGATTCATATAATATTCCGGCAGAGCATCATAGGTACAGCGTATACCGATACGCTCAAGCCTGAACCCACAGTACAGACATACCGGACTCGTATTCCCAACGCCCACCAGATGTACCATCGTACTGTTCTTAAGCAGCTCCGCGCTCTCGTTAAAAACCGCCTCGTCAACTGCCGCCTCAGTCTGCAGGATTCCTTCTGCAATATCTCGAAAATAATCCATCTTCGTATCCGAAGAATTCCGCCTTCCCAGCAGGATGCTGGTCCCTCCCAAGTCTCCAGATAAGCAGATCTTCATCTGATAATACCCCTCATACCCCAGATGCTTGCACATCCGAATTACTGTCGCATCGCTGACGCCGCTGTAATTCGCCAGCTCAGACACATTGGCATTCACCACCAATTCCGGGTTCTTTCTGACAAAATCCGCTACTTTCCTCTCTGCCTGGAAAATCTTATCATACATCTCATCAATCGTTTCTAACACTGTTTTCTGCACTTCACTTTTCATTATCCACACCTCTTATATGTATGATACCATAAGCTTTTATTCACGTACAATAAGAAAACAGTAGTTTTAGGCTGATATAAGTTGATTAAAATTTACACAATGTCCTCATGCGGCCTTCCACATATGGCTGCAGCTTTGACTGCACATACTCCGGCATATTAATAATCTTAACAGGGTCAGGATTATTTGCATTTTCCGCCGCAAAATCCGACACTGACTGGAAATATTTACCCAGAAATTCTGTCCCTAAGTTAAACTTATTGATTCCTTTTGAGAAGGCAACAAGTAATTGGTCATCCGGTATACCGCTTCCTCCGTGGAGTACCAAAGGTACGCTGGTAGCTGCATGAATATCCTCCAGACGACGAATATCCAGATGAGGTGTATCGCGGTACTCTCCGTGAGCGTTTCCAATAGATATTGCCAGAGAATCTACTCCAGACTCCTTGCAGAACTTCTCTGCCGCCTCTGGCTTTGTGTACAAATCCGTCTTATCATTGTCCGAATCTGCCGCCGTACCCACATGTCCAATCTCGCCCTCCACAAAAACACCTGTCTTGTGAGCCGCTTCTACCACCTTCTTCGTCACCGCAATATTCGTATCCAGGTCATTCATAGAGCCATCCATCATGACAGAGCCAAACCCTGCGCTAATGGTCCTCATGATGGCTTCATAGCTGTAATCATGGTCACAGTGAAGACCGATTGGCACCTTCACTTCGCCCGCCAACTCCTTCACCATTGCAGCATATTTTTCAAATCCGGTTGTATGCTGGATTGTGACATGCTCTGGAAACAGCATGACAATCGCCGGCGTGTTTGTCGCCTCCGCTGCATAAACCACCGTCCTTGCCATCACATAATCCATACAGATAAATGCAATCGCAGCCGTATTACTCTCTTTTGCCGTCTTTAAAATATTTCCTACTTTTTCGTACATAATCTCTCCTTCTTACTTCTGTCAATCCCACATCTGTCTTAATGGAGAAGCCCCGTCAGGAGTCCTCCTGCAAAAGTATCTCCAAGCCCAACCACCGTCGGGTGTTCTACGAAGCTTAAATCCTTGGACGGAATACAACAGACCTTATTGCCAAGCATTCTTTCCAATTCTTCACAGAATCGGATTCCCTCCGCCTTGTCCTTAATCTTCTTCGTAGCCTCATAATCCTCAACTTTAAAACCATCCCCCATACGGAACCGTGTCGCCGCCGCAATGCTGCCGCCCTCCAACGCCTCTCTCATACCTGACGCATTTTCTCCATATGCTAACGCCCATGCAGCGGAATGAGCGATCAGCGTCTTAACCCCCGTACTCTCACGGACGTTCTCCAACGCCTCCTTTACTGCCTGTGGGTCGAGAATATTGATTCTTCTGCCAATGTAATCCTGTAACTCATCCTCGTTCATACTCAGCACATCTATGACGGATGCAAGCTGCTCATGGACATAGTAACGGAATTCCTTTCTGACATAACAGCCATCCTCAAGCACCACGACTGCATCCTTTTTTAAATGGGAAAGCAATGCCCGTGTCTTTTCCATACATCCCTTAAGCACCTCCTTGTCAATCACCTCGCTGAAGCATCCAAGGAGGAATACATCCACATCTGTAATCATTTTCCCGAATTTCTCCGGCAAAATCGGAATGTTCAGGCTGTCAAAATCCCGTGAAACCATAATCCGGTTCTCTCTGGGTGTAACAAAATCAATATCGTTCCCTCGAATCCTTACCCCGCCGCGGCATTGCAGAACAATATGGGGATACACCTTGTTATGTTCTTCGTCTACCCCAGGCAGAGTTCGCACACTCTTGGGCATCAGCCGCTTAACATGCTCATTGTAGCAGCTTGTCTGAAGCATAGTCTCATATCCCAGACCGTCCAGGATAATTGCCGCCCGTGTGGCCGTTCCGCCAAGAGTCACCTTATACTCAAAATGGCTGGCAAACCTTTCACAATCCTCTGGCTCTAAGGGGACTGCCTCGCCCCCGATTCCTTCCTTAAAATGTGCGAGGCAGACGATCCAGATTGCCCTCTCCGAATCTACTTCAATATCCATCCGCAGCTCATCGGCCCGAATGTCAAATGCCTTGATCTGTTCCTCTATAACCGTCGTATCCCATACAAGCTCATAATCCACACATGTATGAAACCCCATGGCAATTCTTTCACTCATCCCCAAGTCTCCTTAATGTCTAATTTGCTGTCTTGCTTCTAACCCTTAACACCACCGGATGACATACCGGCAATAAAATACTTCTGGAAGAAGATAAAGAAAATCAATACCGGAATCGAGCCCAATACGCTCATTGCCATCATTTGGCTCCAGTCATATGCATGCTGCCCCATCAGCAGGTTAATACCAATCGGGACTGTCCTCATCTCTGTGGTCTGTGTCAATGCCAACGCGAACAGATACTCATTCCACGCCTGCATGAACGTATACATTCCTACCGAAACCATACCTGGCAGGGAGATGGGTACAAGCACGCCCCACAACGCTCTCCACCGTGAACCTCCGTCAATCATAACCGCCTCGTCAAGCTCCTTTGACAAGGTGTTGAAATAACCGGTCATCATCAGGATACAGTATGGAAGCGTTGTCACCAGATAAGTAAGGATCAGCGCAAAATAGGTATTAAAAAGCTTCATCGCAACAATCATTCCCATATAAGGAATCAAAAGCACGATGGGCGGGATTGCCTGTACGCTGACAATCAGGGAGTTGAAAATCCCTTTCCCCGGAAAATCAAAACGGCTAAACGCATACGCTGCAAGAATTCCAACGAATAATGTAATCAATACGACGGAAGCCGCAACAATATAACTGTTGATAAAGAAACGCACCTTCGACGAATCAGTCAGCACAGCCACATAAGATGAAAGGCTTGCCGTCTCGTCAAAGAACTTCGGCGGCCATGAAAAGATTGCCGAGTTCGCCTTCAGTGAAGAGCAGATCATCCAGATAATCGGGAATCCTGCGAACAAGCCGCCCAAAACCAAAAGAATGGAAAGTAACACCTTCATTGATTTTTTATAACTGCCAACCATGCTCTATTCCCTCACTTTCTTCTGCTGTTTTACATAGAAAATCGCTATAATCACACATACCACCAGAAGGACTGTGGCCGCCGTACCTGCCATACTATAATCAAGCTTCTGGAACGCCAGTTTATATATGTAGATACTCAAGGTCTCCGTAGCATTAACCGGACCTCCTCCCGTCAGCATCCAGATTACGTTAAAGGACTGTAATGTCCAAATAAAATCCAACATCGCGATACTGATTAAGATTGGCTTTAACTGCGGAATCGTAATATGGAGAAAGCTTTTGGTCATAGTCGCGCCGTCGATGGCCGCACTCTCATACAAATCACCCGAAATACCCTGAAGTCCTGCAAGGATACTAATCATGTAAAACGGATACCCGCACCAGATATTAATGAAACAGATTACGGTAAGAGCAAGATCCTTATTGCTCAGCCACTCTGAATTTCTTGATACGTTAGGTAAAAATTCCAGCAGATAATTAATGATACCTGATGGCTGTAGCATAAGCTTCCATAAAATAGCTACAACGGACGCTGTAAATACCCATGGCAGGATGTATACCACACGGGCAATCGTCTTAGTCCTGGTTGTAAAATACTTTGAATTCAGCAGCATCGCAAAAATCATTCCGATTACAAGGTGGGCAACCACGCTGACCACCACGAAAATGACTGTGTTGGATGTTGCATTCCAAAATGCACTGTCTGCAAATAGTTCCTTATAATTCCCCATCCCTACAAACGACGGAGTCTTTGAGACAACAGCCTTATCTAAAAATGAGTATCTGATCACCATACAGATGGGCACAACCAAAAATACAATCATTAGTGCCAAAGTCGGGAGCAGATATCTGTATGGAGCTGTTCTCTTTCCAAATATTTTCAAAATCAATCCCTCCTACTCCAAGGAAAATCTTAAGTTTTTAAAAAGGCGAGCCGAAAATCCGACTCGCCCTTCCGAAATAAATCTATTTACCGGCTTCGTCAAGATAACCCTGCCAATTCTTCAACATTGCGTCACATTCCAGATCGCCTTCCAGATATAATACCAGATCATTCGTCATGGAGGTCATAACATCAGAAGCATTTGGAAGACCAATATACTCATTGATAACATAACCCTCTTTATACAACTCATAGAATGACTGGAACTGCTCTGGTGCATCGCTGTAATCCGGCTCTGCAACCGTACTGTTCGGGAATGCAGACATGCTCGCTGCCAATCCCGCTGAAACAGAACCGTCTTTTCCATCGATGCCGCCAAGGAGATAATTCACGAACTTCGCTGCCTCCTCCTTGTTCTCGCTGGCTTCAGAGATACCAACTGCCCAGCTTGCGTAGCAGATTCCCTTTTCGCCTGTATAATCATCCTTTGAAGGAACCGTAACAGCCTCAAAATTAACGTCTGTAAACTGGCTCATAGTAGCTGCGGATGCAAGTGTAAACGCACAGTTGCCTGCTGCAAAGTTACTGGTCATCTCTGACTCCTCCAGTGTGCTCATACCTGGATATAAAGAACCGTCGTCATACATCTGCTTGAATAACTCCGCTAATTCAGCAAGCCCCTTATTGCCGTCTGTCTTATATTCACCGCTGTCGTCTTTTAACTTGATTCCTGAAGCCCATCCGGTTCCGCCAAATACGTTCTGGATTCCGTTGGCATTGGTTGTACCAAGGTTCAGCGCAAATGCAGAATGTCCTGCCTCTGTAATCTTCTTACATGCGTCCGTCAATTCCGTCCAGTTTGTCGGAATCTCCGCAACGCCTGCATCTTCTAAGATATCCATATTCACATACATTGGATATGCGAAGTTATTAACTGGAACGACATATTTTGTTCCGTCTACCTCCCACACATCGCTTGCAAGACTGGAATCAAAACCAGCAGCCTCAACATCTGCAAGGATTCCCATGTCAACAAACTCAGAAAGCCAAGCACCGTCAACACTGATGATGTCAGCAATCGTATTGTTGGTCGCGCCTGCTGTAATAGCGGTCTTGGTGTCAGCCCATGGAGCTGTAAGAAGCTCAACCTTAACGCCTGTCTCTTTCTCATAATTCTCGACAATCTCGTCTAAGTACCCTTCTGGAAGCTCTGCGCCCCACCACTGCTGGAACTTCAAGGTTACGCCGTCGCTGCTCTCGCTCTTGGAATCATTGCCGCTGTCGGAATCACTTCCAGAGTCTCCGCTGCCACCATTGCCGCCGCATGCTGCCAGTGACAACACCATCGTACCCACCATAGCCGCGGAAAATGTCTTCTTCGCTACTGTTCTGAATTTCATAATTCTTCCTCCTTAAATAAAATTTTTTTTCTGCATTTTGTAAATCACGAAATATATTTCTTGAAATGTCATTATTTTTGTTCACTATGACAACTTCATTTTGCTTTTTTCGTATTTACTTATGCTATTTGTATACTTACATTATAAAATAAAATTTCATATTGTCAATACTTTTTTTGAAAATAACAATGTAAAAAATATATATTTCTTGGAAGAACTTTCCTTTTCTTTTTGAATGACAAAAACAGCCGCATCTGTGATAAAATTCACAGATGCGGCTGCATCTTTCTATATCTGATTCAATCAGCGCTAACAATTAAACCAATTTCATCGGATTAATCTTAACGCCAGGCCCCATTGTGGAAGTAAGCGTCACGCTCCTTAAGAACTGACCCTTTACTGCCGCTGGTCTTGCCTTAATGATTGCGTCAATAAGCGTCTGGAAGTTGTCCGTAATCTGCTCCTCAGTAAAGGAAGCTTTCCCTAACGGCACATGGATAATGTTTGTCTTGTCAAGTCTGTACTCAATCTTACCTGCTTTGATATCCTGGATTGCCTTTGATACGTCCATGGTAACCGTTCCAGCCTTCGGGTTCGGCATCAAGCCCTTTGGTCCAAGGACACGTCCAAGACGTCCAACGATACCCATCATATCAGGTGTTGCAACTACTACGTCGAACTCAAACCAGTTCTCATTCTGAATCTTTGGAATCAGCTCATCTCCTCCGACATAATCTGCTCCCGCTGCCTTTGCCTCCTCAGCCTTGGCATCCTTCGCAAATACCAGAATACGAACCTTCTTACCTGTTCCGTGGGGAAGTACAACCGCACCACGAATCTGCTGGTCAGCGTGACGTCCATCACATCCTGTTCTGATATGAGCCTCGATTGTCTCATCGAATTTTGCTACTGCAGTCTTTTTAACTAATGTCACCGCATCTGCAACGTCATAGAGTGTTCCTCTGTCAATCGCTTTTGCAGCTTCAACATATTTCTTTCCTCTTTTCATCTAAATAACCTCCTTGTG
>ERZ808028.1219-NODE-1219-length-16282-cov-5.543659_pt1 | contig 16282 bp, 16 predicted proteins | sample MGYA00380184_ERZ808028 | MGnify/ENA primary metagenome ERZ808028 (study PRJEB31490, sample SAMN06133397) | mouse gut metagenome | isolation source: J8_1 | host: mice | place: China: Chengdu | collected 2015-05 ...
CCATTTTCTCGGCCCGTGTCAATACACACCGCATAAGCGGCTTGTATTGACCGGCCTCGAAAATGGCAACAGCTCTACGGTTCTGCACCCGCAGACCCGTAGAGCTGTTATTCGTCGGGGACGTATTCCGCGATGTCCTCCAGGCGGCAGTCCAGCACCGAGCACAGTTTGTTCAGCGTCTTTGTTTCCATGTTATCATTGGCACGCAGACGCCGGACAGTCTTGCTGTCGATGCCGCACTTCTCCCGAAGCTGGTAGGTGGAAACGCCTTTTGCTTTCATTACATCCCACAGCTTATCAAAAATAATCACGACCTCACCCCCGATTGACACCAATCAGTATGGGGGTTATAATCTCCAATGTTAAGGGGATATAACCCCCACATCCAAGAATGAGATCGGAGGCTGATTACCATGATTGAACGGTGTTGTGCGTTCACCGGCCATCGTCCGAGGAAGTTTCCCTGGGGCTACAACGAGGCCGATGCCCGATGTGTCGCGCTGAAAGAAACGCTTGCCAAAGAGATTGCCAAGCTGGTGGATGTTGGATATACGGACTTCCTCTCTGGTATGGCGGAGGGTGCAGATACCTGGGCGGCACTGGTGGTTCTCGCCTTGAAAAAAGAAAATCCCGCGCTGAAACTCCACTGCATCCTGCCCTGCGAGGGACAGGCAGACGGGTGGTCGGCTTCGGCGCGGGAACGCTATTTTTCTATTCTGGAGCAGGCGGACGAGGTTGTGTATGTGAGCCGGGAATATCGTGAGGGCTGTATGCTGGAGCGCAACCGCTATCTGGTCGATCACGCCGCCTGCCTGCTGGCCGTCTACAACGGCGAGTGGCGGGGCGGGACGGCGATGACGGTGAGGTTTGCCAGGATGCTGGGGCGGGAGGTTATTATAATAAACCCTAATATAGCAACAAACGAACCTCAAGATTTTTGTAACCTATGAAAATATTATTCCATTTTTCTTCAAGATATTGTATAATGAGACTAAAGTTCTTCGAATGCCTTCGAAGAAGAACTGATAAACTACTGTGAGGACTGGATAAAAATGGCCAAGAAAGAAGCTAAAACCGATTTGTGGGTTGCTCGTCAGCTTGATGATTCCCAAATCAAATATGATGCGCAAGGCAGTGATGTGAAAGAAATCAACGAAGCCCTACAAAGTGCTTCGAAGCGTGGTACCGGAAATGCTGGATACCCGGAATATGTTGCCGTTGTCAAGGACTTTGTTATTGTCATTGAGGACAAAGCCGATCTAGCCAAGCATCAAAAACTGACTGATACGGGAATCTTATCTGTTGAACAGAGGGATATTGCAGACTATGCTGTTAATGGGGCATATTTTTATGCTAAGCACATTGCTCAAAACAGTACATTCCATAAAGTTTTTGCAATCGGTGTTTCAGGCGACGAAAAGCATCACAGAATTACTCCTCTGTATGTAGATGACAGAGAAGGATATAAACTGTTGCCCGATATTGAGTCTTTTACATCATTCACTGCTGCTAATATTGAGGAATATTACACCCGTTATGTTCTTGCGGAAAAGACAGATGTAGAAAAGACTACCGAGGAAATTCTGAAAGATGCAGCGGAATTGCATGAATACCTACGCACTTATGGTTCGCTAAAAGATCAGGATAAACCGCTGGTGGTTTCTGGTATTCTGCTGGCATTGGATGATAAATTTTTTAAACCCAATGACTTGCTCGGCGATGAAACTACTACAGATGGTCAACTGATATATGATGCAATCCAGCGGCGTTTGAAGGCATCCAACGTTGGTCCGGATGCAAAACGTGATAAACTGATGAGTGAATTTTCGATTATTCGCACAAGCGCTCGCTTGAACGAGATTGATCGCAAGCTAGGCAAGACACCATTGAAATTCTACACAGAATTTCTGAAAAAGAATGTTTTTGACAACATTAAATATCACAGCTCTAGCGAAGACTTCATCGGAAGATTTTATGGCGAATTTATGAGCTACTCAGGCGGCGATGGTCAAACATTGGGGATTATCCTTACACCTCGTCATATCTGTGACCTATTTTGTGACTTGCTGAGCATTCAGGCTACGGATATTGTGCTTGATCCCTGCTGCGGTACCGCTGGCTTTTTGGTCGCGGCAATGCACCACATGCTTGAAAAGGCTGGTGCCGATCAGGCTAAACGAAAGAACATCAAGAAGAAGCAACTGCACGGATTTGAACTCCAGAGTAATATGTTCGCAATCGCTGCAACCAATATGATCCTCCGTGATGATGGTAACAGCAACATCAGATGCGAAGATTTTTTGCGTCAGAATCCTGCTCAGGTGCAGCTTAAAGGTGCTACTGTCGGAATGATGAATCCACCCTATTCCCAAGGCACCAAGGCTGATCCTTCGCAATATGAACTTTCATTTGTGGAGCATATGCTTGATTCCTTAACCGAAGGAGCACGAGCTGCGGTAATCGTACCACAGTCTTCCATGACGGGTAAAACAAAGGATGAGCAGGCGTTTAAGGAAAGCATCATGAAGCACCATACTTTAGAAGGAGTCATTACCTGCAATACAGATACCTTCTACGGAGTAGGTACTAACCCCGTCATTGTAATCTTTACCGCCCATGAGCCTCATCCTGAGGATAAAGTCTGCAAATTTATCGATTTTCGAAATGATGGGTATGAAGTGCGTCCTCATGTTGGTCTTGTGGAGGGCGATTCCGCTAAGGACAAACGTCAACATTTGCTCGATGTATGGTTTGGCCGGACTGGAGCAACTTCGAAATTCTGTGTTGAATCCACAGTAAGAGCCGAGGACGAGTGGCTACATTCTTTCTTTTATTTTAATGATGAAATACCGACGGATGCAGATTTTGAAAAAGCAATTGGAGATTTTCTTACTTTTGAGTTCTCTATGATTATGCAGAACAGAGAATATTTATTTGACCAAGGTGATGAAAGAAATGAAAAGCCTTGATAAATTACGTTGGGAACAGTTTCACATTGGAGATATTTTCTCAGTAGAACGGCCATCTGCTAGAAATAAGGACGATTATGAAGATGGAGACGTTCCATTTGTAGCATCTGGTTCTGTAAATAATGGTGTGCAAAGATGTTGCAAACCAAAAGGTGACGAAAAGCTAGATAAACGGGAGTGTATTACTGTTAGCCCAGTCGATGGAAGTACATTTTATCAACCGTATGATTTCTTAGGACGAGGTGGAGCGGGATCTTCTATCTTGCTGCTACGTAGTGTCCGAAATGAACCTTTGAGCGGACATTTCATTTCACGTATGATTTCTCAAACCTGTTCTAAATATACATATGGCCATATGGGTAACAAGGAAAGCATAAAAAGAGAAATCATCCAGTTGCCAATTACTGACGAACACAAGCCAGATTATCAGTATATGGCATATTATTCCGATCGAAAGCGCATAGCATTATTAGAAAAATATAGAGCGTACGCAAAAAAACAAATTACAGAACTGGGTGGATGCAGTAAAGTTCCAGCAATAGACCAAAAGAAATGGAAAGCGTTTCTTATTTCCGACATCTTTGATATTTTGCCGGGCAAACGCCTAGTCGCAGCAGACACTACACCGGGGAATAGGCCATTTATAGGAGCTTTAGATAATAGTAACGGCGTTGCACGTTTTGTAAGTGATACAAATGTATCTTTGGACAAAAACGTGCTGGGCGTGAATTACAACGGAAATGGCATGGTCATTGGTTTTTATCACCCATATGAGTGCATTTTTTCAGATGATGTCAAACGATTTCACTTAAAGAGCCATGAAGACAATGCGTTTGTCCTCCTGTTTATGAAGGTGGCAATTCTGCAACAGAAAAGCAAGTTTGGCTATCTGTATAAGTTCAATGCAGAACGCATGGCAAACACCCGAATTATGCTCCCTGTTACCGACAACGGAACGCCTGATTATGAATACATGGAGCAGTATGCTAAAAATATGATGCTTCGTAAATATAAGCAGTATTTAGCGTATCTTGATTCAAAAAATAAAACTGATACGATAGCCACAAACGATTGACAACTTACTACAGAGAGAAAACGGAGGCAAATATGCAATTATCAAAGATCAGAATCAAAAATTATAGATTGCTTATTGATGCCGAGTTGGAAGTTGATCCTAAGACAACCTTAATTGTGGGTAGGAACAATACTGCAAAAACATCGTGTTTTTCGTGTATTAGAAATGTGCTGGAAGGAAATTCTATATCTTTCGATGACTATCCGCTATTAATGCGGGAAGATTTCTATAATAAATTTGCACTGTTTATGGAGAAAAAGCTCTCCTATGAGGACCTTTGTAAACAGATAGAGGTTATCGCCATAGATTTCTTGGTGGATTATTCATTGGAAGACCCCAATGATAACCTGGGAGCTTTGTCGCCTTTCATTATCGATGTCGATGTGGATACGACAACAGCCCTGATTCATGCAGAGTATCGTTTGAAAACAGACGAAAAAACATTGCGGGCACTCTTGGAAAGCAGCTATTATAAGGATGGCGCTTTTTCACCGAACGAGGAAGCGCATAGTGTACTTGCCAACAATTTCAGCAAATTGTTTGGATTAACCGTATATGCTGTCAATCCAAACAATCTGGAGGACAAACAAGTAAAAAGCCAAAAAGAATTACATGATTTGTTCCCATTCCATGCCATTCCCGCTGAACGAGTTCTTGGTGAAGATGACACACATAATAGTTCTCTTAGCTCACTGATTTCTAATTTCTTTGATATGAGTGAAGCGGAATTGGATCCAGATATTGCCGAAGAAATAAAGCGATTGCGTACAATCGTAGAAAAAGCAAATAACGATGTCCAAAAACAAAGCGATGAAATTCTGAGTGCAGTTGTAAACAGTTCTATTGGCTTTGGTTATCCAAACATAGAAGAATTGACGCTTGGGGTTACGACTCAGCTCAGCATCGACGATCAGATAAAGAATCAGACTAAGCTATCGTATATCTCTGGCGCAGCAAACGAAAGTTTGCCAAGTTCCCACAATGGTCTGGGTTACAAAAATCTGATTAAAATGGAGTTCCTCCTTGCTGCATTTGCCAAGGATATTGAAAAACGTGGTATTGCATGTGTTCCGCTACTCTTTATTGAAGAACCGGAGTCCCATATGCATCCGCAAATGCAAACCGCTTTTGCCGCATATTTGGAAAAGTTTCTTGGCAAGCTCTCTACTGTTCAAATCCAGACCTTTCTAACCTCACATTCTGCTCATATAGCAAACACCATGGAATTTGCAAAGGTTCGCTATGCGCAAAAGTCTAACGCTGGTGTTATTTACAAGAATTTGAGTACCTTTGCTCAAGCCAATTCAGATAATGTGGATTTTATCAGGAAGTATTTAACTTTGACCAAATGTGATTTGTTCTTTGCGGATAAAGCGATTTTTGTTGAAGGTGCCTCCGAGCGTTTGTTACTGCCAGATATGATTGAGAAATGTGAAACAGCTGGGGTGTTTGGTTTCTGCAAATATCCTTTATCTGCACAGTATTATGCGTTAATTGAAATCGGTGGAGCCTATGCACATAAATTTATTCCACTTATTGAATTTTTGGGAATACCATGCTTGATTCTTACTGATTTGGATTCTGTAGCAGGCCGAGTAAGCAAAGGTGGAGAGGTAGTAAAAAAGTCCGTAGTGGTTAGTCAGGGAGAAACAACATCGAACGAAACAATAAAATGGTGGATTCGCAGAAATAAGGGGCTTCCAGAGGGCGACACATCAAAAGTCGATCTCTCCGAAATTGTTGCGATGACTCCGGATGACAAGACCCGTGGAAAATGCCATATTGAGTTCCAAATGGCCGAAAACGGATTGTGTGGACACTCGCTGGAGGAAGCAATTCGCAATGTCAATCGAAAGCACTACGATTTAGGTGACAGCATAAGTGAAGAAAATCTTGAATTTAAGGGTAAAAGCAAAACAGATTTTGCACTCAACCTTATTTATGAATACCCCGATTATTGTGTTCCGGAGTACATAAAATCGGGGTTGATATGGCTAAATAACCAACGAGTTCTTGAGTAAGGAGGTGCCTGTTCATGAACAGTGAGTGCACGGGTGCAAATTATAATCTTGCAAAAGTTGAAGCTGACAAGATTGATGCACAGATTATTGAAACTCTTAAGTCCGGGCACAGTTTTCGTGTCGAAGCAGGTGCGGGCTCTGGCAAGACTTACTCTCTGAATCGAGCTATTGAATGGATACAGGCAAATAAATGGTCTGATTATAGCCGAAAAAAACAGAATGTGGTATGTATTACCTATACAAATGCAGCAGTAGACGTGATTGCAGAGCGACTTGCAAAAGATTCGTTTATTCTTCCCTCCACGATCCACTCTTTTGCATGGAATGCTATCAAACAGTATCAGAGCGTTTTGGTCGATGCAGTCACAACAAATCCTGACTTTCTGCCGGACGAGGGGGATTTTAATAAAGTTACTGAAGTTGCATATACTTTGGGACATCGCTACAAGGAAAATGGCATTCAGTACCTTTATCACGACGATGTTCTAAAGCTATTCTGCTTACTTTTAGATAATACTAAGTTTCGCCGTGTGTTTGCGGACAAGTATCCTTTAATTCTAATTGATGAATATCAAGACTCTTATAAGCCTATTATTGACCGATTTGTTGATTATTTTATTGCGAAGGGTATTGGCCCGCAATTCGGTTTTTTCGGTGATGCTTGGCAAACAATCTATCAATCCAATAAGGCTTGTGGCGCAATAGAACATGACAATATCGATGTAATCAAGAAAAGTTCAAATTTTAGATCCGCACCGAGAATAGTACAGCTTCTCAATAATATTCGTCCAGACTTACCCCAAAAATCTGCGATTGATGGATTTGATGGAGAGGTTGTTGTAATTACCTGCGAGGATTACAACGGCGCTCGACGCACAGATCATAATTTCAAGGGCGAGCTACCTCCCGAGGTATTAAAATCCCGATTAGATGAAATAGAAGCAAAAATAAACCAGGACACCCCAAATGATGAGTCCCTTAAAATTCTGATGATTACACATAAAGTCCTTGCAACGCAACAGGGGTATGAACAACTTTTAGATGTTTTGGGTGATGGCCTCCGCAACAAAGAGGATCCTTTTCTCTTATTCTTTATGAATACAGTCGAGCCGATTTACAAGGCACTCTGCACATCAAACACACAGCTTCTATTTGATACGCTTGACATCAAACGCTATCCTATTACCAAAAAGTCAGAAAAGGTAAAATGGCAGGAACTTCGGGAACAGTTGGTAGAAGCTCGGGCCCAAAAAGCGATTAATGTGTTAGAATTGGTATATCAAACTGGTTTAATTCCTATACCTCCAAAACTGGATGGATATTATCGTTTGTACCGCGATGCTCCGGAAACCATCTATATTGCAGAAGTTACAATTCGATCTTTCCTAGAGTTGGAATACACACAGTTTCTGGCTGCGATAGACTTTTTGTATCCAGAAGCAGTATTCTCTACTGAGCATGGTGTCAAAGGTGAGGAATATGACAATGTCGTTTTCGTTGTGAGCAAAGGGTGGAACCAATACCAATTTGAAACCTATGCGCCAATGATAACAGGTCATTCTCCTGTTCCTAAAGGCAAGGAAGCATCATTTGAACGAAACCGAAATCTTTTCTATGTATGCTGCTCAAGGCCGAAAAAAAGATTATTCCTTTTCGTTACCGTGCCAGTAGAACCTATATTTAAGGCCTTCTTAACAGACCTCATTGGTGAAGACAACATCTATACCTACTCACAGTTTTTGAAAATAACACAATAGATGACAAAAAACAGCCCACCGATCATCTGACCGATGGGCTGTGCCACGATTATTTTGTTCAATCCATCAGCCGATGTTCCTGTGTGCCTTTCACATACTGTTCCAAGTCTCCGTCAAGAACTGGCTGCGCATACTCCAGAGGTTTATTATAGATTAGCCAATCCAACTCTGACCGCTGGTACATATTCTTGGCAACCTCATCCTCGACAGCGGTGCAGTCGATGGAAATCATGGTACCATCGAAAAATTTTAACTCCACACAGGCTGTGTCAATGTTGAACTCGCAGGAAAGTAATTGTGCCATATCAGGAACCTCCTCTTAAATCGTCTTGAGCCAATTGTTAGCCGTATGCACTACGGACCGCCAACTGATGACGTTAAGTTGAAATTAGTTCCTTATCACTATCAAGCCAAGGGTTTGGGGCGTTCCGTTGTACCAACCCGTACCAAAGCGAAACAGCCGGTAACAACGTATTAAGGGAAAAAACAAGGGAAAACTTTTGCCGCGCAGAGATAACTACGCCACAAATAAAAAAGGTGGGCCCTTGCGTCAATCGCAAAGGCCCGTCCTTTTTGTTGTCAGTTTTGATTGTGCACTTTCAATTCTCGACACTGCCGCCGTAAGCAGTCCAGCCGGTTTCACGCCTATTTACAGTTTCGTATGGTACTATTATACCAGATTGCCATTCTATTTCAAGAACTGTTTTATACCAGGAGTCTCCATCTTTATACCGCTCACTCTTTGGGATATCTGGAGAGGATTCTGGTGTTGCCGAAGCCGGCAGGCCATTCATCATAAAAGAGAACCTTATCCCAAACGACCTTCCCCGACACATTGCCGTCTGTCGTATAGTAAGCCTCTGGATAAATGATGTCTTCTTGCTCGAATTCCCCATAGTCATTCAAGACAATATTGTCATGGTTCGCTTCTTTGTCAATCATAATGTCTCCCACCCTGGAATTTTCCAGAGTGACGGTGTAATATGGAAGCGTGCCGAAGATGCGGTCGCTCACCATGTATGCGTAACCCTGACAGGCAGATGCGCCGCCCATTCCTTTGCCATCCGGGCGGCCAGGATGGCGGGTATCACGGCCCCAAGGGGTGCCGTGGGGATACTCCTCCCGAAGCTGTGCCAACACCGTCTGAACTTCTGCTTCGGTAATCCAACCGTCTTTGTTGGTATCGGCGGGGACGTCGTAGGCAGAGATGTCATACCGACCGCCCACGGCGCCGGCGGGACGAGGAACATCAGGCTGCACCGGGTCTACGGGGTTCACAGGGTCTACGGGCTGAGTGGGCTGCCCGGGAGTGGTTCCCCCAGTCACGTCGCCGGTGACGTAGCCGTAGATGTTGCACAGGACCACGCACGCCTGTGTCCGCGTCATGGGGGCGCGGGGTGCAAAATTGCCGCTGTCATCGCCGTTCAGGAGGCCGATGGTGTAGCAAGTGGTCACGGCAACATAGTTATCCACATCGGCGATGTCGGCGATTCTCTTGGCCGCCTCGGAATACTCAGCGTACGAAGGCAGCTTGACGCCCTTGTCTACCAAGGCGTTATGCATCATCTGGGCCATCTGCTCGCGCTCAATGGGGGTATTGGCCACGTCGTTCCAATTGTCCCGAATCGCCATGTCAGTGATGGGAAACAGACCATGTTTTGCGGTAACCTCGCAGGCGGCGGTCCACCAGTTTGCCCCGGAAGGCTGGGCGGCAAGGTCGTCTGCGTAGAGTGCCTTGCCAAGCATGATAGCGAATTGGCTGTAAGTCACCGGCTCGCCCGGCTCGAACTTGCCATTGCCCGTGCCGCTGACCCAGCCCGCCTCGGCGGCCTTCACGACCCAAGGATAGTACCATTGGCCCTCGGCAACGTCGGTGAAGGTCTGCCCGGCGGCAAGGGCCGTTGTGCCCAAAGACGCACATAGGCACAATGCAAAAATACGGCGCAATATTCTATTTTTATGCACTTTTTTATCTCCTTTTTATATGATTGTGTCTGTTTTGACGGTTTAGGGCCCTTGAGGGGACGGGACAAGCCCGCCCCCGTGGGACCTGCCAGGGACCGTCAAGATGAAATAAACGGCGCAGGGCATATACCCCACACCGCATATGTTCTGACACAACCCCAAACGAACTCTTGAAAAAAGTGCACTTGTCCGTTATAATTGGAGATGGCGTAGCAACTGCTATGTGTAGGTGGTACCTTCACCTGCAAGGGGAGCGGGGAGATTAGGGCCTCTCCGCTTCCTGCCATTATTCATCTCGACGCCCCTATTTTACATCATCCTCTCATATCTTGCAAGGGTTTTTTCCTGTTTTGGCAGACACTACAATCTAATATTACTTGAAAGTGCACACTCAAAATTGCTCCTATTAGAATTTTGAATGTGCACTTTCAATCTATCTACTCAGCTTCAACCATCGGCACCATGCAAACCCCGCAAATAATGTTGACCTTTTTGGTCGCCCGGACGGACTGGCCGCACCGTGGGCAAATAACCTTGCGGGTAGAGCTGGGCCGCTTGCCTCCGGGGGTGGCTGCTCCGGGCTGAGCGGTGCCGGTGGCTCCCGTCCGCATGGCTGGGGGGAGTGTGTTGCGGCCCAGCATGATTTCATTCCAACCTTTGTTTAGAGCGTATTCCACCAGATTGTCTCCGGGGGTGGTGTTCCATCCATAAGCCCCGCAAGGAACGCAAGCAAGCCCGTGTTCCTCTGCTATAGCCTTAAATCGCTTATTGTGATATTTCCCGCCCCGGCTGACCTCTTTAATGTCGTGTTGACGGCAATAGAGGTGCACCATCTCGTGAAGCATGGTGTCAAGCGTTTCCTCAATGGGGTAATTTAACACCTCTGCGGCTATGTTCAACTCGTGGGTTTTGTCCTCCTTCCTCTGCCAGACTTTGGCAACGGAGCAATGTCCCATAGTCCCCGGCTTGCTCTGGACCGTGATAATCGGTGTGGGAAGTTCCCCGGCAAAAAAGTCTGCATTTAAAGCGTTGTAGATGTGCTCTAATTGGCTGACGGCCCGGCTCATTTGTAGTCTGTTTCATGTAAATCGGCTCCCTTCAAAATAAGAAAGTGGTGTAACGCAGCTCGCTCGCGAGCTTGTGTCAATACCACCAGCGCCCCCCGCACGCAATGTCAAGGCTGGCCCCAACGGGGCCACTCGCACAAAAAATTTTCCCAGGCTCTTACGCAACCTGGGAAAATTTTTTGTGGCCTTGACGTTGTGGGTGGGGGGTGCTTTTCGTTCCAGGCTAGAAAATAAGTCGTGCAATTTGGAGAAAAATATGGTATAATATAAATGAAATTTTTAAAAGGGAGGCGGCAAATTTGTTAACCCAATATGAGCAGAAATGCAGTATTTTGTAATCCTCGGCCCTGTTAAGGGGTCGAGGAAATTTTTTTCCAAACTCACTTGTAGCGGGGGAACAAACGTTCTAAAATGCACACTCACTTGTAGCGTTTACAGCATATAGAGCTGTGTTTTGCCCCATCTGCTCACTTGTAGCGAGAAAAGCAAGTGTTTTGATTCCAAATCTTACTTACTCTTGCTCACTTGTAGCATGTGGACCATATAAAGCGCGTGTTTTTACCTCACTTGCTCACGTGAAAAGGGCAAATGAATCGTTTTGGTTCCCTTCTGTTCACTTGTAGCGGACGGAACAAACATGTTATTCCTTAACTCACTTGTAGCGGAGGAATAATCAATAGAATTAGCACACCATAGGCCATATACCGGCCCTGGAAGAAGAATCTTCAGAACATTTATAGGGCCACATAAAATTAGAGAGGTGAATTGACATGTCAGATACCAACATCATCAGCGAATCCGTCAAGGAAAAGCGCCGGGAAAAGAAGTTTACTCAGGAACAATTAGCAAATAAGGCCGGGATTGGCCTGAACACCTTGAAAAAGGTAGAAGCTGGAAATTCCGAGTATAGTCCGACCGCTGATACATTGCTCAAAATTGCGAAAGCTCTCCGCTGTCCCGTATCAGTGCTTTATGGGGAAAAAAGCAGTATGCCAACGCTGATTGTTCTGCTCCGCTTGGTTTTAACCGAGTTGGAAGCGAGACCATTTTAAAATACATAATCAAGAGGTGCGTGTCCAAACGGACATGCACCTCTTTTCCTTTTTCTCAAATAGCTCTTATAATGGTCGTAAAGGCCCCTATGATAGCTAAAATACCGTCAAAAAAGTGATAGAATACTCCCAGCGGAGCTCCGCAGGAACAAAACGATAAGCCTGTGCGCACAGGCTGGGAGGCGAGGGGGTGGTTGGCCGCCGCCCCCCGCAGAAAGGAACAGAACATGAAGATTACAGACCTTAAGATTGACCCCCGGAGCATTGGGGCCCGCCCGCTGCTGGTTGAGGTTCTCCCCTCCTATGCGTACAGTGAGGGCAAGCGCACCAACAACATTACCGGCTACCGGTACGTCATCACTATGCCCGACCACAGCTTCGACAAGTTGTCTGTCCGCGTTGATGGCAAGCAGCAGCTTGACGCCCCGGACGATGGGTATGCAGAGGTAGCGTTCCAGGACCTGGAAATCTATACTTACTGGACCCGGGACGGTTACCAGGTAGGTGCCAGGGCTAAGGGTGTCAAGCTGGCTGGTAACAGCGGCAATACCAAGGGCTAAAGCTGCGTCAGCAGCGGCGCTGAGGCGCTGGCCGGGGACAGACGGCCCCTTCGGGGGCCGTCCCCCCCCGGTCAGCAGCCACAGAAGCCGCCACGCATAAGGGTAGTATTACCTTATGCGTGAAATGTAGCATGTAGCAATGAAGGAGTAAAAAATGGGCAATTCTCAATCCTGGAAATGGAATATCACTATAAATAATCCTGAAACTGTCGGCCTAAACCACAAAGCAATCGTGGAAAAGCTGAAGCTATTTTGCCCTCGGTATTATTGCCTTGCAGACGAAATTGCTACCACTGGAACACCTCACACCCATATATTTCTGCTGTCGGATTCACCCATCCGCTTTAGCACGATAAAGAACAGACTTCCGGTAGCCCATATCGAAAGAGCTTACGGGTCAGCCCAGGATAATAGGGACTATGTGCGGAAGGGGGGCAAATGGGCCGATTCCGACAAAGCTGAAACAGTGGTAGCGGGGACGTTCCAGGAGTGGGGCGACATGCCGTCAGAAAAGGCGGAAAAGGCCCCCTTGATGGTCCAGATTATGGAGGACATTAAGGACGGCAAGACCACGGCGCAGATTATAGAGGACAACCCCGCTCTAGCCTTTCGGGTACAGCAAATCAACACCTTAAGGCAAACGCTTCTCTCCGAACAGTACATGAAGGAAAACCGAAATGTCGAAGTGACCTATATCTATGGTGCGACTGGAGCGGGCAAGACACGGGGCATTTTTGCGAAGCACAGCCCAATGGATGTATGCAGAATCACCAACTATGGAAGCAAACGGGGTATCAACTTTGACGGCTATTCTGCACAAGATGTGCTGGTTTTTGAGGAGTTCGCAAGCCAAATCCCTGTTGAGGACATGTTGTCCTATCTGGACATATATCCTGTGTACTTACCAGCGCGGTACAGTGACCGGGTAGCTTGCTATACGCAGGTATATATTACCAGCAATATACCGCTTGAGCAACAGTACACAGATGTTCAGTGGGAGCGTTGGGAAACGTGGAAAGCATTTCTGCGGCGTATAGGCAAGGTGGTCGAGTACAAGGCTGACGGCTCCATCGTAACACACAAAAAGGAGGCTTGAACGTGCACTTTCAAAATCCGAAAAATAAGCAACTGGTGTGCTTAACCCTGTCATTTCTGGGCTTTGTATTTGGGTGGAAAGCAATGGGAGATACGCCTTGGGAAGCGGTAAACGTTACTCTGGGAATTGCTGTAGGCATATTGACCTACTTTGTCGCTCTTACCGTTGTCGATGGACGCCTTGGCCCCCTGAGTATTCACAAAAATATGGAACGGATTGGAATGTTAAATAAGGCCGGGGAATCCCCTCTGCTTCTTGCAAATCGGCCTGACAGAAAAGTAAAAAATGGAATGTTGCTGACGTTCAGCAACAGAGGCATTGAGCGAAAAATTTGGGAAGATAAGAAAGAAGCCCTGGAAGCGGTTTTCAATATTTGTATCTGGAAAATCAAGGAGGGCAGGAATCATCACACGATTATGGTTTTCGCAGTTCCCTCTAATGGCGGGCTTCCGGAAATGCTTCCATGGACGCAGGATTGCCTTTCCCATGATGATTTTGTTCTGGTGCTGGGGCGTGCCATCCAAGGGGTATTTAGCGTTAATTTAGCGACAATTCCCCATATTTTAATCGGCGGCTCCACAGGTTCCGGTAAATCGGTTCTCATAAAATCACTGCTGATTCAGTGCATACAAAAAGGCGCTAGTGTATATGTTGCAGACTTCAAGGGTGGGGTAGACTACCCTCGAGGTTGGGAAGGTGTCTGCCATATGATTTTTGATGTACCGACTTTATTAAGTACGCTCAAGGAGCTAGTGGGAGAGCTTGAAACCAGAAAAGAAGAACTGCGATACTCTGGGTGCAGAAATATCCATCAATACAACACAGAAATAAGAGACACCTTTAGGCGTATTATTTTTGGGTGTGATGAAGTTGCGGAGCTGCTGGACCCCACCGGAAGAAGCAAAGCCGATAAGGAGCAGATTGAGATCATCAAGGGCTATCTTACGACGCTTGCCCGGCAAGGCCGAGCTATGGGGATTCACCTTCTCCTGGCAACGCAACGTCCAGATGTAAAGGTTATGGACGGTCAAATCAAAAACAATATTGATTGCCGTATATGTGGAAGGGCCGACCTGATTCTTTCGCAGATAATTTTAGATAACGGGTCCGCCGCCGAAATCCCGAAAGATGTTCCCGGACGCTTTATTTGTAATCTGGATGGTGGGATTGAGTTTCAAGGCTATGCTATTTCCGATTTTGGAGGTGGTAGAGCGTGACGGTATATCATACTATTGACGAGGTGCCCCTAGTTGTATCTGTCCCCGAGTTGGCTCAGATTTTGCGGGTTAGCCGCAATACAGCCTATGCTATGGTACGATGTGGGCAAATCCGCTCAACCCGTGCGGGAGCGCAAATTCGCGTGCCCAAAAAAGAGATAGAAAAGTATCTGAATATAGCTTAATTCCTTGCTTTTTTGCCACGCTAGAGGTATAATACTTTTGTAGTTATCTCTAGCGTGGTGCTTTTGAAAGGAGTTTATATATGCCACGCAAAAAAGAAATGGGCCGAGCCGCAAATGGCCTCGGAACAATCAGGAAAAAGGTTGTCAAGAAGAATGGACAGGAGTATACCTATTGGGAGGCCCGCTGTACGGTGGGTTTTGACCTGGGCACCGGCAAGCAGATTCAGAGGTCTGTCAGCGGCAAAACCCAAAAAGAAGTAGCGCAAAAATTAAAGCAAATCGCCGTGGAGGTGGACAAGGGCACCTATCAGGCTCCGGTTAAGCAGACGCTTAAAGAGTGGCTTGACGTATGGAGAGTGGACTATCTGGGCGACGTGAAAGAATCTACCGCATATCTGTATGGCCGCAACATTGACCAGTACATTGTTCCCCACCTGGGTGCGGTCAAGCTGGAAGCTCTGACGGCTCCGATGGTTCAAAAGTTTTACAATGCGCTGCTCAACCCGGACAGGGAAGGGGTCAACCCGCTTTCTCCAAAGACGGTCCGCAATGTGCACGGTGTACTGCACAAGGCGCTGCAACAGGCCGTTCAGGTGGGCTATCTCCGGGTCAATCCCGCCGACGCATGTAAAACGCCTCGCGGGGAGAAAAAAGAAATTCAACCCCTGGATGATACCCAAGTGGCTGAATTTCTGAAAGCAATCCACGACCACCCCCACGAATACCTGTATCAAATCACACTGTTTACGGGGTTGCGAGAAGGTGAAATTTTGGGGTTGACCTGGGACTGTCTGGACTTTGAGCATGGGACGCTCCTAGTCAAGCAGCAGCTTCGGCGGGAGCAGAAAAAGGGCGGTCAATACTACTTCTCCCCGCCCAAGAACAACAAAAGCCGGGTGCTGGCTCTGGCTCCGTCTGTGCTCCGATTATTCAAGTTGCAGAAGATAAAACAGAACGGTATGCGGGTTGAAGCTGGGGAAAGCTGGACGGAAAACAACCTGGTGTTCTCCAACGCCACGGGCGGCTTTCTTTCCTATCGGACAGTGTACGATTGCTTCAAGCGGGTCATGGCAAAAATGGGCTCACCGTCCACACGCTTTCACGATTTGCGCCACTCTTATGCCGTGGCCGCGATAAAGAGCGGGGACGATATCAAGACGGTCCAGGAAAACCTGGGACACGCAACGGCGGCCTTTACTCTGGACGTTTACGGCCACGTCACCGCCCAAATGCGCCGGGAAAGTGCCAGCCGCATGGAGCAGTTTATTCAGTCGGTTTCCGCAGGATAGGCCAATAAGGGAAAAAACAAGGGAAAACG
>ERZ808028.1221-NODE-1221-length-16278-cov-4.339362_pt1 | contig 16278 bp, 20 predicted proteins | sample MGYA00380184_ERZ808028 | MGnify/ENA primary metagenome ERZ808028 (study PRJEB31490, sample SAMN06133397) | mouse gut metagenome | isolation source: J8_1 | host: mice | place: China: Chengdu | collected 2015-05 ...
ACTATGCGCCCCTACACAATGCTATCACAGCCTGCTGTCGAAATACATACGAAAAAAGCCGTCTGTACCTCAGACGGCTTTCTACGCGGCTTCAGAAACTCAGGCCAGCTTGCTCAGCTTGACGGTCATCTTGCTCTTCTTGTTGGCGGCATTGTTGCGGTGCAGCAGACCCTTGGCGACAGCCTTGTCCACCGCCTTGACAGCCACCTTGTAAGCGACATCGGCCTCGCTGCGGTTGCCTTCCGCCACCGCGGCCTCAAACTTCTTGATGTCGGTCTTGAGCGCGGATCTTGCGGCCTTGTTGCGCGCAGCCTTGGACTCAGCCACCAGAACACGCTTCTTAGCAGACTTAATATTCGGCAAACCAAACACCTCCTCCGATTTTCATCGTTAAATTGGGCACAGTACGCCCGTGTAGATTTGTATTGTACCATCGACCACGGGAAAAATCAACTGTTTTTTTAATTTTTTTTGCGAAAGCTGGATATTTTTTCAAATGCCGCAAAAAATAGTACGGCAAAGGAAATTTTTCCACAATATCTTGCGTAGGAGGGCACAGCCATGCGTATGCGCCGGACGGACCTGGCCCTGGAGGCCCGGGAGCTTTGGCAGGAACAGGCGGGGGCTGTCACCGCGCTGCCCGGGGTCGAGGCCCGGGACAGCCTGCGGGAGGGCATCCCGGTAAACACCGTCAAGGTGCTGGACCAGCGGGGGGAGCAGGCCCTGGGCAAGCCCCGGGGCAGCTACATCACCCTCACCCTGGAGGGGCTGGCCAGCCGGGAGGAGGGTATTTTTCAGCGCTGCGTCCAAGCGGTGGCGGATGAGCTGTTCGGCCTGATCCAGGGGACGCCCCCCGGCAGCCTGGTGCTGGTGGCCGGCCTGGGCAACCGGGCCATCACCCCCGACGCCATCGGACCAAAAGTCCACGAAAATGTGCTGGTTACCCGGCATTTAATTCAAAAAATGCCGGAATATTTCGGAAATTTGCGCCCCGTGGCCTCCCTGGCCGCCGAGGTGATGGGCACCACCGGGGTGGAGAGCGGCGAGCTGGTGCGGGCGGTGTGTGAAAAGCTCCGGCCCGCCTGCGTGGTGGCGGTGGACGCCCTGGCCTCCCGGTCGCTGAAGCGGCTGTGCAAAACCGTGCAGCTCGCCGATACCGGCATCACCCCCGGCTCCGGGGTGGGCAACCACCGGCTGGGCCTCACCCGGGAGACCTTGGGCGTACCCGTTGTGGCTGTAGGCGTTCCCACGGTGGTGGACGGGGCCACCCTGGCCGCCGACCTGCTGGGGGCCGACGAGCTCCCCGACCTGGGCGAGGGGCACGACCTGCTGGTTACCCCCAAGGATATCGACAGCCAGGTGAACGACCTGGCCAAGGTCATCGGCTATGGAATCAGTATGGCCCTCCAGCCCGGTCTGTCAGTGGAGGAGCTGGAGCTGCTGCTGGCCTGACTGTCCGCCACAGGCGGATTTTTATACTGTTTGTATTTTTTGTGTAAAATAATACACCCAAAAAGGCGCCAAAATCGACCTTTTAGGGGTCCAAAACGGGTTAAAAGGGGTCCTTTTAGACCCTGTCCACAGGACACGGACATTTTTGGATAGTCCCGGGGAAAGCGGGGCAGACTAGAGGAAAATACTGGAAAAGGATGTGGTCATGATGGTTAAGGGGATCACCCGGCAGGTGATTCTGGTAAAATCCCCCGACCCCCGCCTCTTTGAGGAGGCCATCTTTATCGTCAAGGAGGAGGCCCTGGCCCGGGAGGGGGTGAGCGCCGACAAGGTGCTGCGGGAGGCCCGCCGGGCCGCCGACGGCTATATCAGGCAGGGCAAGGTGTGGAACCGGCGGCTGGAGCGGCTGCCCGCCCCCGCCTGGGGCGCCCTGGGCGCGGCGCTGGCCTCGGCGGGATGGGCGGCGTGGCTGTTTCTGCTGTAACAGTTCGGGCGGCGGCGCATAGTATGGTGTGAGGGGGCCGGCGGCAGGCCCCCCGCCCCGGCGCCCCTTCGGCGCTTTCACCAAGGACAAGAGGTTTTTCTTCTTTTTCCTCCTTATAACAGAGCTGGCGGCCCGGTGAAGCCTTCATCGGGCCGCTTTTGTTTCCGTAGGGCAGGGGGAACTGTCAATCCCCAGCCAAAAACACAACAAAATACCGTATAAAATGCCGCCCCTTCGGGCAAACTGGCCACAGGCCAATTTTTACCGAAAGGGTGATTTTACATGCAGGTAAAGGATTTGATGAATCCCAGCGCGGTGACGGTGGAGCCCGCCTCCTCGGCGGCGCTGGCCGCCCGGCTCATCAGCCGGCACAACGTGGGCGCCCTGCCGGTGTGCGGCCCCGACCGCCGCCTCCGGGGAATGGTCACCGACCGGGACATCGTCCTGCGGTGCGTGGCCGCCGAGGAGGACCCGGCCCAGACCCCGGTGCGGGATATTATGACCCGCTCCTGCACCTGCGTCGCACCCGGCGACGACTGCCGGGAGGCCACCAGGCTGATGGCCCTCCACCAGGTGCGGCGCCTGCCCGTGGTGGAGGGCGGAAAGCTGGTGGGGATGATCTCCCTGTCTGACCTGGCCCGCAGCGGCCGGTTCGATATGGAGGCCGCCCAGGCCCTCAGCGAAATTTCAGAGAATATCATCGTCCGGTGAGGAGAGGGGGCCGCGGCCCCCTCTCATTTTTCCTCCTCGTCCTCCTGCTCATAGTACTCCCGGTTGCGGATGAGGTCTTTCAGGGCGCAGTAGCAAAACATGATTAGTATGGCCAAAACCATTTGGCCGCATAGGATAAACACTGTATCCCCATATCCTCCGTTTCCAAGCAAGGCAAACATGGGGATGGGCAGAACCCAAAACACCATAACGTAAAACAGCGGGATCACACCCAGCACCGGCCAGAAGGACACGGCCCTGTAGGCCGGCTTTTGTGAGCCAGCACCTTTGCCATAGAGCAGCTTCTCCGGCTCCGTCTCCAGGGCTTTGGCAATCTCTCCCAGGATGTCCAGGCCGGGCTGGGCTACCCCCCGCTCCCAGGCGGAGACGGTTTGGCGGGTGACGTGGAGCCGCTCTGCCATCTGCTCCTGGGACAGTCCCTTTTCCTTGCGCAGACGCTTAATATTGCTGTCGATATTGTTCATAGCTATCCCTCCTATTTTGCCCCTATCCTACCACAGGCCGCCCCAGATATACAAGCAATTCATATTTGCCCGCCCAATTTTGGCGCCTTGGTGGACAAAGACGGTTCTCTGGCCTATAATAGAGGCGGGAGGGATTTTTTATGGAGCTGACCCCTATCGCCCATATCCGCAGCGATTTTTCGGAAAAGTTCGGCATCCCCCGGCAGAGCGGCCTGGTGGAGGAGCTGTCCGCCACGGTGGTCTTTGAGCCGGAATACCGGGACATCAGCGCCCTCCAGGGGCTGGACGGCTTCTCCCACCTGTGGCTCATCTGGGAGTTCTCAAAAGTCCGGGGCTGGTCCCCCACCGTCCGGCCCCCAAGACTGGGGGGAAACAGGCGGATGGGGGTGTTCGCCACCCGGTCCCCCTTCCGGCCTAACCCCCTGGGGCTGTCCTGCGTGAGGCTGAGGGAGATCCGCCGGGACCGGGCGCTGGGACCCGTCCTCATCGTCGCCGGGGCCGACCTGCTGGACGGCACCCCCATCTACGATGTGAAGCCCTATCTGCCCTACGCCGATTGCAGGCCCGACGCGGTGGGGGGCTTCGCCGCCCGGCCCAAGGAGGCCGATCTCACCGTAGAGTGCCCCCCAGCCCTGCTGGACCGCGTCCCGGCGGACAAGCGGGCCGCCCTGCTGGCCGTGCTGGCCCAGGACCCCCGGCCCCAGTATCAGGACGACCCGGAACGGGTCTACGGTATGGCCTTCGCCGGTCTGGAGGTAAAATTCCAGGTCGCGGGGGACAGGCTGGCGGTGACGGAGATTTTGTAGGGGCGGATATTATCCGCCCGCGATTGCGATACCATGAACGACGGGCGCATAATATGCGCCCCTACATCCAATTCCCGTACCGGGCAGACAAAGACCGTACCGGAATTGGACCGTTGAATCAAAACAGGCACCGGATCAAAACGGAGGCCAAATCAGGGACGGCGCGCCGGGTCGTCGCGCCCTACAGGGGTGATCCGCCGCACACGGTGATTGCGGGCGGATGATATCCGCCCATACAGCGGCTGGAACCTTAAATTTTTTCAAAAACCTATTGACTTTCCCCCTTGTGGAAGGTGTAGAGTAGGGACAGAAAGGGGGATCGCTCATGAAAATCAACGAGGTGGAGGCCCAGGTGGGCATTACCAAAAAGAATATCCGCTTCTACGAGGAACAGGGCCTGCTGTCCCCCCGGAGGGACAGCTCCAACGGCTATCGGGACTACGGCGACACCGAGGTGGCCGTCCTGCGGCAGATTAAGCTCATGCGCAAGCTGGGCGTGCCCCTGGAGGAGATCCGCAGGATGCAGGCCGGGGGCACCGTCGCCGACGGGATGCGCCGCCACCTGGTTACCCTGGAGCGGGAACGGCACAGCCTGGAACAGTCTATTCAGCTGTGCTCCAACCTGAAGGACCGGGAGGAACGGCTGGACACCCTGGACGCCGCCGCCCTGCTGGAGGAGATGGAACAGCTGGAACAGAAGGGCACCACCTTCCAGGATAAGCAGAAAAACGACGCCAAGCCCGCCCGGTACGCCGGCGCCGTCGTCATGGCCCTGCTGACCACCGCCCTCATGGCCGCCCTCATCGTGCTGATGGTGTGGGGCTTCACTGTGGACCCCGCCGACGCCCCGCCTATGCCCCTGCTGGCCGTATTGGTGGCTATCCCCGGGGTGATTATCCTGGGGGTGCTGCTGGCCCTGTTCCAAAGGATTAAGGAAATTCAGAAAGGAGAGGAAGACGATGCGAAAGACTACTAACGGGAAGGGCTTTGCCGGAGCGGTGGTCATCACCATTCTGACCGCCGGGTTTATGTTCCTGCTCACCGGGGCCATGCTGGCCGGCTACTTCGGCGAAAACCCTGAGCCCTTCGCCACCGGGGTGATCCTGTTCACAGCGTTTTTGTACCTGGCCGTCGCTGTGGGGGTCATTGTGGCCCTGTTTCAGCGGTGGAAGGAGATCAGGGGAGGCGAAGAGGATGAGGCCAAGAAGTATTGACCGGAAGGCCGAAAAACGTGCGGCGGTGCGGTCTGTGGTGGTAAGCACCCTGCTCCAGCTGATGATGGTGGCCGCCCTGCTCTGGCTGCGTACCATGGGCCCCCCGGACTGGCTCAGCGGGCTGCTGCTCCTTCTCGCTGTCGCTGACCTGATTACCATCCCCTTTACCTTTACCGCCCTGTGGCAGCGGGTGCGGGAGATTGAAAAGGGCGAACTGGAAGAAGCCAAAAAATATTAATTCTATTTTTTATAAGGAGGAAAACATTATGCTGCTGGTAAACATCGACTACATCCCCGGGAGGGAATTTGAGGTGCTGGGTATGGCCAAGGGCACCGTGGTTCAGTCTAAAAACTTCGGCAAGGACTTTATGGCCGGCATGAAAACCCTCGTCGGCGGCGAGATCACCGGCTACACCGAGATGCTCAACGAGGCCCGTCAGATCGCTGTCAAGCGCATGGTAGACGAGGCCGAGGGTCTGGGCGCGGACGCCGTCGTCAATATCCGCTACGGCTCCTCCGCCGTGATGCAGGGGGCCGCCGAGGTCATCGCCTACGGCACCGCGGTGCGGTTTAAATAAACAGATGCAAGGGACGGTCTGATGACCGTCCCTTCGTTCAGAAAATCTTAATTTGACAAGTTTTTTTTACGGGACTATAATTCAGTCAGCAAGCCCTAAAAATAAAACAGGAGATGACTGCCATGTTTGGTTTGTTTGGAAAAAAGGAGGCGGCCGCCCCGGAGGAGCGGCTGGCCAGCCTCCAGAACAAAAAGGACTGGGCCGGGCTGGTCAAGGCCTACTATGAGCTGGGCACCGCCGCCATGGAGCAGGGCGACCTGAATCACGCCCAGCTGTGGCTCCACCGGGCGGACACCATCTACAGCGCCGACGGTGGGGTCTATGAGAAGGTGGGCGATAAGCTCACCGACGACTGCTCCGACCGCATCGGCGATTTGGAGGACGAGGACGAGCTGCTGTACAACGCCGTTCCCGCCCAGATCGAGGAGAAGGCGGAGGAACTGAACGACCTTCAGGTCCGCATCTGGGGCCTGCTGTCCATCGCCAGGCTGGTACGCCTGGGGGAGCGGCTGGCCGCCCTGCCCGGCTGCGAGGTGCTGGGCCAGCTGGGCTGGGCCGTGGATATGATGTTCAATTCTCTCCAGCAGCCCCCCGCCCAGGAGGAATTCCAGAGGCTGATGGACCTGTGCAACAGCCTGTATGAGCTCAACGGCAGGCCGGTGTACTACACCGGACAGGTGGACGTCCCCGGCGGAGCCCCCTTCCAGGTGTTCGACCTGAACGGCATGATGGGGGTGGAGCAGGAGCTCAACGACTACATCGACAGCCACCTGCGCCTACTGGCCGCCCTGAGCCAGGGGGCCGAGGAGCTGCCCGCCGCCGGAAGCAGCATCGTGGCCTGCGCCCTGCTGCCCGATTACTATATCCGCACCGGAGCGGAGGAGCTGAACGACGTCCCCCAGATCAGGGCCGAGCTGGCCCGCGTGGAGGACGACTACCGCTTCGTCTCTTCCAGTTTCACCTGGGAACAGGCCGCGCAGAAAATTTCGGAGTATAAGCAGCTGGATATTCTGGCAAAATGAGAAAATCCCCCGGCGGAGCATCCGCCGGGGGTGTTTATATCAGGACAGATCGCGGGTTAAAAGCTCCATCCAGTTTTGCCTGCCGCTCAGCACGCGGGAGATGTTTACCACCTTTTTATCCTCATCCAAGGTGTAGAAAACCAGGTAATTTCCCACTGAAGTCATACGGAATCCAGCCGCCGCAAGGTAACTGTCGGGGACCAGAGCAAAGCGTTTGGGCATGACCGCTAAGGACGAGACCGTTTCCTCAAGGCGGTCCAGAGTATGCTCCGCAGTGGATGGTTCCCGCAGGCGCATGGCGATGTAATGCAAAATGCCCCGCATATCCGCCCGCGCCTGCCTGGAGATATCGACGCTATAGCGTTCCATTTTTCAAATCCTCCCGGAGCTTGGCAAACACTTCATCGGCCGGGATTACCCGCCCCGCCCGGATATCCGCCATCCCCTCCTCCAGAAGGGCGTAGAGCTCAAAACGGGCGGTAAGACGCTCGTAGGCCTCGATGCTCAGGACAGCCAGGTCGCCGGCGCCGTTTTTGGTGATATACACCGGCTCGCCGTATTGGTGGCAAAAGGCGGATATCTCATTGTAGTGGTTCCGCAGATCGGAGCTCGGTCGGATGTTCGGCATAACAGCACCCCCTTAATATCGTTATTCTATCAAAATAACGATACCTTGTCAAGCGTTCCCGGTCTCAGCAGTAAAGTGCCCCGGGGTGCTGTGGGGGTACTTCGTATGTTCGCTTCGCGAACGCAATCCCCACCGCCCTCCGGGCGGAGCCCCTTTCAAAAGGGGCCTTTTTCGTCTGCGGACGGGGGTTACTCCTTCCTTTGATAGGGCGTCGGATCATCCGTCAGACCTACCAGATAGTCCAGCGATACCTTGTATAATTTCGCGATTCGCACGATGATAGACAACCTTGGCTCCTGTCTGCCCACTTCATAATTCTGATAGGCTTTTTCTGTTAAGTCACAGTAAATAGAAACATCTCTCTGTGTATAGGCTCCCCTTTTTCGACATTCCCGTAACCGTTTCGCTAATATTTCCCGCATTTAAATCAACACCCATGATTGTTCTTGACATATCATTATAGAGTGTTATAATCAAAAATATTCTAGCAAACATTCGGTAATGATTGGTGGGTTAATCGTGGAGCAAAAGATATCCTATACCCTGGGGGATGACCTCATCGCGGGGGTCATCACCGCGGCGGTGATGTCGGAAAAACGGCGGCCCGGGCTGTGGCAGGACATGCTGCGGGCCCTGGACCGGGGGGCGGCGAAGACCAGCGAGGGCACCGCCAACGCCTTTCTCTTTCGGGCCATGCTGGACCGCCTGCTGGAGGAATTTCACGCCGGCGAGCCGGAAAAATAGAGGCTGTCCGCCTTTTGGCGGACAGCCTGCTTCGTTTTACCGGTGATACAGCTTGTTTGTCTGATATTTGGGCTCGCAGGTGAGCTGGAGGCCCAGCTTCTTATAGGTGACGGCGTCCGCCGAGGAGAGAATCACCGAGCAGTGGGCCTGGCAGCCCTTGAGGGCGGCCAGCTGCTCCAGCGCCCTGGCGGCCTTGGGCTCGGCGCTGGCCGAGGAGGCCAGGGCGATGAGCACCTCGTCGCTGTGCAGTCGGGGGTTGGCCGAGCCCAGATACTCCACCTTGACCGTCTGGATGGGCTCGATGGCCGACTGGGCGATGAGGTGGACCCCGTGTCCCCCCGCCCCCGACAGGCGCTTCAGGGCGTTGAGCAGAGCGGCGGCGGAGCAGCCCATGAGCTCGGAGGTCTTGCCGTCGATCAGCGTGCCGTCGGAGAGCTGAATCGCCATGGCCGGCTCGCCGGTGAGCTCCGCCAGCTCGTTGGCCCGGGCCACCACCGGACGGATCTCCGGGGTAATCCCCGCCTGCTGCATGAGCAGCTCCAGCTTGTACACCGCGCTGTCCGAGCCCTTGCCCTGGCGGCGCTCACAGACGGCGTCGTAGTACCGGCGGACAATCTCCTGCCGGGCCGCCTCCTGACAGGCCGCGTCGTCGAAGATGCAGCTACCCGCCATGTTTACCCCCATGTCGGTGGGGGACTGGTAGGGACAGGAGCCGGTGATCTTTTCAAATATGGCGGCCAGCACCGGGAAGACCTCTACGTCGCGGTTGTAGTTCACCGTGGTCGCGCCGTAGGCCTGGAGGTGGAAGGGGTCGATCATGTTCACGTCGTCCAGGTCGGCGGTGGCCGCCTCATAGGCCAGGTTGACCGGATGCTTCAGAGGCAGGTTCCAGATGGGGAAGGTCTCGAACTTGGCGTAGCCCGCCACAATCCCCCGCTTGTGCTCGTGGTAGAGCTGGGAGAGGCAGGCGGCCATCTTGCCGCTGCCCGGACCGGGAGCGGTGACCACCACCAGAGGATGGCTGGTCTCGATATACTCGTTGCGGCCGTAGCCCTCATCGCTGACAATCTTGCCGATGTTGTGGGGGTAGCCCTCAATGGGGTAGTGGCGGTAGACCTTCAGCCCCAGGCCCTCCAAGCGGGCCTGAAAGGCGTCGGCGGCGGGCTGGCCCGTGTAGCGGGTGACCACCACGCTGCCTACGTACAGGCCCCGGCCCCGGAATTGGTCGATGAGCCGGAGGACGTCGCTGTCGTAGGTGATGCCCAGGTCCCCACGGACCTTGTTCTTCTCAATGTCCCCCGCGTTGATGGCGATGATGATCTCCGCCTTGTCCCGCAGCTGCTCCAGCATCCGCAGCTTGCTGTCCGGCTCGAAGCCCGGGAGCACCCGGCTGGCGTGGTAGTCATCGAAGAGCTTGCCCCCGAACTCCAGGTAGAGCTTGCCCCCAAATTGGGCGATCCGGTCCCGGATGTGCTGGGACTGGGTGGTTAGATACTTCTCGTTGTCAAAGCCTCGCTTGGCCATTCCCCATTACTCCTTTTTCTCTCATTAGTAAAATATACCCTAATATTTTACATCCGGAGGGGGAGCAGCGTCAAGAGATTTATTGCGGCAGGGCCAGGTCGCCCTCTTTGATCCAGCCGATCCTTCGCAGAAGCTGGCAGAAAATCACCGACAGCACGGCGGGCAGGATGAAGCAGACCAGAATCAGTCCGACCCAGTGGAGGGCCGTGGGGCTGATGGCCGCCGCCCCCTCCGCCAGTGCCCGCTCGCTGGGGGCCAGCCAGCCCGTCCACACCCCGATCTGCCCGCACAGGCCGCAGGTGCCCATGCCGGCGTTGATGGGATCGCCGTTCATCTCCAGCCGGAACAGGCAGGTGGCGATGGGCCCGGTGACCGCCGAGGCCAGGGTGGGCGGAATCCAGATGCGGGGGTTCTTTACAATATTGCCCATCTGGAGCATGGAGGTGCCCAGACCCTGGGAGACCAGCCCGCCCCAGCCGTTCTCACGGAAGGACATGCAGGCGAAGCCCACCATCTGGGCGCAGCAGCCCGCCACGGCGGCTCCCCCCGCCAGCCCCACCAGCCCCAGGGTGTGGCAGATGGCCGCGGAGGAGATGGGCAGCGTCAGGGCGACCCCCACCAGCACCGAGACCGCGATGCCCATCCAGAAGGGCTGGAGGGTGGTGGTGCGGTTGATGAGCGTGCCGAAGGCGCTGGCCGCCGACCCGATGGGAGGGGCGATGAGGTAGGACAGCACTACCCCGGTGAAGATGGTGACAGCAGGGGTGACCAGCAGGTCTACCTTGGTCTCCTTGGACACCGCTTTGCCCGTCTCGGCGGCCAGAATGGCCACGAACAGCACCGCCAGGGGGCCCCCCGCTCCCCCCATGGCGTTGGCCGCCTGACCTACCGCCGCCAGGGAGAAGAGCACCAGAGGCGGGGCCTGAAGGGCATATCCGATGGCAATCGCCATGGCCGGGGCCGACATGGCCGAGGCAAAGCCCCCCATCTCCACCAGGAAGGGCAGGGACAGCTGGGTGCCCAGGGTCTTGATGATGGTGCCGATGAGCAGGGAGCAGAACAGACCCTGGGCCATGGCCCCAAGGGCGTCGATGCCGTAGCGCCTGGCGGAAATAATGATGTTTTTCCGCTTTAAAAATTCCTTCATTTCAATCTCCTCTTCTTAACAAAATAGTCCACACCGGTGTCTTGACACCTGTGTGGACTATTATAGCGGCTGAGGAAAATTTGTCAAGGATAATCCCGGATTTGCATAATCTTGTTCGCTTCGCAGATTTCGCCGGGGCGGGACGGGGGCTAATCCCCCCGTCTGCCCTTTTTCCACAGCACGAAGGCCAGAATCAGACCGACGGCCAGCCAGAGAAGGCCAAGGACCATGATGAGGCTGGCGAGGCCCGAGAAGACCCCCTGAAAGCCGGAGAGCGGGGAGGTCTGAGGGGCCACTCCCAGGGCCTCCATCACGGCCCCCTCCAGCTCGGGCGGGCCGCTGTAGGTCCAGCCGCCCCCCGCGCCAAAGCCGCCCATGCTCCCCATCATCCGGTTGGAGGCGGAGAACATGCGCCCGAAGGCCCACCGGGCAATGCCGCCCACCAGCGTCACTCCCAGCCCCTGGAGGGCGATATAGACCCCCGCCAGCCAGCCCCACCGGCGGGCCATTCTTCCCACAAAGCCGGGGAGGCCCTCTCCGGGCGCGGGCGGCGGCGGGGGCGGGGGCGTCTCCTCCCGGGGCTGGACCGGAGGAGTGTCCCCCTCCGGCTCCTCGTCCCCGTTCAGAAGATGGTCGGTGGTCACGCCGAAGGCACTGGCCAGGGCCAGCAGCTTGTTCACGTCCGGCGAGGCCTCGCCCAGCTCCCACTTGCTGACAGCCTGGCGGGACACCCCCACCCGGGCCGCCAGCTCCTCCTGGGACAGCCTCCGGTCCCGGCGATACCAGGCGATTTTTTCGTTCAGTTTCATAAGTTGTGCCTCCTTTCCTGTGGGTACAGCCTATCAGAAAAGGTGGTTGCGGTCCACCAGCAGGGGCTGGAACTTTCCGCAACCGCCGGTTGCGAATGGGTTACACCGGGCCGATCCACCAGGCATGTCCGCCGTTTTTCCAGTCCGTCCAGCTGGTCAGGCAGATATTCAGGTCTACGTTGCCCTCGATGCCGTCCACCTGGCCGGTGCTGGAGTACTGCCACATCTGATAATTGTAGCGGAAGCTGGTGGGGGCGGTGTCCTTGGTATAGTGGGCCAGCCAGAAGGGGTAATCCTGGAGGTACTCCAGCTGGATGCCCCCGCTGTAGACCTTCCTGGGACTGCCGTAGGTCATGGGCAGGTAGCCGGCGTCCTCGATCACCTTGCAGAAGGCCAGGGCGCAGGCGGTGACGGTGTTGCCGTCCGTCCCTTGGGTGCGGGAGCCCTCCTTGTCCTGCTCCTCCCAGTCGAAGACCACCGGATAGGTGACGGGATAGTCCCTGATCCACTCCAGCAGCTGTCTGGCCTCCTCCTCCGCCTCCCGGGGGGTGAGGGCCTGGGAGAAGAAATACACCCCCACCTGCAATCCGTTGGCCAGCGCCCCCCGCATATTGGCGTCAAACCAGGCGTCCTTTACAATGCCGCCCGAGGTGTAGCCCCGGTAGCCCGCCCGGACCATGGCGAAGTCCATGCCCGTGGCCGCCACCCGCCGCCAGTCCACCTCCTTCTGGTGGGCGGAGACGTCCACCCCCCGGGTGAAGGGGCCGGCCGAATAGGACAGATAGCCCCGGTCGTCCAGGGCGTAGGCCTCGCCGCGGTAGCCGTTGGCGGCCACAGGGCTGGGGGCGGGCAGCTGGTAGCCCGGCCGGAGCCCGTAGGACATCTGGGCGTAATTCATGATGACCGCCGCCCCCTGGGCCCGGCTGGTGTTGCTTTGGGGCAGGAAGGCCCCCTCCGGAGTGCCCTGCATCAGCCGCACGCCGTAGGCCCACTCCACCGCGCCGGCTGCCCAGTCGGACACCTCCGCCCGGTCGGTATACGGGGCCGCCGCCCCCGGCTCCTCACGGCCCCGGTCGTTCCAGAGAAGGGCCGCGATCTGCTCCCGGGTGATGGGGTCCTCCGGGCCGAAGGAGCCGTCCTCATAGCCGCTGACCACCCCGCTGGCCTTGGCCCAGCGGATGGCGGCCACATTGGGGTGCTCCGCCCCTACGTCGGTGAAGGGGGCCTCCTCCTCCCCCTCCGGGGCGGGGCTGCCCGCCAGGCGGTAGAGGGCCTCGGCCAGCACCCCGCGGGTCAGCAGCCCGTCGGGCTCGAAGGAGCCGGAGGAGGCGCCCTCCATCAGCTCGTGCTGCTGGCAGAAGGCCACAGAGGCGGCGTACCACGCGCCCTCGTCCACGTCCTGGTATGTAGTCTTGGCCGCCCGGACAGGGGCCGCGCTCAGGGTCAGGGCCAGAGCCGTCAGTCCGGCCCAGCACATCTTCAGGGTTCGCTTCTTTGTCATAGTGTTCCTCGCTCTCTAATTCTTTGGCTTTCGGGAAAGTTTCCCAATGTCGTACTCTGTCAGTATAACACGAGCGCCCCACCGCCCGTCAACTGTATATTAATGGAAGAGAGCGGCGACGTGGGCCCTGCGGGCCAATTTGCCCCTAACCCCTGCCCTGCATAGCACGCCGGACCCTCCAGGGGGAATCTTCCGCTGAACGGGCATTCGCCACTTTACAGCCGGAGTTCAATATGCTATACTGTACTGTGATTGAGTATCGGAGTCTTCTGTCTCATGTGTTTATCCGGCCGGACCCCAGCGGCCGGCCGAATGGGAGTGAACAATATGCAGTACAACAAAAACGGCAATTCCCGCAGCTGGAGCAGCTGGCGGATCCTTCTGGTGCTGGGCCTGTTTGTGGCCGTGGCCGCCTTCGGCATGCTGGTCAGCCAGCAGCTGCTGCTGGACAACGCCCGGGCCATGGGCAAAAACCTGGTGACCAGCTACTCCACAGACGAGGACCGGAACCTGAACGAGTATGAGCGCATGGTGGCCCTGGGTATGGCCTACCTTAACGATATGGCCGCGGGAAACACCAGCACCGCGGAAATCGGCCGCTGGACCCATGACTTCTTTGAGAAAAACAGCCGCCAACTGAATATTGACGACGCCTATGTATACGCGGTGGTCAGAGGCCGCCTGATTACCAGCGACGGCCTCTCCGACCAGGATGTCCATCAGAGAAGCTGGTACCAGCAGGCCGCCGCGGCCGGCGGAAAGGTGATTTTTACCGACCTGTACTACAGCGACATCCGCGGCCAGGAGGTGCTTACCATCTCCGCCGTCGACCCGGACACCGACTGCGCCATCGCCATCGACCTGCCCGCCGACCACTTCCAGCAGCACCACAACAAGCAGGACCTGCCTGTGGGGGGCGCCTACTATGTCTGCGACAACATGGGCAACCTGCTGTATTACAATGTCCCCTTTGAATCCACCGAGGAAGTACTTAGAGACTACACCAAGGACCTCTTTGACCGGGTGAACCGGGGGGAGCTGGACGGTAAGAACAACGAGATCATCGGCGTGCAGAAGGTCACCCGGGGGCTGTACTACCAGCACGCCGAGAACGGCTGGCTGTGCATCCTCACCGTCCCCTACGACACGCTGCTCCAGGGCGTGCAGGAGATTCTGGTGTGGTACGGCGCGGGGCTGGTCCTGTTCCTGATCGCGGCTGTGGCCATGTGGCTGCGGGACCGCAGGCTCAGCCGGACCGCCCAGCGCAATGCCGAGACCGTTCAGGTGCTGGGCAATATGTACTACGCCCTCTACCGGATCAATGTGGATACGGGCACCTATGAGATGACCAAGAGCTCCGACTTCGCCAGGCAGGCCCTTCCAGGCCAGCAGGGGGACTACAACGACCTGCTGAAGGTCATTATCTCCAGCCTGGGGGATTGGACCGAGGAGGACTTTGTCAACAACTTCTCCCTGGAGAATATCCGGAAGCTGGTGAAGGATCAGGTCCGGGACTTCGGCGGCGAGTTCCTCCGCCAGTACGGGGACGAACAGCGGTGGATCAGCGTGCGGCTGCTCACCGACCCGGAGCAGATCCCCAACGAGGCGGTGCTCTGCTTCCGCGACGTGGAGGCCGAGAAGGAACAGCAGCAGCAGCAGGTGCGGCTGCTGAAGGGAGCCCTGGCCGCCGCCGAGCAGAGCGAGCGGTCTCAGAAGCAGTTCTTCTCCGTGATGAGCCACGACATGCGCACCCCCCTGAACATCATCATCGGCATGACCAGCCTGGCCCTTCAGCCCGACTGCGACCGGGAAAAAATGGAGGGCTACCTCAACAAAATCGGCGCAGCCAGCCAGCAGCTTCTGGCCCTGATTAACGATATTCTGGAGATCTCCCGGCTGGAGCAGGGCAACGTCTCCATGGAGATCAAGCCCTTCGACCTGTGCCAGGTGCTGGAGACCAATGTCTCCCCCTTCCAGACCCAGGCCAAAAACCAGGGCAAGGAGTTCAGTCTGGCCATCGACGTGAAGGACAGGATGATAAAAGGCGACCCCGCCCGGCTGGGACAGGTTATCAACAACCTGGTGTCCAACGCCATGAAGTTTACCCGGGAGGGAGATCAGGTGTCCGTCTCCCTGCGGCAGATGGACGAGGGCAAGCGGAACAACTACCTCTTTGTGGTGGAGGACACCGGCACCGGCATGTCCGAGGAGTTTTTGCCCAAGCTCTTCGACCCCTATGAGCGGGAGGTCCGGTTCGGCGCCCGGGAGGTGATGGGCACCGGCCTGGGGATGCCCATTGTGAAGAATCTGGTCACCCGCATGGGAGGTCAGATCGCCGTGAGCAGCCAGCTGGGCAGAGGCACCACCTTCTCGGTTACCATCCCCTTCGATGTGGGCGAGATGCCCCTGCCCGTCCAGGAGCACCCCCCCCGGGAGCTGGCCCAGCTGGACGGACGGCAGATTCTGCTGGCGGAGGACAACTTCCTCAATATGGAGATCGCCACCGAGCTGCTGAAGATGCGGGGGGCCGAGGTGGTTCCCGCCGAGGACGGGCGCAAGGCCCTGGAGGCCTTCCAAAATTCCCCCCACTTCTTCTTCGACGCCATTCTGATGGATATGCAGATGCCCGAAATGGACGGCTGCGAGTCCACCCGGGCCATCCGGGCCCTGGACCGGCCCGACGCCCGGTCCACCCCCATCATCGCACTGACGGCCAACGCCTTCGCCGAGGATATTACCCGCACCACCCAGGCGGGTATGGACGCCCATCTGGCCAAGCCTATCAACATTGAACAGCTGTGCGCTACCCTGACCAAGCTCATGTCTCAGCGGGCCGGCGCGCAGGATGAACTACCTACGGAAGGTGAGTGAGCTTATGCCCCAAAAAAGAGAACAGCGGTACACCATTCTGGTGGCCGACGACTCGGAGATGAACCGCTCAATCCTCCGCTCCATGCTGGAGGAGTCCTATGACATTATTGAGGCCGAGGACGGCCTGCAGGCCGTCGCCGTCCTGCAGCAGCGGGAACAGGAGATTTCCCTGGTCCTGCTGGATATCGTGATGCCCAACCTGGACGGCTTCGGCGTGCTGTCCGCCATGAACAAGTATAACTGGATCGACAGCGTGCCCGTTATCATGATCTCGGCGGAAAGCACCCACACCTTTATCGAGC
>ERZ808028.1223-NODE-1223-length-16273-cov-3.828291_pt1 | contig 16273 bp, 12 predicted proteins | sample MGYA00380184_ERZ808028 | MGnify/ENA primary metagenome ERZ808028 (study PRJEB31490, sample SAMN06133397) | mouse gut metagenome | isolation source: J8_1 | host: mice | place: China: Chengdu | collected 2015-05 ...
CTTCCTTCACACGGTCAATGGCGTTTTTCTGGTCATCGGCAAGAAAGCGTTCACGCACTTCGGCTGGGCCGTCGAAGTCATCTGAGAGAACCCATAGCGGATCATGCGGGTTAGGGAAGTACTCTTCACTGCCTTCATAGGTCACGCCCATTGCAGCGGTGAGCTTTTCATCCAGGTCATCCTCGGTGCCCTTGACCACCTTGCCGTCCGTTACCCAGTGGGCATCATTGCCGGAAGGAGACGCCGTGATCTCAGTGCGCTGACCATAGCGCATGATCTCAGTCCAGGTGTGGGCTTGGAACCAGTGCACCCAGGTAGCGCCCAATTCCAGCGGGCGACCCATGCGCTCTTCGGTCCAGGCACGCCCGCCGATGCGGTCTTTGGCCTCCAAGATTTCATATTCAATGCCGGCGGTTTGCAGCTCGCGCGCGGCAACGAGGCCTGCGAATCCGGCGCCGATGATGACAACTTTGTTCTTAGACATGATTAAGGTTTCCTTTTCTTGAAGTGAAAAATGTTGGTGGCTGTGGGTAGGCAATGTGCTTATACCGTCGCCGCGGGTTCGGGTTTGATCTCGGCAACCTCGCCCGTGATGTGCGCGGAGTTCATGGTGTTGCGGCGGATTAAAATCTCACCCCAGATAAGGCCAATGAGCCCGGATCCCAAGATGATGGCCGGCATGATCCAAATCATGAAGAAGTCTTCGGTGTCCATCATGAGGTTGAAGTTGATTAGAATCAGCGCGGTTACCGCCGCCATGCCAATGCCGGCGAGCAACGGCGCGATAGTTTTCACGAACACGCTGTACTCGCGGTGGTAACGGTTCGCCCACACCATTACAGCAAAGCTGGTGATAGCCAGCAGGAAGGTCAGGCCAAAGGCCGCGGCGTTGGTAAACCAGGTAAATAAGGTCACCACTGGAAACAGGAATTCTTGTTCTGAGCCACTACCGATGATGGCAAAGACCGCCAGGACCACAATTGCCAGGATGGATTGAGCCATAGAACCACCGATTGGTGCACCGCTTTTACCAGTGCGGCCAAAGCTTGCAGGAAGAACTCCAGATTGCCCAAGAGAGAAGAAATACCTGGCCGCAGCATTGTGAAAAGCAATCAGCGCTGCCATGAGGCTGGTGACAAAAAGCAGGTGCGCGGCATTTGATGCGGTAGTGCTAAAATCCGCGAGCCAGACAAAGACCAGGTCGGGGCCAAATTCTTGCGCTTGGCTAACGATGCTCCCTGGACCCACGCCCATCTGCAACGCCCACGCGGAGAACGCATAAAAAGCAGCGATAATGCCGACGGCAATATATGTTGCACGTGAAACAGTACGCTCAGGGTTCTTGGCTTCCTCGGAGTAGATAGCGCCGGATTCAAAGCCCATGAACGCGGCCATCGTAAAGGCTAAAAGCACACCGATGCCTGGGGTGAAGAACTGATCCGGCTGCCAACCGCTGGTGCTGATTCCTTCTGGGGCATTGGCAATCGCCATGACGGAGAAGACAATGACCACCAAGAATTCCAAGGTGACGATGACGCCAAGTACCTTGGCCGAGAAATCAATGTTGTTGACACCCAAGATGCCAACGATGAGCCATCCCACGATGCCGAGCAACCACCAGGGAAGCTCAATTCCGGCTAATGCCGTCAGGGCATTAGCCGCGGAGAACCCGAAGAGTCCATAAAGGCCAATCTGCATGAGGTTATACGCAACGAGCGCCAAAATAGCGCCCGCGATTCCTTGGCGCAGTCCCAAGCCACGCGCAATGAAGACGTAGAAAGCCCCGGATGATTGAATCTGGCTGGCCATGCGCCCGTAGCCCACGGCGAAAAGCGCCAGGATGATGCCAAGCACCACGTACCCGATGGGCACTCCGAGCAGTCCTGCAACCGCGTAGTTAGTGGGCGCACCACCAGCGAGCACTGTCAAAGGTGCCGATGCCGCGATGATGATAAATACCAATGACGCCGTGGACAGCTTTCCGCTTTTGAGCCCATTGCGAGTGTCTTGTTGTGACGGTGAAGTAGCCATATCGGTCTTTTCTGCCGGGAATAGGGATTGACGTGAATCTCTCTACGTTCTTAAAGTGGTTCACGACACGTTTAAGTTCTACTGGTGTAGAGAATAAACCCGAAGTGACGTATTGGCAATAGGCGAGGGAAAACATTCTTGGCTGGATGGCTCAGTCCGAATGGATGAAGCGTGATTGAAACATGCTATGAACAGCATGAATATCGGGCCCGGTTGAGTGTCCATTTTGGAAAAGTATTTAGCTGACCAATGGGCACTCAGGATTACTCAAGCCGCCGTTTAGCTCGAAGGGGTGATCGATGCCGATATTTTCAACCTGGCGGCTTTGAAAACCTGTTAGCGAAGCTGCGCTATTCTTGTTCTTTGGATCGTCGCTCTTTAATCCCTTCAGCGATTAGCCAGGTCATCAATAGGAAGATCACTGTCGAGGCAGTGAAATCAAATACCGTTTTCCCGATCGCTACGCCTTGCAAAGCTCTGACCAAAAAATCGTAGTTTTCGCGCAAGTAGCTAACAAGGACCGTCGTAAATTCTATTTTGTCTCGTTTTGAGAGATTTCGAATATCATCAAACTCTCGGGGATATCTACTGTCTAGGGGCTCTAAAGAATCTGCTTCATCTGCAATAGAAACATCTTCGTTGTCAGTAGTAGGATCTGAAATATCTTCAAGAAACCGTGCAGCTGACTCTCTAAAACTTGGTGATACTAAGGCTTTTTCTACCGCGTCGAGGGGAGAGCTCGGCATTGTAATATTCCAGGATCTGTGCAAAGCCTCATTCATCTCGGTCAGTCCAGCCGTCATGGCGTCGAACTTGGTACTTCCGGTTAGTTCGGAGGCCATTTGGGCGGCTTGAGCTATTACGCTGTTTGTGTCGCCGATCGCTGAGTATGCTCCTGCAAAGTTCGAATCCCAGTGTTTATCACATGCGCCGATGACACCCGTTAGTTCGGCTAATCGCGCTTGTGTTTCTGCCATGTCTGGTACATTCGGGGCCAAATTTATGTTGCTGAGTTTGGCAAGATCTGAGACAGCTCCCGATACTGTTGTTTTCAAATCTGTCCCTGTGTGACCGATTAGATTAGTCACCATTGCGTCAACATCAAGATGGCCCAGTTGATTCACGGAAGTTGGAATCTCCGTTACTCTTGAATCTTGGTCGAGTGAATTTTGTTGTTCTTCGACGTCTACTGTTTGATTTGAAGTGCGAATCGATTGATATATTTCCTCCTCGGCCAAATTCCGTGGCAGAGCAAGAAGGTTCTTCCCCTTTGCAGTGAGGGTGTAAGTGCCTCGAGAGGGACGGTGTAAAAGTCCGGCCCTCTCAGCAGTTCGGCAGCTTCTAGAAATTCGATCTCTGAATATCGATACATCGGGACGCTTCTCGTAAGTAATTAGGAACAACTCGTCTGCATTCGGAAAGTGCTTTTTAAAGTGAGTAACAATCTCACTAATTTTTACAGGCTCATCTGTTGTTGAGAAGGCTTGCAACGTTGACCACACTAAGGATTGCTGCGCCGGAATCTTCTGATATTTGGAAGTCATCTGCCCTCTGTAACCTTCCCACTGCTAACAACTATGTTCGATTGTATTGCATGGATGAGCGAGCATGTTTAATTTCCAGCCGAGGAAAATGTCAAGATCTGTCGTCGGGATTGGACCCTTAATGCCCTGTGCTTGTGTTGGGACATTCCTCCTGATTAGTTGCACTCTTAAAGACGTGGTGGAGTCGGTGACAGGAACGTGGTGAATGTAGCCCTAAAATAACCAAAGTCTCTTAAGTATCTTTTGGAGATGGAATCCTCGAAACTTATGATTGAAGAGTCTGTGCGACAAATCGAATTCTGTTTCATTCTTGTTGCCCGTTTTGGAGAATGCAGCAATCTATTAAGTGCTAAGCAGTGTGCTGGCCGCGATGATTTCGTATCGGTGTTCCGAGGGTCTAGTTCATAGGTATTCTGGGCTGTTCGTACTGGGATTGAGTCTTCGCGGTAGCTTGTTTTGTGCTAAGGCTGCTGCCAGGGTGCATTTACTTAGTCGGGGGAGTGTGAGAGGCAGGCCCAACCGTGCAGAGGATTCATTAGAGACCGGTTGTGATGCCATCATAGGCGTGGTCTTGAAATATAATGACCACGACGTGAGCATCCAAGGGTGAAGCTTTTGCCGAATAGCTGACCTTGTCTAAGCATGTCGGTTCCAACGGGCGCAACTGAGCAAATAGGTAGCGCTAGAAAATAAAAGCTATATTGAGATACTATCTGTGTATCGTTCGAGTTAGCGGACGGTTATTCGTCGCTAGGTATCTGTTTACTCAATGAGTTACTACGCTTCAAGGATTTCTCATTAGTTTTCAAAGCACGCATTTTCACTAGGTGTGTATTTCCATATGGGGTGAGTGTCCAGTAATTTGCAGTGTCTTTCACGGAACGACCGCGCTGTGAATGTTGGATCAAGCCTAACGCGTTGAACTGCAAACGAATATTCTGAAAGTCTTCATCAGAGATTGTCACATTACTGAGTTTGTAAAAGTTGACTTCTATGTCATGCTCTTCGGATGTGGACATGACTAGATCGTCAAATTCAGACCGCAGACTTGGCAAATTATCGTTTACAACTACATTCTGTAGATCCTTTTTGAGAGTGGTTTCGTTGGCTTCTTGCATCATTCGTAGCCCAAGGTAACCGAATGCGCGATCCCACGTCATTTCAATCTCGATCCACCCACTTATCTGTTTCCTGTACGCACTTCGATTGCTAAGGATGCGGACTGGAAGTGAAAATTTCTCCATTCCTTGAGCCATGTTTTCAGTTCCGGGAGGTGCTTGAGTGCGGACGGTCTCCAGCTGATCTTTCAAGGATTCAATTTCTGCCTGTGCTTTAGCTAGTGCGGCGAGAGATTCTTTGCTGGTGGCTTGATCAGCTTTGACCCATCCGGTGGCTGGGTAGCGTCGACGAAATGAATTCCAAGTTAGTGCTACCTCTGCTTCAAGCTCCTTGGGAGACTCCCAAAATTTGACATGCTTTGACGATTGGACCTTTTCCCGAAAGGCCTCAAGCTTCGCGCGACCCTCGTCAGAACTCTCAGTTTGCTCCGCGAGTAGCTTGCCCGGAGAACCGTGGATGAACGCCATAACGGGTTTGTTGAGACGGACCGCTGTATCGAACTCGCGCTCGGTGAAACTAAGCCCGGTTGTGGGATCAATGGATCCGTACTTGCCAGCAATGATGAGCAAATAATAGTCAGAATCAGCGATTACATCTTCAATTAACGTCCAAGCGTCGTCATCTGCCGCAGGAAAAAGTTCCATGCCTGCAGGAATAGCATCGAGATTGAGCAGTGCTGACACAACTCCCGCACGAGCTTCGCGGAGATCAAGATAAGTAGAGCTTACGAATACTTGGTAACGCTTATTAGTTTCCATTTGTGCTTTCTTTACAGATGGGAGTGAATTTTTTGGACAATAATCGTTTATTGCACGTGTACCATGCGGATCGTCTTCCTGCTTGGAATTAATTCCCCTGGGTCATCTTTGAATAGCTCGCAAATAGGAGTTCCTGGCGCTGGCGTTCATTGCTGAGCTTTCTCGCTGCTCCAAAAGCCTTATCTACCTCTTTGTCTAGGAGCTCGTGTGCGCTTAATAATTGAGGATCCATAGCTAATGCGTTGTAGTGCTGAGCCAACGAGCGCTCAGGGCGTAAGGAGCGTGCGTTCAATATACCTTGACCTGCCCTGATGATTTTATTTTGTGTGCACTCGTCTAATTCGGGTACCGGAAACGTATTCCAAGTAAGCGTGGAGCCGAAGCTTGGATCAGATTTCATGCGTCCGCCGATGGTACCCTGCCAAACTTCAAACATTGATGAGGAAATTAACCCGAAAGCTAGTTCTCTATTCTTGACTATGGTGAAAACTTTGTCTCCGACAATTACTTCGGGGTTCAGGAATTCTGTTGGCAAGTAGTTACGGTTCGCGGATCCAACGACGGGTATAGCCAGGAATTCAGCATCAGGCTGTCGGCGGTATACAAACAAGTGAGGAGTTTGTTGAGCTTTGTTAATGGCTGAGTCTTTGCTTTTGGACCGGCGGAATCTACAAGCTTCGACGCGTTCCTTCAGGATCTTGCTCTTTGAGATTTCATCTGATGTTGCGTCGACGAGCCAGAGGCACCACCGTTGGCTTGCATTAATGACTTCTCTGCCCATTGCATACCTGCGCAAGTATTTTGTCGCAATGGTATCTTTGGAGACTTCCTCAAAGTCTTTGTTTTCGACAATCAGGTTGCCGAAGTCATTCGCAAAGTTGCCTCTTTTGGCGGGAGGGACCGACGGCGAAAGTGGATTCATTCGCTTTTCGACTAGAATATTGTCTCCGTCAATAAGGTAACTATTGACGGACTTTTCGATAGTTACCTCCACCGGATCTCCATTGACGATTGGATAATCCCAAAGACGTTGCTTTATGTCACGGTTTCGGGTGAATCCAATAATTACACAGTGCACCGCAGCCTTGCCTGGAGCTTCAGAGTCCCAGGAGAAAGTACGGTGCGCGAACTTTATTCGCCAACCTTGTTTTTGCAACGGACCAAAAAGCGCAGGTACAGGCTGGCCTTGGGTGATGGAATTTGTAGCTACGTATGCAAATTCTCCTGAGCGATCAGACAGCAGGCGAATGGATTGAGCATGCCAACCTGTTACGTAATCAAGGTATCCATTGTAGTCTTTTCCCCAGACGCGTTTCATATCCATTGTTTGGATTGAGTTTTTCTCCTTTTGCCCGATGAAAGGAGGATTGCCAAACAAATAGGTATTTCCAGCAACCTTTGGTAGGGAATCTGCCCAGTCCAACTGTAGAGCGTTGCCATGAACAATATGTGCGGTGATAGTAATTGGTAAACGCTCTGGGGCAGCACCGATTGCTTCGGCAAGTTCACGGTTGGTTTGGTGATCAACTAAGAACATTGCGGTCTCCGCAATTTTGGCTGGCCACCAGTTCAATTCGAATCCATAGAATTGACCAATGCTGAGTTTTTGCTCCCAAGAGACATCTATAGCCATGTCGGACTGTCCTTCGCGGCGGCGGATTTCTACAATCACAGACGTTTCAATCTTACGCAGTTCCCGGTAAGCAACCACTAGAAAGTTTCCAGCTCCACACGCTGGATCGCAAAAGATCATGTCGGCTAGTGAGTCACGGAATGCTCGTAGCTTCTTGATGGGTGTTGATTTTGCTTTGATAAGCCGATTTGCTTCAGCGCGAAGTTCATTGAGAAATAGAGGCTCAATAGTTTTAAGAATGTTCTTCTCACTCGTGTAATGTTCCCCATCGCTTCGTCGAGCTTCTTTAGACTTGACCAGCTGGAACATGGATCCAAAAACTGCAGGTGAAATATGTGACCAGTGAAAGCGGCAGGCATTAAGCAGTGAATCCCGCATGTCTGGATCGAAATACTCCGTGCGCATTTGGTCTGCGAAAATTGAGCCGTTGACGTAGGGAAACTTAGCTAGATGTTCTGGTAGGTATGAAGGGCGGCGGTTTTCAGGGGTGTTGAGAACTTCAAAAAGCGAGTTCAATTGCGGCCCAAGGTTCTCGGCAGAGGTTTGTTCCAGAACAAATCGATAGAACAGATCTTGCTCCCACAATCCTGCGTCATCCCCGAAAAGTAGAAAAAGCAGGCGAGTGAGGTACATCGAAGTTTGCTGGGTACGGTAGTCTTCTTCTTCCGGATTAGTCGGTGCTTCATCGCCTACAGCTTCATCGACTTCATCCCCAGCCATAGCTGTGAAAAGGTCAGCCATGAGTTTAGAAGCATGAATTGAAGCTTCTTCCTCTTCCTCCTTGGTGACTACCTCGAAGCCTGCAAGGAACCGGAGTTGATCGATATGGTCGGTAATCTCGGCTAATGGAAAAGTGATATCGAAGCGTGATTCTGGGTCGCCGAGCTTACTTAGCCGAATTGATTCGAAGTTGGAGCAGAGAATATAGCGAGGCATTTCGAATTCTTTGACCGTGCCGCCAGCGAGGTAGTCGCGCGCTTGAGCGTGTGCGACGTCAAGGTCAACTCCCAGTGATTTTGCTTCACCGATAACTACGCCGGGCCAGAATAGGTCAATGTAACCGCCCCTGCCAGTTGATCCACGTTGCGCGTCTTGTTCAAATAGGTCCATGCGGCCTGCATTAATACCGAAGCAGTGGAAGAGCCCAGACCAGAACTGCTGTGCATATTTCTTTTCGGTTGCGGTTTCATTACGCTCTCGCCAGCCTTCGATGCGCTCGAGCCAAAAGGCAGTGAAGTTATCGAGGTTGCGGCGGGCCGTCATGCGATCAAGCGTTGTGGGAGTATGAGACACGATAATGAGTTTATCTGGTACTCACACAGGAAGTATTGAAACATTCAGCCTGAACTCAGCGGAGGGGAAGAGATGTCGGAAGTGAACATTTTGCGGGGAGTAGTTCCAAGCAAGTGAAAAACAAAAGCACCGATTACCAAAATTAGTCAGAAGAAAAGAACTGGTCGCTTTCTCTTACCGAGAATGACGACCAGTCGTGATAGCTCTAACTTAACTTAGTGGGATTGGTTTTCTATTTTGGACGAGCGCAATATCTGGCTCTGACCGAATAATCTTGTAAATATAGTGGTTATTGCATAAGAATCAGATGGAGAATACGGCATGCCAAAATTGGTTGACCATGCACAGCGGAAGCAGGAGCTTGTTGAATCGACGTGGCGAGTAATCGCTCGCCACGGACTCGCTGGTGCCACGATGCGCCAAATTGCCGAAGAAGCAGGTTATGCGAATGGTGCGTTGAAGCCGTATTTTCCCACCAAGATGGACCTTTTAGAGGCCACGTTTGAACACGTTTACGGCTCGACTGAAGAGCGTATTAGCAAGTCCATTGAAGGCTTGCGTGGTTTCGAAGCACTACGCGCGATGTGCCTGGAAGTCCTCCCGTTTACGGAACGTCTGCGCGATGAGGCGCGGATAGTCGTGTCTTTCTGGGACAGTGCTGCCCAAGACGAAAAACGTGCGGCACTAGCTGCGGTTTCAACGAACCGGTGGTGCGAAATGGTGGCTACGATGCTCAACGAAGCGAAGGAAGATGGGTTGCTTCGTTCAATTGTTGACATCGAGAGCACAGCGGAGCTTTTAGTGGTTTTCCTGCAGGGCTCGCAAATTACCGCGGTCATGGATCCAGACGGTTTTAACGAGGAGCGGATTCTTAACCAGCTGGAGGCGTACTTGGATCTTCTGCGCGCATAAACAGCTAGACTCGCGCAAAACTAATCCGAGCGAGCTTTAAGCCAAGAGGAGTATTCACATGCGAAGCGTTGAACTAGGAACCAGCGGGACACAAGTACTCAACATTATCGCGGGCATGATGCGCATCGGAGATAAAACCGATGCGGAGATTCGCGGGCTTTATGATTCCGCGCGTGAGGCTGGCGTGAGCTACTTCGATCATGCGGATCTCTACGGCTTCAACTTTCCTAACGGTGGGTACCACCTGTGTGAGCGTAGGTTCGCTGAAGCCGTGAAGTTTTCTTCGTCAGAGCGTGAAGAAGTTACCCTGCAGTCGAAGACGGGCATTATCGATGACCCCTGGGGCTATGACCAGTCCTATGAACACATCGTTTCCTCAGTCGATGAATCCTTGAATTCACTGAATACGGACTACCTTGATGTGTTGTTGTTGCATCGTCCGGATGCCCTAGTAGAACCAGAGGAAGTAGCGCGTGCTTTTGATGAACTCGAGGCAGCCGGCAAGGTGCGTGCCTTTGGCGTATCGAACCACACCCCGCGCCAGATCGATCTGCTCAAGACCGCTGTGAAACAGCCAATTCATGTGAACCAAGTGCAGTTTTCTATTACACACTCGTCATTGGTCGCACAGGGTATGACATCCAATATGACAACGTCAGATGATGCTTTTACTCGCGATGGCGGCGGCCTGGTGGACTACGCGCGGGTCAATAAGATTACGCTGCAGGCATGGTCGCCGATTCAAATAGGCCATCAGCCAGGAATTTTCCTAGGTTCTCCGGACTATCCGGAGCTCAACGCTGAGATTGAGCGCCTGGCTGAAAAATATGGCGTGGAACCCATCGCGATTGCATGCGCGTGGATTACGCGACACCCTGCGAATATGCAGGTTGTGCTCGGTACGACTACGCCATCGCGTATTGCCGATGCTGCAGCTGGTTCCGATATCCGGCTGACCCGCGCTGAGTGGTACAGACTTCTTCAAGCAGCGGGTCACAAGCTTCCTTAACCTTAAGCTTCCCGTTCACGCAAGATGAGCGGAGTGATCTCTTCTGGGCGTAGTTCCTTTTCCCAGTCTGGTTTATAACCATCGGGAGACCAGGCGATTACCCAAGATTCTTTTTCGCGTGCGGTGTCACCGCCATGGCCACCTTCATCTACGTGGCCGTGGTCGGTGGTGATGATGACCAGCCAGTCTTCAGCAAATGTTTCGTGGCGTACGGAGACAAGGTCGGTTAAGGCTTTGACGTGGGCATCGACACGCTTGATTGCGTCACGATAGTGGTTACCCCCAAGCCCGTGGATATGGCCGGCGTCGTCAACATCGCAGCAGTAGGTAAATCCCACATCAAATGAACCAGATTTCAATGCGGCAAGGGTGATATCGGTGATTTCAGCATCGATTACTGGGTAGCCAAAGGTCTCTCCGTCGCGAACAATGACGCGGTGAAGGCCAGCGTATTGCTGTTCCATTCGGGGATGAATAATAGGGCCAAGACCATGTGGGTCTACTAGCACTGGCCAGCCAGCGGCTGCGAAAGTACGAGTGTCCTGATCCTGGTAAAAGCACTGAGCTAGGAAATCGGGGCGATTCCAAGTCCTTCCGCCCACGCAAGAATTGTCTTTCAAGCCATGTTGAGCGTGGGTAGAGCCGGTAAGAATACTTCCCCAACCCGGGGCAGAAATTGTTGGTGCTTCCATGGTCATCTCATGGAAGGAGCCTGCTTCAGCCAGTGATTTTAAGGTAGAACCCACATTATCTTCAGCAGCAATGTCCCAACGCAGCCCATCGAGACCGATGAGCAAGATGCGGCGTTTATTGCTTTCATGAGCAGGACTAAGTCCAGGGATTGGATAACGCATTAGAGAATTTCCTCCTGATATTCCATCAAACTTTCTGATTCTTTTTTCGTGGGAGAACCAATAACGGTGTCGTCGCGCTGTATACGCAGGCTCACGGGTTCGCCAATCTGCAAAGCTTCAGCATTGCGGCTGGACATGTCCACGCGGATGGGGGAACGCTCAGGACCTGTGAGGGTGACTGAGGTGAAGATGCCGCGCAACTGCTTATTGAGTACTACGTGCTTACCAGCAGGATCCGCATTAACTTCAATTTCCTCAGGACGGACAAGCGCAACAGCAGTGTCGCCACTAGCGAACTGGTGTTCATTGGTCACTATCAATGAAGAACCCAGAACGTGGATATGACCATCATGCAAGATTCCAGGAAGACGGTTGACTACACCAACGAACTCGGAAATGAAGGCTGATTTTGGCTGATGATAAAGCTCGCTAGGGGTTCCGATCTGTTCGATGATTCCTGCGTTCATCACACCAATTCGGTCAGCCATCACAAGAGCTTCTTCTTGGTCATGGGTGACTAAAAGAGTTGAGATGCCTTCTGACAGTTGAATACGGCGGATTTCATCGCGCAATTGGGAACGTACCTTTGCGTCCAGCGCAGAAAGAGGTTCATCCAGCAGAAGTAATTCAGGAGAGATAGCTAGAGCACGAGCGAGCGCTACACGCTGTTGCTGGCCACCAGACATCTGAACTGGGAACTTATCCATGTGCTCAGTAAGACCTACGAGCTCAAGCAATTCTTCAGCACGCTTTCGGCGTGCAGCCGTGTCAGTGCCACGGATCCGAAGGCCATAGCCCACGTTGTCTTTAGCAGTCATGTGCGGGAAAAGAGAGTAAGCCTGGAACACAATGCCCATGTTGCGTTTGCGGGTGGGGACCTTGGAAATATTCTTGCCATCGACCAGAATTTCACCAGAGTCAGAGTGCTCGAGTCCCGCCAGAATCTTTAACGTGGTGGACTTTCCACAACCGGATGGTCCTAAGAGTGCAACCATTTCAGCGTCGCCCAAATGAAGGTTCAGATTATTGAGCACAGTCTTAGAACCATAAGACTTAGAAACATTGTTCAGTTGAATGCGAGGCTGCGTCATGCTTAATCGCCTTTCTGATTATTGGTTTTGTCAGCCTTGGAAGTCGCAGAGATGATGCTCAGCAGCGCCCAAGTCAACAAGATGGTGATGAAAGAAAGTGCGGCGATGCCGCGTGGGTTATTGCGGGAAACTTCCACAATGAACACCGGGAAGGTGTAGTGCAACAGCAAGGAAGCCATGGCGAATTCGGCCAGAACTAGAGCTATGCACAAGAGGGATGCCGACAACATCGAGACGCGAAGATTAGGAATAACTACTCGGATCAGCGTCTGCAGATTGGAAGCACCCAGAGAAGAGGACGCAGAAAAGAGCGTGCGGAGATCCAGGGCCTTAACGCCGGCATCAATAGCCCGGTAACACAAAGGCATGGCGATGATGACGTATAGAGGTACCAAAGACCATAAAGAAATAAGGAATCCAGGTGCCACGGTGCGGTAGAACTCAGAAACACCAGAAACTAGAGCTACTGCTGGGATAACAATGGGAAGTACCGATAGAGTCTCAGCGGCTTTCGCTAGCTTCGGAGAATTTAGATTCAGATAAACAATGGTAGGAACTAGGAGAACCAACATAACCACGGTAGTTGCTACTGCGAGCAACAAAGTGTCCCGCAATGCGGGCCAGGCGCGAGGGTTTTCGAAGGCTTCTACGAGCGGACCGAAAGTAAACCCTTCGCCGGGCCGCGAGAAACCAAAGATGGCTGCGGCTACCCAAGGAGCGAAAAAGAAAACCAGCGCGATGATGAAGACCGCCGTAACAGCCGTAGAGTTGTTGGCCTTGCGAGCCGCCGGAGTTGGCACGGGAGTAATTAATTGCTGAGCCATTTATTGCTCCTTCGAGACAAAATCATGCGCAAGCCCATAGAGACGATAATGATGAGCATCATCCAAGTAACCATTGCCGCAGCAAGGCTAGGGTTTAACAAAACATTTCCGCTGATGAGGAAGCCGATAACAATAGGGACCAAGTTCAGCGAACCACCTGCTAGCGCATAAGCAGTAGCGTATGCGGCAAAGGCATTAGCGAAAAGTAGCAGGACAGAACCGAGCATCGAAGGCCACAACACCGGAAGAGCAATATCTTTGAGGTATTGCGTGCGGGTTGCCCCTAAAGAAGAGGCCGCGTTGAACCATTCCTTTTTTAATCCGGCCATAGCGGGAAGCATGAGAACGGTCATCAAAGGAATTTGGAAATATAGATAGACCAGGGCAACTCCCCAGAAATCGGTAAGCGAGAATGCCTCAGAAAAGCCCGGGTAGAAGCGTTCTACGGCCTTGGTCATCAAACCTTGGGTACCCAAAAGCGCAACAAATCCGTAGGCCAACTGCACGCCACCAGATTGAGCAGCAAGAGCAGAAAAGCTATTGACCAGGCCATTGAGCCATTTTGGTCCCGCAGGAGTGGTGAGAGCCCAAGCGAGGACGAGACCGAGCACACCACCTACCACGGCGGTGAGAATGGACAGACCAAAAGTCAGTGCAAATGCTGATCGGTATCCGGTTCCCATTGCCTCTGTCATAGAAGCAGTCGATGGATTACCGGCCGGGTCCTGAAAAGCTTTTAAGACATTGGTCAGGATGGGAATAATGAGAAAAGCAGCAACGAATGCGAAGAAGGGGAGCGCACCAATGACACCAGAAAGAGAGTAAGAGAATTTCTTCTGTTTAGGCGGAGCAGGTTGCTCCTGAACTTCAGGAGAAAGCGAAGCGGTCATTAGTACTTGACCTTCTGGGCCCATTCGGTGGCAATGACGCTGTTTGCAGCATCACCCTGCTCTGGGGTGGGAAGCTCAACCTTCTCCAAGATTTCTGGATCTGGGAGGTTGTCCAAGGCTTCATCGGAAAGCTTGCCTGCCTCAGCAAGTTCAGTAAAGCGCGCCGGGATTGCGCCGCCAAGAGCGTACTGCTCCGAACCTTCATCAGAGGTGAGCCAATCTACCCACAGGCGAGCAGCATTTGGGTGTGGAGAAGAAATGGTAACTGGCTGCGCGTAGTAGTTACCGAAAACGCCATCCTCTAGAACGATGGTTTCAAAGTTGACCCCGTCTTTTTCCAACTGCTCAGCACGGCCAGCCCAGTTGTAATTCCAGTCAAAGACCACGGCTGCTTCACCGGTCGTTAATGCTGACGTGGCATCAGATACTGGCACCAAGTTGCCCATTTCTGCCAGTTCCGCAAAGTAGTCAATTCCAGGCTGGATATCATCCAAGGAACCGCCGTTGGCCAACGAAGCCGCAAACACCGTCGCGATTGCAGAGGCTCCTTGGCGGGGATCTCCAGGTAGAGCAACCTTTCCGCGGTACTGCGGATCCTTCAAATCCTCAAAGCTGGTGGGAACGTCGACCTCATCAGTGTTAACCGCAACGGAAAGCACGCCGTAGTAAGCACCAACCCATTCGCCTTCTGGATCTTTCAGATTATCCGGGATGGAGTCCCAATTTGATGGGCGGTATTCCTCTACCAATTCCTGAGACTTAGCTGGGGTGGTGAAAGAGTACCCAATATCAAGAACATCTGGTTGGTTGTCTTGGCCGCGAAGGTTCTTTACGGCTTCGAGCTCTTCAGCGGAGGAGGCATCCGGTGAATCCACGACGATATCAACGCCATATTTTTCTTCAAATTCTTCAAAGTGGCCCTTGTAGTTCGCCCAAGTCTCTGGGTATGCGATGAGCCGCACTTCGCCTTCATCTTGAGCTAAAGAAACAATTTCATCCAGATCCGAACCGATAGCGCTTGCATCGGTGGTCTCACTGGATGCACTGCCACAAGCTACGAGAAGGGAGCTGGTGAGAAGAGTCGCGGTGCCGAGAGTAACCGTGCGCCGTGAGAAGAACTGACGAATAGACATGGTTGAGCCTTTCAATTTTTAAAAGCAAAGTAGTGGCTGACCAAAAGTATTAGGGTACTTTCTGCTTTTCACAGCATGCGTCAGCGTCATAAATGAGTATGGAGGATCGATATTGCGAAGAAGTACCGTTGAAGTAAACGTTAGAAGAAGCTTTTTGTAGACCTTTAACTAACTCTTCCGGACCTTTAAAGAAATGGCTTAGGTTTAGGAAAGTCCATGATTAGAGGAGGAAAAGTGCGGGTAGAGGAAATAATTGGGATCTCTAGAGGAATCCTTTTTGACTTCAACGGAACACTGAGCAACGACGAAGGTATTTTGGAGCAGGCTTATGATTCGGCTCTGTTGCAACTGGGATTGACGGGGTTGAATTCCGGAGAATATGCGGCACTGTTGGGGCGCTCAGACCCTGATATCGCGCAGGCTGTACTTGAGCACCGTGGTGAAGGTGCTCGGATCAACGAGTTTTTGAGTGCCTTAGCTGATATCTATCCGGCGGCTAGCATTTCTGCTGGGTGCTTGACACCAGATTCCGTTGCTTTCGTGAAGTGGCTACTTAACAATGACAAGAAAGTCGGGATCGTAACTGGGACCTTAAGGTCCATGATTGAACCGGTGCTTGCGGAGTACGGGTTGGCGGAAGAGCTGAACTGCCTGGTGACCATTGAAGATGTCCAAGCAGGAAAACCCGATCCAGAGGGGTTTGCATTGGGTGCCCAGCTCCTAGCGGTTAAAGCACAAGAAATCTTGGTTTTTGAAGACTCAAACGCGGGCTTTGCCGCTGCGCATAGCTTAGGAATGCAAGTGGTGGGCATTGGTGGCGCAATTGAAACCACACGTCTGGCTGCTCATTATTTAACTATGGATGATCTAGCTGCGGAAGTTGTTGCCCTTGAAGGTTCGTAGTGACCATCACCTGGGCGGAGTCGCAGCGCAAAATATCTTCTGAATATTCAACCGGGGTATTGGATTGGTCATAGGCAACCCGGTGGATTTTCAGCAGCGGATGTTGTGCTGCCACTTTGAGCAGTTGTTGCTCTCGGGCTTGGGCAGCAAATGGTAAGAAAGATTCCCACTTGGCTGTGGGTTTATGGTGGTAGACATTGGTAAGAAGCTCGTAGAGTGACCCTTCCAAATCTTGGTGGAGAAGGTCTGGAGCGACAGCAACTGGGAAATAAGAATCCT
>ERZ808028.1224-NODE-1224-length-16263-cov-4.599592_pt1 | contig 16263 bp, 15 predicted proteins | sample MGYA00380184_ERZ808028 | MGnify/ENA primary metagenome ERZ808028 (study PRJEB31490, sample SAMN06133397) | mouse gut metagenome | isolation source: J8_1 | host: mice | place: China: Chengdu | collected 2015-05 ...
TCCCGGTGGACGGCGGCCATGGAGTGGAGCACCCAGAGCCCCTGGCACAGCTGCTTCACGATCTTTCTGGTCTCCTGTGGGGTGAACAGGGCGTCCGCCAGCAAAAAGTCCAGGGTGTCCCCCTGGACAAACTCCTCGATGACCAGATTCTCCCCCTCCTGCTCCGCGGCCTCGAAAATCAGGGGCAGGTGGGGGCAGGAGCAGCCCAGCAGCCGGCGGTATACTTCTCCGTTCCCCTGAAAGCGGCGGAGGATAAACAGCTTTCCCGAGGCATTGTGCCGGATCAGCCGCACGCTGCCCCGGGGGCTTTCCTTCAAAAGCCGGATCCCCTCAAATTCGCTCCGCAGTTGTTCTGACAGCCAGGAATACATGTCAATCACCCCAAAATTTAAAACACTATGCAGCCAGCATATTGTATTTCGCAGAATGGTCCTGTACAATTATATCAATATTATATCTGTTTCCCGGAGGAAAGTAAAGAGAGGATGGCGGGATATGAGAGAGAAAACTACCGATGATCTGAGCCAGGAGCTGATGAGCCAGCCCAACCTGGACCAGTATATCACAGAAAACGAGACATATTTTGCAGATACGGACATATCCGCGTTTCTGGCGGGGATCTATGAGAAATGCGGCCTGTCCAAGGCGGCGCTGGCCCGGCGGGCGGGGATGAGCGAGGTCTATCTCCACCAGGTCTTTTCCGGGCGGCGCAAGCCCTCCCGGGACCGGCTGCTGTGCCTGTGCATCGGCATGGAGGCCAGTCTGGAGGAAACGCAGGAGCTGCTGAAACAGGTAGGCTATGCCCCTATCTACCTCAGACTGAAGCGGGACGCCATCATCGGCCACGGCCTGCTCCACCACACGCCCTTGACGGAGATCAACGACAAGCTGTTCTCTGAGAACGAGAAAACACTGATTTAAGGGAGGACACTGCCATGCCAGCCACAACCCAAACCCTCTGCTACAACTGCTTTCAGCACATCCAGGACCCGGCCGCCCCCTGTCCCCACTGCGGCTTCGACCTGGAGGAGAACCGCCAAAAGTTCCCGGTGGCCCTGCGGGCGGGGACCGTCTTAAACAACCGCTATATCGTGGGCCGGGTGCTGGGCCAGGGCGGCTTCGGTATCACCTACGTGGCCTTCGACACCCAGCTCCAGACCCGGATGGCCATCAAGGAGTACATGCCCAGCGACATCGCCACCCGTGTGGAGGGGACCACCGTGTCCATCATGATGGACACCAAGTCCGACGACTTCACCTACGGCGCGGAGCGGTTCCAGGAGGAGGCCCGGACCCTGGCCAAGTTCATCGGCCACCCCAATATCGCCGGCGTGTCCAGCTACTTCGACCAGAACGACACCTCGTATTTTGTCATGGACTACATTGAGGGCGTGAGCTTCAAGAGCTACATCGCCAACAACGGCGGGAAGGTGTCCGTGGACGAGACCCTCAACGTGATGATCCCCGTCCTGCGGGCGCTGACGGCGGTCCACGCCGAGGGCTTCATCCACCGGGACGTGACCCCGGACAACATCTACATATCCAAGGACGGCAATGTGAAGCTGTTGGACTTCGGCTCGGCCCGGTACAGTATCGGGGACAAGAGCAAGAGTCTGGACGTGATCCTGAAAGTCGGCTACGCCCCCAAGGAGCAGTACATTCGCCGGGGCCGGCAGGGACCCTACACCGATGTGTACTCCTGTGCCGCCTGCTTCTACGCCGCCCTCACCGGCTACCTGCCCCCGGAGTCCCTGGAGCGGCTGGACCACGACGAACTGGTGCCCGTCTCCCAGGCGGGGGTGGACATTCCCGAGTGGCTGGACAAGGCCATTTTGAAGGGCCTGGCTGTCCAGCCGGAGGACCGGTTCCAGTCTGCCGCCGAGTTTTTGGACGCCATCGAGAACCAGCTGGTGGTGGACGTGCCCGCCGCTGGACAGACCGCCCCCGCCCCGCAGAAAAAACCCAAAACCGCCCTCATTGCCGGGGTCGCCGCGGCGCTGGTGGTGGTTGTGGGCGTGGGAGCCTTTCTGGGAGGCCGGGGCGGTGGGGGGACTTCCCCCGATTCCAGTACCCCCGGGACCGGAGGCGGAGGGGGCGGCGGGCTTATCCCCATGATAGATATGCTGGGGCCCAAGGTCACCATTGCCGGACGAGAGTACAGCGCTAACGTGGAGGAGCTGGATCTGAACGATCTGGGCAGGATCAGCTTTACCGAAGAGGACCTGCAAACCATTCAGGGTATGGCAAATCTGAAGCGCCTGAGAATGTATTCCAATTCAATGACGGATTTGCAGTGGGTATCGCAGATGACCCAACTGGAACAATTGGAGATCAGCGGAGAAAATGCGATCTATGAAAATCTGGATTTTCTGTCCGGGCTGACCGGGCTGGAGGTCCTGCATCTGCCAATCACGGCCCAGGGAATGGGGTCCTATGATATCTCCGCTTTGGCAAATCTGACAGAACTGACTACCATCAGTATCCCACACAGCGTCAAGGACCTGACGCCGCTGCAAAACTTGACCAAGCTGGAATCCCTATCTCTGGAAAATGGCTATATGTCTATGGAGAGAGACTCCTTTACCTCTTTGGAGCCGTTGAAAAATCTGGTCAATCTCAAAAGGCTGTACATCCGTGTGACCAGCAATATCGGCAAGGAACCGGTAGACCTGATGCCTTTGGCGGGGCTGACGAATATGGAGGACCTTTACATCAATGTGGACAACTATGTCCAGGAGAATGGCGTAATCTATTGTTCCATCTCCAGTCTGTCTGCGCTGTCTGAAATGCAAAAGCTGCAATCACTGACGCTGCGAGTTGGGGGATTGACGGATATCTCCCCCTTGCGAGAGCTGAAAAACTTAGATACTCTGATAATCAGCGATGTGAGCGGGGCGAAAATTACCGATTGGTCCCCGGTGGACCATGTGGCAACCGTTGTCGGAAGAGATTAAAAAGGAGGGATTTTACTATGGCACAGATTGAATGCGGTCGGGGGCACCTCTACGACCCGGACAAATACCCCGCCTGCCCCTACTGCAACGGCGGGCAGAAGATCACGGTGGCCTCGGCGGGACGGACGGCCCCCATTGGCCGCTCGGTGCTCTCGCCCAACCGCACCGCCCCGGTGGGCGGAACTCCGGTGACGGCGGCCCAGAAGACCGCGCCCCTGTCCGGCGTCTCGGTGACCGCCCCCCAGAGGACGGCCCCTCTGTCCGGGGGCATCCCGGTCACCGCGGCCCAGAAGACCGCGCCCCCCAGGGGCTACGGCGTCCCCCAGCCCGACCCGGTCCCCACTGCCCCCCCTCCCCCGCCGGGCTTCGGGGTCAGCGTGACGGCGGCGGGCAAGACGGTGGGGATGATGCAGTCCCAGATGGGCTTTGACCCGGTGGTGGGCTGGCTGGCCTGCGTGGAGGGCCCCAGCCGGGGCAAGAGCTACACCATCCGGAGCGGGGTCAACTCCATCGGCCGCAGCGAGCGGATGGACATTGTCATCACCGGCGACCTGAAAATCTCCGGCGAAAACCACGCCAAGATCAGCTACAGCGACAAGCACAACCGCTTCAACCTCCTCCCCGGCGAGGGGCGGAATATTGTCTACCTCAACGACGAGGAGGTCTTCACCCCCATGCCACTCCACGCCTACGACCTCATCGACTTCGGGGAGACCAAGCTGCTGTTTGTCCCCCTGTGCGGCGAGCGGTTCACCTGGAAAACGGAGGAGAAGGATGGGACTGTTTAAGCTGTTTTCCCGGGGAAAGCCGGCCCCCGAGCCGGTCCGGGAGGAGCCAGCCGCCCCGGCTGAGGGGCCGCTGACCCTTCAAATCACCAACGTCCAGGGCCAGGGGGAGCGGGAGCGGCAGGAGGACTCCTTCGCCATTGCCAACGCCGCCGGCCTGGAACTCCAGCGGGCCCAGGGTCTGCTGGCCCTGGTGGCCGACGGCATGGGGGGCATGGAGGACGGAAAGGCGGCCAGCCAGTGGACGGCGGAGTGCTTTCTCCAGCTGTTCCAGGAGCGGGAGGGGGAGGACGTCCCCAGCTGGTTCTACCGCAGCGCCCACGCCGTCAGCGACAGCGTGTTTCAGCGCTTTTCCGGCCGCAGCGGCAGCACGCTGGTGGCTGTCCACATTCAGGATGAGCGGCTGCACTGGCTCAGCGTGGGGGACAGCGCCATTTTCCTTGCGCGAAACGGTGGGGTATTCCAGCTCAACCGGGAGCACACCTGCCTGAACCGGTTCCTCCTTCAGGAGCTGGAGCGCGAGCCCATCGACAAGGGCCGGGCCCTGTCTGACCCGGACGCCCCCCGGCTCACCTCCTTTGTGGGCATTGACCGGCTGACCGAGGTGGACCTGAGCCTGCGGCCCCTGGCGCTCCAGCGGGGGGACGTGCTCCTGCTGTGCTCCGACGGAATCAGCGGGGTGCTCACCCCGCCCGAGCTGATGGAGGCCATGAGCCTGTCCCCGGAAGAGGGCTGCGCCCTGCTGGAGCAGATGGTCCTGGAAAAGGGCGTGCCGGGGCAGGACAACTACACAGGGGTTTTGATCTCCTGTCAATAAAAATAAGAATGGAGAGATGACATGAAACGGAATCGTATCGCCGCCGCGCTGCTGGCGGCACTGCTGCTGGCGGTGACCGCGCTCCCCGCCTTCGCGGACTTTAATCAGGAGACCCTGAATGGCATCGTCATGATTACCACTGGCGCGCCCGACAAGGACGGCAAAATGAGCTACTGGCGGGGCACCGGCTTCTTTGTGGGCACGGCGGGGGAGAATCCCCAGTATATCGTCACCAACTGCCATGTTGTGGAGGAGTTCATCCTGGCGGGCAAGGCCCTGGGGGGCGGCGAGCTCCACGTCCGCTTTGACAAGGACGACGAGGCGGAGGCCTATTTGGTGGACTACGACGCGGAGAAGGATGTGGCCATCCTCCGGCTGGCGGATGCCACCGACAAGCGCAGCTCCCTGCAAATGCGGGTCCCCTCGGAGGACAGCCTGGGCAGCGAGGCCTACGCCGTGGGCTACCCCGCCGCCGCCGACCTCACCGTCACGGCGGTGAACTCCTTCAGCCAGAAGGACGCCACCGTCACCACGGGCAGCATCAGCCGCTTCCTCACCGAGAGCGGCACCGGCCGCAAGCTGATCCAGACCGACGCCTCCCTGGGGGGCGGCAACTCCGGCGGCCCCCTCATTGACGGTACCGGGGCGGTGATCGGCATCAGCACCGCCGGCTCCAAGCTGGATTCCAACCTGTTCTACGCTGTCAGCGTCAGTGAGGTGCTCCCCCTGCTGGACAAGAACAGCATCCCCTATACCCTTGCCCCGGAAACCAAGTCCGGCGGCAGCACCATGCTCTATGTGGGTGCCGGCGCGGCGGTCCTGGCGGTGGTCGTGATTGCGGCGGTGGTGCTGAAGAAAAAAACCGCCCAGGGCGGAGCTGAACAGAGAGCACCCCAGGGCGGCGCGCCCGTCCTGCGCTCCATGGCCCCCCAGCACGGCGGGATGGTGGTTCAGCTCCACGGCCAGCCGGTGCAGATCGGTCGGGACGGGGCGGTCTGCCGCCTGGTCTATCAGGACGGCACCCCCGGCGTGAGCAGCAAGCACTGTCAGGTGTACTTCGACCAGAACCAGTTTGTGGTCACCGACTTAAACTCCACCTATGGCACCTTCCTGTCCAACGGGCAGCGCATCGCCCCCAACACCCCGGTGAAGCTGCCGCCCAAGAGCTCCTTCTATCTGGGCGAGGCGGACAACACCATCTATGTGGATCTGGAGTAAGCCATGAGAATTTCGGCCTATTGTTATACCAACCGGGGCGGCCGGGACCACAACGAGGACAGTGTCCACTGCTCCGCCGAAGCGGGGGCCTTCGTCCTGGCCGACGGCCTGGGGGGCCACGGAAAGGGGGAGGTGGCCTCCGCTCTGGCGGCGGATGTGCTTTTTGAGGGCTGCGCCGCCCACCCCGGCCCGGAGGAGCTGTTGGAGCTGTTCCAGCGGGCCAACGGGGCCGTGCTGGAGGGACAGAAGCTCCCCGGTCAGGAGGAGATGAAGACCACCGCCGTCGTCCTATCCCTCGCCGGGGAGCGGGCCGTGTGGGGACACGTCGGGGACTCCCGGCTGTACCGCTTCTCCGGCGGGACGCTGGCCCAGGAGACCCGGGACCACTCGGTCACCTATATGAAGTATCTGGGCGGCGAGATCTCCTATATGGACATCTGCCACGACGATGACCGCTCCAGCCTGCTGCGGGCCCTGGGCAAGCAGCCCTGCAAGCCGGAGGCGGGTCAGGCGGTCCTCCGGCCCGGGGACGCCTTTCTGCTGTGCTCCGACGGCTTCTGGGAGTATGTCTACCGGGAGGAGATGCTGGCCGACCTGCTGAAGGCGGAGACGCCGGAGCAGTGGGCCCAGAACATGCTGCTGCGCCATATCCGGCGCGCACCGGATGGGAACGACAACCTGTCCCTGATTTGCATATTTGCGGAGGAGGAGCCATGAAAAAATGGATATCGCTGGCCCTCTGTCTGGGCCTGGCGGCGGCGCTGTGCGTGAATTCCCTGGCCGCCGGAACGGCTGAGATTGTCCGGGCCTTTGTCTATGAGGGGACGCTGTATACCTATGTGTCCATGGACGGGATGGAGAAGCCCGTTACCAAGGTGGAGGCCAGGGTGGGCGGACAGACCTTTGCGGCCACCGACCGGCTGGAGACCGTCCGTCAGGCGGGCGCCCCCGTGACCTGGCTGCTGCTGGTGGACAACTCCACCTCCATGCCCGCCTTCCGCCAGGAGCTGGGGGACTTCGTCCGAAGTCTGGCCCAGGCCGGCGGCGAAAACACCCGGTTTATCCTGACCTCCTTCGGGGACGCCTTCAACATGGTGAAGGAGGACATCTCCCCGGAGGAGCTGCCCGGAGAGCTGGAAAGGCTCCCCATGAACGAGCGGGTCACCCGCCTGCACACCGCCATCGGCCAGGCCCTGGACTGCTTCGAGGGCCTGCCCCGGGAGGGGAACGAGCTGCGTTGCATGGTCATTTTGTCCGACGGAGTGCAGTACGACCCCCAGGGGGGCGTCCCCTACGACGAGCTGCTGGAGCGGGTGGAGCGCTCCGACGTGATGCTCCACTCTATCGGGCTGGGGAAGGACCAGGAGGCGCTGGACAGCCTGGGCCGTCTGGCCTCCGCCTCAGGCGGGCTCCATCAGGCGGTGGACGCCGGGACGGCGGAGGAGGCTGCCGCCCGCCTGGCGGAGAGCAGCGGAGCGCTGTATGTCACCGGCTTTGACCTGTCCGGCCTGACCGCGGAGGGCGGAGCGGAGCAGGTGTCTGTGACCTTCGCCTCCGGCGGTGAGCTGATCTGCCGGGCGGAGACCCAGGTGGAGCTGCCCCGGCTGACTGGAGGAGAACAGCCCGATGCTCCGCCCCCCGCCCAGCTGCCGGAATCCCCCGCCGGGACGCCCGAAGGGGGCGGGGCAAGTCCGGCCGCCCCTGCCGCCCCCTCCAAAGAGGGGCCGCCGGCGGGGCTGTTTGTGGGGGTCGCCATTGCAGCGCTGATTCTTATAGCTGCCGCAGTCGTCCTGACGCGAAAAAAGCAGAAGCCCCAGGGGTTTTCCAGCTCCGCACATGCCCCCCAGGAGGAGCAGGCGGCCATCTATATGCGGCTGGAGGTGGTGCGGGGCGCGCTGGCCAGCGGCCAGGACCGGCAGGAGCTGGAATTGCGGAACGAGCTGGTGATCGGTTCTGCCCCAAACTGCGATGTTGTGGTACAAAGTGAGGACACTGCCTCCCGGCACGTCCGGCTGTTTTCGATGGAGGGTGCGGTATATGCAGAGGCTCTGGAGGCCTCCTGCGCCGCACAGGTCAACGGGGAGGAGCTTCAGAAGAGCCGGAGATTGCGCAGCGGGGATGAGATCACGGCAGGCAGTGCCATAATCCGTCTGAAATTTTAGCGGAGGACGATTTTTTTACAGCCTGTCAGCATTTCATTCGGCTGTCTGCATAAATTCTGCCAGCTCTTTTCGAACCTCCCGGCAGATTTCGGTCAGGAGGAATGGAAACCCCTCCTCCTGTGCCGCGCCGGCCTTTGTGACATAGCCGTACTCATAGGCCATACGCTCCGGCTGAATCGGCACCGCCGCCAGCTGGTTGCGTGCCATAATTTTGGAGTGTACGTGACAGGAGATCATCACCAGATCGTCCATAGACTCCAGCATATCCAGATTTCCCGCCCGCCCAACTCCGCGGCAGATGCCTTTGGAGCGGGGCAGGGCGGTTTTTTCCGGGCGAAAATGGATTCCGATGGGGTCGAAGTAGGTCACGCTCAGCATCAGCCGGGCCTGATCGTAGCAGATGGAGGGCGGGTCGGTCTCCGGGCGGTACAGGCTGCTGGAGCGGTGGACCACCCCATAGGCGGGGCTCTGGGCCAGGGGGTGGTACTCCAGCTCCCGGCGGGCGAAGTAGGCCGACAGCTCATCTCTCATCTCTGTGCCGAAGGTGAGAAAGGCCGCCTGGGAGGCCCCCTTTGCCACCCGGTCAAACAGCTCCAGACAGCTGTAATACTCCTCACACTGGACGGTAAGCTCCGGCCGGCGGCGGGCGGCCTCCAGAATGGAATTGACGAACAGAGAGGAGGGCACGCAGGCCAGATGGACCCGGCGACTCTCCGCCTGGCGGCACGCCTGGGCCAGGGCGGACAGCCGGTCCAGCATCCCCTCCGCCTCGGTCAGGAACTTTTCTCCCTGAGAGGTGGGACGCATCCCCTGCCGGGTGCGGACAAACAGCGGAAAGCCCAGGGACTGCTCCAGCTCAGCGATGGCCCGGCTCAGGTTGGGCTGAGCCAGGTACAGCTCCCGGGCCGCACGGGTCACCGAGCCGCAGCGGTACACCGCCAGGGCGTATGGCAGATATTTCAGGTCCAGATGCTCCATATCCATATCCTCCCCGCAGATTTCCGTGTATTATATCATTTTTGATATAGAAAGTAAATGGATTATATATTTTTCAGGCGGGAAGTTCTGTGATAAGATCATATTACAAAAGACAGCGGCTGTGTTTGTAAAAAACGGGCAATATGCCCAAGGGAGGACCAACATGGGTTATTTTGATGTGGCAAATTCCCCGCTCCTCTATCTCCTGGTGGCGGCCGGCATCTTGTATATCGTCGGGCTGTCCGCCGTCTTTCTGCGCAAGGCCTGGAAGCGGTGTCTGGAGCTGGGGGTCTCCGGAGAGAAGCTGCGGGCCATCGCCCGCAGCTCGGCCGTCTTCACGGTCGTCCCCTCCATCTCCATTGTGATTGGCCTGTTTACCCTGTCCACCGTGCTGGGGGTGCCCTGGCCCTGGTATCGTCTGTCGGTTGTGGGCTCTGTAAACTACGAGCTGATGGCGGCGGACATGGTGGCCGACGGCATGGGCTACAGCTCGGTGAGCGAGATGACCGCCCGCGCCGATTACAGCGTATTTGGCGCGGTGATGTTTGTGATGAGCATCTGTATTCTGGCCGGCATTATCATCAATATCTTTGCCGTGGAGAAGATTCAAAACAGCATGAACAAGCTGAAAAAGAAGCGGGGCGACTGGGGCGCCATTGTCAATTCCTGCTTCTTCCTGGGCATTGTAGCGGCCTTTACCCCACTGATTTTCGCCTCCGGGACGGTGTACGCCCTGACCTTCCTGGTGAGTATGGGGGTGGCGGCCCTGTGCGTGCTGTGTATGCGGCGCTTTAAGCTGAACTGGATGGGGAGCTTCATCATGTCCATTTCGCTGATTGTGAGTATGGCGGCCTCCGTTTTCCTGGAACGGCTGCTGCGATAGGAGGTGCTTTGTATGAAACAGACTGACAGCTATACCCGCTCCATCCACCGCACCGGCCGGATCGGGAGCATTCTGGCCATCCTCTGGATGCTGGGCATCCCAGCCGTGATGTGCGGGGTCTATCACATGTTCCCCTCGGTTCCGGAGCTGCTGCTGTTTGGCAGCGGACTGCTGGCCATGTACGTACCCACCGCCATTTCGGAGGTCATTACCTATGTGCCCATGCTGGGCTCCGCCTCCTACATCACCTTTATCACCGGAAATATCTCCAACCTGAAGCTGCCCTGCGCCCTCAACGCCCTGGAGATGGCCGACGTGGAGCAAAACAGCGACGCGGGCGACGCCGTCGCTACCGTGGCGGTGGCGGTCTCCTCCATTGTCACCACGGTGATTGTCGCCCTTGGGGTGCTGCTGCTGCTCCCACTCCAGCCGGTGCTGGAGAGCGAGCCGGTGCGGATCGCGGGCAGCTACATGCTCCCCGCCCTGTACGGCTGCCTGTTCCTCAGCCAGATGACCAGCAAGGCGGGCGGCACCGTCATTCAGGGAAAAATCAAGGCGGCAATCCTCCCCGGCATTCTGGTGTTCGTCATTCATGTGTTTGTCACGCCGGTGAACCGGGGGCTGGCCATCCTGGCCTGCATCCCCCTGTGCATGGCGTGCGCCTGGGTGCTGTATCGAATGGGACAGATCAAGGTGGTCCATCTGGAAGGGGACGGAAAGGAGGAAATCCAATGAGCTATCTGCGGCGGGCTCAGGAGCTGTATGAGCAGATGGTCGAAGACCGGCGGCATCTCCACCGGCACCCGGAGGTGGGGATGGAGCTGCCCGAGACCAGGGAATATGTGATAAAGCGGCTGACGGAGATGGGCTATCAGCCCCGGCGGCTGGGCGGAGGGGTCACGGCCGAGGTAACCGGAAACCCTCAGGGGAAGGTGTTCCTCCTCCGGGCCGATATGGACGCCCTGCCCATGGAGGAGAAGAGCGGCCTGCCCTTTGCCTCCCGGCGGAGCTGCGCCCACACCTGCGGCCACGATATGCACACCGCCATGCTGCTGGGGGCGGCCCGGATGCTGAAGGAGCGTGAAAAGGAGCTGAACGGAACCGTCAAATTCATGTTCCAGCCCGGGGAGGAGGTGCTGGCCGGGGCCAAATCCATGGTGGAGGCCGGCATTTTGGAAAATCCCCATGTGGACGCGGCCATGGGAGCCCATATGATTCCCATGATTCCGGTGGGCCTGGGCGGCTACGGGACCGGGGTGGTCTCGGCCTCCAGCGACCACCTGGTGATCCAAATCAACGGGAAGGGCGGCCACGGCGCCCACCCCCACACCGCTGTGGACCCCATTAATATCGGCGTCCACATCCATCTCGCCCTTCAGGAGCTGATCAGCCGGGAGGTGGACCCGGCGGAGACGGTTGTGCTCACCTTCGGAAAATTCCAAGGGGGCGAGGCGGCCAACATCATCCCCGCCTCGGTGGTGATGGAGGGCACCCTGCGCACCTTCAACGAGGCGCTGCGGGCCCGCCTGCTGGAGCGGATTGAGACCGTCTGCACCCATACGGCGGAGGCGTTCCGGGGCAGCGCCCAGGTGACCAACCTCTGCTCCACCTGTGCCCTCGCCATTGACGGGGAGACAGCCCAATCCGTGGCCCGCGGGTGGCAGGAGGAGGGGCTGAAAATGGTCCTTCGGAACGACAAAATGAGCGGTTCCGAGGATTTCGCGGAGGTTGCCGCCCACGTCCCCTCCACCTTCTTTGTGATGGGAGGCGGCACCGCGGAGGACGGCTGCGGCGTCGGCCTCCACAGCCCGGAGATTCGATTCCGGGAGGAGGCCCTGATCTACGGCGCAGCGGCCTACGCCTCCGGCGCGGACGCGTGGCTGGAGACGCACTGAAAATAAATGGCAGAAAAACGGAGCTGATTCGAAAAGAATCGGCTCCGCTTTTTATGGTGAGAGGTTAACACTCAAGTTTTGGACGTCAGGTATCAAACAGGATAAATATAGAGCAAAGGGGGCTGTGGCCAGTATGCAGGATGTCGCAAATAAGTAGGCATGTGCTACAGTGAAAATCGATTTAAGAACTCTGTGTAATAGTTAAATTCCTCTACAATGGCGTCAACCATGCCCATCATATACTTTGTTTTTTCTGCGTCCTTTCGGTAAGCGATTGAGACAGAGCGCTTTGGCATCCCCTGGAGCAAAAAGCTGTGGCACTCCTTCGGCGGAAGTCCCCTGAGTCTGATTTGCTCGTACAGGCTCAGGGGATTTGCGATTGCGACCCCACTCCCGTGACAACCCAACTGATAGAGCAGGCTGTGGGAGGCGGTCTCCAGCGCGATGTTGGGAATTGCGTTATGCTTTCGAAACAGCTGATCGACGGGCTGCCGCAGTCGGTTGGGATGAGAGAGCAGGATGAGGGGCAGCTCTTTTAGCTCTATCAGGTCGACCCCATCCTGAATGTACCGCTCCAGCATGTCCTGCCAGCCCTCGGGAAAGTATTCCTTTAAAAGCACTTCATTCATGACACAGCGCATCTGTTCCTGAGCCAGAAGAACAGTTTCCAGACCGGACAGAGGAGGGATATCTACCCCTACCATGATATCGATATCCCCGGCCAGCAGATCCTCCAGAAGAGGGGAGGTCAGCTTTTCCTGCAATCGAACAGAGATATTTTTATATTCAGGGTGATAGCGGCTCCAGATGCCGGGGAAGAAGGCGCTGCTGCGCTGATGGGACAGTCCAAGGCGCAGAATCCCGACCGACCGCTGGGTCAGATCCGCGAAACGGGCTACCATAGCCTGCTCCGATTCCAAAATGTGCCTGGAGTAAAAAACCATAGCCTCTCCCGCCGGGGTCAGGGACAGCCGGGGCCGGCGCTGGAAAAGCCTCACATGGTAGTGCTCCTCCAGCCGCTTGATGTGTCCGGACAGACTCTGCTGCGTAATATACAGCCGGTTCGCGGCGCGTGAAAAATTCATCTCCTCCACTACGGTCAAAAAAATGTGAAATGCATTCAGCTCCATTTGCCCGCCTCCTCTATAGATTTCGCCCGATTATACCACAACAAATGGAACCTTAACAGCTTTGAGACTGTAAAAAATGCGAAAAAATAACTGTTTGATATTGTGTGGCGCTTCTGTTAAGCTGAATGTACTCAAAAATAATTAAGCCATTTATAACAAAGGGGAAGAATCATGATTACTTTGATGGACTGCACCCTGCGCGACGGCGCGAACGTGGTGGGGAAGGGCTTCTCCGCCGAGATCACCGACATGGTGCTGGACGGGCTGACCGCCTGCCATGTGCCCATCATCGAGTTGGGCAACGCCGGGGGCATCGGCGCCTATGAGGTGGCCGGTTTTACCAGTGCCGAGACCGATCAGACCTATTTGGATATCGCCCAAAAGTATCTGGACCGGGGGTCCCAGCTGGGCATGTTCCTCAATGCCAAGCGGTATCGGGAGAAGAATGTGGCCCTGGCCAGAGAGAGCGGCCTGTCCTTCCTGCGGGTGGGGGCGGACGCCGGAGACGGTGACATCTCCCTGCCCGCCATCCGCGACATTAAAAAAGCGGGGCTGAAGGCCTTTTACTCCGCCATGAAGGCCTATCTGCTCACCCCCGGCCAGCTGGCCGAGGAGGCGAAGAAGCTGGCGGATGCCGGGCTGGATGAGATCACCATCATGGATTCCGCCGGCACCATGCTTCCCGGCCAGGTGGCGGAGTACACCAGGAAGCTGACCCAGGCCGTCACGATCCCTGTGGCCTTCCACTGCCACAACAACCTGGGGCTGTCCGCCGCCAACGCGGTGGCCGCCTATGAAAACGGGGCCGCCATCCTGGACTGCGGCCTGATGGGGATGGCCCGCAGCGCGGGCAACCTGGCCACCGAGATGTGCGTGGCCATCATGCAGCGGTACGGTCAGATGAAGGACATCGACCTGTATGGGATGCTGGACTTTATCGACCAGAGGCTCCAGCCCGCCATGGACGCCCACAGCTACCACAACCCCGTGCCTCCCCTGGACCTGGTGCTGGGCCTGTCCGGCTGCCACTCCAGCTTCCTGAAAAAGTTCAAGGCCGCCGCCCAGGAGCATCAGGTAAACCTCTACCGGCTGATTGTTGAGGTGTCCGCCCTTGACCAGAAGGCCCCGTCGGACGAGCTGATCGCCAAGACCGCCGCCGCCCTGCAGTGAGGAGGAAAATCGAATGGTAAATGTTGTTTTGGCCGGCCAGTATCCCGCCGGGACCTTGGAAAAGCTCCGGACCATGCTGCCCGAGGAGCAGTTTGTACTGAAGGCGGTAGACACTCCGGAGGCCTACGAGGCCATGACCGACGCGGAGGTCATGATCCTGCGGATCTTCAAGGCCCCCAAAGAGGTGATTGTGCGCAACCCCGGGCTGAAGATGATCCTGCGCTGGGGGGCGGGCTTCGACTCGGTGGATATCCAGGCCGCCGGGGAGCGGGGGATTCTGGTGACCAACACGCCTGGCGCAAACGCCTGCGCGGTGTCTGAGCTGGCCGTGATGCTGATGCTGGCGGTGGGACGCAAGCTCCTGTGTCACACCAGGAGCCTGACCCAGGGGGAGTGGAGCAAAAACACCTACCTGAACAGCTCCTTCTGCCTGAACAACAAGCTGGTGGGCATCGTGGGCGGCGGCAACATCGGCCGTCAGGTGGCCGCCAAGGTGCAGGCCTTCGGCGCTCAGGTGCAGTATTATGACGCTTACCGCCTCCCCGCCGGGGTGGAGGAGGGGTGCCGCATGACCTACGTGCCCCTGGAGAGATTGATCGAGACCTCCGACATCATCAGCCTCCATGTGCCCCTGCTGGACTCCACCCGCCACATGCTGGGCGAGGAGGAGCTGAAGCGGATGAAGGACGGGGCGATCATCATCAACACCGCCCGGGGCGGTCTGGTGGACGACGACGCTCTGGTCCGGGCGGTACATGCGGGCAGACTGGCGGGGGCAGGCCTGGACGGCGTAGAGCGGGAGCCCCTTCCCGCCGGCGATCCGCTGCTCACGGAGCCCAACATCATCGTGACCCCCCACATCGGAGGGGGGACGGCGGACATCGGAGATGTGATTATGCCCATGCTGGTTCAGGATATCCAGGACTTTGCGGCGGGCAGGGAGCCGGCGCATGTGGTGAACCGGGAGTTTCTGGCGGCCGTGTAGGATCCATCTTCACAAAAAATATTTGTGGAAAAACCAAGAAAACCCTGTTTGCCTTTGACACAGGGCTATATTACAATGGGGGACGGACAGATTGGACATGGAAGGAGCGATATCGGTGGACAACAACTATTTAGAGCGGCTGTTTCCCGCCTTTTTGGAGATTGGGGATCAGGAGCTGCGGGAGCGGTCGGAGCGGGCCATGGCTATGGCCATAGAGCAGGGCGGCTGGAACGAGGCCAACCTGGCCGACGTGCCGGTGACCCTGAGCTGGAAGGGGTGCGATGTGGGCTGGATCGAGCACGTGACCGACGTGACCCAGATGTGCATCCTGGAGTTTGACCAGATGAAAAAGTACTATCTTCGCCACGGCGTCCCCTTTGACCGGGACATAGTGGTGGCGGGGGCCCTGCTCCACGATATCGGTAAGCTGACCGAGTTTGTCCCGGGCGAGGGGGGAGGCGCGGTCCACAGCGAAAACTACCAGCTGATGCGCCACCCGCTCTCCGGCGCGCTGATCGCCGCCAGGGCCGGCCTGCCGGACAGCGTCGTCCACCTGATCGCCACCCACTCCTTTGAGGGGGAGCGGTCCTACCAGACGCTGGAATCCGATTTTGTGCGCACGGTGGACATATTTGTCTTTAATTGCTCTGTCAAGGGGCTTGAAAAGTACTGATTAGCAAATTCATTTTCATATCAAGACAATACAAATTGAGAAGGAGAAATTATCATGAAAAAACTGAGTGCTCTGATCCTTGCGGCCGCCATGTGCTTCAGCCTGCTGACCAGCTGCGGAGACGGCGGAAAGACCAACGGCGGCGGCTCCACGCCCGCAGGAAACAACACCTCCTCCGGCGGCTGGCCCAACGGGACCGTCACCCTGCTGTGCGGCTTCGGGGCCGGCGGCTCCTCCGACCTGGAGGTCCGCTCCCTGGCCACCTACCTGGAGAAGAAGACCGGGGGCACCTTTGTGATCCAGAACGTCACCGGCGCCAACGGCTGGATGGCCTGGGACCAGCTGCTCCATGCCGACAAGGACGGACAGACCATCGCCATGGTCAACACCCCCGCCCTGTTCTACGACTATCTGGACCCCTCCCAGGGCCACAAGGAGACCATGGACGACTTTGACTTCATCTGCAACGAGGTGATCGACTACGGCGTACTGGTCTGCGCCAAGGGGGCATATGCGGATATCAACGCCTTTATGGAGGCGGCCAAGAGCTCCGGCGGCGTGACGGTGGCCGATGTGGGGGCCAACGGCAACAAGCACATCGCCGTCCTTGAGG
>ERZ808028.1225-NODE-1225-length-16259-cov-7.049190_pt1 | contig 16259 bp, 32 predicted proteins | sample MGYA00380184_ERZ808028 | MGnify/ENA primary metagenome ERZ808028 (study PRJEB31490, sample SAMN06133397) | mouse gut metagenome | isolation source: J8_1 | host: mice | place: China: Chengdu | collected 2015-05 ...
CTAATATCAATACCTCCTCATATTCCTTTCTCAAAAACAGTCGTGGTGAGCCTTTCACTCCTCCAGTACTCATCATCATTCTTCTATTGTTTTCATACCATCTTTAATGCAATCAACAATATTCTCTGCTTCATCCAAGCTTACTCCGTTCTCTTCTGATATTCTTTCTACCAAACATTTGCTTATAGCAACAAACAATGTTAATAAATCAAGTGTTTTTCCCACTGCCATTACCTTTGCTTTCTTATTCTTTGAATATGAAAATATAATTTTCAAAATATATTTCTCCTTTTTCTTTCATTTTTCTTAGTTTCATAGTATAATCATTTTAAATATTATTGAAAGGTCGTGATCTATTATGCCAGTAAAACTTGACAAACTCGCAGGTACAATAGGAGATACATTAAAAACTGCTCCTACTCTTTACGAAGACGCTTTACAACCTGCTGTTCAAGAAGTTGGTAAGTTTGTTGCGCGTATTCCTCGTGCAATTAATGCTGCATTTTGTGGTATTGATAAATGGATTCTTAATAAAGAATATACAATAAATGAAACCAAAAAATTACTTGCACAAAAACTTGAGAATGTCAATCCCGAAAAAATTATAGAACCTGAACCTTATGTTGCTGTTCCTATAATCCAAGCAATTTCCTATTCTATGAATAATGAAGAATTACGTAATCTTTATGCCAATTTACTTGCTAACGCAATGAATCTTGACACAAAAGATTCAGTACATCCTTCTTTTGTAGAAATAATTAGGCAAATGTCACCAAATGACGCAAAAATATTTAAACATATATCTACTAGCATTTTTAAAGTTGCTGATATATATTGTTTCAAATACGATACTAAACCCACAAACAAAAAAAAGAATAAGAATAAAACACCGTCCCAATTAATAAAATGTGCTGGAATAACTTACATAACAGAATTATCACATCAAGAAGTAAATTTAGTTATTGACAATCTTACAAGGCTAAATTTAATAGGTGAAACCTATAAACAAAATTCCATTACCGACAAAAGAATTATAACTTCACCAAATTATATAAATCAAATTAAAAAATTAGAAAAAGTATCCATTAATTACTATTGTGAAATTGAAAAATATACTCGTTTCTTATCTACAACGACTTTTGGACGTTATTTTAGCGAAGTATGCATCAGCAGTGTCTAAAGTATTGATTATATTTTTATCTTATTCAAAGCCAATAATATTAAAACCTTTGGTGCTAGAGCGTATTTGAAAAATCATTCCCGCCCCAATTTGTGGGAGATTTGCGCCAAATGAAGGGTGCATAGCGGGCTATGTAACCTGAATTTGGCGCAAATCTCCCACAAATTGGGGCGCACATCTTATTTACCACATAAATATTAATGGCTTATAAATTGTGGATCATATCAACCAATTCACTTTCGGACTAACACCTTCTCTTTTTTATTATACACGGGAATTATTTTGGTAAAAACAGTTTTACAATTTTAAATCAATGGTTAGTTAATATCAAAATGTATAGATAAAATAAAATGTTAGATTCATTGCCATTTAATATCATATCCACAAAGAGTATCAAAAGCATTTCTTTGTTCTTCTACAATAAACCCCATATTTTCTAATTCTTTCGCGTATAACTCTGGACAGGTATCAACAGTGAGACAGGTATGTTTTCTACCATCTAATTCTGCTTCCACAATCCAATGAAAACATTTTGATAATTCACTTGTAGATTCCTCAAAATTGGAACGCATCAGTTTTTTCTTTTCCTCTAAATCCAAAATATTTTTCGTTACTTCTTTGAATTGCAACATTGTAAGACTCATATTTACACCTCTCCCACATTCACAAACCGTTCAATATATTCTCGACCATCGCCTTTGAAAATCGGGATATCCTTGTCGATAATCCAATTATTCTCACCTTGTTTCTGATCTCGCAACATACATTTTTCTGTAACTTCATCGCATTCAAGAACAACTTTATTTCTTACCACACAGCTCCCACGTTTCTGATATGTGGGCAAGTCGTTCCAATTAATACCCTTCTGAGTCATAAGCATATCCTGAATATCATTACAGGACTTATGTTGTAATTCTTTATGACTGAAATTTGCTTGTCCTACCATCTGAATACTGTTTCTGGAAGCATCAAGTTGCCGCCAGTAGAAATAATTGCAAACTTCTTCTCGTGGAATATTAAATACCCTGGAATCAAACATGGCTCCTTTTTCAATACCACTCTTATGTATTGACCATAAATTAATTAATTCTTTGTTTTTATAATTTGGATTATATTCGCCATTTTCTAATAGTTCATCACTGAAAATAATATTCTCTTTTTTCATAAATTTACTAAAGAACTTATTAAACGCCATAGTTGCGATACTTGCAGAAATACTTACCATCTTCTGAATTTCATAATCAAACCATGCTGATGTTTCAAATTTCTGATAATCAATTAGTAGCAAAGAAATCTCATCCGACTGTGTATATGCTAATTGGCATCCCTGAATATTCTCACACAGATACTTCGCTGTTTCCTGCATTGTTTTGATAAGCACATCATCAAATGGTCTTTTAAATCCTCTAGTGAACGTGTGGAAACTGCGACCATCCATGCGGCAAATAACTGGCGTTCTTCTCATAAGTTTTGTCTTAGGAATCTCTTCATAAAATGTTTTCATACGATTTCCTAAATCATCTCTTTTCATCTTCTTATCACTCATACAATTACTCCTTGTTTATTCTCTTCCCATTTGATTCCATGACCAAAAATCTCATATCCGCTAGAGCCACAATTAATACACCTATGTTGACAGTCTCCATATACTAAATCATATGGATCTAAATTTTTTGCAAAATCCTGTGGTTCTTCTATGGTTTCACTACCACAATATTTACACTTCATTCTTATACCTCCAATTTACCAATGAAATGCGGCTTTTATTTCATCTGCATAACATATTTATAAGCTCATAAACTGGTGCAAAATAGAGGTTTTGTCTTATACCATATTCACTTTCATATTCAGATATAAGTGCCTGTAATTCTTGGTATTTCTTATTTATTACATTAATTTTTTCTTGCCTTTTTTCTTCAAGTCTCTCATTTTTAACCCTTTCCTGCTCTATTTGTTGCTCATACTCGCAACATTCTCGTTCAGTATCAAATACTCTCTTTTTATCATTACTCATATACGACATAATAGTTTCTCCTTATAGTAAGCATGGCAATGCGTTTAAATATTTTTCTTTTAATTCATCTGTCAATGTCTCTGTTTCAGATAAGTGATTCTTCATGTCAGCCATCTTGACCCAATATGCTTCTGGATAAGAATTAAAGTTACTCTTTATATTGATCAAATAATCCTCATATGAAACTTTTTCTTTATCTCTTGTAAGTAATTCAAGACATTTTTTAATGTAAGAATCATATGACTGAATATCAGGATCATTAAAATAATCAAACTTCGTATCTTCCTGTAAATCATGCATAATCGCTAACGCTACACATTTTTCCAACTTTTCCTTTGGAATTGAATTGTCATTTACTACAAATGCAACCACTCTCATTGCATGATAGTATGTATTTTTATTATAGTATTTTCTTGCTACTTTAATTGCATCCGTAATCACACTCATTCTTTTTTCTCACTTTCATGCTTATTCTTTATTCTATATGGTAATTTTCTTTGCAATCCTTTTAACGGGCATATCAACAGGACATTCAGACAATCTTTCTATTCTTGTAACTATAATAGGCGCATTCCCATATTTTGTTTTTGCAAATACGGTATCACCGACACTTAATATACATTCCCATTCTTTCTGAAACTTATTTGATACTCTCCAAACCCGTTCTTTAGTTCTTCCTGGATAAATACCAAAAACATATAGGGTTTCCATGTCTCTGTACGACTTTGATTTCTTGTTGCTGTTTTTCCTTACTTTTAATTTCCTTCTTTTATATACTTTTTTATCAAAATCTTTTACTACAACATCTTGTATACCATTCTCTTTCAGCAATAAATATTGAATATAACCATTTACAAGATAGTCTTTATTATTTACAACAATATCGTGAAGATAAAATCCATGTTGATCCCAATATTCTCTACACTGTGCAAGCTTGTAATCATTTGGAATAGAATTTTTAAATGAACCTTTAATTCTAATATCAGATAATTTCATTACTCTTGTCATATTTCAATTTCCTCACTTTCTTCATTTTCACGTTTATCTTTCCACATTTTTCTAAATCTCTCGCTAGCAGCTTCTTTTTGTTCTTCTGTCATTTCCCTTGTAGTGATATTCGATCTGAACGAAATTAAACGCTTATGTGTTTCATATGTCTTTCCGATCAATTCACCATTATGTAATCTGTGTTCTTCCTTCAGTTTCCAGTGTGGTGACTTATCACTTTCTGCTAATTTATCAAGTTTTGTCATAACAGTGCTGTCAGACGTATAAACAGTGCAAATATCGCTGTCTCTTGTGAAACTGACTGATGTTTCTTGTTCAGAAATATTTAATCCCATAATGCGCCTCCTATACATTTATCTTTGCTTTTGCTTCTATGTAATTATTTAGTTCTTTCTTCATATGTAAGAAATTTTTTCGCTGATCTGGGAAATACATATTATTTTTTGCAGCATACTGTTCTAGCCACTCGTCCAAATCCACATCTCGCTCATATGAATACGCCACCAAAGCTAATAATGATTTTCTATTCTCGATATTAAGAAGTTTTGAACCATCTCTAATTGTTTTGTCAGTCAAACTATAAAGTGTTTCATTATATACTTCCATTTCTTCAATAACTTTTTCCAGATCCATGTTGAGCACATCAGCAATGAAAGACTCATTTTCTGTGTCACAAATGCCATTATCGGTTTCATTTTTTGCGTCTATATGTAAAAATTCGTTCATTAGATTTATGATATAATCAATCTTTCTGTTTATTAAACTTTTATCTTTTGTATTGCGGTCGGAATCAATCTTTCCCCAATCTTCACCATCTATTTCTTTGAATTTCAGACTATTAACAAATGCCTTTAAAAATTCGCCAAATCTATCATCTGAAATATGCAAGTTTGTAAATCTGTTGAATACCATCATCCAGATAAACAAATTTTTCGATGTAAAAAGAGCGGCAACCTCACTTTCATCAATTTTGTCACAATATGGAATTAATCTCTTAAAATATACTTCTATATTCTTATATTCCTGTTCTGATGAATTTTCATTAAGGTAATCACACATATCCTTCGGTGTCCTTTTCCAGTTCTCATAATGATAAATACCCATCACACACTCAGAAATAACCCTTTCCCATATGCCCTTTTGTTTTTCATTTTCCGATAACATAGTACAATCCATTAAAAATCTGTTCGTATCTTTAATTCTCTTTATTTCATCCGCATATTTACCTATATAAGTAAATGCTTTTTGAGTAGCGTTCATGGCAACATGATTATTATAAAGAAGTACTAATTCTGATGTTTCTTCAGTTGCACAGTCCTGATATATTACTGTAGTCAATGGACATCCATTAAATTTATTTTTTAACTCCTGTGGCAAATCTTCGTATGTTTTTCCTCTGATATCAAATTCTTCTACTTCACATTGGATTTTTCCATACTCATCTCTTAAATATTCTCCATTTTCATCAGTTTTTTTCTTTGTGTAGGGAACAATATAACTTCTTAATTTATTTGTAATTTTATACCCGTTATACTTAAACTGATATAAGGTCTCTGTTCTTTGCCCGCCGTCAACAACATAAGTCTGTTTAGCTCCGTCTTTTTTCTTTTCTTCTGCAAGTATTAAGTTGGGAATATATATTTTTCGTGATAATGCACTATATATAAGAGCATTCATCATCTCTTTGCCCCAGCAAAAACTTCTTTGTACAGCCTGATCAATCTTTATGTCTTCACTTTCTACACCATCTAAATACTGCCCTACACTTAACGGCTCAATCCTATATTCATCTAACATTTTTATCTCCTCCTGACTAATCCAGATATACATCTTACATTTTTATACGATCTTATTGCCGCTATACAATCTAAGTATAACTTTGTATCTATATGTAATATGCTTTTAATCTCTTCAGATGAATAGCCATCTGCCATAAGCTCTAAAACTCTAATCTGAATTTTTGATAATCTCCCCAAGTACCTTTTCATTTCTGGAGAAAACTCTTCTTTAGATCCAATTATTTCTGATAAAACACTTTCTATGGTAAAATCAGACTGTAGCGTATCCCCAATCGTCATATTCTCATATTCATTTAAAGGCGTATCAATAGAAACATCTGTTAAAGGAATTTTCACTTTATTGCCTTTCTCGTCAATAGATTCAATTTTAAATACACGTTTATCACGATATCGCTTTTTATATTCATCTTTAATAGCAAATAATATGGATCTGTATATATATCCGTCAAAATCTCCTTTAGACGGATCATATCTTTTATTCCAGAGAATATCCATTACCACATCACTTCCTATTCCATAAAACTCTTCCATGTCTTTTCCCGTAATTCCACCATAGTGTGTAATAAAAATCTGATTTATAACAGTATGAAGTTTTTTTGCGTTATCAGCATAATATGCATTTATTATCTGCTCCAAATAGACATCTGACACCTGTTTCATTTTGATACACCTTCCTAGCAATATATGTATGTTATCTACTTCTACTTTTTTGAATTTCCTTATTCATTACTTCCTGAAAATTCGCTCCATTATAATATTTTCTATAATGGCAGCTTGGACACTCATCATATCTTCGATAACCTCTATCCTCTTTATTCCTCTTAGGCTCATACGAAGTTCCCGAAATACTCATTACAATATTACATTTTTTGCACAGCATTCTGCTTTCCTCCACAATCCAATATATTTAACGCAATTTGATAGTACTCTGTTCTGCCTTGATATTCTGTATGTTTCGCTTTTACAAGCTCTAATTTGATTTTCTCTATCGTATAGTTATATGTAATTGCATTTTCGAACACTTGTATGTAATCTATACACTGTTTAATATTTTCATGCTTGTCCCTTATTTCCCCCAAAAGATATCCAATCTTTGCCGCCTTGTGAGCCTGTGGATTTTTGCCATTATTATCTTCTTTATATTTCTGAAGGGCATGTTCAATATCTGAAACAGCAGAATCATACTTTGATAATCCAATACTAAGCTGCTCTTTGTATGTTTTAATCTGTGCCATACTCCATCCAGCAAGACCAGTTATTGATTTTGCTTCGTTATATATTCTTGTAATGATTGAATCGTCAAATTTTATATCATTTACACCAATATACACTCCGCCATTACCTTTGTATGATGATGAGTTTTCCGATATTTGTCCGGTTTCCTTATCAACCATGTAGTAAGAACCAATCCACTTCATTTTTTTACTTCTGTTGTTTAATACGGTTCTTGCCTGTTTAAATGAAAATTCCTTAGCCATAACTGGAGAAGAAGTGCTAATATACACTCCTTGTTGTACAGGATTCTCCATTATATAATTTTTCCCATCTGTTAAAATAAACATTTTTTTCTTCTCCTTCCTTAAAAATGGGTATAAAAAATACAGTGTACTTGAAACACTGATTTAATGGATATATTGGGAATCGAACCCAAGACATACTGACTTTAAAATCAACTGCTACTACCAACTGAGCTATAAATCCACATTTTTATTTTTCTTTGAAATTTGAATATTTTGCAGAACCGCTTGATAAAACTTTTGAAATTTACTTGAAATTTACTGATAAATATGTAATAATATCATAAGCGCATTCTGCGTGAAGCTATAAAGACCTGTCCATCAGAGGTGTTGCTGCACCGTTTGTATGATCGGATAGGTCTTTTTTATTTAGTTCTTACTGACAAATATAAGTATAGAGCAAACAACCGTTTTTGTCAATATTGTTTTCGTATATTTGTTCGGAAAATTTGTTTGTATTTTATTCCAGTTGTGGAAATAAAATGTTATGAATAATGTTTTTCTCTTTGAGTACTCCATATAATGACAAAGTACCAAAAAAATCATTATTTTGATAAAGGATATCATCTGCTTGTTTTATTAACTCTTCTCCATTTTTCTTTTTAATTTTTTTCGGCACATCATGTAAATATGTTTTCTTGTCAACAACGGTCAATATCACTATATCATTTTCATCCATATGTTTCATTAATTCACATGCCTCTTTGACTGAGCATACTATCAATCCCACTATGCTAACACCTCTTCCCAATCAATGTTTTCTCCAAAGAAAAATGTATTAAAACATACCTTATTAACATTATTTCTCTGTTTTTTATCTGATACATTTCCTAATTTTTTAATAACCTCTTCTTTACATATTGTTTGAGGTTGCTCACCTAAGATCATTGAATACATTGACAAACCAGTTTCTGATTCTGCCTGCAAACATCCATGAACCGGGAGATGCCGCTTCTTTATAATATGAGTCAAAGACATAACAGTAATGATACTTGCATTTGTTGTACCTTTCTCATTACTTACAATTATATATGGTCTCCTCTTTTTTTGAATAGAGCCAGTTCCATAATCTAATTCTGCCTCTATAATATCGTATCTATGAAGCTCCATATGTATCCTCCTCTCTTATAGTATGTATATATTTTGCCTTTGATATTTCATATTTTATCATGTACGCTACGTAGTGTCAACACTATTATTGCAAAAACTACGTATTTTTGATAATATGTACTTATAATTTATAGAAAGGACATTTATTATGCAAATAAAATTACGTGAAGTATTAGATCAAAGAGGAAAATCTATATATCAATTAAATAAAGAAACAGGTATTGCTTCCTCTACATTGTCTCGGATATGCAACAACAAAACATCATCAATTGAATTTTCAGTTCTGGATAAAATATGTGAAGCGCTCGATTGTACAGTCTCTGATTTTTTAATACCTGAAAAAAGCGATACTCTTCAATAAGTATCGCTTTTTGTCAAACTCTAGTATTATTATCTTTGTTTACTGAACCTTTATCGAAAAACCTTCATATATCCCAACAGGTACATCTTCATCAAAAGAATATTCTTCCATATTATCATGTTCAAATTCATAAACTGTAACAATTTTCCTATCAGGATCAACCACCCAATACTCTCTAACTCCTGCTGTACGATATTTGAATAATTTGTTATAATAATCCATCTTACGACTACTAGGTGAAACGATTTCAATTATCCAATCCGGTGCGCCATTACACCCTTTATCATTCAACTTATTGGAATCACAAATAATACTAATATCGGGTTCAACATAATTCCTATCGTCTTCATTCAAAAAAACCGCAAACGGAGCCAAATATACTTTACAAACACCATTCTTAGCTTCAATATAATCTGCTATTTTGCGCGATAGTGAAAAAATTATATCTTGATGCCTCCTATTTGGTGGAGCCATATAATAAATCTGTCCATCAATCAATTCTGCCCTCTTCCCATCTGGCAATGCATAAATATCTTCGATTGTATAAGACTTTAACTTTCTTGCTGCCTCCATCTGTCCTCCTCCTTCCATATATAAATTATAATATCTTATCTTTGGTACTATATCAATAACTTTTTTACTTGCGATATTTCGTGTTAAATTGTCAATGTACAAATGTGAAAAAACAAAAATCATTTATTAAAAACAAATGAAACCATAATTTTATCTTGTTTTCATTCGTAAAAATGCCTATTTTACACACTTTTGTACTTTTGGATTATTATTTCATGTTACAGTTTTATCCATTACTTCCATTTTTTTAGTATAGAAATATAGCTTTTTCTATGTTATACTGGCTATTATAAAAGATAAAATTATGGTTTCTATATCAATATAAAAAACGATACTATTTTTAAGTATCGCTTTTTATATTGATATCATTAACTTAAAATACACCTTCAAAAATATCGCTCAATGTCATCACAATATGCGGAAATACCTTTAAACAAATTTCCTGATCAGCATTATAATCCTCATCCTCTTTATCATTTTGTAACATATAATTCTGTTCCAAAACATATCGTCCATCTTCCAAATAATAAATTTCAACAGATCCTTGCGGAGAAACAATCCAATATTCTTCTACCCCTGCTTTTTCATAAATATCTTTCTTCTCTGTTCTATCTTTTTTTGCTGTGGAGTGACTTAACGTTTCAGCGACAAATTTAGGAACTCCATAATAGGCTCCACCCTTTAAATGTTTTCGATCACATACAATCATAATATCTGGACACAAATAATCATCATTTACTTCAGGTTGATATTTAAAATCCAAATTCTCCATAAATACTAGACATAGACTATTTTTCAAATTATTTCCTATAATTCTATTTATATTATTATTAATAATTCCATGTTCAAAACTTGGTGCTGGTGGCATATCATAAATTACACCATTAATTTTCTCATCTTTTTTCGCTCAAAATCTGCCAATCCCATATTATCACATCCCTTCTTAACACCAATTATAACATGAGTCAATAAATAAAGATTATTTGCATTCAAACAGTTCTTTAATTGATGGTATTATAAAATTCTGCTTTAGATATATCTTTATAACCCAATTCCTCAGCACACTTTATCGCATCCATAATTGAAGCGCCATTAAATTCTCCTTCTTGTATTCTCCCGTTTATATATCCCTGCACAATATATGTTTTTAATTCACTTTCCTTATTAACAGTGGATACTGCTGGTGCATACGCCTTATATGTCGATTTTCTTTTCCCTGATGCTACCACTACAATAACTCTGTCATAATCTTCGACAAAATTAAAATTACAATTTGAATCTTTTACTTGCTCAAATTTATCGCGAAATGTAAATGCATCAATTTTTTTTGGAACAAATGTAACCACTCTTCCAATAAAATTATTTTTTCCGTAACTAAAACTTACATTATCTCCAATATTGATCAAATTTATCCTCCATAGTTCTTCTATTTGTTTAATACTATATTTATTGTCCGTTCACATGCTTCTTTTAATATTTCTACTGCTTTGTCTAATTTTTCTTGTTCTTCATTCGTTAAAACATTAATATTAGCAATCCTTACACCTTCCCGTTTAGCAATCATTAGATCAGTTTGAAATTTTTGTGAAAAAACTATTAAATCAGATAAAACTTCAACATTTTGCTTATTCATTCTTTACCACCTTTAAAATATTATGAAATTTCACTTTCAAGTCTATATAAATAATCCAATTATCTGAAATATACTTCCCATAGCAATTAAAACAGTTCCTATAATAACTTTAAACTTATCTTTTTTGAAGCTTTCTTGCTGATGATCATTCCAGTAAGCAGTACCTACATCATTTCCTTTAGTCCCAAGTATAGACCACAAACTAAATATTGTACCTATTACAACCAATAAGATTCCTATTGCGCTCAAAATCTTACTCATATTAACACCTCATATACTATAAAACTGAACATTCATCCATCAATAACCCATTTTTTTCATCTGATTTATATCAAACTTCCAGAATGCTACTACATTATTTCCATATTTCTCAACAGCTGCTTGTCTTAATCCTTCACTCGTAAATATCAGTTCACATTTCTTTAAATCTTTGAATAATTTCTTACTCATTATAGGAATGGATTTGTTAAAACCAAAACCAATTTTCTTGGTTATAATTTGATAACAAGCTCCATTATCCAAAATCAAATCATTTTCATCTATATCAAATATATTTCTTCCGACTTTTAATTTTACCATTTTGTTATCCCTAATTTATTCTACATAAAATACTTACATTTTTCTAAATAAAACTGCTGCTCTTTTTCAAACAGACTGTTCAACAAATTCAAAGATTTTTCTTCTCTATACTGTTTCAAAGCCTCCAGATACTCATTTCTATTTGCATCTTCAATCACAATCGGCACTATTCCATTTTTTAGACATTCCCTGAAAATAATTAACCTTCCAGTTCTGCCATTTCCGTCGGCTTATGTCAAGTATGGGACAAAACTTTTTCTGATTTCTATGACTTTTTAACTATTATTGACGCTTACTACTATTTTTTCTAATTTCCTGTTGTATCATTTGGGCATACTTATTCGTAGTCATAATGTTTCTTGCCTCTTCTGTCAGTTCAACAACACTCCCAGCTGCAAATGATCGGCTCTGCTTCTCAATTTTTATTTTTTCACATGAAGATAAGTCTATTATCTTTTCTTCAAAAACATTACCAATAACAAAAGGTGGTTCAATTTTCCTAATATCATAAGGGTATTTGTATTTTGTTGTTGGAACTTCTATCATTAATACTATTTTTGCATAAACATATACAAAAAGCATATAGGGGCCATTTTTGCTCTTTGGCCTCCTTTTGAATAAAAATCCCATCGGATAATCAACTTTCACTCCATAGAACTCCATATACCGACACAAATGTTTCTTATTCTCAAAAAACTTTTTGTGTTTCTTCTCACGTATCCAGTCAAATGTTTCATCAAAATTTTTTAATTCACTTTCCGGCATCATTGTTAAAGCCATTTTAGTAAGGCACTTGTAAACAGCAATTGGTAATACTGTTATATTGGGACCTTCATATGTCAGTTCTTTTTTATCAATATTAATTTCTGTATGTATACTATCTGTTTCCTCATTTATTATATGAAGATTTCCTTCCTTTTCTGGATGCTTTACAACTTTTAATTTGCTCTTATTATCATTTGACTGGAGTATAGGAATTTTGTTTTTCCTTCCAGCCACTTCATAAATAGTATGACTAAAGTTGAACAAATTTGAATATTCGCTTTCCAAGGTATTCCCAAAAAAACCATTACATGCATCACATTCATATGTTGATAAAAGATTCACATTTCCTGTACACCTTGGAAAAACATGTGCATCTTTTTTAAAACTAACTTCCGCAAAACTTTTTCCGCAAAATCTGCAAATTCTTTTCTCTACATTTCCCAATAATGCCTCTGGGTCTCCTTCTTGAAAGTTTGATCTTTGACCACATAAAAAATCATAATTTCTCTCATAATATTCTGACACTTTTAAAGGATTATATTTTTTTACGCTATCTGAATATATATTGGCTATTCCCGTATTCATTTCTTTCCTCCACACAACATATCAAAATTCTCAAACATTATCTCCACCCTCCCCACCTTCTTCTCCGTATGATAATGCCCACAATACCACTTCCCATAATCCAATCTATCCTCTTAAAAACAGCATTTTATTGATTCTTTTTTATATGTTTTCTTTTATATTCAATGCTTCTGTCTCTCATTTTAAGTAATTCATTTATAGCAAAATCTAATTCTCCATTCCCTCCACTGTCTTGCCCATTTGAAAGTATAGTGCTCATAGCCTCAACCGCTATATTAATTGCACTTTCCTGTTTTATACTCAATCTCATAATTTAACCCCATATTTATTCTTTACACATCACAACACCCCACCGACAGAAGCGTTCAACTTCAAGTTTTTCTACCAAGGATTTAACACAATCAATTTCATTTTCTGGAAGGTTTGTGTAAACAATAATCATTGACCTTGATCTGCACTCACTATTTATCTCTCTTTTGATACTATCGCATAAATCTTCTAAATTAAATTCCTTTGATGATACAAGTGGGTATGGTATTAACCGGTTCCTTATCATATACAATTGCATATGAATCTGGATATGACTCTATAAGCGATTGTAATACTACCGATTTTCCTACATTTCCCTTTAATATTAACATGATTTCCTCCATCTAAATGCAGCTTCTTTCCTAACATCAATAGATAATGCCATAAACCGTTCCATACCTACAGAATTATCATACCAAGTATCTGATAATTTTTGAGTCTATAACATTCTCTGCATATTCTACCTCCACTTGAAAGCAACATTCTATTGGCGCATCATATCTATAAGCTCAATTTCACAAGATTGTTTGTTTTCAATGTTAATCTCAACTGCATTGGTAATGAATAATTTGCCTTTCCATTCGTCTTTTGATATATTTATAAAATCTATAACACCAATAGGTTTACCCTCTTTTGTTATCGGCATATCAACTAAAGAATTACATAACACTTTATAATCTGATCCGATAATGTAATCAGAAATACTTTTCCCATTAACAAGAAATAAATCAGATAATTTACCACTTACTTTTAACATATCTCCTCCACAAATTTAAATCACTCTCCTTCTTCTCCTAACATTTCTGATTTTCCACATTTCCCTCTCAGGAATATAACACCCTCCCCACAAACATCAGGATCAGAAATAGTTATCAACTTCTCCCAGTTGCAATCATAACACTCTATATCATCAGGAACCTCCGCTTCCCAACACGGAACTTTATGCTTCAGATGATTCAGTGATTGATTGTTCTTATATCCATCCACAAAACACCAAATACCACGCTTAAAATCTTCTAAGTGTTCTTTGTAGAAAGTTACTTTTTGTTCATGAATCTGTTGGATCTGCCATTTCATAAACTCTGGATAATCCTCTATATTAAATTCGCCAGAAAGATGATACTGAATATATTTTGCATGATGTGTCTGTTTCTGTGGTTCAAACGCTACTACTGAATAGCGGATTATTCTCATAACCATTCCTCTTTCAAAAAATATCAACCACTTTACACTTATCCCCAAATTACGCCTTTACAAATGCTAGATTTTCTAAATCTGGCTTGATGCTTTTCCACGCTTCCATTACAGCCTCTTTTAATTTATCTTCACCAACAAATTCTATGTATTTTTCTTTAACATATTGTTCACGTTCTTTTGGCTCCAATTGTCTATACTCATATCTATCCCTAATCGTTGTGGATAAATATATATATTTTCGCTGTCTTGAAGTCTTATATCCTATATCGACAATTTGCCAAATATTATTATTTTGATAACCATATCCCACCTGTAAATCTGCCACAATAATAATATCTTGCTTATCTTCTGTCCTATATTTTAAAGCATCTATTCTCATATATTATCCTCCATTCTGCCATGAAAACCGGATTTCAAGACTTCTAAACTTTCACTTCATCTTTTAATCTAAAAATCAACCTACCAGGTGATTGTTCGTACTGCATATCTTCCTGTTTACTTACATATTTTAATACTTCCTGATATAGCTTTTTAGTTACCAGAATATCAACACTTGAAGATTTACCATATATATCTCCGCAGAATCTAGGACAATCTCTATGAAATATTTCTCCTATTTTTATTTCTATTGTTTTTTTCCAATTTGTAATAGGACTTACGACCCACTCTATAATACTTTTTGCTTCTTCACTTAAATCTTTCCATTCCATAATTATGCTCCTCATACATCCTTAATCACATTTTATAACAGTTTTAGCAAATACTCTCTGTTCCAACTTATCAAAATCAACAATTAAAATCCCATTAGAAATCATTTCATTTATTTCTGACAACCTTACGAATGTTCCATTCGGATCAGTCATACTCATACAAAATTCGCTTGGATATAGTTTGTTCTCATTTCTAATTGTTTGCTGCCATATTTTGCTTCTAAATGGATTATCCATATTATTACCTCTCATCAATGAAAATCGAATTTAATCACTTTCAATTATATTGCTATAATAATATTCTCTCAATATTCGTACATATTTCATTTTCATAAACCTTATATATCTATTATAAAACAAAAACGTTAAAACTACACTAACTATTGACCAACATCCATATTTATAATCAAATTTAATAAAAAATGAACCTGACAAAAAAATAGATAAGGAAAAAAAATAAATAAATAAATTTCTTGCCATTAAACTTATAGATTGTCTCATATCATAATCATTTTTATCTTTCCCATTTGAATTACTTAATTTGCAATGAAAATATATCTGAATTATACTATTGTCGTTAAAATCAATATCTAACATTTCACATACTTTTGTAGTGAAAAAGTCTATTTCTTTTTGTGAAAGTGAAATATGTAAATCATATTTGTTTTCAAAAATTGACTTCAATATTTTCCAACAATCCAATTTTGATCCCAACTCCTGAAATATTAATCCTATAAAATAACTAAAAACAAGAAAAGAGAAAGAGAAATCAAAATTTATTTCTACATCAAAAAGAATAGAAACCTTTATTGAAAGCAATACAATTATTATCCCTGAAAGCAAAACCCCAATTAAATCATATAGTCCCAATTTTTCCAATACTTTATCCATAAATTATCCCTCTATATCTTGAAATTAG
>ERZ808028.1228-NODE-1228-length-16200-cov-21.235378_pt1 | contig 16200 bp, 19 predicted proteins | sample MGYA00380184_ERZ808028 | MGnify/ENA primary metagenome ERZ808028 (study PRJEB31490, sample SAMN06133397) | mouse gut metagenome | isolation source: J8_1 | host: mice | place: China: Chengdu | collected 2015-05 ...
TTCCGGGCCTGTTTCAGCTTGCCCTCGCTGCTTTTCGCTCTGCTGCCCTCCGCTTTGTCGTTCATCCTGATTGCCAGAGCAACGGCCTTGTCCCTGTCCTCATAGGCAAGCTGGGCGTGATACTGAATATCGGCCAAAACCGCATCGTACAAATCATCATAGAAAATAGATACGTTCCCGCTGGTGTTCCCGCTTCCTGCTCAGGATTTTGGCGTTGGCATTGTCAAATATCTCCTGCGATACTAACGGCTCGTGGGTGTTGTCCACCCGTATGCGGTCGGCGTCAGGGGTTTTCTTCAAAAGCTCTACCTTGAACACGGTTTCATGCTTACACATGATGGTGTGGCCGAGATAGACCGGGTTCCCGATGATACCCCGGATCACAGTGTGCGACCACTCATATTTATTTGACGGGTCGGAAAACCGCTGGGAGTAGTCCTTTTCGCCACGGGTGTACTACCACCAGGAGGGGCAGGGTACTTGTTCTTTCCGTAAAGTAGAAGCAATTTTGTGCGGCCCCATGCCAACGTTGGCATACTCGAAAATCCGCTTGATTATCCATGCCGTTTCCTCGTCCAAAGTGCCTATGGCTTTACAAGTGGGATCAACTGTCAGAATACGCTATGACAAGTTTCATCCTGAAAAACTGTATAGCTTTTCCATATCACGAATAGCCATATCAATTTTAATTGTTTCTGTTTGTATTTTTGCGGCTGCATTCAAACTAATATAAGATAAGGGGGATGCATAAGTTCCAAAGTGCAGGTATTTTTCTGTCCGTATTTTCATAGGCTAATGCCCCTCCCATTTATTCCATCTCCCTGAACGTGCCAGCCATTCCTCCGACAAGGCTCCACTGGCGCTGCATATAGGATTTCAGATTTTCCGTGTTTTGCCGATATGCCTCCCAAACCATTGACGGATTATCAAAACGCTTTATAATCGCACAGGCTGCACCGTACCCGCTCTCCATCCCGGCAGATATACCCTCACCCATAGGATTCAGAAAACCGGCAATCTCCCCGGCGAAAAGGATACGCCCCACACCGTAGTCTACATGGCATCCCGGACGGATATGCGGCATCAGCCACTTTTCTTCTTTCGTCCGCCTGCTGATATGCAGGTGATGATTTTCTTCCATGTAAGAAATAAAGCGTTTATAATAATGACCGATCTTATCCATATCCTTCACAGAAACTCCTAATACCAGCAGGTCATCCTTCACGTTGAACCACGCATCATACTCCGAAAGCTCCGGCTGCAGATATGCATAAAAGTAATGTGGGTCTAAATCAATGCTGCCTTCGTTGAATGTCTGATATGTAGTTATGTATCCGGGAACCTCCCTGGTGATCTTTCTCTTCAATGTTCCGACAACGCCCTCACAGTCCAGAACATACCTTGCATTTTCCGTATACTTATTTTCCCCATACAGACTGACATCCACAAATCCGTCCTGCTCCGTGCATGAGAGGGCTGACACGCCATCCCTGACCTCTGCGCCGCTCTCCTTTGCTTTTTCCGCAAGCCACCCGTCAAAATGGCTGCGCCATACATTCAGCCCTTCCTGCTCGAAGCGGTATTCCTTTCCCATATCATTTGTGAAGATCATGCCCCTGTTCTCTGTCGGGGTACACATGGCAGATTCCGGCACCGCCTCCCCGAAATAAGTCTTTACAAGCTCCATTGATTTCTTTATCAGAACGCCCGAACAGGACTTATACCTTGGCATTTTGAACTTCTCTACCAGAAGAACCTTATAGCCCTTTTCCGCTAATACTTTAGATGCCGTACATCCTGCAGGCCCTGCACCGACCACTATCACATCATACATCTGCATATCACCCTTTCTGCTGTTTCCTTTTACTTCGGCAGAAAGCCGTTCCTGCTAAAGTAAAAACGTCCTCTGGATTATACCATATAAGTTTACTATTTTTCATCCGATGGCATGAAATGACTATTTTTCGGAAATGAAAAGCACAATAGGACTACGCAGACAGTCCTAAACCCAACTGAACTTCTGCCCTCTGCGAGCCGGACACACTTCCCATAAATTTTGTCCATAGGGAGTATAAAACTTTCCATCCCTGTTTTCCAGTTCCCTTATATCATATCCTGTCAGCCGATTTACAAAGTGATAAACCTCCATTTTTTCTTTATCTCCCGATATGTATTAAAAAGGTTCCTCTACACCATAATTTACCGAATCACAAATTGAGCAGTTTATCAAGAGGCGCATCCAGCCCTTTTATCCTGCCATTCTCTACTGTGACGTCTGCCAGTGCCACTTTGCCGCCCGTAAACCGTTCAGGACATCCTCCACTTTTTCCTTCACAGCCACATCTTCAATTCCCTTTACTTCCACCTTTCCGTCTATGCCAATGCCGACTTCAAAAGAAGGTATGGGAGAATGCCGGACTGCTCCGTCAGTTCTCTTATAAAATATCCCATTAAGCAAAAACTCCCACCTCCTCCCAAAGCACGAACCGACAATTCAAGACACAAAATTAGTCCAATATAGGAGCAGATGCTCCGCAAGACGACGCAAACGCAAACCGCCGTGTAAGCACATTACCTCTGATTCCCCCGTTTTCCAATCTATTATTTTCTGAACTACTATAAAAATATCTGTGATATTTTAAATGCAAAGAAATGAATTGCAGATCATGTCGACTGTTGGTTTTTCAGGAATATACTCTATTTCCATACCCCCGTCCATAGTGTCCAAATCCCGCAACCTTTGTAAATCCTCTTCTGCATTTGTATTTTCAGCCATCTATTATGTTCCCATAATTTGTAGTTATTGACAAATACCGCCCAAGCCTCACCGCCTCATGGGATTGTGTCTGCCCATCACTTGCCGCTTCCACATCTCCGTAATCACTCCGCTCCCATAGCAGGTCTGAATCTCCCGAAACATAGTACCATTCCCCGGTATTGTCAATACTTTTACCCATACTTTCCGCCAACACGGAACTGCCAGCCGAAGGAGTTTCATCCGAAATAGATTCCTTTTTCAGAAATCCCAATTCGCTTTTGTGTTCCCGGTGACTAAAATCCGATTTTCTAGTGTATAAGCTTTTATTTTACAATATTATTTAAATTATTTTGTCCATAATGAGTGTGCAAATTTTAAGAAGAAAGCTGCCCCAAGATCGGAGTAGCTTTCCTTCAAAATAGGGACATGAAGTTACTTAATATTTCTCAAAGCGTCTAAAACATTTGCCGGTTCTGCTGTATCAGTAAAAACACCAATATAGCAATCTCCAGAATGAATATAAACCGCCCCATCTTCTTCAAGAAGCGATACGGTTATATCCTCCTGGCTGGAATAAATACTTATATCAGTTTCCGGTTCATAGTTCATAACGCAAACAGTAAAAGTGTCTCCGAGTAGTTCCGGATTGGGCACAGCCTCTCCGCCGTCCTCTGCAAATTCTGGTTTTGGTATCCCGCCGGTAATGTATTCAATTCTCAACATATTATACTGGGTTCCGTCTTTCATTACTGTATTGTAGATACTTCCACGTCCATAATGAAACCCCTCTGGCAGTTGTTTTGGAAGATAATCCGCCAGCGGATTGTCTAAAGCCTCTTGTTCGGTAAGACTTACAACATCTGCTGTATCTACATTGTCTTCACTCTCAGTTGCCGGATATACCGCAACGCTGTAGTTGTATGTCATTCCATCATTTCCAAGGTCCATTCCACCTCCGCCAGTAATAGCCAATGGAATATCGCTGGATGCCAAAAGAGCAGCGGCCACCACAACAAGGCATAGGCAGGCCGCCATTGCGCCCCAGGTCCTCCAATTCATTTTCTTCTTCATAATTGTTTTAGCCCCTTTCACGATGTCGTCGTCAAGTTCACCAAGGACTTCAAAGAAATCTTCCTTCTTCATAATTCAAAGCCCCTTTCTGTTAAATATGCTTTTAGCTGTTTTCTTGTCCGCTCTAGTGTCTTTGATACGGTTCCCTGCAACATTCCATTGTCATGTGCAATTTCTGCGACTGAATCCGCATACCAATAGCGTCGCACAAATATATTTCGCTTGTTTGCTGAAAGACTTCTTACAAATGAATTGATAACCTTTATCAGTTCTTGACGATCAATGATTTGTTCCACATCATCAGTATCTGATATAGAATCGGCCAATTCGTCTAAAACAAATGTTATTTCACCCCCACCGCGTTTTTCGGTGTGATTGTATTTGTACCTGTTAAAAGCCAGGTTCCGTGTGATTTTACCAAGGAATGTTGCTAACTGCTCAGGCCAATGGGTTGGCATGGAGTTCCAAGCATTTAGATAGGTATCATTGACACATTCCTCTGCATCTTCTTCACTATTTAATATGTTCCTTGCTATGGCTTTGCAGTAATGACCGTATTTATCAGATGTTATTGTTATGGCTTGTTCATCCCTATCCCAATAGAGCTGGATTATACCAGTATCATCCATACAAATCCCCCTTTCACCTATATACACAACTTCTAAGTAAAAATCTGACACTCAATTCGAAAATTTTTTCTTATTATATCATACTGCCTACATAGCAGTATCAAAAATAGGCCAGAGCAGTTTCTGATCCATTTCAAAATCATTGCTCTTACACCACAGAAAATGTGTCAACTAATCTTGACAAAATCAAAATATGTATTCAATATGCTCCTTGTATGCTTCTGTGCAAGTCATGGAAATTCCCTCTTTCTCCCAATAGGGCGGTGCATGGTTGATAGCTGCTCTCTTATAATTTAGAGGGGCGGCAGCACTCTTTGCTGTCGTCCCTTGATTACTTTACCTGCAAAAACAGGCGGGGCTGTCAACAGCGGGTGTAGCCCGTTCATTTTACTGTTGATTGGATCGGCTGTTTTTGCTATTTGTTTGGTTCAGCCTTTCTTTTGGACAATAACCCTTTATCAACAACCTAATTATTGTATGATAAACAAAAGTGTACTATACATCCCGATAACAATGCTACTATTAACCCCAAAACAATTCCAATACAAGCACCTCTCACATGGAACATATAATCTTTATATTCTTTTTCCATATCTTCTGTGCCAGATATTCTCAACTTCTTACTATGACAGAAAATCCCCCAATCTAAAACAATCAAATCATAGATATTCACAATGAAAAATATGATAAATACATGAATAAAGGTTGTGTTAAAACTCTTACATCCAGATAAATAGGCAACGCTGGATAAAACAATGACAAAAAATATTAATCCAAATATTTTTTTACCTATATGAACTTTTTCTCTTTGCTTAATCATTCCTTTGTATTGTGGCAATTCTTCCACTCTTTGTCTAATCTAAGGCGGATAAGACATAATCATATTGATAGGGTCTTTATATTGTGCTGGTAGAATTGCTAATGTAAAAAGCAAACAGCACACCGCACACTGAATAAATAAAATCATTTCATTAACCTCACACATACTCATTCCCTCCCAAATAAATAATCTAAAAGTGAATCTTTCAAAATATTCATGTTTTCAGCTATCGCATCTTCGTGTAGAAAATTGCGGTTCTCTACTGTTATTGCCATTATTTTTATCATATTGGCTACAACATGGGAATGAATGTCACTCCGAATATCTTTCATATTTTGAAAAAGTAAATCTACAATTTTTTCTTCTTTAGGTGGGTCTAAAATGTACTCTGGTGGAAGTTTTTTTGAAAGCCATATTTCATCTTCCATTGACCTTTAAGTTCCTGTGTTCTTTTACTTTCCGACCTCTTTGCTTGAGCCATGATTATCAGTTTGTTCAGTTGGCCAGATATTAAACTATCAAGGCCTCCCTTCAGCCGCAATCAAAATTTGCTAAAATAGCTTTCTTTTGTCTTTCAAATGCCAGCCCTTGATTTTTCATAGCTCTTTGCTGTAAAAAGTCGAATTGGAACTTTCAGAAAAAAAGATTTGCGAATTTTTGCCAAGCTCATCAGAGAGTGTTTCAACATCAATAATTTTATGATTAAGGATTTTGGAGCAATTCTACAATTAGAGAGATACAGATGGTTTTCATTTGCTCCAATTCATCCTTTCGTATTTTGGAAAAAATATAACTATGGCATATGTTTTCAATAATCCCATAACTAATTCGGAGCTTTTCAAGTAGTAATTCATCTGTCGTTGATGAAGATTTTTTTATTTTCACAAAAAGAATGCTTAATATTTCTTCTTCAAATACATTGAACAAGTTTTGAATATCCGCATTGAGTAAAGCTAATGCCAAAAACTCATTATGTGCGTCACGGTTCATTTGATGTGACGAAATAGCGGCATCTATGAATTTAGTTATTACAAGAACTAAATCTCTTTCATGATCCAGAAACGTTAAAATTGGCTGAAATTGTTCGTTCAATCTGCTGATGTAAAGTTTCACAACCTCTATAAGAATGTCCTTTTTATCTTGAAAATAACTATACACTATTCCAGTAGATACCCCTGCCATTTTAGCAATTTCAGCAGTATTGGTCTTATAATATCCTCTTTCACAAAACAAGGTATAACTTGCCTTAATTATTGCTTCCTTTTTTTCAATGGAACGTTTTTGTTTTGGAATACGCACTTCATTGTTGCTCATAACTTCACCTCCTAAATGGGATCAAGTACGGCTATGAATATGATTAGCTCCTATTAGGAAAACACACTGTCAAAGGGATTTTTGCTTTGGCGGGGGGCAGCACGCCTCGGCGGTGTCAGTGGTGTTAATTTCAATGTACGGCAATCTTGCGGAACTCGTCCGCAATTTTCAAAACAGTATCTTTTCTTATCCTGTCACGGGTTTTACTACCACAGACAGGGCATAGTAACCAGTTTTCTTGCCTCATGCTTAATCTCCAACTATTGATTTTTCGGATAGCACCTTGGGTCAAATTGTCCCCAAAAAGTAGCCATGACTATCTGTTTTGAGATCATTCTATTCAAAACTACCGACAATACTGCCTTGTTGAATGATATGTTCTTTCGCCTTCTTGATAAAGCTGCTTTTCGTTGGCAAAAATTTTAATTCTATCTCACTGTCAAGAGCGTAAACAGTAAAACGATATAGATGTTGTTTGCCCTTTGGAGGTTTAGGTCCAGCATACTTATACACTCCATAACCAATTCCTTGCCTGGCATTTCTTAAACATGGAACAGTCTTTCCTCCTGGAATTGCCTCACTTACTTTTTCGCCAGCCGGTATATTCCAAATAAGCCAATGTGTAAAATTCTTAAAAAGCGGATGCTTTATATCTTCAAGAGTGATAGCAAGTGTTTTTGCATATGGAGATAAATTCTTTATCAAAAATTCGGGTGAAATATCTTGGCCCCTCCCTGTATTTACTATGGGGAATTTTCCTCCATCTTTCATGTTTTTACATTCAAATATTAAGATGTCCATTCTTGTTTGAGACCTCCCTATGAAATAGTCCAAAGCTCTTCAAGTTGTTCAATAAATTTATCTACGAGATTCAATAAACTTACATCTGTAGAAAACTTGTCATCAAAAAATCCGGCTCGATCCAACGAAACAAACCCATGTAAAATACTGTGATAATAGCGGGAATAAAAAATAATTTTTGAATTATCTGCTGTGTACTGTGATAATATCTTAAATAAAACTGATTTAACTATCCGCCCCGTTTTAATTAGCTCTTCTGAATTACTATGGGGAATTTTCATAATCATTTGATACATTTCAGGGTTCTGTCTTACATAATTAGAATAAGCAACAGATACTGCCCGAAGTGCATCTCCTCGTTTTTTCCCCTCAGCGGCATCTAACATCATAGCACTTAACTGTTTTAGTGCCATGTTAGCGAGGAATACATACAGCTCATCAATTCCCTTAATATGCGTATATAGCGAGGCTGGCTTTACGTTTAATTTTGATGCCAGCTTATGTAAAGTCAGACTTTCATATCCATTTTCCTCTACCAATAAGGCCGCCGTTTTTACAACCTTTTCAGTATTAAGACCTTGCCTTGGCATAACCATTCTCCATTTCTAATAGTATTAGGAATATTATATCCTAACATCATTAGGAAGTCAACCGTTGCCGTGGTTTTTGCCGCCAGTGCGTCATAGTCGGTCAGATTGTTCTCCTGCAGGAACTGGAGGGCGGCAGCCATCTGTTTCAGATTATAGACCTTGGCCCAGCGTTCATAAGCGGGGCCCTTGCCCTCGGCCATGCGCTTTTGAATGTCAACGATAAGGCCCACCTGCCGGGGGCTGCACGTCCTTGGGGAGCACCGGGAGGGGCCGCTCCCCGGCGATCACTGCCCGGATATCCTCGGGGTCAAAGCCCGCGTCGAGGGTGGATGCCCGAAGCCGGGTGTATTTATCCTGCCCCGGAGTGAGGAACGACACCACGCCGCCCCGCCCGCGCTTGACGGAAAAGCCGGACTCCTCCATCAGCCGGAGGAACGCGGCAAAGTCGGCGGGCTTTTTCTCAAGGGCCGCGATGCAAGAAAAAAGCGTGCTGTTTTTTACCGCACGCTGTAAGAGTTACTGCTTTCATATGGAGATTTTATTTTGCGGCGACTGTGCAGTCGTCACTCCTTTTAAAATGCTGTCTAACATTATGGTAAGTCCGGTTATGTAACAGCTCCATGTCAGTCAGGGCCATATCTGAGCCGTCTGCTGCGGAATATTCCTTACGCCTTTATATCAAAACCTGTCGATGCAGATCTGTCCATACCTGTGGAAAACCCTACAGGTGTCTGCACGGCATTCTCCTTTTCTATCTGTTCTCTTCTAATTGCGCTCTTTTCTGTATGTTCCCGCATCACCCTTTCCATTTGGGCTTTTCTCTCTGCCCGCTTTTCAGCTACTTTTTCAGCGAACTTTTCCTTTTCTTCGCGTTTCTTTCTGGCTTTTAACAGGCGTTCTTCCTCTTCCTTATACTTCTTCTGTATTTTATCAGTATTGTTATTTCCGTTTCCCGTATTTGCTGTCCTCATGCCGCCACAGGATGACTGCCTGTTTCCATTGGCATCATATGTAATAGTTCTTCCGCCAAGTACGACACCATCTCTCTGCGCCCATCCATAAACCATTGAGTTTGCAGCAACTTCTCCCGACAGATTCCATTCGATTTCTTTTGCGAATTCAGGATCATTTGCCATCTTCTTCAAACAGTCATACGAAAGATTTACCGTGACTCTGCTACTGTTGCTCGATAATACGCCGCCATTTGTGTTGAAATTTATCTGTGGAAATTTCTTGCATAGCTGTTCATAATATGCCTGCACCTTATCTTTGCTGTTTGTTGATGTGTTTGTCTTTACCTCTGCTGCCGACTTGCTATCCGGCTTTTTCGCGTTGTCAACATAATTTGCCGCATAGTTGCTGTAATTGTTTGTGATCTCCATTGACATAATTCTCATCCTCCTTCAAAAAGACTTACCTGTCATGACATTTACCGCATAAGCATCGGAAGCCTTTGCCATCTGCTGCTTACTGCTCCACGCCCTTGCCAGCCCGCTCCTTTCCCGCTCCGCCTTTGCAATTTTTTCATCCAGCATCTCCTGCTGCTGTCTCTCAGCCTGCGTCCGCTTCTCCATATATTCTTCCAGCAGTTCCTTCTGTCTGTCTTTCTTTTCGCTCGTTTTCTTAAAAAAGCTGTCCTGAGAACGTGCATAAAACTCCGAATCATAACCCACAGGCCATGAATCCCCCCGATACTCCTTTATTGTTGCACCAACTGTAAATACTGCGGAACAGTTTCGGGCCAATGAACTCCCCAAATCCCTCTTGAGCAGTGAAAGAATTTTTTCCCTATATTCCGGGTCATCTTTCATAGCCTTAAAACCCGCTTCTGAAATATTGATAGCCACATTGTTTAATGTTTTATGGATGGTAATCTTGGAAAGGTCTTCATAAAATTCCTTCTTGAACAGTTCCATTTCCTCCGCTTCCGATAATTCCTGCGTACTGCCTGTTTTTTCCAGTGCAAACTTTTCCGTACCGTTCACATTTTTTGTGTTTTTCTTTGTTTCCATATTATTCTGATAATAATTCTGTCCTATTCCACTGATACCCATTTTTAATCCTCCATTTTAATCTGTTTTTGAGTTTCATTTAATGCAAGGTCATTCACTTACCTTCCCTCTGCTGCAGCATTACCGTCACATGGAACACATCCCCTTTCACTTTTATGTTTACACCGCCAAAATACCTCTCTGCAATTTCCCGCACATTTTCAAGCCCTATCCCATGCTCCGTAATGATTCCCGGCAGGATACTCTGTTTCGTTGTAGCCGGGAGTGAACTGCCTTTCCTTATAGGGACCGCACCATCAAAGCTATTTTCTACATACAGTATTAAAAACTGCTTCTTTTGTTTTAATGAAAGGCGTATAAATCCTGTACCTGTTTTCAGTTTTTCACAAGCTTCTATGGCATTATCCAAAAGGTTGTTCAGGATAATCCCTAAGTCGAATACCGGGATTTCCCCTCCATACCGGAAATCTGCATCAAATCGGATTCCTGCCTTTTCCGCTCTGCGCCACTTGTCATTGATGATGACATCCGTTACTGCATTCCCCGTCACATACTTATATTCCAGTTCCTGCATGGTCTCATCCATCCTGCGGACGTATTCCTCTATCTCCCCATACGCCCCTGCTTCCGTCAGCCCTTTGATGTTCGCCATGTGGTTCTTCATCTCATGACGTACTTTTCGGATGCTTCCATAAAAATTCTCCGCTTCCTTCAGACGCTTCTTCATGGCCTTGACCTGCTGTTCCTCCACAAAATGTTTCTGCCTCTCAGCAAGCAGGATGCGGTATCTCTGCCAGAAATAGATCAGGGCAACTTCCCCGGCAAATATGAGAACTTCTATCACTGGAACCTTCCAAAGTAAATCCGGCTTTTCATTAAATAGCACAAAAGCATCCGTATCTATTCTTACAATCAGCAGCCCATTCTCTACTCCCGCAATCATGCTCCCGACAAAATTTAGAATGGAAAGCAGGATGACATCCTGCCAGGCCATTACGGCTTCCCCTTTAATCAGCCTGTGAAAAATGACTGCCATTGCCACATACAGTGCCGTATAAAAGAAAACGGAGACTGCCATTCCGACTGACAAGCATTGGTACACACGTTGCATATAGCTTTCCTGCATTGCATCAAGGCTTTTCATCATCACGCTCGTTATCTTCATATAAATGCTATTGGCAATCAGGAAACTCAGACAATGGAGGTTATAAAAAGCAAGTATCACGAATACTGCTTTTCCAATCTGCTTCTTATAACGTATTCCGCCATATCCCATAACGGCAAGAGCAGAAACGCCATACCGCACCCAAGCGGTACACGGAAGGAATCCAATCCCTATATTGGCAAGAATAAACAGCACTGCCGCAATGCCATCCCTTTTTCCTTTTTTTCCTCTGAAAGCCGCCGCCCACAAAACAAGGAACATGATGGCTTGTATGACAATCTTCCAAATATTCAAGATGCTATTCACTATTTCAAACGCTGGCTGGCTCATAGGCTTTCCTCTGAAATGTAATCCATGTATGCCTGCACAAAACCGTCATATTTATACCTTGAAAGCAGCAGCTTATCCCCGTTCGCCATCCTTACCTCCGTCTTATCGTAACCCTCCACATGGAAAAGGTTGATAAGGTATCCCCGGTGGATGCGGTAGAACAGCCCCGCCAGCTCCTCCTCCAAATCCCCGATCTTCGCATAGTATTCAAGTCTGCCTCCGCAGGCTTTGTTCCCGTCTTTCTAAGACCTTATATTTTTTTCATCATCACACACCGCAATTTTTATCGTTTCTGCCACCTCCAGTCCTCAACTAACTTATCGGAAAAATCAGGTTGATTTCTAACGTCTACTTCGTGAATGGTTAATCTGGCTACGTGAATCGCAGATTTTTTACTTTTTTAAGTCCAAATCGGCTCTAAAGTTTTTCGCCATTCGTCCGATATGGTGGAAACGCAAACCGCCGTGTAAGCATATTACCTCTGATTTCCCGTAAACGTCAAACCCTGCGCCTCATAATAAAGTGACGCCGCTTTTCAGCGGCGTGGTTTCCTGCATTCATCTGGAAGTACCTCTGACCAAGGCAGCAGATCATCCAGCTTTGCAGGTTCTATCTTTCTTTCCTTTTTCATCACAAAGATTTGGCAGTTTTGTGAGCAGGTGACTGATATAATAATAAGGCTTCATCTTGTATTTATTTCCTGCTATGCTTTTATATCAAGACCGCCTCGCAGCGTTCCCCTGCCCGGAAGGCGCAATACTTCTTTCGTAAGAGGTACAACACGCCCATTACTGACTGCATAATCCAATAGCTGCTGCATCGCTTTCAGATTCGGCCGGGACAGCAGTGTCCCACTCTTCCCATATGTCCTGTCCCCCAGCTCTGAAAGGACTTCCTCCGTATATGCCATCTGCCCATCCAGCCATTTCTCATAGGCTGTCGGCTCCGCTTTCTCCCTGCGCAGGGTCTCCTCCCGCTCTTTACGATAATTTCCCCAATACTGGCTGTGCCGGTTCCTGCTATCCTCCAGCCATTCCCTCTGGCCCGACCCGTATCCGTATTCCGTATCAATGTCATAAAGGCTGCCATTTTTATAGCCGATGGTAAGCCCGCGCTCCCCTTCCTTATCCCAGCCCTCGTTAGCAAATACCTGATAATCTTTATACAAGGATTCCATAGGCAGGGCATCCATCTCCCCGGCTGCCCGCTTTTCATTATACTGCTCCGTTACTACATTCCACAGGTTCCGCCCATCCGGCGTATAGATCACCCCGTCCCTGTTTTCCAGTTCCCTCATGTCCAGCCCTGTCATCTCATTTACAAAATGCCACATGACTGCCTTCTCCTGGTATGCCGTGTCATATAAATACTGCCTGGGCTGCTCAAACCCGCTATTCGCCGGATTGCACCAGCGCAGATGCTCATACAGGTATCTTCCATTGTTTCCCCTGTTCAGGACTTCCTCTATCTGCTTTGCCAGCGCCTCGTCCACACCGCCTGCATGGATTTTGTACTCATACGGGTCAACCCGCAGGCGCAGGTCAGCCCCTTCCGGTATGTCAATTCCATTTTCCGCAAAAAGCTGGTTGATGGAATCATTCATGCCGCGCCGCACCTCATCATTCCATTCCTCATCGTTCATAATTCCGCCAAAATTCTTCTGGATCACCGGGTCATAGCTGTTCACTGCCGCCGGAAGCCCGTTCAGGACACGCCTTTCGGATTCCGCGCATATCTCACGCTCCCTCCGTGTCAGCCCTTTCACATAATAAGGGGATTTTGTGTTATAGTATTTATCCCATATATGCTTTGACGGATTATCAAATTTCTTATTTTCTTCATTTACCTTTGCGTAATGCTCATCAATGGCCTTCGTGTATTTTTCATATTTTGCAATGACAGATGACATGGGAAATGTCGTTGCGCTCTCCTGCTGTGGCAGGCTGCCGCATTGGGATGCCCGTTCCGCATAGACCGGGACGGCCAACTCCCTTTGGCATGTTTTCACCACACTGTCAGCCTTTGCAGATGCTTTTATTTCCCCTGCCTTGTGCCGGGATGCCGCCGCCTGATTACTATATAAGGCGGAATATTCCTTTGCCGCACTGCTTCTGATTCCACTAACACTCATTTTTAAATGTCCTCCTTTTTTTCCGCTCTCCCCCCTGCTCCCCGATTCACCTATCTGCCGGAAAACCGGGTATGCCTGCCCTCTGTGGCTTATCGGGGATATGTAGCTATCGGTTTTATCCCTTTTCACAAATAATTGGCGAAAAAACATCTTATACTCTTTACTTGGTGAATCCGCTTAACGCATTGCATACGTCTGAAAATTGTTTATATCCTGCCCAATTACCCATTTTTTGCTGCATATCTCTCCAATCTTGAAAATTGACATATAATTCTGTTTTGCCAAATCATCTGTATTTTCTCTTGGGAAAAATTCTATATCTGCTTTTCTTCTTCAGACCACATCTGTTCTTGCACAGCTACCAATATTTTTAAAGCTGCCCACACTTTCTAAGCCTCCGTTGAAATATTCGACATTTCATCCGATACCGTATCTATTCTGGTATCATCAGAGGGCATATTATTATCGGTATCATGCCCTGAATTTTCATTTGGCGCTTCTGTCGGCTTGGAAATTTCCAAACTCATTGTAGTTTTCATTCCGCCAATACTCATGGTAACCACTAACACCCTTGATCCATCCGGCTTAACAATAATATCTGTCTTTGAATCAGATTCTTGTTTATCCATCTGCTCCAATTCTTCATCTGATAAGATTCTTTCAAATTCCAGTCCTCCTTCTTCAAAATATTCCTCCCACTTTGAATATTCCGCAATGTCTTTCGCTTCTATATACCCCTCCGCCATTGCATTCATAATTTCCATATATATATGCGTTGCCCCTATCGGATACAGGACAGCCCAGCTCTTGGATGGATTGGCATCATCCATATAGTTCATCCCATTACAGGTAATCATCATGATTCCATCTTCTGTCCTGACAGCCTGACCTGCTACTTCGGCCTGCGCAAATCCCATTGCCACACTTTCTGATTTTATAAGGTTAGGATACTTTTCCTTATACATATCCGCCAGTTCCCGCAATTTCCCCATCTGCTGCTCATCGCTGACCATGAGCCATGAACCGCCGCCTTCGTTCCCTTTGATTTTCAGGCACTCTATTCCTGTAAACGCATTCACCTCTATCGTGTATTTATCATTTAAGGATGATGTAGGAATACTGTCTGCATTATCGACATTTAAAAACTGTGCCAATGTCTCCATAAGCTCACTGCCAGCGGGCACGACATCCATCAGCCCTCCCCTTGGGTCAGTTGCCACAATGTAATTTTTACCCGAATTGCCATCTGTTTGTACCGATGTATTATTGGGATCAAACTCAAATGATTTATTAAGTTTCTTATCATATATGCGCCAATATCCAGATATCTCATCGGACGGTTCAATTAAATACCGCTCACTCCCTACTTTTTCAACTGGCTGCTTTGTTTCTGCCTTAAGAGTATTTGTATGAAATCTTGAACCCGTATTGCCCATTATGGAATATGAATCATATGCAGAAAACCTTCCTCCCGCTTTTGAATAAAAGAAATTATTGCCCAAACCCTCACTCACCATATCTGCACCAGCCATCCTGCCTGCAAAACCTGTTCCCGAACCATTCCTCTGTGCCTTTCCCATATCACGCCATGCGGGATAGCCCGCCCCTATTCCATTTACGCTCATGATTCAAATCCTCCATTTCCATCAATTATTTAATGGCAGCCCCTCAGTCGTTCAGAGCCTCCTCTGCTCTCTCATAACAAGTCCGAGCAGTTCATTGCCTCCATGCAGACATACCGCCTAACTTCCCCTGTCAAACTTCATGACACCCCCCTCGCTGAAATTACAACAATATTTATTCACCGGGCATTACTTTTTTCAATCCGCACTCCCTTTATGCGGTTCCGCCGAAATGATCTCCTCCTGCACGTTGGATTCATCCGAAACCTCGTCCAGTCCATCTTTGTCAAGCTGCGGCTCCACTGCTATGGGGTCATCATCATAGACCGCCGAACCGCCATCCTCAATCTGATGCACGGCATCCGGGGCGGGGCTTCCCTTTGTAGTGCACCCGCTGATTGTGTGAATCATTATTGTCATAATAATTAATACTAGCATTCTACTAACACGCATTTTTCAAGCCCTCCATTTTCTTTTATGTAACAGCCCCGCTGTAAGCAGAGCCATATCTGCCCCCTTGCAATATTCCTACTCAATCCGCAGGGGAAAAATTGTATGCGTCTCTGCGGAATTGAGGGTACGGATTATTTATGCCTTAATATCAAAACTGCCCCTTGTAGGTGATGATGTGCCTGAAACCATCTCGACAATATTCTGTGTAATGTTTTTCACATCCGTGCCAGTGGCAGATACCGTGAACGTGCCTTCCATCCGCTCTTTTCTTTCGGCCCGCCGTTCCGCCGCTTTTTCTTCCTCCCGTCTTTTAGCGGCTTTTTCCTCCTGCGCCTTCTTTTCTTCCTTTCTCTCTTTAATCTTTTCTTCCAGTTCTTCCCTTGCCTTTTCCGTTCCCGGATCGGCTTCCACCTGAGTAACAACTTCCGTGGTCATACTGTCATATCCATTCATGGTGATATCGCAGCTTATCATTTTTGCGCCACGTGCTGCCGCCGCTGATTT
>ERZ808028.1229-NODE-1229-length-16200-cov-3.624822_pt1 | contig 16200 bp, 15 predicted proteins | sample MGYA00380184_ERZ808028 | MGnify/ENA primary metagenome ERZ808028 (study PRJEB31490, sample SAMN06133397) | mouse gut metagenome | isolation source: J8_1 | host: mice | place: China: Chengdu | collected 2015-05 ...
ATGGGCGCAGCCCACCCGCGCGGAAAGAACGTGCTACCAACTCTGACCAAATCTTGATGTCATTGTGGGTGTATCCAACCACGGTGGGACGGCCGGTAGTGCCGGATGATGCGTGGATGCGTGCAATCTGGTGCTGTCCAACTGCGAACATGCCAAAGGGGTATTCGGCGCGCAGGGTGGATTTATCAGTAAAGGGGAACTTAGCCATGTCGGAAAGTTCCTTGAAGTCATCGGGGTGCACGCCGATTTCATCAAATTTCCGGCGGTAGTGTGGCACGTTGTAGTACGCATGGCGCAATTCATTCTTCGCGCGCTGGGTTTGTAGCGCGATGATTTCATCACGGGATGCGTACTCAATGCCCATCTGGGGGCCGTGATTGTCGGAAAAGATGTCAAAAATGGCGGTCAAGGTATTGCCTTTCTCATCGGGAAAGTCTGGGGGTCCACACCCTTAAACCAGGTTTCCCACTGGCTGTGCAGAGATCTAAATGTCATCTGAACTTGTCACCACAGCGCGATCTTCTGAGGTTTTGAAACCTTGGAAGAAGTCGCAGACTCTGACCAGATGTCCGCGCGCGCAGCGCCCTGCGTGGCAAAAATTCACTTACTGACTTACCAATCGGTCAGGTAAATCATGGTTGAAGCGTACTAAGTATTCATGTTACTTGCAACACAATTAAAAATCTTTTTTAGCCACGTCGCAAAACGCTGCGAAATCCCCCGAGAGAAAATGCTGGCAAAACTAGCTCTGTGCAGCTCCGTTAAAGAGCAACACTACCGCGTGGCGGGCAATCTCATCGGATGAGAGGCGCCCACCCGTCTCATACCATTCAATAACTGAGTTGACGGTGCCGAACATCAAACGCGTGAGCACGCCGGTATCCAGATCAGAGCGAATCTCGCCTGAGGCCTGCGCGGCGTCAATAAGCGGAATTACGCGGCGGGTAAATTCGCGTCGCCGCTGCAAGGCACGCATTTCCAACTCGGAATTACCCCGCAGACGCAGCAATAAAGTCACCGATTCCTGGTCAGCACACAGCACCTCAATAGAGCCATAAATCAGCGCGCGGACCTTCTCGCCTGGCGAAGCATCACTTGCCTCCGCCTCATCCACTACCCCATCAAGCGCATCTTGCGCACGCGTAACCGCGTACTTCAAAATCTCTTCTTTGGAAGAAATATGATGATACAGCGCAGACTTAGAAATCCCCAGCACGCTGGAGACATGGCCCATGCTTGTTGCCTCATAGCCACGCTGGTTAAATTCACGCACCGCGGCATCGATGACATCCTCGCGGGAATAGCCGGGGCGCCCGCGGTTGGGAGAGGGAGTAACTTTCACTGGTGAGTTCACGTCTTACATTCAAGCAAAGAAACTCCACTTCAGATAGCCCCGGCCCCAAAGTGGTACCTATAAGCACTGGCCAGAGCGCTAAAGTAACCGAACGGGCAGTCAGCATGTACACTTTCGACCACCACACCCTTTAAACTTTGGTTTCCGCATGGCTGCGCAGAATTTCCCGCACAAGGAGCACAGCATGCGCAAGATTTTGGCACCCGGCGTCGCCGAAGAAGAACAATTCGCCCACGTCCGCACCATGTTCGCCGACGACCTCGCTACCGCGAATCTCGGCATCACCATCACATCTTTATCCCTCGGCCGCTGCGAGGGCACTTTTACCATCACCCCTGAAATGTGCAACGGGCACCTCACCGCCCAGGGCGGGTTTCTATTTACTTTTGCCGATTCACTTTTTGCCGGGGCGTGCAATTCGCCCGGCGAAGTCGCCGTGGCCGTGCACAATTCCATCCACTACATCGCCCCTGCCTTTGACGGCGATGAAATTCACGGTACGGCAGAAATCAAACAACACTGGGGCCGCAACGGCATCGTAGATGTTCAGCTCACCAAAGAAGGCCAGCCTATCGCCGAATTCCGCGGCACTTTCCGGCAGCTTCCCGGCAAGCCAGAGGCCCGAAAGTAGCTCGTCCCGCACTAAATCCACGTCAAATCTTCGCTAGATATTGACGTGCATCACATTTAGTCATATACTGACCAACCAGTCAGTAAGTAATGAACTTTTCAAAGGAAGGTTGCCCCCATGACAACCACTGCTCGCTCCCTTAGCTCGGTTGGCGAAGACGACGCCGCCGGGCAAAAGCTTTTCGATGAACTCATCGCCGCCGACTCCCGCATTGAACCCACCGACTGGATGCCAGCGGCCTACCGCAAGACGCTAGTGCGTCAGGTTTCCCAGCACGCACACTCCGAAATCATCGGTATGCAGCCTGAAGCAAACTGGATTACCCGCGCGCCCTCGCTCAAGCGCAAGTCCATTTTGATGGCGAAGGTCCAGGATGAAGCCGGCCACGGCCTGTACCTGTACTCCGCGGCAGAAACCCTGGGCACCTCCCGCGATGAGATGGTGCAACAACTTCTCGATGGCACCGCCAAGTACTCCTCCATCTTCAACTACCCGGCGCGCACCTGGGCTGATATCGGCGCAATCGGCTGGCTGGTTGATGGTGCTGCGATCGTTAACCAGGTTCCACTGTGCCGCGCTTCTTATGCTCCTTATGGCCGCGCGATGGTGCGCATCTGTAAGGAAGAGTCCTTCCACCAGCGTCAGGGCTGGGAGATCCTCTACGAATTGGCGCACGGCACCGAGGCACAGAAGCAGATGGCACAAGAAGCCATTAACCGTTTCTACGGCCCGGCACTGCAGATGTTCGGCCCACCAGATACAGATTCCCCGAACTCCCAGCAGTCCATGGAATGGAATATCAAGCGCTTCTCCAATGACGATCTGCGCCAGCGTTTCGTCGACATGATTGTTCCGCAGGCAGAGGCTTTGGGCTTGCACTTTGAAGACCCAGACCTGAAGTGGAATGAAGAACGCGGCCACTACGACTTTGGCGAGCTGGACTGGGATGAGTTTAAGCAAGTCATCAAGGGCGAAGGCCCATGCAGCGTGCAGCGTATGCAGCGTCGCCGCCAGGCACATGAAGACGGCGCCTGGGTTCGTGAGGCTGCTGCTGAATTTGCCAAGAAGTACCACGGCGCCGAATCCGCACTTTCGGCCTAATCCTCTGATATTTAAGGAGTCACCCCATGACTGAAAACCAATGGCCAATGTGGGAGGTCTTTGTTCGTTCCTCCCGCGGTCTGTCACACGTTCACGCTGGTTCTTTGCACGCGCCCGATGCCACGATGGCATTGCGCAATGGCCGCGATTTGTACACCCGCCGCAATGAGGGCAGCTCCGTATGGGTTGTGCCATCTGAAGCGATTTCTTCCACCGACCCAGATTCCAAGGGCGGCTTCTTCGAATCCGCAAAGGGCAAGGCTTACCGCCACGCTACTTACTACAACAAGAGCGAAGGGGTGCCGCACCTATGAGTGGATTCGCTGCAGCAGATTCCGCAACCACCCAATCTTTGGGTGATGCAATCTCTACTGAAGATATTCGTAACTCCGGTATCAAGGCTGATGACCAGGTCGCGCAGTATGCCACCATGCTTGGCGATGACGCCCTGATCCTCGCCCAACGCCTCGGCTGGTGGATTTCACGCGCCCCAGAGATGGAAGAAGATATCGCGCTCGGCAATATCGCACTCGACCTAATTGGGCACACGCGCTTTTTCTACACCTACGCGGCCAGCGCGTGGGATAAGACCGAAGATGACCTGGCGTATTTCCGCACCGAAGAAGAGTTCCGCTCAGCACGTCTGGTGGAGCAGGAAAATGGCGACTTCGGACAAACCATCGCTAGGCAACTACTCTTCTCGCACTACCAGTACGCGCTGTATAGCAAGCTGCAAGACTCTGCTGATGAGACCATCGCTGCGATTGCTGCGAAGGCAATTAAGGAAGTGGAATACCACGTTGACCACTCCAACCAGTGGATGCTGCGCCTAGGTCTTGGTACTGAGGAATCACACCGCCGCATCTCCGCTGGCATCTACTACATGTGGCCTTACCTGGAAGAACTTTTCGAGGACCTGGAACTACACAAAGAGTTGGCCGCAAAAGACATCGCTGTCTTGCCGTCAACCCTGCGTGATGAAGCACTTGGACGCATCACCGAAGTGCTGGAGAAGTCCAACGTAGAAATCCCCCAGGTCAAACCCGCGCGATCGAGTCAGCGCACCGGACGCTTTTCTGAACAACGCGGCTATATCTTGGCCGAAATGCAATCGCTGGCACGCCAGCACCCTGGCGCAACCTGGTAGAAGGAGGCTTTAGCCATGTCTGCCGCAACATCCCCGCACCCTTTTGACAAACCCACCGTTAACCCTTCTGACCACCCGCTTCGTCCTGTCAATGAACAGGACGCTGCGGTGTGGGATATTGCAGCACGGGTTCCGGATCCAGAAATCCCGGTTATCTCCATTGCTGACTTAGGCATCCTGCGCGATGCAAAGCTGGTCGGTGACGAAGCTATCGTCACCATCACGCCAACTTACTCAGGGTGCCCCGCAATGGATCACATCACCGCCGATGTCACCGATGCCTTAAAGGCCGCCGGCTTTGACCAAGTCACCGTTGACCTAGTGCTGCAACCCGCGTGGACCACGGACTGGATGACCGAAGAGGGCCGGGAGAACTTGCGCGAATATGGCATTGCACCTCCTACCGGCAAGGCTGCGAAAAGTGGCCCGATTCCTTTAACACTTGCTGCGCCGGCACCAATTCCGTGCCCTCGCTGTGGGTCTAAAAATACTTCTAAACTCGCCCAATTTGGTTCGACTTCTTGCAAGGCGCTGTACAGCTGCCGCGACTGCTTTGAACCTTTCGATTACTTCAAGGTGCACTAATGACTGCTTCGCTGAAAAAGAAAAAGGCCACGTTCAACTCGTTGACGGTCTCCAAGGTTCGTCCGCTTACCGATAATGCGGTGGAAGTCTCCTTCGATATCCCCGAAGAACTTCAGGATGACTATGACTACATCCCCGGCCAGTACGTTGCACTGCGCGCGATGATTGATGGCCAGGAACACCGCCGTTCCTACTCCATCTGTGATGTCCCGCGTCCTGGGCGTTTGCGCGTTGCTATCAAGCGCGACCGTGGCGGTATTTTCTCCACCTGGGCCAATGACACTCTAGAAGCGGGCACGCAGATTGACGTGATGAACCCGCAGGGCGCGTTCGTGTCCAAGACCCACCTCACGGGCTTGAACAACCCTGAGGTCATCCGCGAGGAAATTTCCAAGATTGATAATCCACACCTGGTGGCAATCGCCGCGGGTTCTGGCATCACGCCGATTATGGCGATTGCGCAGACCGTCCTCGCCGAAAGCGATGACAGCACCTTCGAGTTGATCTTTGCCAACAAGGGCGGCAGCGAAGTCATGTTCGCCGAGGAAATCGGTGACCTCAAGGACAAGTACCCGACGCGCTTTGCTGTGCACCACGTGCTCTCACGCGAACAGCGCGTGAACCCACTGTTCTCCGGCCGCATTGACTCGGAAAAACTGCAGCTTCTGCTCGATAATGTCATTCGTACCGAAGCCATCGATGAGTGGTTCTTGTGCGGACCTTTTGAACTCGTCCAGCTCGTGCGCGATGAACTTAATGGCCGCAAGGTCGATGAGCAGGCCGTGCGCTATGAGCTCTTTACCACGGGCAAGCCCACTGGCAGCCAGCAGCAAACTGGCCGCCACGTGGAAGCAGATCCCGATGGCAAGAATGTGGAAATCACCTTCAACCTCGATGGTTTATCCGGCAAGGTGGAATCTCCTGAATCCGCCAATGAAACTCTTCTCAACGCCACGCTGCGAGCGCGTCCCGATGTTCCTTTCGCCTGCGCGGGCGGCGTGTGCGGCACCTGCCGCGCCAAGCTGGTCGAAGGCGAAGTAGAGATGGCCGAGAACTTCGCTTTGGAAAAGGATGAGATCGAAAAGGGCTACATCCTCACCTGCCAGTCCCGTCCAAAGACCGCCTCAATCAAGCTTGACTTTGATGCTTAAGGCGGCGGCACATGATTGACTTATTATTCAACGAGGACCGCACGGTTGCCGAGGTCGTGCTCAATAATCCTAAGGCCATGAACTCCCTGGCACCTGAGGATCTCACCGAGCTATCGCAGGCGTACACCGAGGCCGAACAAGCCGGCGTTCGCGCGCTTCTTCTGCGTGGGGAAGGCCGCGGTTTTAGTGCCGGGCGCAACATCAAGGGCTTGGATCCACGCGATGATGACGCAACCGACTACTTGGCCAACAAGGTCACCCCGGTGCTCAAGCAGATGTCGCAGTTTCCTGCCCCCACCTTCGCTGCAGTCCATGGTGTCTGCCTCGGCGTCGGGCTCGGCTTGGCCATTGCCACAGATATTGTCTACGTCGCCGAAGACGCAAAGTTCGGCTCACCGTTTGCGAATCTCGGCGCGACGCTGGATTCAGGTGGGCACGCACTTTTCGTCGAAAGGCTCGGCGCGCACCGCGCGATGGACCTGATTGTCACCGGCGACATGATCTCCGGTACCGAAGCTGTTCAAGCCGGGTTGTTCTCACGCGCAATGCCTGCCGATGAACTCCTGGAATTCACCCGCGAAAAAGTTGAAAGCGCAGCTCGCGGCGCAACGCAGGCTTTTGTGGCCTCAAAGAAACTCGTCGCCGATATCCGCGACTCCAAGACTGGGCTGTGGGACTCGGTTCATGATGAGAACTTTGCCCAGGGCGCGCTGTGTTCATCCGAGGATTACCTCGAAGGATTCGCCGCTTTTAATGAAAAGCGCGCCCCCGTCTTTAAAGGTATTTAGACCAGCCAGAACGACTTAATAGTTCCTAGTTAAATACAAGCAAGAAGGACAAGCATGACTGATTCAAGTGCATACCTGGTGTCAGGTTTTAGAACCCCGGTGGGAAAGTACGGCGGTGCGCTGTCATCGGTACGCCCCGATGACCTGATGGCGCTTACTATTCAAAAGACCGTCGAAGAAGCAGGTCTCGATCCCGCGGCCGTGGATGAAGTCATCATCGGCAATGCCAATGGCGCGGGTGAAGAAAACCGCAACGTCGCGCGCTTGGCTTGGCTGCTTGCTGGCTACCCGGATACCGTGCCGGGTATTACCGTCAACCGCCTGTGCGCCTCCGGTATGTCGGCAATTGCGCTGGCCACCGCCATGGTCGAGTCCGGTCAGGCGGATATCGTACTGGCCGGCGGCGTCGAATCCATGTCGCGCGCACCATGGGTGATGGAAAAGCCCACGACAGCTTTCGCCCGTCCCGGCGAGGTCTTTGACACCTCTATCGGCTGGCGTTTTGTGAACAAGAAATTCACCGGCATGGACAAGATGACCTATTCCATGCCCGAGACCGCCGAGGAAGTCGCCAAGGTCTTTAACATCAGCCGCGAAGATGCCGATGCTTTCGCAGCCCGCTCCCATGAGCGCGCACTCGCAGCGATTGCAGATGGAAAATTCGACGCCGAAATCGTGCCCGTGGAGGTCAAAGACCGCAAGGGCAATGTCACCATCGTTGATACCGATGAAGGCCCACGCCCAGGTTCGACCCCAGAGGTGCTGTCCAAGCTGCGTCCGGTGACCAAGCTTGGCGATGTCACCACCGCCGGCAATTCCTCCTCGCTCAACGATGGCGCCTCCGCTGTCATTGTGGCCTCGCAAAAAGGCATCGAAAAGCTAGGACTAAAACCCCGTGCCCGCGTGGTGGCGAATGCCGCACGTGGTCTACAACCAGAGATCATGGGAATGGGTCCAGTGCTGGCAACGCGGGAGATTCTCAGTCGCACCGGCTGGGACCTCGACGAAGTCGATGCAGTGGAACTCAACGAGGCTTTCGCGACGCAGTCTTTGGCATGTATCCGTGAGCTGGGCCTGGATGAGGACAAGACCAATGCGTGGGGCGGTGCAATTGCACTAGGCCATCCACTAGGTTCCTCAGGCTCACGCATCACGTTGACGCTGCTCAACCGACTAGAGACCGAAGGTGGTACCCGCGGGATTGCCACCATGTGCATTGGTGTTGGCCAGGGCACGGCGATTGCGATTGAGAGGGTCTAATGACTGATATTCACACTGCCACCAAGGACTTCTCGGCGCTACAGGTCAACGTGGAAGACGGCTTTGTGATTGCGCGGATGAACCGGCCAGAGGTACGCAACGCAATTGATGAAACCATGGTCGGGGAATTCCACACACTGTGTGGATTCCTCGAACGTGACCCGCAGATTCTAGTAATTACCGGCTGCGTTGCGGAAACCTCCAAGGGTCCACGCGGGATTTTCGCATCCGGCGCAGATATCGCGCAGTTGCGTGAGCGTCGCCGCGAGGATGCACTGCGCGGGATTAATTCGGGCGTGTTTCACCGGATAGCGAAGTTGCCTTCACCAGTCATTGCAGCCATCGACGGCTTTGCTTTGGGTGGCGGCTTGGAACTCGCACTGGCAGCAGATTTCCGGATTGCCACGCCCGGCGCGAAATTCGGCCAGCCAGAGGCGAACCTCGGCATCATCGCTGGTGCGGGCGCGCTGTGGCGGCTGAAGGAAGCCGTGGGCAACCCCCTGGCGAAAGAGATTCTGCTGACCGGACGCGTACTCACCGGCGAGGAAGCCGCGCAGTCCCACCTGGTCAATGAGCTTTTCGAGCCAGAAGCGCTCGAGGACGGCGCCCGCGAATGGGCAAAGAAGATTGCCGCGCTGGATCCACTGGCGGTGCGGCTGTCCAAGCAGCTTTTCGATATGCCCGTGGAAGCGCATCCTGCAATAGACAATATCGCGCAGGCGGTGCTCTTTGAATCCGAAGCAAAATTTGACCGTATGCAGGCATTTTTAGACCGCAAGAAGAAGTAAGAATCAGAAGAGTTTAAGGAGACGGAACATGGCTGTACCGGAAAAGGTTGGGGTGCTCGGCGGCGGCCGCATGGGCGCGGGCATTGCGCACGCCTTTTTGGCCGCTGGCGCGGATGTGAAAGTCGTCGACATCAACGATGACGCGGTTGCGGCCGCGAAAGCCCGCGTGGAAAAGGCGATTCAAGGTTCCATCGACCGCGGTGCCGAAGGCACCTTCGAATCCTGGGCAGAACGTCTGACGCTATCTACGGACACTGCAGAGTTCGCTGGTTTCGACCTCGTGGTCGAAGCGGTTCCAGAGTCAATGGAGCTCAAGACCACGGCGTTTAGCAATATCGCAAAGGCCGCACCAGAGGCGGTTATCGCGACCAATACCTCGTCACTGTCGGTCTCACAGCTGGCAGATACCGTGGCTAATGATGTGATCGGCCTGCACTTTTTCAACCCAGTGCCAGCCTCGAAGCTGGTGGAAGTCGTCATCGCGAAATCCACTCCGGAAGCTTTGGTGGAGACCGCGAAAGGCTGGGTTGAAGACCTAGGCAAGACGGCAGTGGTGGTTAAAGATGCACCAGGCTTCGCATCGTCCCGCTTGGGCGTTGCCATCGCCTTAGAAGCCATCCGCATGGTGGAAGAAGGCGTGGCATCCGCACGCGATATTGATAATGCGATGGTGCTGGGCTACAAGTTCCCCATTGGTCCGCTGGAGCTGACCGATATTGTCGGCCTCGATGTCCGCCTAGGAATCGCCGAATACCTTGAGTCCACCTTAGGTGAGCGCTTTGCTCCGCCGCAGCTGATGCGAGACATGGTCGCCCGCGGCGAGCTCGGCCGTAAGTCCGGCAAGGGGTTTTACGAATATTCCTAAGACTTTTTCTCAATAACAGCGTTGGTGATACGCGCCGTGCATAAACGGCGGCCGGATTCATCTGCAATGACAACTTCATGACTGGTCAGGCTGCGGCCTAAGTGCAATGCGGTAGCAGTAGCGGTGACCATCCCGGCGTAGCCGGAAGCGTGATGGGTGGCGTTGATATCCACGCCCACGGCTACCTTTCCCAAGGTAGAGGCGTGAATAACAGCCGCCCAGCTTCCAACTGCTTCAGCCAAACACGCCATGGCCCCGCCGTGGAGCAGGCCTAAGGATTGCCGGTTGCCATCGATAGGCATGGTGGCAACAACCTTGGTGGCTGATTGCTCAAGTACCTTCACACCCATCTTTTCGTCGAGCTCTCCCAGCTCAATCGTCCACGGCTCATACTTTTGCATTCTTCTTCTCTCTTCTTTTTCTTCGTAGTATTTTTAGAAAGGCAACCATGACTACCTCCCTTATCGATACCATCGTCCCCAGCTTTTTATCTGGAAAGTGGCTTACTCCGGACAATCCAACCCGTATCACTGAGGTTGCTGACCCGTCGACGGGGGAGATTGTCGCGCGCGTTTCCGCGGAAGGTTTAGATATTGCCGCTGCGGTTGATTATGCCCGCACAATCGGCCGTAAGAACCTGCAAGAGTTAACCATTCATGAGCGTTCTTTGAAGATTAAAGAACTGGCCATCTTCTTGCAGGACCATCGCGATGAGCTTAACTCATTGGCGCATAAGACGGGTGCGAATAAGCGCGATAATTTTGTTGACGTCGATGGCGGCATTTCCACCATGTTCACCATTTCTTCCAAGGGCCGCCGTGAAATGCCGAATGCGCACGTAGTCACCGATGGTGAGCCAGAGGTCTTTTCCAAGGACGGCTCTTTCATCGGCCGGCATATCTACACCACCATTCCCGGTATCGCGGTGCAGATTAACGCCTTCAACTTCCCCGTGTGGGGCATGTTGGAGAAGTTTGCGCCATCATTTATTGCGGGCGTGCCGAGCATCGTCAAGCCTGCAACCCCAACTGGTTTTGTCACCCAGGCCCTGGTGCGTTTGATGCTGGAGTCGGGGATTTTGCCGGAAGGTTCGCTGCAGCTGATTTCTGGTTCCGCGCGCGACTTGCTTGACCACTTGGATTTCCGCGACCACGTGGCCTTTACGGGTTCTGCGCAGACGGCTAATACCCTGCGTGCGCACAAGAATGTGCTGGAGGGTGGGATTCAGTTCTCCGCGGAGGCAGACTCCCTCAATGCTGCAATTTTGGGCACCGATGTCACCGAAGACGCCCCGGAGTTTGAGGCCTACACCAAGGCTGTGTTCAATGAGATGACCTCCAAGGCTGGGCAAAAGTGTACGGCGATTCGCCGCGCGATTGTGCCACATAACCTGGTAGAGCCATTCATCGCAGCGTTATCGCAGCGTCTGGAGTCCAAGGTTGTGCCCGGCGATCCGCGCGACGAAAATGCCACGATGGGGCCGTTGGTCTCTATCGAGCAGCGTGACGATGTGGCATCGGCAGTGCAAAAGCTTATCGATGCCGGCGGCGAGGTCGTCTACGGCGGCGCCGACAAGCTCGACGGCGCGTTCTTCGCGCCAACCATCTTGCGTTTCGATGATGCCCAGGCCGAAGCCGTGCACTCAACCGAAGCCTTCGGCCCGGTCATCTCTGTCATCGGCTACAACGATCCGACTGAGGCAGTCGAACTCGCCGCCAAGGGTGCTGGCTCCTTGGTGGCTTCTGTTATTACTCACGATGATGAACTCGCCGCACTGTATGGCCGCGGTATTGCTGCCTACCACGGCCGCGTGCACTTTCTAGACCGCGTGGATGCGAAGACTTCCACCGGCCACGGCTCCCCGCTGCCACACCTGGTCCACGGCGGCCCAGGTCGTGCAGGCGGTGGTGAGGAGCTCGGCGGTATCCGCGGCATCTTGCACTACATGCAGCGCACCGCAGTTCAGGGCAGCCCGGATCACCTGACTGCTGTGATTGGCCAGTGGCACCGCGGCGCAGCGGTGAACCGCGTGACCCGCAAGGATGTCACCGACGGCACCGGCGTGCACCCTTTCCGCAAGGATCTGGCAACGCTCAAGATTGGCGACCAGTTCGCCTCTGAACTGCGCAAGGTCACCCTTGAGGAAATCCTGGCTTTTGCGAAAGAAACCGGCGATACCTTCTACGCGCACACCGATGAAGAAGCCGCCATGGCCAACCCCTTCTTCCCACGACGTGTGGCACACGGTTACCTGCTGGTCTCTTGGGCCGCTGGTCTATTCGTCGAACCTGCTCCAGGTCCAGTCCTTGCCAACTACGGCCTGGAAAACCTGCGCTTTATCGAGCCGGTGACTTACGACGACTCCGTGCGCATTGAGCTCACCGCCAAGCGAATTACCCCACGTGTGACCGATGACTACGGCGAAGTCTGCTGGGACGCCGCCCTCTACAACCAGGATGATGTCCTCGTCGCTTCCTACGATGTGCTGACCTTGGTGGAAAAGGTAGACACCATCTACGCGCAGAAGTAAAACAGAAATACCGCTGCTAGCCATTTCCGTACAGTGGTGACATGGAAGAGAGAAAACTGTCATCACTGTTTTTCGGAAATGTTGTCCTCGAATCCGGGCTCATGGGCACGCCGTCCGCATCTATTCGGAAGACATGCGCTCTTATTCTTTCCGCCCTGATTCTCAAACCACGCTTTCGGTTCCGCTCGACGAATTGAAAGGACCTCTGCACGCAATGACAACTGGAATGCGCGTAAATACCGGACAATCCAAGTGAACTGACTTACATTTAACTCCAATATTGTTACACAACACACTATTGGAGGTTGTTCATGGCTGGGCAGAATTTTGATTTCATCATTGCGGGTGCGGGTTCATCGGGAAATGTCATTGCGCGCAGGCTTATCGATGCCGGCAAGACCGTCGCCATTATCGAAGCTGGCCCTTATGACACCAACCCGGACATCACCAAGGTCTATGACTTGGGCAAGTTGTGGCACAGCGAGCAAGACTGGGACTACCGCACTTTGCCGCAGGCGCACGCGAACAATCGTGAACTACACATTCCACGCGGTAAGGTCATGGGCGGGTCGCATGCCCTAAACGCCACCATCTGGGTGCGCGGGGCAAAAGAAGACTATGACACCTGGGCATATCTCGGCTGCGACGGCTGGTCCTGGGATGAGGTTCTGCCCGCTTTCAAAGCTATTGAAAACTATCCCGACGGTGACCCGGAAACCCGCGGGCACGATGGCCTTCTGGATGTCCGCAGCGATTATGAAACCAATCCGCTGCAAGACGCCATGTTGGAAGCCGGGCAACAAGCCGGCATTCCCTTGAATGAAGACTACAACTCCGGCAACCCCGAAGGCATCGGCCGGATTCAGGCGAATGTCAAAGATGGCAATCGCTTCAACACCTGGCACGCATACCTCAAGCCAGTTGCAGATCATGACAACCTCACCATCATCACCGACGCCAAGGTCCAACGCGTAATTGTGGACGGTGACACTGTCACGGGCGTGGAAATAAGGGGTGAGGGTGGCATCGATAAGCTTTATGCGAAAGAAACCATCCTCTGCGCTGGCGCTTTGAACTCTCCCGAAATTCTTCTGCGCTCTGGCATTGGTCCTGCTGAAGAACTGCAAGCTCTGGGCGTGACCGTGACGCATGATTTACCTGGTGTGGGCAAGAATCTGCACGACCATATTCTCTCCCCCGTCATCTTTGAAGCCACCGAAAAGGAAATCCCAGCCTCTGCTGTCCTGCCCGCCGAAGTACACGTATTCACCAAGTCCGCTCCGGATAAGGCCGTGCCGGATACCCAACCGCTGTATTTTTCTGTCCCGATGTACAACGAGGACATGGAAGGCCCCGCCAATGCCTTTACGCTCATGGGCGGACTGGTGCGTCCGGCCTCCCGCGGCGAGCTAACCCTGACTGGTCCGGAAGATGATGACCCGATTGCACTAGACCTGGGAGTGCTCAGCGTGCAATCCGATATGGATGCGCTGGTGGCATCCGTCAAAGAATCCCGCGAAGTCGGCCGCCAAGAAGCCCTTGCCGAATGGGGTCCCGTGGAAATCTACCCCGGCGCGGATGTTTCCGACGACGCTCTAGAAGATTACGTGCGCAGCAGCGTAGTGACCTATCACCACCAGGTTGGCACCTGCAAGATGGGCACCGATGCCCTTGCCGTGGTCTCCCCACATACCCTGCGCGTTTACGGTCTCCAGGGCTTACGCGTTGCCGATGCTTCCATCATGCCGCTGGTTCCATCTGGCAACACCAATGCCCCAACCATCATGATTGCTGAACGCGCCGCGAAGTTCATCCTCGATGATGTGAACTAGCCTGTTTCTCACGCGTTGATGACACAAGCTGTGCCCATCCGGCAGCCCAAGAATGTGGCGGTACATCAATACACTGCGATGACATAGGCGAAACTCATCAAATCCCCCGTGATGACGAACAGGCTTTAGACTGTTAATCATGATGGACAACGAATACGCGGCGGTGGGTTTCACTTATGATTCCTTCGATGACTTGATGTATGACCTCATGGATGAGACCAGCGGGAAAGGCATCACTATTCCCGGTTTTGAAGGTGTTGTAGTCTATCAGGATCCGACGGGCCCGCGGATGTCTGCTTTTAAAGATGAGGATGGGTGGCGGACTAATCCCGGGTTCTTAACCGATACCCCGATTGATGCCACCGCGTACCGCGTGGGGGATTTCATCGCGCATGTCGCTATACGCCGCGCCGATAACGGTGAGGTTTTCAACAATGTCATTGCCGCGAGCGATGAATTCTTCGCCCTGCCTCCAGGCAATCCAGCTGGGGGTCAAAGTATTCGCACTCCGCAGGGCGCGTTGAGTGCCTGGGCAAAAGAGTATGAGCTTTTCGATGACGCCGCCACCTGGGCTGCATCCGACAATGCCTTTACCTCCCAAGACGCCGACGGCAACCAGCAGACCACCCCGAATATGCTGTTTAGTCCCTCCGCGGAAAAGTTCCACCAGGATTTTAGCCCGCGTGATTTGAGTCCTTATGCCAAGCTCGTGGGCGAGATTGCTGAGATCAAAAAGCGCACGAATCAGCTGACCAAGCAGACTTTCCTCATCGCCACCATCAATTATCCTGCCGGCGATCTACCAGTCCTCTTCCCCGGTGATACACAGGTTAAGGCCGGTAATGTCTTCGATGGCACCGTCTTTTTATCCTTCGGTGCAGGGTTTTGGGCTAACCGCGATCAGAATTAGCCATGGATAGACAAAAATGAGGCTCGGGAATTTTCCCTGAGCCTCATTTTTATGTGTATATCGCGTTGTTAGAAGGTTGTGTTTTAAGAAACGCCCTCAGTAACCCGCGCAGATGCAAGTGGGGACACGGTGGGTTCGGTGGATATTACCTGCTCAACTGCAGGGGACTTTGGAATCAGCACGGTACAGATGACACCGATGACGGCGACTCCGGCGAACATACCGAATGCCCAGGTGGGGCCAAAGCCGGCACCAATCATAAGACCCGTTGCCATCGGACCAACGATGCCGCCGAGGCGACCGAAGCCAGCACACCAGGCAACGCCTGCGGCACGCGCGGAGGTGTCGAAGTAGTTCGAGGTCAGTCCGTAGGTCAGAACCTGGGTACCCAGCACGCCAACACCAGCAATGACGATTGGGATGTAGGTCAGGTAGACGTTATTGGTAAACGGCAGGATCATCAAGGAGATTGCGGCCAAAGTAAAGGTCACGGTGATAACTGCCTTCGCGCCGACGCGGTCGGCAATCATGGAGGCAAATAGGCCACCGACAACCGCGCCACCGTTGAGGAACAGCAGCGTGTACATGGAGTGTGCTGCGGATGCACCGTTATTTTCCATGATCACAGGCAACCAGGTGTTCAGGCCGTAGGTAGATAGCAGACCCATGAAACTCATGGTGCCGATAAGCAGGGTTCCGGGAAGATATACACGGGAGAAGATTGCGGCAAAGCCGGATTTGCCAGTGGGGCTCGATGGGGTGACGTGAGCTTTCGCTGCTGCCTCACGGCTAACAGGCTTGGTGAGGAATTGAGATTCTGGCAAGCCAAACTTGCGACAAAGTTCTTGCGCGCGCATGGAACGGCCGGTAGCAACCAGCCACTTTGGGGATTCCGGAAGCAGGAACCACGCGGCAGGCAGCAAGAACAAAATAGGGGTTGCGCCAATCATGAAGAGTCCGCGCCAGCCAATTGCATCTTCTAATGCAAGTGCTGCCAAAGATGCCATAACACCACCGGCGGGGACACCGGAGTAGGCAATGGCGTTGAAGAAGTTGCGGCGACCAGCTGGTGCGAACTCAGCGACGATAGCGCCGCCAGTTGCAACGATGATTCCAACGCCCAAGCCGGTGAAGAAACGCAGTGCACCGAAAGCAAAGACGGAGGTGGTCAGCGCAGTCAGACCCATTCCGATGGAGAACCACGCGATGGCCGTGAGAAATACCCGGCGACGCCCCAGTCGGTCACCGATCGCGCCGG
>ERZ808028.1230-NODE-1230-length-16196-cov-14.407966_pt1 | contig 16196 bp, 10 predicted proteins | sample MGYA00380184_ERZ808028 | MGnify/ENA primary metagenome ERZ808028 (study PRJEB31490, sample SAMN06133397) | mouse gut metagenome | isolation source: J8_1 | host: mice | place: China: Chengdu | collected 2015-05 ...
CGGAAAGCCGTGTGAGGGAGAACCTCATGCACGGTTTGATGAGGGGCGGATGAAAATTTCATCCGCCTACTCTACCACGGGCGTTTAAAGGTAAATTGTCAGCAGGAGCTTAATATTCTCCCTACTTGACTACCGCGTCCTTATTTTTGTTGTACGTCTCCAGTATGATGTTCTGCACATAGGGCGCAAGTTTTTTCTGCTGGTCTTTGGGTAATTCTTTGATGTAGATGGGTTTTCCGTACTCTATGATAACGTGTGCTTTTTTAATCCATGGAAGCTGATTCTCAAAGACTGCGGCGCTGTTGTTGATGGTCATGGGAACAATCGGGCAGTCCGCCTTGGACGCAATCTTGAAGCTGCCTTCATGAAAGGGAAGCAGCGTATCTTCTTCTTTGTTGCGGGTTCCCTCAGGAAAAATGCAGATAGAAGTGCCGTTTTTCATTAAGTCGATGGCGGCAAGAATGGTCTGCATTCCAGCCTTGATGTTCTCACGGTCGAGAAACAGGCAGTGGAGATTGCGCATCCAGATATTGAGCAGGGGCACCTTTTCCATACTTTTCTTGGCGATATAGCCTGTGGGTCTCGGAACGCGGGGATAGGTGAGCACGATATCAAAATAACTCCTGTGATTTCCAATATAGAGCACTGGCGTGTCCGTCGGAATATTTTCTTCGCCGATATAGTCTACCTTCACGCCGGCGAGAAAACGCACGCAGCGGAATGCCCAGTTTACAATTGCCAGACTAGAACGGCTCTTGGCATCGGGGTTCGACTTGCCGAGCAGCCACTCCACCAGCATGAGCGGGGTGCTCAGAATTAGAAAAAGGATGAGAAAGACTGCCACAAGTATCAATCGTATCATAAAACTACCATACCTTTCCGAGGGGCATTGCAATAAGATGCCCAGCATATTTTTATTGCTTTTTATAGAGTCCTATCTATTTTATCTATTCTTGCAGCGAAAATCAAGCATAAAAAAGTATATCTTTCCCAATTCAGGCATAATTATAGATAGAACCATGATATGATATAGGAGGCAGTATGGATAAATTCGTAAAAACAGCAAGAAGGTTTGCGGCAGTAGTAATAACAAGTGTTATGATTATGCTGTGTCTTTCGGGCTGCGGGGGTGAGACGACGGAGGAGGATAAACTCAAAGATATTGAGTTTACAGTGGTCGGGGAGGACCAGCAGCCAGACTCACTCAAGGAGATTATTGCGGAGAAATCAGCAGAACCATTCCAGATTAGTTACACGCTGGGCGAAGAGCTTTACATTGCAGTCGGATACGGCGAGCAGCCAAGCGGCGGCTATAGCATCAGCGTCAATGCGTTCTTCGAGACGGAGGAAGCGCTGGTATTTGACACGACCCTTATCGGCCCCGGGAAGGCAGAAAATGTGACCAACACACCGACCTGCCCGTACATTGTGGTAAAGACTGAGAATATTGAGGATAAGGCGATAGAATTTAAGTGATAACTGTGATACAATAATTCTGGCACAATTGTTAAGCAGACACGCACTTCCAGTTAGAAATGGAAGCAAAAGAAAGCGGAGCGCGCTGACTGGATAGCGCAGCAGGATACATAGTATAAAATAACAATTGATTTTATACTGAGAAAACGACAGCAGAATATCTGCGGAAATGTGAGGGAAGAACGATGATAGTGATAAAAAACGGTATGGTGACAGACCCGTCAAACGGGATACAAAAACAGGCAGCAGTCATCATAAAAGACGGGAAAATTAATAAAATAACAGATGATACAGATGAAATCAAACAAGTAACATCAGATATAATAACGGAAAATAATAACAATCATCATGTTATTGATGCAACAGGCTGTATCGTGGCACCCGGACTTGTGGATGTGCATGTGCATTTCCGCGATCCGGGCTTCACATACAAAGAGGATATTGAGACAGGTGCAAAGGCAGCGCTCAAGGGCGGATTCACCAGTGTGGTACTGATGGCAAACACGAAACCTGCCGTCGATAATATAGATACGCTAACCTATGTTATTGAAAAGGGGAAAAAGACAAACTTAAAAGTATATACCTGCGCGACGGTGACAAAAGAAATGGCAGGGAAGGAACTGACTGATATGAGCGCGCTTCTGGAGAAGGGGGCCGTGGGCTTTACCGATGATGGGATTCCGCTCATGGACGCAGCACTGCTGGAGCGTGCCATGCAAACCGTATCAGCGCTCGATGTGCCAATCAGCCTTCATGAAGAGAATCCTGCACTGATCACAAACAATGGTGTGAACCGCGGCAGGGCATCAGAATCCGTTGGCATTGGCGGTTCACCGCGCGAGGCGGAGATTTCGCTGATTGAGCGTGATCTGGAGATTGCATTAAAAACAGGTGCTATCTTAAATATCCAGCACATTAGCACGAAAGAGGGCGTGGCACTGGTGAGACAGGCGAAGCAAAAGGCGGCAGACTTTGGAAAAAATAATATCCATGCGGAGGCGACGCCGCACCACTTTAGTCTCACGGAGGAGGCAGTTCTTCAGCATGGGACACTTGCCAAGATGAATCCGCCGCTGCGCGAGGAGGCAGACAGACAGGCGATCATTGAGGGATTGAGAGACGGCACGATTGATATCATTGCGACAGACCATGCACCGCACAGTGAGGAGGAAAAGAAGCGGCCGATCACAGAAGCACCAAGCGGCATCATCGGATTGGAGACAGCGCTGCCGCTCGGCATCACAAACCTTGTGGATACGGGACAACTCTCCATGGAGACATTGATTGACAGAATGTCAGCGGCTCCAGCGCGTATGTACAAGCTCCCGGCGGGAACCTTGTCGGCGGGCGCCGCTGCGGATCTTGTGATCTTTGATGCCAGCGCGTCACAGACAGTTGGTGTGTTTGCGTCAAAATCTTCCAATTCGCCCTTTGTGGGACAGACACTCAAAGGCGTCGTGAGATACACGCTTGTAGATGGGAAGATTGTGTATCAGAAGGAATAGAGCGGAGAAGATTCATATGAAAAGAAAAACCAGAGCGTTTGCTCTGGTTTCTTTTCATATATGATATGTATTAGTCTGAAGGAAGCTGGAACTTGCTGATCAGGGAATCCAGCGTCATTGCCTGTGCGGACAGCTCTTCGCTTGTTGCAGAAGCCTCCTGTGCTGTCGCGGAGTTCGACTGGACTACCTCGGAGATCTGGCTCACACCCAGCTCGGTCTGTTTCATTGCCTCAGCCTGCTCAGAAGCGGTCTCGCTGATCGCCTTGGAGGAAGCTGCGATGAGCTCGATACCTTCTACAACACGGTCAATCGAAGCATTTACGATATCTGCGGTCTTGCTTCCGTCTGCGATCGCGCTCAGGGAAGTTTCGATTAACGTTCTGGTTTCGGCTGCGGAGTTTGCACTCTGCTCCGCCAACTGACGAATCTGATCGGCCACGACTGCAAAGCCTTTTCCAGCTTCGCCGGCTCTTGCTGCCTCGATCGAAGCATTCAGGGAGAGCAGATTTGTCTGGGATGCAATGTCCTCAATCTCGGAAATAATGTTTCCAACCTGCTGTGAGGCATCGTTGATGCGGGACATCGCCTCCATCATGGCTTTCATTTCTCTGTGGCTGCGCTCTGCCTCGTCAGCGTAGGTCCGTGCCTGATTGTAGGAGTCGCCCGCATTGTTTGCGGTAGCGCGGATATCGTCCGTGATGGTTGTGATAGTTGCCTGCATTTCCTCTACAGCGCCTGCCTGATCTGTAGCGCCTTCCGCAAGGCTTTGGGAAGCGTCAGCTAAGTTGCTTGCGCCTGCGGCTACCTGATTGGATGCTTCGGTGACAGATAGGATTGTTTCTGCCATCTGTCTCTTTAACTGTCTCATTGCGGTGAGAATCGCCTCAAACTCTCCCATATATTTCGATCTGTCTTTGCTGACGACTGCGAAGTTGGAATTTGCCATCTGGTCTAGCACTTCTGCGACATCATGGATGATAAACTGGAGTGATGCGGCCATATTGACTGTGACGTCAACCATCTCTGCAAGCTCGTCCTTCGTATCAACAGTCGGGAAGGGCGATGAGAGGTCTCCTTTTGCAAAGATATCCAGACGCGCCTTGATCTGGTCGATTGGACCCGCAATGCTGTTTGCAATCGACTTTCCAAGAGAGATTGCAAAAATGATGGAGGCCGTGATAACGAGGATGATAATCACTGTGAGCGCAATGATGATTATGGCAAGGGTGTTGGATACTTCCTGTCCTTTATCCACCTTGATTTCCATAATCTGTGTCAGATCGTTATAGATCTCCTCATATATGGGAACGAGCTCTCCCAATGCCATATCCTGCGCGATCTTGCACTTTTCACGGTCTGTGGTGCTGCCGAGGTTGACAATCTCTTCTTCTAATTCCCAGTAATCCTCCAATTCAGCTTTGATCTCATTGTATAATTGCTTGTTTTCCTCTGTAACCATGCTGGATTCAAGCGCATTAAATTCTTTTATGAACGAATCTTTGTACTCCACGCGGTCCTCGAGCAGCTTGTCGATGGCAGACTGTTCATCGTAGCCGATAATGCCGCGCATCGCGGAACGGGTGTCAGCGAACTGAGCCATTGCCCTGCCGATATCGCCCTGTGAAAAACCATAATTTGTGAGTACAGACGCGTATAGGCGCGACATGACGATCATTGTGATCAGTATGACGGCTGACACCGCAGTCAATATACACGCGATTGTGACAAACGCGTGAATCAGCCGGTCCCGGATTTGTAGGTTGTTCAGTTTTTTTAGCATAATATTAGATCTCCTTAATAATATTGATATGAACGATATCTTCTTATTTCTTCTGGGCAACGCAGACTGCATCAAACTGTTCAGTACGCCTAAGTTGGCAGACAGGAATCAACAAGCTGATTGCGTGATAGATTTATGTAAAATCTGAATGCATTGTTGTAGGTATACAGCAAAATGTATACAATAGTACTAAATAGTTATAGAAGTATAAAAATTTGGTGCTCAGGACAAATAAAAATACATGACTAAATTATACATCTTTTTATCTATTTTGTCCAATGATTTTCCCTGTTAAAATCGCCATAATTATCATTTGTTTTATTGTGCAATAATTTTATTCGACGATTTCAAGCAATTTGCCAGTGATGTCCGCCATATTCGAAGAAACCTGTTTGGTATCCTGCGAGATGCGCACATTTTCGTCCACAACGCTGGAGATACGCTCAATCTGTCGCACGGCATCGGAGACAATGTCCACATTTTGATGAACCATATTGGCGATTTCCGCGATATTCTGGTCTGCCTGTTTGATATTGTCCACGACATTGCCAAATGCCTCGACGGTCTGGTCAGTGATCGCGCGTCCGTCCTCCACGGCGTTGATGGAGTTCATGATGAGTTCGTTGGTCTCTTTTGCAGCCTGTGCGCTTCTTGCGGCGAGCTCGCCGACCTGCGTGGCAACCACGGCGAAGCCTTTGCCCAGATCTCCGGCTCTTGCCGCCTCAATGGAGGCATTGAGAGAGAGCATGTTGGTCTGCTGTGCGATGGAATTAATCTCGCCGATAATCTTTTCGATTGCCATGGACATATCGCTGATCTTCTGCATAGATTCCTTTAAGAGCGCCATGCGGGACTGGGTCTGTATGATCTGCTCTGTGGTGTTGCTGGTGGCGGCAGTGATTGTGGCAGTCGCGCTCACGCTGCTGTTGAGCTCTGCGGTGAGCTGGTTCATAATCTGCTTGAGGTCTGCCACTGCCCGTTCCTGCTCGCCGGTGCCATGAAAGATACTGTCGGCGTTTGTGAGCGTTTCACCGGATACTTGGTTTAGATTCTGGCAGGCATTTTTGATATTTTGAATCAAGAGCTGGTTGTGCTCCATATCCTGTTTTTGCTGTTCGATGAGATTTTCGTTGTCGCGCATACTCTGGCAGATGCTCTCAACCATTTTGTTGATGCTGTCAGAGAGCATGGTAAATTCCGGGTTGCCGCGCTCGTCGATGGTGATGTGAAAGTTTCCGCCGGCAATCTCGCGCATGCCATGGGAGATGCGGTTGATGCCCTGCACGATTTTGTCATCCACCATGCGGTTGATCATAAATAGCAGTGCGCTGAAAATGATCAGCATACTCAGGGATACCACGAGGGTCTGGCTGGTGCGGCCGGCATAGTATTCGCTGGAGGGCATGAAGGTTCCGATAATCTGATTTTGGTATTCCTCTGCCATGTAGTAGCCGCGCACGCCGTCTATGACGGCTTTCCCCTTTCCTGTGAATGTTGATGGGAAGCCGGCGTCTGTGGCGGGAGTGCCGATCAGGGACTGGTTTTTATGAGCCAGAATCAGTCCGCTTGCGGCGTCTATGGCATAGATATATCCCTTTTCGCCGTAGTCGATATCCTTGAGCACAACGGAGATCTCAGTGCCCATCAGCATTTTTTCCAGCACTTCCGGCTGCACGCCGACTTGCACAAGTCCTTTGGCATCTGTCCTTGCCACACCGATATACTGCATCACGATTCCCTCTGCGACATTTATTTGAGGCTCCTGCACAAGTTCGATGGAAGGGTCCTTCACGATGACCATAAAAGCGTTAGACTGGTCGCCGCTCTTCATGTCAAAGCCGACGTAGGCATCAATGGTGCTGCTGGTGATGATGCCGTCCTCGTCTATAATGTGCAGCTCATTGACCATCAGACGTTCCTTGATCGTATTGAGCTTCTCCTTGCTGTCTGCAATGGACGGGTCCACGGCAAGCATGTCCGCAAAGGCTCTCGTCTTGGCGAGACTGTCCTGACTGAGATTGTCTGTGAGCTGTGCGATGGTCTCCTCATTGTCTGCGAGCTTTTCCTTGACATCTGTGAGCTTGGCATGACTCGAGGAGGCATTGGTGGACTGGCTGACGATGGTCTGTAGAACAAAGATGGCTGTGATCGTGATCAGCAGCGCTACGAGCATGTAGGTAAACAGCCGGTTGGTAAATATTTTTTTCATAGTGGTTAAGTACCTTCCTTCCTTGGTGTGATGATATAGGTTCTAGTTTATGGCAGATATTGACATTATTATATCTTTTTCTACGTGTATCATCAAGGGTTTTGACAATCGTTGTGAATGTTCTACAACAAAAATGACACATCTTCGCAAAGATGTGTCATTTTGTTTCATTTTGTTTCGTTATTTCATGTTATTTTTTCTTGATATTCTTTTTGACAGTGCCGGTGAAATCTTTGTTCAAACCAGTGATTGTCACCTGAATGGTGTTCTTTTTCTCTTCACCGTAGGTTAGTTTGTAATCCACGCCCTCCACGAGCGTTTTCTTGTTGTGCGTTAAAGTAATACCTTTTGAGATGGTGCCCTTTACGGAAGCTTTTGAAATCTTCTGGGATTTGATTTCAAATTCAATGCTCGCAGGAGCAGAGCCTGCATAATTTCCGATACCTGTGACAATGATCGTTGCCTTTCCTGCATGGACATTGTTCAGGTACTTCACGGTATAGTCTGTGTTAGCCTTGAGTTTTTTGGTGCCAGCCTTTACAGTGACTGCCGGTTTTAACGGTTTTCCGGTGTAGGTTTTAGCTGGTATGCGCTTGGCAAACGTCAGTTCTGTGCCAGATGGCGTGATTGTAAAGGTCTTGACTACCTTTCCTTTGTATTGTCCTTTGCCGGTGACAATGACAAGCGCCGTATTTGTGCCCGCTTTGGTATTATTTTTATATTGTACTTTATAGTGTTTATTTTTTACAAGTTTTTCGCCGTTTAGTGTAACAATGGGTTCAATGTCTTTGACAGCCTTTCCGGTATAGGGTGCCTCTTGTTTTGATAATTCAACGTTTTCAGGATTGATAATCTTGTCGGCATCGGCAGTATAGAGGGTGATTGTGGCTTTGGCGGTTTCCGAATAACAACTGTTGTCAGCGGCGGTTATGGTGACGGTGGCAGAGGTTTTGTTTTTAACAGTGATGGGGGAGATGGTATAGTCCTTCTCATCGACCTGCTTCATACCGTCATAGATGCTGATTGGAGGCGTTTGTGTGTTGACTGCACTGGCTGCCATGCCGCCTGTAACAATGTTTAATTTTTTGATCGGTTTTTTATTGATGATGTAATCTTTTTGGATTTCGCCTTTGTAAATGCCGTTTCCGCGCACTATGACTGTTGCGTTTCCAGCCGTATCCTCGTTCTTGTAGGAGACTCTGTAGTCTGTGCCCTCTGTGAGTGTGATTTTCTTATTCCCATTCGGGATTGTAACTTTGACAGTGGGTCTGTAGGGCTTGTTGGCGTCATAAGTTGCCGACTTGATGTCTGCGATCGCGGCGCCTAACTCTTTTAAGTCTGTTCTATGCTCGATAGGATAATATGTATCGTCCTTGTTGGCATCGTCCTCTGGTTTCTCATCGGGTTTCTCATCAGGTTTCTGATCTGGATCAGAAGTTTGAGTCCATTTCGCATACAGGGTGATATCTGACATAACCTTATCTGTCTCAAAGTTCCAAGCGGTACTGCATGCAGCTTCCCGGTACCAGCCTGCGAACAGATAGCCTTCTGCGGCTGGGTCTGCGGGTTTTTGGATTAGCGCGCCAGATTTGATTCCGGTGTAGGGCTGCGGCGCGGTGCCGTGTCCCTGCGTGTCAAAGGTGACTGTAAATTCTGTGGCAGGATTCCACTTGGCATAGAGTGTCAGGTTTCCGGTTCTGCCCTTCTCTATCTGTGTGATGGACTGTGTAAACGCGGCGTCGAGATACCAGCCGTCAAAGGTATGGCCTTCTCTGGTGGGTGCCTTTAAAACAATGGTTGTTGTATCGGCGGTATATGTTGCCGGATTGTCGGCATGGTTGGTGCCGCCGTTTAGCTCGTAAGTGATGGTGTAGGTTTCTGCTGGGTCTGGTCCCTCGGGCATGTTGCTTTTCCATTTTGCGTAGAGCGTCAGATTGCCGTGGCTTCCTTTTTCAATCTGCTTAATGGGATACGTCAGCGCTGCATCGAGATACCAGCCGATAAAACTGTCACCCGCCTTGGAAGGTGCTTTTAAAGTGATGGTTTCTGTTGCAAACGTATACGTCTTAGGGTTGTCGGCATGATTGGTGCCGCCGTTTAACTCGTAAGTGATTGTATAGGTCTCGGATGGGGAAGGTCCCTCCGCAGCGCTGCAATAGCGGTCAATGTTTGTCTTGATCGCATTGGCACTGCTTTGACCAAATGTAATGTGCTGGTACTTGTTGTTGGCATCAATATAGCAGATAATGATCGTCGAAAAATTATTAATGCCGGACCGGTCAACATAATCATTCGCATATCTTGTATGTGTAACTTGATACTGATCAAATGCAAATGTGATAGCGTCACTGCCGTAAGTATCTTTGAAGGCTTGAACCTCTGCTAAAGATGCCCCTGTAGTTTCAGCGGCGATGATGTCTACGTTAGGAAGTCCATTTGTCGCAATATCCTTTATTGTCTGTCTGCTCATGCCACAATTGCGGCTAAAGAAAATGATCAGTTTGGGTTTGCCTTGCGCTTCACTTAGTACCTCGTCGCCATTCAGGGCAATAAAATCATAATAGAAGTTATCGCAATTCAATCCGTCTGCCGCAATGGGGTTCCACTTTGCATACAGGGTGATATTGCTGGCAACACTGCTGTCAAGCTGGGAAATCTTGAGCTTAAAGGCGGCATCGAGATACCAGCCCGCAAAGGTATATCCGTCCTTGGTTGGGTCCTCTAATTTAATAATGCCAGAAGTCTCTTTAAATTTAACTGGATTGTCAGGATGGTTGGTGCCGCCGTCCAGAACATAGGTTACAGTATACTGTCCAACAACGGGGCCGCCGCAGTAGTAATTAAGCTTTGCTTCAATTTGGGCGGCATTTTGCACACCCTGTGTGGCGTGCTGTAGATTATTGCTGCCATCAATGTAAAAGATAACTGGAAGTGCTACATTCAAGCTGTTGCCCTCGGTGATTCCAGCCGCCTGTGCATAGCGAAACAGGTTCATATTGTTATTGCCTGATGTATCATATAAAAACGTCAGGGTATCACTTCCGTAGGTGTTCTTAAAGGAGGCAACTGCGTCTTTGCTGGCCCCGTCTATCTCAGCGGCATAGATGTCAACATTGGGGAATTTGTATTCGGAAATTGCCTTGATCGTGCGCTGGCTGTATCCACAAGTAGTTCGGAAAAAGATCAAGAGCTTGGGTTTTCCCGCCGCCGCAGAGCTTACGGTCTCATCATGAAGCGTCGTGAAGCTGACTTCTGGATTTTCTTTGTTTAAGCCCGGTTCAAAAGAGCCGTTGTCGATGTATGAGGAGTCTGACATAGGGTACTGCGCATGAAATTCATCAGTATTATATTTCTCACTTCGAACATGGTCACCAAACTCCGCTTCGCTTACTAGGAAGTAAAGGTGCAAAGTGCCGGATTTCTGGCTATCCCATGTACAGTCAACATTGTAGTATTTTCCAGCCGCCCTAGCATTGTCACTGATTTTGACAATGTTCCATGCATGGGCGCCGCCGTTTCCTATTCCGGTAATAATTCTCACAGGGAGCCCGGCTTCTTTGCATAAGCGGTAGAATGAAATCGCATATCCCTGACAGACGGCTGAGCCGGTGCACAGGGCATCGTATGCAGAGTATTTGGAATATGTATCATCATAGGTTACATTGTCACAGATATAATCGTGGATTGCCTTTGCTTTCTGGTAATCTGATTTGCCGGACAATGCCAGCTTCTCCATAATTTCGGCTACTTTTTGGGTCAACTGCTGTTCTTCTTCTGCGGATGTAAAGTAAAGAACTGTGTAGGTGAAGGTAGCTGTACCAGAACTGCTGGCCATGCTGGCTTGGTACTTCAAATATCCTGCCGCAAGAGCGTCACCTGCCTGCCCTGAGCAAGCTTCTGTATGCTCGAGCGCCTTATTAAAAACAGCACTGGGAGCATTCTGCAAACCGCCGTTTGCATTCACTACGGTCATCGGAATCTGAATAGCAATGGTGGTTTCGCGGGCGACCATCTGGTCACGCAGATATGCCGCGGCATCTTCAAGATTTTGGAAGGATGAAGCTCTTGTTGTATCATTGGAGAACAAATGAACGTTTTGTTCTGACTCGAACTTCATTGTAAGTTCATCAAGGTCTATGATGCCCTCATAGAGTGGATTGATTACAAGGATAGAGGCTTCTTCTGGGCGCTCTGAGGTTTGCTGTTCTTCTGTGGTTTGTTCTTCTGTCTCATTCTCTGTCAAGGTTTCGGTCTCTTGCTGTGATGTGGTTTCTTCTGTCTCTACAGTATTTTCTGTAGCTTCGGTATTAATATCTTCTGTATCTACAGTTTCAGTATTAACAGTTTCGGTATTAACAGTTGTTTCATCAGCTTGTGATGTTTCTTCATCAGCGTCCTTGCTAGTTTCAGTAATCTGTTCTTCTGAGCGTACAGTTTCTGAGGGTGTTTCCGTCTGGTTTTCGCCTTCTAATGTGATGCCGTCGTTCGTGCTCTCCTGTGTGACGTATTCTTCCGCTGCATAGACTTGCGGAGTTGGTATGCCTGTCACGACCAGCATGCCGGATACTACGAGACTTAGAAGCCTTCTGGATAACGTTTTCTTCATCGTCTAATTCCTCCATTCTGATTGTTTTGTCAATGTGGGAACAGCCTGACACTGCCCACATTCATAGATAAAGTATAAATAGAATATAATTTATATTGTCAAAATTATCAACCATTATTTTCCTATTTTAGACATATAATTCAAAATGCGCATTTTTATATCAGAAATGTATTATATAGGCTTCTTGTTTTGTGAAAACTATACAATAGAATGCACAAAAAGTGCCACAAAGGATTGGTAATTTTCATTGACACTGATGAAACGCTACGATATAATTACTTCTAAATTATACACAAAACGGGCGAAAAAGATAATTTCTTTTGGCTTCAGTGCACTGCCGCGGATAAGTATGCGGCATTCAGAACACCAGTTCACGTTACGGTTATGAGAAATTATGATAAGGAAAGGCATGGTCAGGCGCATGGAACAGTTTCGGTTTATCTGGCAGTATATCAGGCGGCACAAAAAGCAGTATCTTGGAGGTATCGTTACCTTATTTATATTGGATTTTGCAAATCTCTATATTCCAAAGACGACGGGCGTCATCACAGACGGGCTTGCCGCACGTACCATTGACATGAAGGGCGTGCTCGCCAATATTGGCATCATACTTGGCATTGGCCTGACGCTTGCGGTGGGGCGTTTTCTGTGGCGCTATTTTCTCTTTGGCGCGGCGCGCTCGATCGAGCATGAGCTGCGCGATGAGATGTTTGGTCATCTGGAAACGCTGGACGTGGAGTACTATAATGAGCATAAGACGGGCGATTTGATGACGCGCTTTACAAGCGATCTGAATGCGGTGCTCATCGCGTCTGGGCCCGCGGTTATTTCTGCGTTTGATGCGGTGGTTATGACGGGAATGGTCATTGGGCAGATGATGTTCTATGTCAATTTTAAATTGACGCTGGCGGCAGTGATTCCAATGATTTTTATTGCGTTTGGGGAGCTGTACTGCGGGAAATTGATGCAAAAGCGTTTTCAGGAGCGTCAGGAGGCGGTGTCGGAGCTGACGGACTTTGTGCAGGAGAGCTTTTCGGGCGTGCGCGTGGTCAAGGCTTTTGTGCGGGAGCAGTCGCAGATCAAAGCATTTGCGCAGGCAAATGCGAAGGCGAAAAAGAAAAATCTAAGAATTGCTCAGCTAGAGTCGATTGTCATCCCTCTGCTGGATGTGGTCATCGGCGTCAGCAGTCTGCTCACGCTGCTCTATGGCGGGTATCTGGTGCTGACCGGCGAGATCACGATCGGGCGGTTTGTCGCATTTAACCAATATATTATGATGCTGGTGTGGCCGATGATCGCCTGCGGGGACGCCATCAACTCCTTCTCGCGGGGCGGCGCAAGCATCAAGCGGTTACAAGAGGTATTTGAACAGCAGCCGGAGATTGCGGACGGGAAGCATATGGCATGTGTGGAGGGACTAAAGGGCGATATCCGCCTGAACCATCTGACCTTTCTGCACCGGGGGCACAGCGAGCCGACGCTTAAAGATATCAGCCTCGACGTCAAGGCGGGGACGACGCTTGCGGTCATAGGGCGCACCGGAAACGGCAAGTCCACGCTGGTCAATCTGCTGCTGCATCTCTATAATACAAAGCGCGGCATGATTTTTCTCGACGGCAGGGATATCAACGATATTCCGCTCAAGACGCTGCGCGAGAACATTGCCTACGTGCCGCAGGACAATTTCCTGTTCTCAGATACCCTCAAATCCAACATTGCCTTCGGGACGGAGGATGAGGAGATGGACGAGATTGTCCGCGCGACCAAGACAGCGTGTATTCATGAGAATATCATTGCGTTTCCAGATGGCTATGACACGATCGTCGGGGAGCGCGGTGTCACGCTTTCCGGCGGGCAGAAACAGCGCAGCTCGATTGCGCGCGCCCTGAAAAAAGATGCGCCGATTCTGATTCTTGACGATGCGCTGTCTGCGGTGGACACGGACACGGAGGAGAGAATCCTCCAGAATTTAAAGGAGAACCGGCGCGGGAAGACGACGATTCTAATCGCACACCGCATTTCCACGATTCAGAATGCCGACAGGATTCTGGTGCTCGAGGACGGGGAGGCAAAGGAGTGCGGAAACCACAAGGAGTTGATGGCGCTCGGGGGCATTTACAAAGAAATGTTTGAGAGACAGCAGCTTGAAGCGGCAAAAAATCTTGCGGTTTCGACATTGTAAAGGAGGAATTGATATGGCGATTTACGACCCAAAGGATTATGAAAAAGTGATAAACAGGATTCAGGAAAAAGTAAACGCGCTTCATATTAATATGGGCGCATGTCTTTCAGAGGAGGCGATTGCAGCGTTTGAGGCTTGCCATAAAGTCCAGCTTCCGCAGGCGTATAGGCTGTTTTTGCAGAAGGTTGGCAATGGATGCGAACATGTGTTTAATGAGCTGGAGAGCTGTCCCTGTCAAGAGCTGGCGGAGCCATTTATGCTGGATACCTTCTGGCTCTGGGAGGACGACGACAGAGAGGAAGAGCTTATTGAGGCTGACATGGAAAATAAGGTTTACCGGGGAAATATCGAGCTGGCGGACAAAGGCTGCGGCATGAGCTATCATCTGATTATCACGGGCAAATGCCGCGGAGAAGTCTGGAATTTTGCGGACGTGGGCGTCCAGCCCTGCTGTGAGCGGCAGGATTTTCTGGGATGGTTTGAGCTGTGGCTGGACGAGGGCGACGAAGCAGATTACTTTAAAGATTATGTGTATGACGAGGCAGATTTTGAGTAGGAACAGATTTTAAAAGGAGATCGAAATGAAGCGGCTGCTTACATATTTGAAACCGCACCGGTGGAAAATGTTACTTTCCTCGGTGCTGGTGATTGCGCTGATCGGAGTGGAATTATACAAACCGATGATTATTGGAAATGCCATTGACAAGTATATAGGCAATGCTGGACAGCCGGGGGCATTGGGGACGCAGGAGGCGTTTGGCGGGCTTCTTGCCGCGGGGGCACTGTACGCGCTGATGCTTTTGCTGGGCTTTGTGTTCAATGCCTCAAATACATGGATTTTGCAGAATGTGGGGCAGTCGGTTATATACAAAATGCGCGAGGAGGTATATGCACACCTGCTTTGCCTGTCCGTGAACTTTTTTAACACGCAGCCGGTCGGAAAGCTGGTGACGCGCGTGTCCAATGACACGGAGGCGGTGAACGAGCTGTTTTCACAAATACTCGCAAAATTGTTTAAAAATACAGTGAAAATCCTTGGCTTTGCGGTTGTGATGCTCTCGATTGATCTGCGCATGGCGCTGTACTCGTTTCTTCTGATTCCGTTTGTGACAGGGCTGACCTTCTTCTTCCGCTTTCTGTCGCGGAGGGCGTACCGCATTACGAGAAATCGTATTACGGAATTAAATACATTCTTGTCAGAGCATATTTCCGGCATGAAGCTGATACAGATTTTTGCCCGCGAGGAGGAAAAGTTTGAAGAATTTTCAGAAAAGAGTGCGCAGCTTTTCCGGGCAAACTGGCGCGAGGTGATGATCTTTGCAGTATTTCGCCCGTCAATTTACATGCTCTCTGTCTTTGCGATGGTGATTGTCATCGGTCAGGGAAGCGCGTCGGTGCTTGCGGGAACGGTTTCTCTGGGAACGCTGTTTGTGTTTCTTAATTATATCAGTTCTTTTTTCGAGCCGATTCAGGAGCTGGCGGAACAGTTTGGCACATTGCAGTCGTCGCTTGCGTCTGCGGAGAAGATTTTTACGATTTTGGATGAAAAGCCGGAGATTGTGAATCCTGAACGCCCGAGAACGGTCGCGATGAACGGCTGCATTGAGTTTCGGCATGTCTGGTTTGCCTATGAAAAAGAAGAGTACATATTAAAAGATGTGAGCTTTTGCATTGAGCCGGGGGAGAAGATCGCCTTTGTGGGGGCTACGGGCGCAGGAAAATCCTCAATCCTGAATCTGATCGGGCGCTATTATGATGTCCAGCGGGGAGAGATTTTAATTGATGGCGTGAACATCAAGGAGATTGACAAGGATGCCCTGCGGCGCGCGATCGGTCAGGTGCAGCAAGATGTGTTTATCTTCACAGGGGATATCAAGGGCAATATCTCGCTGCAAAACGAGGACATCTCACGCGAGGAGATTGAGCGCGCGGCGCAGCTTGTGAATGCGGATTCCTTTATCGACAAGCTGCCAAACGGCTTCAATGAGCCGGTGACGGAGCGCGGCAGCACGCTCTCTGCGGGACAGCGGCAGTTATTATCCTTTGCGCGCACGCTCGCCTATCAGCCGACCATTCTCGTGCTGGACGAGGCGACGGCAAACATTGACACTGAGACGGAGCGCCTGATCACGCAGGCATTGGAAAAGCTGATGGAGGGCAGGATGACGATCATGGTCGCGCACCGTCTGTCCACAATCCAGCACGCGGACAAGATCATCGTCATGCACAAGGGCGAAATCCGCGAGAGCGGCACGCACCAAGAGCTCTTGCAGCTGGGCGGGCTGTATCGGAAGTTGTATGATTTGCAGCTTGTGGAGGGGTAGTAAAATATAGTATGATATAAAATATATTTTTGAGGGGGAAGATTGAAAATGAAAAGTAGAGGGTATCCATTACCTTAATCGCATCACAAATAAGCCATCTTTCGGTGGCTGCTT
>ERZ808028.1232-NODE-1232-length-16192-cov-6.343965_pt1 | contig 16192 bp, 14 predicted proteins | sample MGYA00380184_ERZ808028 | MGnify/ENA primary metagenome ERZ808028 (study PRJEB31490, sample SAMN06133397) | mouse gut metagenome | isolation source: J8_1 | host: mice | place: China: Chengdu | collected 2015-05 ...
AAAACATCTCCTTTGCTTTTTCACTTGATAGTATAGGTTGTTCAACTTTTCCTGTCCACACTTATATACTAACACCAATGTTCAACAAGCCCTTCGGCTGTGTCACCGCCCGCAGGGACCAGCGTTTCCCGACGGTTATGGAATATTTCAAAGAGCTTAACAATGACAGGCTCTCCCCTGTGGGGCGCCTTGATAGAGAGACCGAAGGCTTGCTTATCATTACCGACGATGGAAAATGGAATCAGCAGATGACACACCCTGCTTATCAAAAGAAAAAGACCTATGAATTCACGGTATTGGGTGATTTAGACCAGGAAAAACGAAAGACCCTCCAAAATGGAATTCTGTTAAATGGCTCTGACACCCCCACTCTCCCCTGCCAGATTACCGTTACCGGCGCCTCCGTATTATCCGAGACTCTGCCCACACTCCATCCAGAGGTTCAGAAAGCAATCTTTAGGAACCGCCCCTGCCATCCGGTAACCATGGGAAGAATCACAATTACCGAAGGCAGGAAGCGGCAGATTCGCAGAATGATGAAGGCTGTTCATTGCTGTGTGGTTGCCTTGAAGCGCATTTCCATTGACGGCATTATCTTAGACGAACATTTGAAGCCTGGGGAATGGAGGGAGATGTCTGCTTTTCCTACACTTTTTTTGCCTAAGAATCATGCCGCAGAATATAATCAGTCCTGCCATTGACATAAGCTTTCCCGCCTTCACACCAGGCGCATGATATAAAAGCCTTACCTCATGCACTCCGGCGCCGATCCGAAAGCCAAGAAAGGCGGTGTTTACCTCCTCTGCCCTCACCGGTTCTCCATCCACCAGAAGCTCAAAATTCTCATCATATGGAATCGTGGTGATAACATACCCCTCTCTCTTAACGTCAATGCTGCCTTCTATCCGATTACCCTTTGTTCTCTCCCAATCTGGCTTAAAAACAGACTGATATAATCGGTCGTCCAACTCCTTTTCTCCTTCCCAGGAGGGAAGTCTCCCCATATACGCCTCCACCTCCTTAATCTCATACCTCCCTTTTCCAAAAACCATTTCCACTGTTTCCTGCCCCTCCTTCAACGGAATCCCATAGGTAAATTCTGTATTATCATTATAATAGAAATGGCTTCTTGCCGTCAGTTTATTCCGTATTCCTTCCACCCAGACTGCAACGTCCTTTAACGGTCTCTGGTTTTCTACCTGAAAGCATAGAAACAGGACTCTCTGTCCCTCCTCCCCTTCCAGCGAATCAGGCAGTTTTACCTGAACCTCTTGGTCTGTGTCGGAGGCTATTTCCAAGGGCAAGTCTATCTCAATCGGGCTGACCCATTCTGCTAAAACATCTTCTACTATAGGGGCGTTTTCAGAAAAATCTCCGGCATCCTCCACTACGGCATATTCAAGAAGGGCCAACTGACGATAGGGAAACTCAAGCTTTAGAAAATCTTCCTTTGAGATTACCCGATTCGTCCCATATACCACTGGAGAGACCTGGGTATTTTCATACACCCTCCACTCATCCCCTTGCTTACCATTTTCTTTTGTATCCTCATAATCCTTCTTCCCACGATCATACTCCACCGGTTCATAATCCAAAAGCTCATCTCTGGACACCACGTACTTTATGCCCATAAACCGCTGATACACTGGATTATGTACCGCAGACTGCATCAGGAAATTACGGAAAGGTTCTTCTAGCTGAAAGGTCTCCTGCCGAAACTCCCTATACCCCTCGTGGTAAGAGGAGGAATAGACAGAAGAAACATATTGGCCCATAGTCCAGATCCGATTCAGATTCGCCGCATTTTCATTATCACTTCCTAACTGCTCTGTCCGGTAGAAGCCCTCCTCTTTGGCAGTTACCGACTCGATCTTTTCTCCTATCTCTGAATCCGTTATTTCCTCATAAAATTTCCGGTTAAGCCCTCTGTCCGCCTGGGTATGGCAAGTATAATCAAACACAAGCAGCATCAAAATTGACGGCGCTAATAATATCACAGACCTTCTTTGACACAAACGGAACACAAGAAAACAGACCAGCATCAATACACTGTCCAGCAAAAGCAGCTTCCAGTATTTTCTAATATCTCCCTGCTGCCGGTTCAAACAGACCATCACTATCGTCAATATATAGGGAAGGCTCTCGCCTAACCTGGCAATTCTTCTGATTCCTTCTGTCTCTTTCTCTTTTCCTCTGCTCTCAAGCCCTTCCAGATAATAGGCCGTAATATAACACAACAGAGGCAGAAACGGAATCATCACCTTATCCCGCACATACAAGCCCCCGTTTAACAGATACGCAAACACCGGAACCGTCAAAACCGCAGCGCAGCTTAACGCCAGGGCCCGTTCATACCATTTCCGTCCAAACACCAAGGCAATCACGGCAGTCACGGCAAGGGTCGTCATGCCAATCCCATAAGGAGAATAACAAAACCTCGTCATTGACACCTTAGGAAAAAGCAGCTCTCCCAAACCCACAGCCGCGCCTTCCCCCTCCCGTCCCGTCAACGCAAATGCTGTGGGCGCCAGCAAAACTCCACTCATCAGCACAGCCAAGACAAAATAGAGAGAAAACTTTAAACCTGCTGTCAAAAACGATTTCACTGATACTTTCTCTCCCGCCTCGTCACATACCATGAGGTAACGGTGTATCCCATACAGCACCAGGACCAACATTCCGCCAATACTAAAGTAAAAGCTGGTCATAATCATGAGAAAAATGCTGACCGTCAGCAGACCACTTTTCTGCTTTTCAAAGTACCGGTCCACTCCCCACAAGCCCGTCAGCAGAAAGGGCATATAATTTATGAACATTATCTGATTATAAGAATGGAAGATGACCGGACCGGCAAGCAGGAATAAAATGGCCATGCCAACACAGATTTTCCAAGAAAAGCCTCTTTTCTCAAGCCATCGGTACATCAGAAGAACCGAGGCCACAAGCCCCAAAAACTGAACTGCCATCATGTAATCCGACATTTTTACAAAGGGCAGCAGATAGGAGAAAAGCAGCAGGGGATTATAAAGCCCATAGTAACCAAAGTGATAAATATTCTGTCCGCCCCCAATATTTGCCGCAAATTCCGGAAATAACTGCCCTGTATCATAGAACTGCCGCCGGAAATAATCCGGCAGCACACTATGCTGGCTAATCCAGTCAACCTTTGCCCCAAACACTCCATAGCGGAGGCAAAACAGGTAACAAAAACCGAACGTTAAGCATGCCAGAAAAAGATAACAACTATACGGAAGCCGCCTCATGTCTGTCACCCTCCTTCTCCTCACTGGAATCCTTCAAGATAAAAATTGGTCTGTGCTTCGTCTCCAGATAGGTCTTGGACAGATATTCCCCTACGATTCCCGTACAGAAAAGCTGGATTCCGCTGACCATGAAGATGATACACACCAGGGACGGCCAGCCGGACACCGGATCTCCCCAGATTAAGGTCCGCACAATGATGATCAGAATCATAAAGAAGGACAGCATACAGAAAACAACTCCCACTACCGATGCCAGGGACAGGGGCGCAACCGAAAAGCCTGTGATTCCCTCCAAAGAATAGGTAAACAACTTCTTAACCGACCATTTCGTCTGTCCGGCGCAGCGTCCTACATTCTGGAATTCCAGCCATTTGGTCCGAAATCCCACCCACTCAAAGATACCCTTGGAGAAACGGTTGTATTCGCTCATCCCAAGGACAGCCTCCACCATCTTACGTTTCATCAGTCGGTAGTCTCTGGCGCCGTTTACAATCTCCGTCTTGGAAATGCGGTTGATAAATTTATAAAAGCTCTCTGACAGGAAGGAGCGAAGCTTAGGCTCTCCCGCCCTGGTGGAACGCCGGGTCGCCACGCTGTCGTAATCCTCCTCCGTAAGAATCCGGAACATTTCCGGCAGAAGCCCCGGCGGGTCCTGCAAATCTACGTCCATCGTCGCCACATAATCGCCGCCTGCATTCTTAAGCCCTGCATAGATTGCCGCCTCTTTTCCGAAATTTCTGGAAAAGGACAGATACCGGCAGCGTTGGTCCGTCTCATTCATTTCCTTTAATATAGAAAGGGTTCTGTCTGAAGATCCGTCATCCACAAAAATTAATTCAAATTCCTCTTCTGACATTTCTTCCATCACCCTGCACATGGCATGATAATATACCGGTAGAGCATCCTCTTCATTAAAACATGGAATTACAATACTTATTCTGCTCATCTTACATACCTCCTAGTTATCCCTGATGTCACATCGTTTTTCAAAAAAATTTGGTTTTCTGAAAGATTTTCTATATTTTTCCCTTCATGCACATACTTTACACGGCATCTCTTAAGAAATGGCAAAAATAAATCTTAAAAATTCTTAAGAACTTCTAAGGATTTCCAAAAAGCTGTTATACTAAGAATATAAGACTAAAAGCTTTGCACACAGGCACATTACTCAAAAAAGGAGCTCACAACATGGAAACATCACGCATCTTAATCGTAGACGACAACCCTGAGATTCGGGAGATTATCCATATCCTGCTGGAAGGAGAGGGATTTTGCATCAAGGAGGCCAGCGACGGGCAGCAAGCCTTAGATCTTACGAAAAAACTGGATTTTGACCTGATTATCCTTGATATCATGATGCCAGGGCTTAACGGATACCAGACCTGTATCGAGATTCGCAAGAACAGCAACGCACCGATTCTGTTCTTAAGCGCACGCACAAAAGACAGCGATAAAACCTTAGGCTTCTCTAGCGGAGGGGACGACTACCTCGCTAAACCATTTTCCTACAATGAGCTGATCAGCCGTGCCAAGGCACTAATCCGCCGCTATCAGGTCTACCGCGGGAAGGATGCCTCAAGTCCACAGACGTCCCTTTATCCCCAGACGTCAAAGCTTTCAAAGGAGCCTTTAATCTTCCATCACCTTATGATAAACGAAGAAAAAGAGGAGGTAACCTCTGACGGAATTCCCCTTGTGCTGACGGATACGGAATATGCCATGCTGCTGCTTCTGGTAAAGCACCGCCGCCAGATTTTTTCCGCACAGCATCTCTACGAGTCTGTGTGGAACGAACCTTACTATTACGGAGCCAACAACACGGTCATGGTTCACATTCGCAATCTGCGGCTTAAGATTGAAAAAGACCCGAAAAATCCAACGCTTCTAAGGACCGTCTGGGGAAAGGGGTATCGCTGTGATTAGAGGATTTAACAACTTAAAGATTCGCACTCAGGCTGCCCTCGTAATCCTGTTTGCCATTATTATTGCTTTTGCCTTCTTTGAACTGCTGTGGATGAACAAGTGGAACATCTGCGAAACCGCCGAAGGCCTCAATCTCTTCTACACACAGATAAATGATAAGAGTTTTCGGGATACCCTTGCCAAAGAGGCTCTTAACTACAATATTCCAGAATCTGAGGACGATACTGAAGGCGTGAAGGCAATACAGCCCTTCTTTGACCTTGTCAGCGAATACACAGGCATCTATATCTATGACCTCGACGATGGAATGTATATCGCCGGAAGATATGCCCCCGCCATGGAAGCCAACGGATTTCTCTTTTTCTTCAATATTGGTTACCAGCTTACAGGCGGCGACGGAGAGTTTGTACAGGATTTCCCTTTAGAATTCGCAAACGGAACCGCAGAAATCATGATCTATGACTACGAACGGACTTTGTTCATATATCCCCTTCTGTTTGTCTGCCTGTTTTTGTCCATCTCTTTATTCCTGTGTATTATCCTTTTCTTCCTAAACAAGAAGATGAGGCAGGTTCTGGCCCTGAATAATGAAATCCTCACCATGTCTGCAGGGGATTTAACACACACGGTTCCTGATTTTGGAGGCAACGAAATCGGAATTCTTGCCCGTGAGCTTAATCATCTGCGGGAGTCCCTGTCTGACAATATCCAGAAGGAGCAGGAAAGCCGCAAAGCCAATCAAGACCTGATTACAGCTCTCTCCCACGATCTTCGGACGCCTCTCACCATCCTAAACGGGTATCTGGAGGTGCTTAAGCTAAAGCGCAACCCTCAGACACAGGAGGAATATCTTAACCGCTGTCTTAAGAAGGCCGAGGATATCAAAGAGCTGACGGATCGGATGTTTGAATATGCACTGGTGGCGGAGGAAAACGAAACGCCTGAGATTACCTGGCTTTCTTCAGACTTTATTGGACAATGCCTGACAGAAAACTGTGACTTTATTCGTCTGGCAGGCTTCACTCCCTCCTTAAAGCTGCCTGATACTACCGGCGTACTTAAGAGCGATAAGACTATGCTGAAACGTATTTTTAATAACCTTTTTTCAAACATTCTGAAATATGGGGATAAAAAACATGGGGTTACGGTAACCAGCCAGCTTCAGGATACCGATTTTATCGTTTCTGTCACGAATCTGATTAAGGACGAAGCTTCTCAGATAGACAGCAATCATATCGGCCTTAAAAATGTAGACAGAATCATAAGGATGTTGGACGGGAGGATGACTGTCACACAGGAAAAAAAGAGGTTTGAGGTTGAGCTGCGATTCCCCTTACAGTAGCCCCGCCATCTCCTCTTTGCCCTGCACCATAAAAGAAAATAAATTTTTATATTGATTTTTCTTCAAAAATCTGTTTATCTATATAATAGTAAAATCTATTTACAACACTATGACAAAGAGAGGAAGACTACATGAAACCAATCAAAGAAGGAAAAGTACGCGAAATTTACGACAATGGCAGCAGCTTAATCATGGTTGCCACAGACCGTATCAGTTGTTTTGATGTGATTCTGAAAAATGATGTGACAAAGAAGGGAACCGTCCTGACCCAGATGTCAAGGTTCTGGTTTGACATGACAAAAGACATCCTCCCAAATCATATGCTCTCCACGGATGTAAAGGACATGCCTGAATTCTTCCAGACCCCTCAGTTTAACGGGAACAGCATGATGTGCAAAAAACTCAATATGCTTCCCATCGAGTGCATTGTCCGCGGCTACATCACAGGCAGCGGCTGGGCAAGCTACCAGAAGGACGGCACAGTATGCGGGATTCGGCTGCCAGAGGGACTTAAGGAATCTGACAAGCTTCCAGAGCCAATCTATACGCCTTCCACCAAAGCCGAGATTGGCGACCACGACGAGAACATTTCCTATGAACAGAGCATTGCCCATCTGGAGAAATATTTCCCAGGAAAGGGCGAAGAATATGCGGCAAAGCTTCGTGACTGTACCCTTGCCCTCTACAAGAAATGTGCGGATTACGCCCTCACCCGCGGGATTATTATCGCTGACACTAAGTTTGAGTTCGGACTGGATGAAAAGGGCGAGCTTGTCATTGGCGACGAGATGCTGACGCCAGACAGCTCACGGTTCTGGCCTGCCGACGGATACGAGGCGGGACACGGACAGCCTTCTTTTGACAAGCAGTTTGCCCGCGACTGGTTAAAGGCCAATCCAGACAATGACTGGACTCTGCCGGAGGATATTGTTCAGAAGACCATTGACAAGTATCTCCAGGGATATGAGATGCTGACCGGTGAAAAATTATAATCCATATTCCAGATATAAAAAATGGCTGCCCCATCGTAAATTTCAATGAGGCAGCTATTTTTTATATTCTTATATTTAATTTGAGCCTTTTCCCAGCGTCACTTCCACATCTTTGCTTTGGTATTCACCGTCGCTTCCTGGAACGGCAATGGTTACCGTCACCGTTTCCCCCGCCTTGTAATACTGAAGCTGCTCTAAAAGTGTATTGGTATTGTTAATGGCAGTTCCATTCAAAGCTGTGACAACAGAACCCTTTGTAATCCCAGCGCGCTCGGCTCCGCCTCCTCTGATTACATCCGTGATATACACGCCAATGGGCATACGGTACATCTGAGAAGTCTCCTGCGTAACATCTACAGGCTCTGAAATTCCCAGATAGCCTCTCTCCTCATCTGCAACCTTGGTTCTGGTCTCACGGTTCATAAGCCCTTCAATCGTATCTCTGGCCTCTGAAACCGGAATGGCATATCCAATTCCTTCTACCGCTTCATAGGCAGCCTTGGCCGTATTAATCCCAATGACCTCGCCCTTGTTATTCAGCAATGCGCCTCCGCTGTTTCCTGGATTGATGGCCGCATCAGTCTGAATCAGGTTGCTGTCAAATCCTTCAATACGTCTTTCTGTAGCGGAAATAATCCCTCTGGTGACAGACTGACCGTACCCCAGCGCGTTTCCAATAGCAATGGCTTCCTCACCCACCTGTATTTGATCGGAATCACCTAACGTGGCAACGGCAATCTTCTCTCTGGTGCTGTCCTTTATCTTACTTAAGTCTACCGCCACAACCGCCAGGTCTCGACTGGCATCTGTCCCCTTGATATTCGCCTCAACGCTTTCTTCGTCAATGAAGGAAACGGTCAGGGTGTCGCTGCCCTCTACCACATGGTTATTGGTCACAATCAGAAGCTCAGAATCGTTCTGTCCGATAATGATACCTGAACCTGCGCTCTGACTCTGTCTCTCCTGGATTCCTCCAAAGAAGCTCTGTACCTGCTGAACGCTCATGTTCGTAATGGAAACTACGGATGGCATTGCATTTTGTGCAATATCAGCAACGTCTGACTTGGAGGCGCCGCTAGAGGAGGTGGTAAGCTTCGCGCTGCCAATGCTCTCCGACTTCTGGCTATCATTGGTACTCTCCTTCACAGTCTTGTTATTCAGGAATTTTCCTGCCACAATATTGCTTGTCTGGAATGCCGCGCTTGCCGTCACTCCGAACACCAGACCGAAGCACACGGTCTTTACCCACTTTGGCGCCCCTTTTTTCTTGTGAGGCGGTCTGTACTCTGAATTATTCTGCTGATTATTATCCTGTCCCGGTGTGTAATAAGTATATTGGTGATCCATATTGATATCTCCTTTCATTCTGGTTCATTTTTGCTTTTCTGATTAGTAGTTTACCGTCAAATTGTGTTTAAAATGTGACGGAACCGTGATAAAATCTTTAAATCAAAAAAACAAATTTTCCCGAATGTCTCTCTCATTTCCACACAAAGACCCTTGCACCATCTCCGGCTTACCGCCGCCTCTGCCGCCAAAAGCCTCGTTTATCCGCCTGCACAGAGGGCGCACATCCCTTTCCCTGCTGCCGATTACATACCGAAAGCCTTGTTCTTCATTTCCCGCAAAAACGGCGCAGACCCCTGCTCCCTTGTTCAGCAGAAGATTCATCAGCTCTCTGGGCGCGCTTCCCTCCAATCCGGAATCGAACACAGCAACCACATCCTCTGTAACCGGAATCTCCATAGCCCGATAGGTCAGCATTTTCTGGGTGAGGGAAGATATCCTTCCCTTAAGGCTTCCTGTTTCTTCTTTCAGACGGGCCACCGCGTCTGCCACCTCATACTCCTTCGCACTTAAAAGGGAGGAGATGGCCTTTCCGTTCTCTTCTTTCATATTATAATCTGCCAATGCGCGAAATCCGCAGACCATGGTAATCCGCTCTCCGCCCTTGTAGTTAATCATATGGACCAGCTTAATAAGCCCGATTTCTCCAGTAGAGCCAAGATGGGGGGCGCAGCAGGCGCACACGTCATATTCCGGCACAGTAATAATCCGCACCTGTCCCTCAATCTCTATCTTACTCCGATACTCTAACACAGCCAGTTCTTCTTTGGTCGGGTAAGTGATTCCCACCTTAAGATTGGCGAACACTGCACGGTTTGCCTCCAGCTCAATCTCCTTTAACTCCTCTTTGGTAATCGGCCCGTTAAAATCCATAGTGCAGTAATCCTCACCCAGATGGAAGCCTACATTGTCATACCCAAATCTGCTGTGGACAAGTCCGGATATGATGTGCTCGCCTGTATGCTGCTGCATCCTGTCAAAACGTACCTCCCAGTTAAGCCGGCCTGTCACCACACTCCCTGCCTCAAGAGGGGAAGTCACCATATGGTAAATCAAACCGTCTTTTTCCCTGGTATCCACCACCTCGGCGTCATCAAGCCATCCCACGTCTCCGTACTGGCCTCCTCCCTCCGGAAAAAATGCCGTCCCATCCAATACTGCTTTGTACATATCGCCAGCCGGCTCACAGGAAAGCACCTTCGCCTGAAATTCTCTTCTGTAACCGTCCTGATAGAATAATTTCTCCGTCATCTCTTACATCCTCTCCGGCGCCTCAAAACCAAGTACGTCTATACAAGCCTCCAACACCCGCTTTGTAAGCACAAGCAGCGCAATATATCCCTTCTGTTTGGTCTCGTCTTCCTCTGTAAGAATCTTCGTCTCATGGTAGAAGCGGTTGAATGTGTTTGCAAGGTCATAGATATATGCGCAAATCTTATGGAGAGCCAGCTCGTCAAAGGCGGTCTCAATCACATCATTATATTTCACAACCTCCAGCATCAGGTCTTTCTCATTCCCATCATGGGCAGGCTCAATCTTAAGCTTGCCAATCTCCTTACCCTGGGCCTGATATTTATTCAAAATAGACTTAATCCGCACAATGGTGTACAGAATATAGGGACCTGTATTGCCCTCAAAAGAGGTAAAACGCTCTACGTCAAACACATAGTCCTTTGCCGCCTGGTTAGACAAATCCCCATATTTAATGGCAGACATGCCCACAAGCTTCGCCGTTTCCTCCGCCTCATCTGCATCCACAGTACGGTTCTCGGCAATCTTCTTGTGCATTTCCTCAACAATCTCCCCAATGAGCTTCTCCAGACGCATGACTCCGCCCTCCCTGGTCTTAAAGGGCTTTCCGTCCTTTCCGTTCATGGTGCCAAAGCCCAGGAATTCAAGCTTCGTCGTCTCAGGCACAATCCCTGTCTTTCTGGCTGCACGGAACACCTGGAGGAAATGAAGGTCCTGCCTTTTATCCGCCAGATAGATAATTTGCTCTGGATGATAGTCCTCCATTCTCTGGATTAACGTGGCAAGGTCTGTCGTCCCATAGAGAGAGGCGCCGTCTGATTTCTGAATCATACAGGGTGGAATCTCCTTGGTATCAGACTCCTGCTGCACATCAATTACCAGCGCACCGTCGTCGATATGGGCATAGCCCTCCTGCTTCAAGCGTTCAATCATGTCCGGTATATAGGCCTGGGCATCCGACTCCCCTTTCCACAAGTCAAATTCCACGTTCAGACTCTCATAATTCTTCTTAAGATCTGTCACAGACACATCCATAATATGTCGCCAAATAGCCCTGTATCCTCTGTGTCCATTCTGGAGAAGACGGGTGGCCTCAAGGGCATCCTGCCGGTATTTCTCATCCTCCTTGGCCCTGCTGCTGGCTTTCGGATAGATTTCCTCTAGTCCTCCTATGGTAAATGGCGCCTCCTTAGGGTACTCTCCTTTATAGTCCTCCTGAAAATAAGGAAGGTTGGGCTCTCTCTCCTTAAGCTCTGTGATAATCAGCCCCATCTGATATCCCCAGTCTCCCAGATGGATATCCCCCAGTACACGGTGTCCCATCTTTCTTGCAAGCCTCTTAATCCCTTCACCGATAATTGCTGATCGCAGATGTCCCACATGGAGCGGCTTCGCCACATTCGCCCCGCCATAATCTACTACAACGGTCTTAGGCGCTTTCGCCCTCTCAAGCCCCAAATCCTTAGCCTCACTCATCTGGTTTAAGTAATCCGCCACATATTCATTCTTAAGCTTCGTATTAATAAAGCCCGGCTTCACAGCCGCTACTTCTGCCAAACACTGACTGTCACTAAGCCTGTCCACAACATCATTTGCAATCATAATAGGAGCCTTCCGGTAAGCCTTAGCCCCTGCCATGGCGCCGTTACACTGATATTCACACAAATCCGGACGGTTGGACAGCGTTACCTTTGCGTATTCCTTGTCATATCCCGCTGCCTCAAATGCCGCTGCCAGCTCGTTGGCAATCAAATCCATGATTTTCCTCATCTTTTCTCCTCCTCTGGATATAATATTATAACAAAAAAAGCCAGATCTCTGCAATCCACAGGGATCTGACCCTAAAAACCTTCTCTGATACGGCAGAGTAATCCTTCACATCAGACAGCTTAAAGAGACTATGCATCTACATCCTTGTAAGCATTCTCTAAATCTGCCAATGCCTCCTTTAGTAACGCATCCGACCGTACCGCTCTCTGGTATTCGTCCTGCGTTGCTGCCATAAGCGCTTGTACATCATCATGTGCCGCAATCTCCTGGATATACGACTTCACCTTCTCATCTTCCACCGAAGCGCTGACTTCATATCCGCCTTCTTCGTCCTCCACGATATACACGGTACTCAATCCAGGCACCTTGGTAAAGACGTCCCGAATCTTCATATTATATCTGGCAAAGGCCACATATGTACCACGGTACTTTCCTTCCTTTGTATAAACGCAAATGTCGTCATAGGACTCCACAAAGCCGGCTTCTTCTTCCTGCTGTCGATAATAATCCTTCACAGCGCCGCTTATCTTAGGATATTCCTCCATCTTAAGTGGATTCAGCTTCGCAAATCCACTTCTTAAGTTCTCCGTATATAACTGGTCGGAAATCTTCTTTTGTGCTTTCTGGACTTTCGCTTTGGTAAGGCTTGAGCCGGCCGCACCTACAACCGCCACTGATATTACCAGGAATATCAATATGATAATCCTTCTGTATCTCCTACGGCTGTTGGGGCAGTCCTTTTCTTGTCCTTCCATAAGGCTACCTCCATCTGCACTTATAAATAAAGATACACACCCGGGCGGATTCGAACCGCCGCTCCCGCCTCCGGAGGGCGGTGCTCTATCCCCTGAGCTACGGGTGCATATAAATTGCAAAAATAATATTACCACATTTATCCCAAAAAGTAAAGGAAATGAGGACAACATTTCTCACATTTCCTCTACTTTTTTCTTCGGGCGCCCTTTAAGCCTGCTCTCAGGCAGTTAAACGCCTTTCCTGCCGGTCATAGTAATAGACATGATTGGAAAGATACTCCTCTGGGTCTACCTGGGTCTCATTGACCTTCACCACAAGAAAATCCAAGGCCTCCCGACCAGGAGATACGCTCTCCGGCACGACAATCACCTCATGGATACTGCTTGGAAGCACATAAAAGTTTTCTGCTAGATAAGCGCCAATCCCGTCAAGCTGATTCTCGTACAAGATTACGGCAGCCCCATAGCTGCGAATGCAGTTACTCAGTACATACATAAGGTCTTTTCCTTTGTTATCCGCTTCGCCCCTCCCGTCTTCTTTAACAGGCAGCTCTTTAAGGAGAGCGCTCATGGCTCTGAACTCATAGGGCAGCAATTTCCCAGTATTCCTTTGGGCCTCACAGGAGACCTCCTTCTTTGATACATTCCACATCTTTAGATGCTCATCCCGTATCATAAGCGACGCCATCCCGTAGGAATTCACCTCCAACAGCACATAGTATACCACAGCCAAATCCAGATATTCGTCATAAGGCGCCTCTAAGAGCATATCTTCATTGGCCTTACGGTTTACCAGATGATAGACAATCCTCTCCTTAACCTTCTTAAAATCCCTGAGAAATTCCCCCTCAAAGCTGCTTTTAAAACGTACCTCCCTGTACATCTTCAGAATATCTCCCGCAATATTTTCCACAGAGCCTCCTGCGAGAAACTGCTGATAATACTCCTCCAGATAGATGGTGGGAAAGATATTGCCCCCCTTTTCCGCAATGGTCAGCCCATGTCTCTTGGTTCCATTGTTCTTAACTGTGGAATGTATGTATACCGAAATATTCCCGTCTACCTTCTCCTTAACCTTTCCTTCTACCGCATGAATAAACTGAAAATATGTCATTCCTCTCCTTTCTTTCATTCCTTGGGCCCTCCTTCCAGGAGCTTATTTCTGTTTGGACGTCTCTTTTAACATCCATCTATCTTCGCGCCTGCGCGCCGCAAGGTATACTGGCAACACTTTGATTTTTCATGGAAACTGGCAGGAAATCTGCCTCTGAACAAATCAGAAAATGATTGAAATATTATGGTAACATTATTATAGAAAAGCCCTGCTTAAATTGCAAGGCTTTTCGTATGACATATTTCGACAAAATTTTTAACCATTCTAAGCTCTGGAAAGATACTGGCCTGTACGGGTATCAATCTTGATCTTCTCTCCCTGCTCTACAAACAGAGGAACCATAACCTGTGCGCCCGTCTCAACAATGGCCGGCTTCGTCGCGCCCGTAGCTGTGTTCCCCTTCACGCCCGGCTCAGACTCTGTAATCAAAAGCTCTACCGTAAACGGCGGCTCAATAGCGAACACCTTTCCCTGATAGGACTTCATGGAAACCACTTCATTCTCTTTCACAAACTTCAAGGCGTCTCCCACATCATCCGCGCCTACCGGAGTCTGCTCAAAGGTCTCCATATCCATGAAGTAGTACAAGCCTCCGTCATTGTACAGATATTGTACTTCCTTTCTCTCGATAAATGCTTTCTTCAAAACATCCTTGGACGGATTGAACGTACGCTCAACCACGCCGCCATTGATTACATCTTTTAATTTCGTGCGGACAAATGCAGAACCCTTACCTGGCTTTACATGTAAAAATTCCAGACATTCATACACTTTTCCGTCAATCTCATAAGTCGTACCCTTCTCAATATAAGCATCTGCCATTCTATAATTCCTCCTTAGCTGCGCCAAATAAGCGCTTTATACTTTCATTCTTATATCTTTTCTCATTCTATAATAGATTGCAGCTTTTTTCAACCTTTTTTCTTCACAAACTTGCACACATATAAACATTATCTAAGGCTTTTCTTATAGAAATGCAGCACAATCCTCTCAAGATAACGCTTTAGTACAATCTGAATCTCCTCCTTGGGATGAATGGGCTTCACCAGAATATTGGCGATTTTTGCCCGCTTCGCCCCCCACACGTCTGTGAAAAGCTGGTCGCCAATAAACAGGGAATTACTTCTGTCGGTCCCCATAATCTCCATGGCTTTTATATAATTCTTCGTGGAGGGCTTATGAGCGTCATAGACATAGTCCACCTTAATGTCCTGGTTAAACATCTTAACCCGCGGCTCCTGATTGTTGGAAATCAGACAGCACCGAAAACCTAATTCTTTAAGGCGGGCAAATAATGCCACAGCCCGCTTGTCAGCCGGCGCGCCGTGAGGCACCAGCGTATTGTCGATATCGAATATTAACCCCCTGTACCCTTTTTTTTTTTTTTTTTCAAAATCAATAACATATGTGGAAGCCACATATTGATCGGGAAAAAACATCTCAAACATTCTTTTCATCCATCTCCATCAGACGCTGCACCAGTTCTTCACACACCTTAAGCACCGTCTTATTATCCGTATTAATTATAATATCCGCAGCCGCCTCATATTTTTCACGCCGCTGCTCCATCAGCTCTGAGATTCCTTTTATACTCTTCCTGCCCCTAAGCACCGGTCTGTCGTCGCTGTCCTTCACTCTGTCGTAAACCGTCTTAGGACTTGCTGTCAGCAGAACCACTCTGCCGTTCTTCTTCATCTCCACCACATTGCGCTCTCTTAGGGCGGCGCCTCCTCCGCAGGAGATGATGGTGTTCTTATGGGACTGCATTTCCATCAGAAGCCCTGTCTCCAAGTCTCGGAAATACTCCTCCCCGTAAGTGGAAAAAATATCCGGTATACTCATCTGCTCACGCTCTGCAATCACCTGATCCATCTCCACAATCTTCATGGCAAACATGGCGCTTAAGTAATCGGAAATGGTAGACTTGCCGGCCCCCATAAAACCAATCAGCACAATGTTATAGTCAAACAACTTTCTTGCCTGAATCCGTTTGCTGTTCTTCAAAATACTTAAAAAAACGTCTAAAATCTCATCCTTATACTTGTTGTCTTTAAGCTTTGCCAGAAGACGCGTCTTCTGCTTCTCCTCCTGCTGCGGCTGTAAAATCGGCATCCCGTATTCTTCCTTATATGACATTATCTTCTCTATCACAGAGTTGCGCTCTGCCAAGGCGTCAATAATTTTATCGTCACACAGCCCCAACTGCTCTCTGTACTTCTCCAAATCGTTCATCGCGTTTTCTCTCCTAATCTCTGCTGATTTTCTTTTTCTGCGGCAGGAATTATTGTCACATATACTCGTGTATTATATCAACAAACCAAAGCTTTCGCAAGAAAATTGTCGATATTTACTCTTTGGAATGTAACAGTTCAGCCTTCCGGCTTCACTGTTACGGAATCCGCCCATTTTAAAGTTTGCCTGCGGCAAAGAGGCGG
>ERZ808028.1233-NODE-1233-length-16189-cov-6.913419_pt1 | contig 16189 bp, 20 predicted proteins | sample MGYA00380184_ERZ808028 | MGnify/ENA primary metagenome ERZ808028 (study PRJEB31490, sample SAMN06133397) | mouse gut metagenome | isolation source: J8_1 | host: mice | place: China: Chengdu | collected 2015-05 ...
TCAGGCAGAGATAGGCGTTACACTATCCCTGCCTGAAGAGAAGCCAGTAAGTCAATGCCTTAACTAAATGACATTGGGATAATCCCTGTCACAGTTTTTATATATGGCGGGACGGAGTCGAGGGGCAGCCGCCCAATGACATGGCATCCACCTTCGGCGGCTCTGCCTGGGAATGGGTGCCGGAGCTTGGGCAGTATTATTTTCACCAGTTTGCCCCGCAGCAGCCGGATTTGAATTGGGAGAATCCGGATTTAAGGGAAGCGTTGTATAGGATGCTTAACTTCTGGATTGCTGAGGGAATAGGCGGATTCCGTCTGGATGTCATTGATTTGATCGGAAAAGACCCGGATCAGAAGGTTACCAGTAATGGACCGAAGCTTCATGACTATATTAAGGAAATGAATTTAAACACCTTCGGCGGAACGGATTTGGTAACGGTAGGGGAAACATGGGGAGCAACGCCGGAACTCGGACGCCGGTACAGCAATCCGGCAGGGAATGAGTTCTCTATGGTGTTTCAGTTTGAGCATGTCCGTCTCGATCAGCAGCCGGGAGGAAAGAAGTGGGATTTGGCGCCGCTGGATTTCCGGAAGCTAAAGCAGGTGATTGCCAAGTGGCAGACAGAGCTTCATGATACCGGCTGGAACAGCTTGTTCTGGAATAACCACGACCTGCCGCGGATTGTATCACGCTGGGGCAATGACCGGGAATACAGGGAGAAATCTGCCAAAATGCTGGCGACTGTGCTGTATGGACTAGAGGGTACGCCGTATATATATCAGGGAGAAGAGCTGGGCATGACGAATGCCCGCTATTCCATAGAGGATTATCGGGATATCGAACTGCTGAACCTGTATAAGGAACGGATTCAGGCGGGATACACGGAGCAGGAGGTAATGAGGTCCATTCATGCAAAAGGCCGTGACACTGCCAGAACTCCGATGCAGTGGGATAACAGCAGGAATGCCGGATTTACAAGAGGTGAACCATGGATCAAGGTGAATCCTGACTATACCGAGATTAATGCAGCGAGCCAGATCACGGATCCGCAGTCCGTATTCTGCTATTACCGCCGGTTGATTCAGCTGCGGAAGAAGAATGAGATTATCCGGTTTGGAGCGTTTCGCCTGCATCTGCCGGAGGATGAGGATTTGTTTGTATATTCACGTATGTGGCAGGGGCGGGAGATTTTCATTGCCTGCAATTTCCATGACAAAGAGCGGGAGTTTATCTGGGCAGATTACCTCTCTGAATCTTCGGAACTGCTGATAACAAATGAACTGGAGAATTTGGAAGCCAGAAGTATTAAACCTTATGAAGCGAGGATGTATCTGATATGATGAGTAGAAAAAATTGGTGGAAAGAAGCAGTTGTTTATCAAATTTATCCGAAAAGTTTTCAAGATTCGAATGATGATGGAATAGGAGATCTGCAGGGGATTATACAGCGCCTGGATTATATAAAAGAATTAGGCGCCGATGTGATCTGGCTGAATCCTATTTACCAGTCGCCTCAGGTAGATAATGGTTATGATATATCGGATTACCAGTCTGTCAATCCGGATTTTGGTTCATTGGAGGATTTTAAAGAGCTGTTGGAGGAAACACACAGGCGCAAAATGAAATTGATATTAGATATGGTGCTGAACCATACTTCCGATGAACATATCTGGTTTCAGGAATCAAGGAAATCGAAAGAGAACCCGTACCGTGATTTCTATATCTGGCGTCCTGCAAGAAATGGAAAGGAACCCAACAACTGGGGAAACTATTTTTATGAAGGAGAGGGATCTGCCTGGGAATGGGATGAACACACACAAGAATACTATCTGCATAACTATTCTAAAAAGATGCCGGATCTAAACTGGAATTGTCAGAAAATGCGGGAACAGATATATCAGATGCTGCGCTGGTGGTGTGACATGGGGGTTGACGGTTTTCGGCTTGATGCTGTCAACAGGCTGCAAAAGCCGGCGGGGTTTCCGGATTCCCATCGTCCGCCGGCACCGCCGATTGGGATTCACGGCTATGTTGTAGACAGAGAAATGTGTGCAAACCAGCCGGGGATTCATGAACTGTTAAAGAAATTGAATCAAGAGGTGTTTGGCAGGTATGATATCATGACTGTCGGAGAAACCGGAAATCTGAAGTCCGATATAGCGCTGGATTATGTAGGTGAAGAAAGTAAGGAAATTAATATGGTGTTTCATTTTGAAATTGCCAAGAATCCGTATCTTGTTACAGTGCCGGAGTTTAAGGAGATACAAAAGCGATGGGCAAAGGTAGTGGAAGACGGTGGATGGATTACTCAATACCTGACAAATCATGATTCACCAAGGCAGATTTCGCGGTTTGGCAATGACAAGGAATACCGGCTGGAGTCCGGGAAAATGCTGGCAATGCTTATGCATACGCTTCCGGGAACCATTTATGTGTATCAGGGTGAGGAGATCGGAATGGTTAATGTGGATTTCCCATCTATTGAGTATTATGATGAAAAATATACGGTCGGGAAATATCACACTATGGTAGAAGCAGGGGAAGACCCTGTAAAAGCGCTGGATTCTCTGAAAATGATGAGCAGGGATAATGTAAGAACGCCCATGCAGTGGAATGACAGTGAAAATGCCGGATTTTCGAAGACGAAACCATGGCTGGCAGTAAATCCGAATTATAAACAGATTAATGTGGAAAAAGACATGTCAGATAAGGAGTCTGTGTATTATACTTATAAGACATTGATTGCTATGAGGAAGCGGCATCCTGTTATGGTATATGGTTCTTATACGCCCGTGATGGAAGAACAGGAAAATATAGTTGCCTATATCAGACAATATGAGGAAGAATCCTGGTTTATGATTTTTAATTTTCAGGAAAAATCTCAGAAGATTAAAATACCGGAAAGGCTGAGAAATGAAAAAATGAATCTGCTCATGAGTAATTATAATAAGAATGATCAGGAAATCATGAAACCGTATGAAGGAAGAATTTATATGCTGAACTAGTATATATAATTTATTACCCTGCTGCAGACAGGAAGTGAATTCAAAGCAATTCCTTACTGTTATCAGTGGGGTAATTTATTCAGAGTTCATTATTATACGAGGAGAATGGATATTGACCTAATCTGGATGTCACCTGTATATTGCCCGCTCCAAGATGAGAATCTACTGCAAAAAGGTTACTATTTTAAGATTGGAGTTTAAGCTTTAAAAGTTAAGATTCCGGCATATTTGACAATTTGGCTAGTACTCTATCCGGTTAAAAATCAAACAAATAGACTGTCTGGCTCGAAAGTTCGATCTCCAATTAGATAAAGTACTAAGAGTTAGAAAAGATAGTGAAAAGCTCCTTTCATTTCCGGGTTTATCTATAGACTTGGAACAATGTACTATTACTAAAAAGGATAAGCAGGTTTCCATGAGCTATTATGAATTTCAAATTCTCGTTTGTCTTGCAAATCAATCAGGAAGAATATTCACGAAGGAACAACTTTATAATAAAATATATGGAGATGAGAAAATAGTGGACGTTGATAATGCTGTTTACCGTATAATATGTAGTATCCGGAAAAAATTGAGTAATGCATGGAAGAATCATGAATATATCCAAACAGTAAGAGGGGTAGGATATAAATTTGTGGTCCCAGAGGATTAAATCTTCTGGGGCTTTCTACATATAGGTTGCTATTTCATATTTTCCTACGTATATGACTGTGAAACGCATATACCAAAAGGTATACTTTTTGGCATAGCAGAAAACAGGCGGAAATCCTGTACCAAAATGTATACATGACGGCTTTTGGCATATACCGGAGAAAGTGTGGACATTTTGGTACGCTTCGCAGAGGGAGGATGGCGAATATGGCTGTATACGGTTATCATCGGACGAGCACACGAGATCAGCATCTTGACAGGGGGATTCATGAGATTCAAGTGTTTTGCAGGGAGCATGACTTGGAACTGGAGAATATTTTCACGGACCAGCAGACGGGAAAGAATTTTAACAGGCCGAGGTATATGGTTCTTGTAGAAGATGTTCTTCGGGAGGGAGATGTCCTGCTTGTAACAGAGCTGGACCGGTTAGGCCGGAATAAACGGGATACGATGGAGCAGATCCGAAAACTACAGAGCAGGGATGTTAGGCTGATGGTACTGGAACTTCCCACAACACTAATGGATCTGTCAAAGATGGACAACACCATGGCACGCCTGATGATGGAGACGATCAACAACATGATGCTGGAGCTTTACGCCTCCATTAGCGAATCTGAGATTCAGAAGAAAGAAAAACGCCAGTGTGAAGGAATTGTCATGAAGAAGCTCCGTGGAGAATGGGAGGACTATGGACGGCCTCCAGCAATCAAAGAAGAGGAATTTTCCGAAGCCTACCAGAGAGTGACTGCAGGTGAGATCTCACAGGCAGAGCTGAAACGGGAGTTAGGCTTATCTCACACTACTTTTTACCGCTACCGAAAAAAAAATATTTTGAAAAAAATGCAGAAATTTTCCAATCTCAGAAAAAATGACACTATTACTTATATGAAAGACAAATTTTAGAGGAGGTAATAGCGTTATGAGTGAAAAAAGAGAAGGAGCATTGTTCTATGATAAAGAAAGCGGACGGTATGATATCCGGTTCGGTCTGGATTCGTATTACGGCGGGCTGCACTGTGGGGACTGCTTTGACCTTGCCATGCATCCGGAGGAAGCTGCCAGTGGCAGGTTCTGTAGGTGAAGGTGGACAATGCCTGGGTTCCGACCAGGATTGAGATGGGTGACGAATGGTATCTGGTTGGACTGCCTCGAATGAGCTTTGACGGGCTGATTGTCCGGATGTAAAGGGGCGACCGGATATTTGCGAAATGGAGAGATCAATGGATCAGGTGCTTATGAGGTTTGAGGCAGATTATGATGTTGTGCTGGAGTGCATCCAGGAGGTATATGGTCTGGAAGGCGACAACCTGCGGCTTGGAAAGGACTTTCGCAAGACTATGGCGCTTCCCTTTATGAAGATGCTGGAGAGGCACTGCGGCGACATCCAGATGGAGAACTTACATAAAGTATTGTGGGAAGTCTATCAGGAGAGTACGGGAAGAAAGGATTTTCTGGAAAAAGCAGACATCCTTCTGAAGCCATATTGCAGGGAAATATCATCGTCAGAACAAAATGTATGCGTTTGATTGTGTTGCTTTTTATGAGCGTAGGTTTGCAAAAGAAAAATTCCGGCCAGGGTTAATACTCTGCTGGAATTTTTACTTGCCATAGCATACGTAGGAAGCTGCCAGTGGCGGGTTCTGTAGTTGGGATAATCTGTAGTTGATTTTCCTGGTCTGATTACATACAATATGATTATTAATTGCGAATGATAAACAGCCAGCAATCAAAATAAATTGCTAGGATTACAAGATAAGCAGGTGAGATAGATTGAGATATTATATTGCAGACCCACATTTCTTCCATGGGAACCTGAATACAAAGATGGATTACCGTGGATTTGCGGATGTGGAGGAAATGAATGCATATATGCTGCAGAGATGGAATGAAAAGGTACGGAAGAATGACGAGGTGGTGATTCTGGGTGACCTGTCATGGGGAAAGGCGGAAGAAACCAATGAACTGCTAGGGAAGCTGAATGGACGTCTCTACCTAATCCAGGGGAACCATGACCGGTTCCTGAAGAATAAGGATTATAATGCCAGCCGTTTTGTGTGGATCAAACCTTATGAGGAACTGCAGGATAACAAACGGAAGGTCATTCTCTGCCACTATCCTATCATATGTTATAACGGGCAGTATCGTCTGGACGGAAATGGGAATCCTAAAGTATATATGCTTTATGGCCATGTGCATGATACCTATGACCAGCGGCTGATTGAACAATTCCGGGAAATAACAAGGGGCAGTATCCGTAAAAATCCGGACGGGGAGAAACGGGCAATTCCGTCGAATATGATTAATTGTTTCTGCATGTATTCGGACTATACCCCACTCACGCTGGATGAATGGATACTCTGCGACAGGAAAAGGAGAGAAAAATTATGTGCGGACGGTTCTATGTAGATGAGGGGACAGCCAAAGAGATTGAACGGGTGATCCGCGGCGTAGATCTGCGGATACAGAAAATGCGTACAGGGGATATTTACCCCTCCCAGCCTGCCGGTATTCTGACTTGCCACAGCCGGCAGAAAAATCCGTTATCGGCAGGTTCTGCAGCGGAAAATTCACCGGCATTGGAACTGAATGAAATGCACTGGGGATTCCTGCAGTATCAGAAAAAAGGACTGCTGATTAATGCCAGAGCAGAGACGGCACTGGAACGGAGGACATTTCGTGAAAGCGTATTGCACAGGCGCTGCGTGATTCCGGCCAGGCATTTTTATGAGTGGGATTCAGATAAGAATAAGGTGATATTTTTCAGAGAAGACAGGCCGGTTTTATTTATGGCAGGATTCTATAACCGGTTTCAGGATGGGGCGCGTTTTATTATTCTTACGACAGAGGCGAACGCTTCTGTAGATCCTGTTCATAATCGTATGCCGCTGGTTTTGGATGAGGGTGAATTGGAGGACTGGGTTTATGATGACAAATTTACGGAGTATGCGCTTCATAAGATTCCGCCAGAGCTTTGGCGGGAACAGGAATATGAGCAGCAGAGCTTGTTCCTGACATGAAAAAACCATCTGGTGATTATGGTAATCTTATCACCAGATGGCACAGAAATTCAGTCTATTTGTTTCCCTGCTGTTTATATTGTCTGAGGGTTCGCAAGTTGCTCTAATTCTGCCACACTAAGGGCAGAGTATTCCGCAATCTCCTCGACCGTCAGATTTCCCGTTTTTAGCATCCTGAGTGCTATTTCTTTTTTGCTTTCGTTTAAAATAGTTCTTGCTTCTGTTTGAATCAATGGTCCTCTCATCATAGCACCTATGCCTTTCTGCACGTTTTCATACTTTCGTGCGATTTCATTGATCACATCACTTGAAAGCTCTATGATCGTCCGTTTGTCAAATGCGCCAATAATACCTTGCTTTTCCAGATCATCAAGTCTTTCTAAAATCGTCCGATATTCTGTTTTCAGTTCTTCCAGTTTCAGCTCATTGTTATTATATTCCGAAAAACTTTTCTCATGTGAGAAAATATAAAATGGAATAAGCATTAATAAGCGTTTCTCAAAGATTTCATCCAGTGAATATGACTGCACCTTCATAATCGGGACATCATATTGCACTGTCCCGCCAGGTGTTATGATCACATATTTCATTTTATCCGGAGTCTTTTTATATGCCCGCAGATACATCACCGCCGTATTGGGAAATGTTACCGTCAGAGTTTCTTCTGTAACTTCGCCCTCATCAAGCGCTATCTGGGCATCGTATTTGAAAAGCCGGATTGTGATTCTGCCATCCGGTAAGCTGCTTTCACATTCAAGATGATATTTTTTGGCTGTGATGCCAATAATCTGAAAATTAGTATCTGTAATCCGTTCCTTGTCAGCCACATCCTGCTGGTCTAAAAAGTGTTCATTAGGGAAAAAGCGAATATCTTCTTCTCCCGTGTAATGTTCACTAAAAATTTCATTGATTACAGGTATAATCAATTTCCGGCAGTCATTCAGGATTGTCCGGAATGCTCCATCATATATATTTCCCATATGTTTCTACGCTTCGCTTCGGTCCGCGCATTACAGAGGTCCAATGGACCTCTTGCGCCCTTTCTGTTTGGTGATTTTATCATATCATTTTTTACCTTTAAATTCAAGTATAGACGCCTTTGCCGGTATAGCCGGCAGCGTTCCCTATGTTGTTTTTGTGCCTGCTATCATCTGTAATCCTCGCAGCAGTTTTTCGGCATTTTTCCGGAACTGTGGCAGGAATTCCTTTCCAAATCATAACAGAGATAGAGGATGCCAAAGATCGGGCTCCATACTTGCCGCATAGCTGCTTCGCCCAGGAATCTTTCTGCTTCTCTAATGAGGGTTACAAAATTCTTCTGGAATGACGCCCACTCAATAAAGAAGTCATCATCAAGCGGAATACCAAAAGAATCAAACCATTCACGTATAGTCTGCGTCCTGGTATTGTTCCCACATCCTGGATTCATATAAAAGTATTCAATCACTGGTGCGTTAGAAGAAGTTCCATCTTCCGGAAACGCAATGACATGTCCGATTGGAAACATGGCGCACATAGCAGGTTTGGCTTTGTGGACGGAGCATCTGCGGTTTTTAGCAGAGGACACCGTTTTATGGAACCCCTGGGTTTCAGCCGGATGATCGGAAAGTGCGAATCCGGCCCGATATACAACTCGCAATACTGGTCGATGAATTCTTTTAAGGACAGCTTCAGCTCGTTTGCAATCCGGAAGAGATCCAGCGGTGTCAGCAGGATATCCTCCCGGTTGATGCAGCATTTCCCACATTGTGTACAGTGAAAACGAAACGGATCATCGGCAGTCAGTTTGTTATGTTCAATAGCGTGCATGATTTCTTCCATTCTTGTATTCATATGTAGTCCTCCTTGATTGCTTATGAGATCATTGCCTCTAAAGAAGTAATTAGTCTTTTGTTATATTGTTCCTGAAATGGCTGATTCAGGTCAAAGTCTGTATATTTGTATAACAGAAAAAAGAACAATGCCCTGTGCTTGTATTTCTCTGGTATCTGCCTGAGCAGCCACGCAATCTCTGGCACTGCCGAAATGTCTGCATTGACAAATGCCCTGTCTTCCTGTGTGAAATACTGGTTCATCCAGTCCCGTGCTTTGAATTTTCTGCCTGTAAAATGGTGGTTCTTCTCCATACTGAGATAGTACTGGAAAGAGGAGGCGTCATCCGGCTCCGCTACCAACGGATAAGTAAGGCAGACCCGCGGTTTTGCGGCCTGGATCGTACACCGGTTATCTTTCAGGAAAATGCAGGCATCGTCTGCACCAACTGTCTTTAGTGTGTAAATAAAGTAACCGCATTCATGAAGCGGGACCGGCTCTGCGTACCGGGACAGCATGTAGTCTATGGAATCAAAAGATTTATCCTGGCTCCGTAGGAATCGGGCTATCCGGTAGACATCCAGGCTCTCCAGCGGAACGCTGTCCTTTACGTGGCGGCAGCATGCGCCGCAATGATGACATTCAAAGTGGATTCTTTCATTCCACGCAACAGGAGTGAGGTTTTTCATTAATAATTCCTTCATTTTGTATTTGACACTACCCTGCATCTGATGGAGAGGGTATAAATGAACCAGTTGAACCGACATTCACTATTCGCCCATAGTTATTCTTTTTCATCATGGGTAAAATACGTTTTGTAAGTTGTGTAACAAATCGAATATGTAAATCAATCATTTTCGTTTCCTGTTCCATATCTGTATTAGTGAACAACCCACATTCATTAAAACCAGCATTATTTACAAGAAAATCAACGGATACTTGCCAATTACTCAACCTCTCAAAAATCAAATCAACCGCATTTAATTGTGTTAATTCACAAGCAATATATTTTACTGCTACATGATATCGGCTTTGTAAATCGTATTGCTGTCTTTTTAACTTTTCCTCGTTTCTTGATACAAGAAGAAGGTTATTTCCCATACCTGCAAATTTTTCAGCAAATACTTTGCCAATTCCTCTTGTAGTTCCTGTAATTAAAGCTGTTTTCATTTTTCGCCAATTCCTCCATTTTTAAACGAGTGCTATTCTTCAAGATATGTCATATTATTACCGCAAGACTTTTTCAAAATTTCTTGATAAAACATCAGCTTATTTTGTGTCAAAGCAAGGGCATTTTTAAGTCTGACATTTGAGATTCAATATCTTTTTTGTAACTTAAAACCATTTCATATCGTTGTGGAATTGTTCCGCTACCTTGTCTTAACAGGGAAACATATCTGCTGCTTCTTTTGCTGAATACATCTTAAAAACCATCTTTCAAGATAAACTATGAAGCGCACTTTAAGTCAACAGAAAAATTATAGCAATTTTTTTGTGGTATGCGTCCTTCCTTGCGGAGAGATAATTCTCATAGCGTTCTACCGCTTCGGGGGTTCCAGCGGCAGCTTCCTCATACATTTTCTGTCGGGATTTCTTGGTGGCTTTGGAAGCATACGCCCGTTTCTTTGCCAGCTCTGCCGTTGTTGCTGGGTCGGTTTCGGCTTGCTATACCCGTTTTTCCCTTGCGATTTTCTTCCGGCTTCTGTGGATTTCCAGAGGTTTCGCTTCCTCCGGCGTAAGCTCTGCCACGGTCTTTTCCAGTGTTCGAGTAATTGAAAGTTTTACACAGATTATTTTATATGACAGGTGGTCTATAGGACTGCCTGTTCTATACAAATTATTTATATTTCAGGAAAAAGTGTTGCCAACTATAATATTCTTTACATAGATGAGGAGGTAAACTACGTTGGAAAAACAAGAAAAAATGATAGTAAAAAGATTGAGAAAAAAATCAGAAAAATCACAAAAAGATATGAATGGCATGCATGGACAGTTATGGATACGAAGGAGAATCAGCGGTGAAGGATATATGTCTGTTGAATTTTCAGACGCTGAAGCTATATTCCCAGCAGGACCATTGCATTTCCCATATATATCGGGAATTATTATGTCCAGGTTGACGGACGGGATGGGGAGGAGCTGGAGATTACAGGCATCCATTCCAGTATTGGAAAATGGGAAACGGACAACAGATGTTGCAATGGAATTGGAAAACAAGTATAATTGACCTATCCTAAATTAAGAAAAGGGTGTTTGTTATGATAGATTGTATCGCTGTTGGGATTGGTGGATTTATAGGGGCGGTCTGCAGATATTTAATAGGAATGCTCCCTTTGAAAGAGGGATGTACATTTCCCATAAAGACATTAATGATAAATATAGCAGGTTCTTTTCTGATCGGAATTGTTGTTGCTTTGGCAATGAAAACAGATTCCCTGGATTCCAGAACCGTATTATTTCTGAAGGTTGGGATATGCGGGGGCTTCACTACATTTTCTTCCTTTGCATTGGAGACGGCAGACCTGATGAAAGATGGAAAGATACATCTGGCAGTCATATATACCGTACTCAGTGTTACGTTTGGAGTACTGGCTGTATTTGCAGGCCAGGGAATTTCCGGAAAGGGATAAGAGGACTATGAGCAGAAGGGGATATGTTCCGGAGGATGAAAAGCAGTTTACCGGAAAGCAGTTAGAATTGCTGCAAAAAGCAGCAGATGAAGTGCAATTTCTTTTAGACAGGGGATATGATGTCAAACCGGTCACGACTTTTGTTGGTAATCATTACCTGTTTTCCGAGCGGCAGCGCCTGGCTCTGGCAAGGTCTGTGTCGGCAAAGGAATATATTCAGAAACGGATGAATAAGGAGTTGTTGCAAACAGGAAGGGGATATCTGCCAGAGACGGTGCATATAGACGGTTTCAATACAATTATTACATTGGAAGTGGCGTTGTCAGGCGCTCCTGTTTTTTACTGCAGGGATGGGGTACTGCGTGATCTGGCTGGATTACGGGGAACATACCGCATCATTGACAAAACGCAGGCAGCGATTGAATTACTGTATAAGCAGTTGGGACTTCTGCATATATCTGAGGCAGTTTTTTATTTAGACGCGCCTGTATCTAATTCAGGTAGGTTATCAGGGCTGATCCGGCAGTGTGCAAAGGGATACAATATATCTGTGCAGACACAGATTATCCCTGACGTAGACCGGATTTTAGAACAGATGGATGGCGTGATCAGCGGAGATGCTATTATTTTAAACCGCTGTAAGAGTTGGCTGAATGTGATTCCTGCCATTGCAGAGCAGTTAGAATCCGTTTGGAGAATTCAGCTGTAACTACTGTGGTATAACAGGATATTATATTCAGATGGGAAATATATTTCCTGTTATTTTTCTGGAATGAACATAAAGGGTATAAGGGATGAAAAAGATTAGGAATAAGAAGAAAATAGTTCTTCCATTATTGGTGGGAATGATATTTCTTATTACAGCATTATGGTATATAAATGATTTCTATCATGCAGATGAAAATGTACAGGTATATTTACAGGAGAGGACTTCCGTATCGGTAACGGAAATGTCTGATGGTCTATATCTGGATGGACCGGGAGATAACGTGGCAATGATCTTCTATCCGGGTGCGAAGGTGGAATATATGGCATATCTTCCGCTTATAAGTGATCTGGCTGAAGGAGGGATTGACTGCTTCCTTATGAAAATGCCGTGTAATCTTGCATTTTTCGGGAAGAATAAAGCAAAAAAGATTATGGATTCTTATGAGTATAATCACTGGTATCTGTCTGGGCATTCTTTAGGAGGGGCGATGGCAGCTTCTTATGCTTCTGGGCATCTGGAGAGCTTGGATGGTCTGGTGCTTCTAGGAGCCTACCCGACGAAGAACTTAAAATCGGATTCCTTTTCCGTCCTGTCAATTTATGGCAGTGAAGACGGCGTTCTGAATATGGAGAAAGTGGAAGAAGGGAAAATCCACATGCCTGTAGACTATACGGAAATCTGCATAGAAGGCGGAAACCATGCACAGTTTGGAAACTACGGAGAACAAAAGGGCGACCATACCGCGGGGATCAGACGGGAGGAGCAACAGAAGCAGACGGTGGATGCCATTTTAGAGCTGATGGAAGCTCATAAGGATCAGAAGCAGGAGGATGCAGCGATGACCTATGAACAGATTAGCCCACAGGAAGCAAAAGAGAGGATGAATACGGAAAAGGATATAATTATTCTGGATGTACGTACTCAGGAGGAATTTGATTCTGGACATATCAAAAACGCAGTATGTCTGCCGAATGAGGATATAACAAGTGAACCGGACATACTGCCGAATAAAGACCAGGAGATCCTGGTATACTGTCGGAGTGGGAACCGGAGCAAACAGGCGGCGCAAAAACTTGCAGATATGGGATATGAAAATATTATGGAATTCGGAGGGATTCTGGATTGGCCGTATCCAGATCTGATAGAATAAGTAATCTGGGGGAGAGATGGAAATGCTTAATAAGGGAAGATATGCTGGAACTGATCAGGCGGAAGACGCCGGACCGGACATTCTTGGCTCTGTTTCATTTCTATCTGGCATGAAGCATTACAGCCGTTATCTTTCCGATATACTGACTGATACAACTGCAATGCTTCCCCCTCTTGTTATTTCAATTCTGTTCACAAATTTTCTTTTCAGTAGGATGATTAAATCATCATTCTTGTTCTCTGTCTGCATATATTCCAGATGAACCGTGGAACCATCATAATCAATGATTGTAATTCCGAATACTTTTGAAATACGAAATAGTTCCGTTATATCTGCATCCGAACAATGATTAATTTTAACAACATTCTGCGCTTTCCGCACTTTCCAAAATCATGTCATTAAGGGAGTTCCCTGGTGGGACAATCGGCATAACATTGATTTCTCTGTCTATGATAAATTCAATAACCGTAGGCGTTTTCCCATTCTGCTTTGCACTTATCAAAGCTGTTTTTATATCCTCTGCTTTTGTAACACGGATGCCTTTCGCCCCGTAGCTTTCTGCCAGCGCTATAAAATCAGGCGTATATTCTGAACAGCAATGATTGGGAGTATTACAGCCTGTTTCACAACTTCTTCGGTAACGCATGCAGGTACTCGAATAACGCCTGTCATAGAACATCTCCTGCCATTGCCGTACATTCCCCAAATATCCATTATTCATTATACAGATAATAATAGGCAATTCGTAAACAATGGCAGTCGCCATTTCTTGAATGTTCATCTGCATACCGCCATCACCAGAGATGGCAATTACATCTTTATGGGGATTGCCAAGCTTCGCCCCAATCGCGGCGGGAAAACCGTATCCCATCGTTCCCAAGCCGCCAGATGTCAGCATTCGCTTATTTTCGTCAAGATCAAGAAACTGTGTTGTCCATAACTGATTTTGACCTACATCAGTAGTTACAACAGCATCTTCAAAAAGTTCATTGATGGATTGAATAACCATCTGCGGCGTCAAACCGCTGTTTTTCATGTCAATCGGATATTCCAGTTTCCAGTGGTTTATTTCATCTGTCCATTCTGAAATATGAAGTGGCTTTGCCTTTTCAAGCAAAGCACATATCGCCTTTTTTGCATCAGCTACAATTGGAACGTCAACAACAATATTACGGGAAATAGATGCCGTATCAATGTCTATATGGATAATCTTTGCGTTTGCTGCAAATTTTTCGATTTTCCCAGTAATACGGTCATTGAACCTTGTTCCTATTGAGAAAAGGACATCACAATTACTGATTGCAGAATTGGCGGCATAACATCCGTGAATGCCTATATTCCCAACATACAAATTATTTGTTGTGGGAATTGCCCCTTTTCCCATAATTGTTGTAATAACGGGAACTCCTGTCAATTCTGCAAGTTGTGTCATCTCCTTATTTGCATGGGCAATATTAACTCCGCCGCCTATTAAAAAAATGGGTTTTTTAGCATGGTTCAAAATATCTAATGCTTTATTTAATTGTCCCGTATGAACGGAAGTATTCGACTTATAACTTCTTATAGTAATTTCCTTTTGATAGCGATCGCTGCCATATGCCCTCTGAACATCCTTTGGTAAATCAACAACAACCACTCCCGGCTTTCCTGTCTTTGCAATATAAAAGGCCCTTCTGATTGTTTCCGCTAAATCCTCTCTTTTTCGTACCGTTACCGCATATTTGCTGATGCTTCTTGTAATGCCTACAATATCTACTTCTTGAAAAGCATCATTCCCAATAAGGCTGGTTGGCACTTGTCCCGTAAAGCATACCAGTGGAACACTGTCATAATTTGCCGTGGCAATACCCGTAACGAGATTGGTGGCTCCCGGTCCGCTTGTCACAAGACAGACGCCCACCCTTCCTGTGGAGCGGGCATATCCGTCTGCCGCATGAACTAATCCCTGCTCATGGCGTGGCAAAATAACGTCTAAATCCTTTTCTCCATATAGCGCATTAAACAGGTCTATTGCCTGTCCTCATGGATAAGCAAATAAAGTTGTAACAGATTCCTATAAAGGGCAGTACCGATTTTTACTGTTCTAATCCTTTTATGAACATTTTTACACTACTTTTTATATATTCATCTTTTTCTACTTTAGATAATTCATTGCCGAAAGACGCATTTAAAAACGCATAGCCAAATGTTGATGAAAAAACTGTCAGAGCCAGAGCGTCAAAATCTGCTTTGGGTATTTTCCCCAAATCAAACATTTTATTAAGATACTGTGTGAATGATGATAAAAAAGCCTGTGGAACTTTCATAATGAGGGAAGACTTTTCCTCATATAATTGAGGGGCCCTCAAACCGATAGACAAATTTACAAAATCTGGCGTCATCCTGTCCATATATGCTTTCATAAACATCTCTATGTCTGCCTGCAAATCCCATTGTACATTTTCAAAAATTTCTGGAGTTATATTTGCCCTCCATCCTGCCTGGCTTACACCTTGCAGTACAATATCTTTCTTATTCTTAAATTTCCGAAACAGGGTACACTCATTCACTCCTGCAGCTTTTGCAATCGCTTTCGTTGTAGTGGCAGCATACCCATTATCTCTTACCAGCATCATTGCGGCATCTATAATTTTTTGACTTGTTTCATCCAAATTATCACCTCCATGCAAGTGAATACTTTCATTTTGGCAAAAATACACTTTAAAGTCAACAAAATAGATTTTGCGATATTATTATGCATATATAAGCTCTTTTTCGAGTTTCTGGATGTCATCATTGGCGAAGGTATCATCTAAAGGGACGCCTTGAAGCCCCTGTGCCTTCCGGCGTTTGATACGCTCTATGCACTCTCTTTGTTTTGACATAGCTTTCTGTGCCTTCTGCGTTTTGTCGTGATATTTCAAGTTGCTTTCTCAATAAAGTTATGGTAAGCTTATAATTGTTCTATATAGAATTGTTCTAATGGGATTGGAGGCGGCTGATTGGAAACAAATGGTGGATTTTATATTACGCAGATAAAACAGCTTCAAGATCGGATTTTTGAAAGATTATTACTTGAAAATGACATTGAAATAAGTGGTGGACAGGGAAGAATCTTATTTGTTTTATGGAAAACAGATAATCTTACCATCAGCGAAATAAGTGAAAAAACCTCCCTTGCTAAAAACACAGTATCTGTAGTAATAAATGGTATGGTTAATAAGGGACTTGTGGAAA
>ERZ808028.1236-NODE-1236-length-16173-cov-3.392333_pt1 | contig 16173 bp, 13 predicted proteins | sample MGYA00380184_ERZ808028 | MGnify/ENA primary metagenome ERZ808028 (study PRJEB31490, sample SAMN06133397) | mouse gut metagenome | isolation source: J8_1 | host: mice | place: China: Chengdu | collected 2015-05 ...
TTTTCTTCTTTTTTGGTTTTTTTGGCTTTGGCGCAGGCAGCTCCGGATACATCTTTTCAAATAACTGCGCTAAAAACTGCTTATCGTCAACATTTTCCACCAGCAGCATTTCCTTTGCACCCTCATACGGCAGTGCAAACGATGCGTCCGGCATAAGCTCCTTTGCAGCCGATACGGGCTTTACAAGCAGTTGGTTGTTGTATATCCCGCCTACGATTTTCCCGTGATAATAAATGATAAACTCGCCCATCATTGCATAATGCGTGATTTCTTCCAATTCGGACAGCTGCCCTAATATATAATTTAAATACTCTTTTGTTGAAGCCATTGTACGCCCGCCTTTCCGGTTTGAATTTTTATTTTATTGTACTATCTTTCACATAATTTATCAAATCTCTTTTAGCACATGAATGCCTTTAATTTCCCGTCTCCTATCCCATTTCCACTACCCTGTCCGCAAGCGCAATCGTGGAAGGTCTGTGTGCAATCATAATAATCGTCATCTGCCGCTGCAGCTTTTTCATCGCATCGTTCACAAGCTGTTCCGACTCGTTATCCAGTGCGGAGGTCGCCTCGTCGAGCAGCATAACCGGCGCGCGTTTTAAAATTGCCCGCGCAATCGCAATGCGCTGCCGCTGTCCGCCCGAAAGCCGGTTGCCGCGTTCCCCTACCTCCGTATCGTATCCGTTCTCCAAATTTACAATAAAACCGTGCGCGTTTGCAAGCCGCGCAGCTTCCATAACCTCCTCGTCCGTCGCATCCAGCCTGCCCATGCGGATATTTTCCATGATACTTCCGTAAAATAAATACGGCTCCTGCGGCACATAGGCAATGTTCTGCCGCCAATCTCTTTTTGTCATGCTCAACACGTTTTTCCCTTCAATCCAAATACTGCCGCTTTTTATGGGATACAACCCCAAAAGCAGCTTGGAAACGGTCGTCTTTCCGCAGCCTGACGCTCCCGTAATTGCCACGCACTCGCCCTGCCGGATGTTCATACAGAACCGGTTTAACAGCAATCCGTCCTGCTGTGCTGCAGTTTCGTATGAAAAATCAATATCCTGCATACTCACTGCCATATCGGAATTGCCGCTGTCCGCTGCCTTTAATATTCCCATGTGTTCCGGCTCGCGCTCCTCCTCCAAAAAGTCAAAAATGTTCTGCGCATATGCAAGATAAGAGACCAATTGCGGAAAGTATTGCCCCACCTGCAAAAATTGAAAGGAAAAGCTGCCGTATAGCGTATAAATCGCAGCGAGCGCGCCAAGTGTTGTGTATCCCCTCTGCACAAAATAAATGCCAAGAAGCAGGAACGCAAGCAGACACAAAAGGTCACAACCGCAGGCATTGCTCTCCAAACAAGCCGAAAACCAAATGACACGTTTTGATTTTCTGACATATGTGTCATTTTTCTCAAGGTACGCGTCAACGGTTTCCCTGCCCGCCCTGTACATCCTCGCCTGCTCGATTCCCTGCAGCAAATCCGACAGCCGCTGCGTCATGCCGCTGTTGATTTCGGACAGCGCGCGTGCCGCCTTACGCAACGGGTCTGTGACTGCCATGTCAATCGCGAACGTAACACAGTTTACCGCAATCAGGCAAAGCGTAAGCTGCCAGCTAAAGCAAAACATCGGCACAAGAAACACCAACACCTGCAAAAACGGCATCAGCGTGCGGCGCAGTCTTGAACCATAAATATCACCCATACGCCCCAAATCGTAAGAAACCTTTGACATGATTTCGCCGCTGTGGTGTGTTTCGTAATAAGCATACGGAAGCTTCATCTCCAAATCAAGCACTTTTTCATAGAGCACACCGTAAACGCGCTTTGCCTCAACATTATAAATAACGGCAAAGATACGGTAAAGCGCAAGCGAAACCGCACCGCCCGCCACAATCGCGGCAATCGTAACACCAAGCCGTTTCATGTCCCCCGTAGGCGCTATATCAACCACGCTTTTCATCAGAAGCGCCGAAAACACCTCGAACATTGCAAATGTCACACTCATCATCACAATTGCAAACAGATATAAAATTCCCCGCTTTCCCATGGCACGCATTGTCCGCAAAAACAGTTTCCATGTATTGACACTCTTTTTCATATCAAACCTCCGTTACACTTCGTTTGTATAATTTTGCGTATACGCCGTTTGCCGCAAGCAGCGCCGCGTGTGTTCCATGCTCCGCGATTTTCCCGCCGCTCACCACATAAATGCAGTCGGCATTCTGTACCGTCGAAAGCCTGTGTGCAATTGTAATGCAGGTGCGCCCTTTCATAACATTATGAAGCGCCTCCTGTATCAGTCCCTCCGTTTCTACATCAATCGCAGAGGTTGGTTCGTCAAGCAGCAGTATTGGCACGTTTTTCAAAATGGCACGCGCAATGGAAATTCGCTGTTTCTGTCCGCCTGAGAGCATCGCCCCGCGCTCTCCCACAAGCGTCTGATACCCCTGCGGAAGCGTCATGATAAATTCATGAATCTGCGCCTTTTTACATGCCTCCACAATTTCCTCATGCGAAGCCGCCCTGTTTCCGTATGCGATATTTTCCTCGATCGTTGTCGGAAAAAGAAAGATATTCTGTGACACCAGCGCTAAACGCTCCCTTGCTGCCTGTATATCCCACTCGCCAATCTCCCGCCCGTAAAGCCTGTAACTGCCGCTCTGCACCCGATAAAACGCACAAAGCACATTGAAAACCGTACTCTTTCCGCCGCCCGATTCGCCCACAAGCGCAATGTTCTCTCCTGCCCTGACACACAAATCAAACCCGTTTAGGACCTGCGTTTCCTGTGTATAACCAAAGCAGATATCCTGCAATGAAATTATGACATCTGTGTCATTTTCTCCCTCTGTCCACGTCCCGCTCTCCTCGTCAGGCGTGTTTAAAATCTCCTCAATACGGCGGATACATACGATACTTCCCGCTATTTCGACAAAGTTAAAGGGTACTCCCACAAATGCCTCCACCAATCGCCCAAGCGTCACCACAAACGCAAGAAGCCCGCCGATGCTGAGCGCGCCGCGCCCCACAAGCACAACGGAATATACGGCGCAGATAATGTTCGGCATCCACTGTACCATTTTCCGCACCAGCATCGCAGTATTGGAAACACGCGTGCGCTTCTCCTCATTGTCAACCAAATCCGCAGCCGCCTCGTGCATCCGCTGCCCAAAATGCTCCTCAAGCCCGAAGCTTCTCAGCACAAGGATTCCGCTTAAAACGTCCTGCGCAATTCCCGTCATCACATCGGATTTGGCGCGGTATGTACCTGTCAACGCGCTTATTTTTTTGACCAGCTTTGCCGCTATCCAAAAGACAATCGGATAGGTCACAAGCATGAGCAAAAGCAGCCCGCGGTTGAGGCTTCCCACATAGTCGGAATAGATAACCACCCCTGCCACACTCATGATAATCTGCGGAACGCCATAGGATAAAAGGTTTTCCGCCTCCGCCATGTCCGCGTTGAGCTTATTGATGACCGTCGCTGAATTTTCGTTTTTCAGATACGCATATTCCACGCGGTATAGCTTTTCCGCCACGCGCTTTCGATACGCGCCCGACACCTTCACGCAGTAAACGCCAAACAGAAGCTGTTTAATAAATGCCAACACAAACCCCGCAAGCACCAGCACGATAAATTCGGTGGCAAAAGCTTTCAACACAACCTCCTTACCGCCAAGCATATCGTCAATCACCTGACTGATGACGCTGTTTCCGCGCACAACAGCAAGATGCAGCAGGCAGGCACAAACCGTCCCGCCAAGCAAATAATAACAATATTTCATCATGTATCTTAAAAAATACCATTTTCGTTTTTTCATCTTCTTTATTCCTTTTTATATACAATAAGCCTCTTTTTGCATTATCGCTTTCTTGCCTTAATCACAAAAGCCGTTGGCAGCATCAATGCCTTTCGGGCAAAATCATTATCGGCAGCCGCCGCCCGCTCTTTATCGGTTTCCTCGACAAGCTTTTCAATCACAAACCCGTTGTCAGCCAAAGCATTGATATAGGTACTCATCATGCGGTTGGAAAGCATCATTTCCTGATTGCGCACGTCCGCACGGTACCACTCCTCATTAAAATAGGAATTATGGAATAAAAGCCTGCCGTTTTCAATCGAAACACATTTATGAATCGGATGTGACCAGGAAAAAAGGAACACGCCGTCTTTTTTCAAACAGGTATAAATATTTTGAAATGTCTTGTCCAAATCCGTCGTCCATCCAATCCCGTAAATGGAATAAACCAAATCAAAATAATCGGTTGGCAGTCCGCAGTCTTCTTCCATCGACGCGCAGACAAGCCTTGCGTCCAGCTTCTGTTCTCTCAAAAAACATTCCGCACGCTTGATTTGATTTTCAGAAAAATCCAATCCCCACAAATCAAGTGCCCCCTTTTCCGCCGCATATTTCAAAGAAGATCCGTTCCCGCAGGCAATTTCAAGCACGCTCTTATCAGACAAATCCCCAAGCAAATCCAGCGCCTCTTCCGAAGGCAGATGACCGCCCCAGTTCGGCAAAGCCGTCACCCCCAGCAGTTCACTGCCGATGGTATCCCAAAACGCACTGTTCGTTTTATACGCCTTATCAATATACAACTCGACATTGGAAACCTCGCCCCAAACCGTTCCTCCGACAATATTCTTTTTGATTTTATCCGCTTCCGCTACAAGGCGCATGATCGTTTCCTCCGCTTTCTTTTTGTAATCCGCATCTGTCAGACGCTCTCCCGAAAACAACTCGTTGAGATTTATGTCAAGAATTTCACAAAGCGGTGTCATCAAGGATAACTCCGGCATTCCATTACCGCACTCCCACTTGCTTACCGTTTTATCCCGAATGCCAAGCGCATCTGCCAGTTCCCATTGGGTTAATTTTTTCTGCTTTCTCATTTCCGCAATAAATTTACCGATTTTAACTTGATCCATATGAATGCCTCCTCTTCTTTCAGGATATGATAAAGCAGTTTTTTATGAAAATACACCCACAAAGCGTAGAGTTCCTGTTTTATGCGATTGTTTGGTTTTATTATAGTATATCTTTCCGACATACCGTGCTTCGCTCGGGGCGAATAGTATTGCTAATAACATTATACCATAATTACTTCGCAATTATGGTAAGTTTATGCCCATTCGGGCGGGTATAAGGTCTATCGACATTATACCGCATAAAAAAATAAATTTCTTTCGATTTATTGCATACTGCATTGACTTTTTTACAATTATATGTCATTTTAATCAATATAGCAATCTTTAAAAAGGAGACATACACAATGCCGCTGCCGCTTTTACCGCAACAGGACTTTTATATCGCACACCGGATCCTGCCTTTTGACTACGCAATGCCTGCATTGGAGGCATCCACGGACCACTATGGTATGGGATATGTCATCTCAGGCGATCGCTTTACCATCACGCCAAAGCACACCTATTATCACCGCAAGGGAGAGCTTGGAATGATGCCGCCGTATCTCTATCACAGGACAATGCCGCTCTCACCCGAAGCAGGTATACCATACGAGGGTATCCTTGTCAAGTTTTCCCCTAAATTTATAGAACCGTTTACTGCCTCCGTAGGGCAGTCTGTTTTTGATGATATTTATTCGCACAGAGTTTCAAAATTTCTTCCCGAAGACAGCGAAAAAATACGCACGCACCTTATGAAAATGCTCGAAACATATAAGAGCGATTTTCCGCAGAAAACCGCCCTTCTTCAATATATGCTCTATGAATTTCTATTGACGGTGCTTTGGCTGCGTCTCGACGACGACAGTTCTATTCCGCATAACACAACACTGACACCGCCCATACTTGAAGCAATCTTCTATATGGAACAAAATTACAGCAAAAATCCCTCTCTTGAGGAAACGGCTGCCGTTGCAGGTTATTCGCCCGCATACTTTTCCAAACTGTTTCATGCGCAGCTTGGCAAATCCTATTCGGACTATTTCGCAGTTATCAAGTTAAAGCATGTGCAGCATCTGCTGCTGTCCACCGACAAGACCATCACGGAAATTGCCCTCGATACAGGTTACCGCCATGTCAGCAACCTAAGTGAACATTTCCGAAAACTGACAGAGATGTCACCTTTACAGTACCGGAAGCTGCAAAAAACAAGCACCGACGCACTCAATCCAAAATAAGGTACCTGCCTTGGCAATCCTTATTTTGTAATTGAGAGCGTTTTCCATGCGATTTTGTTTTCCTCCGCCTTCATTCCTTCCGTAATGCCAAGCACCGTTCTGTTTTTCTCCACACGCGCCCACGCTTCGTCGCTTGTGAGAAAACGGATACCCATGCGCGCTTCGTTATCCTTGATGTAATCCGTTACAATGTTGCGTTCCGCGTCCGTGACGTCATCTAAAATATAGTAGGAATAAAACGTTTCCCCGTTTATCTCATATTCGCAAAATTCCGCCGGAAATCCTTCGTTATCGCTTGAATCCCAAACCTCCCAGCAAGAACTCATGTCCGACAATCCACACCCCGTTTCCATGTGGCAGTCATAAACCTTATGATAAATGCCGTCTGCGCCGATTAGTCCTTCCCACACATAATGGCACGATGCACCGCCGCTCCCGCCGCCAAACACATAGCCATTATCGTATAGCTCGTTCTCACTGCGTGCCCACGAATCAACCGCGTAGATCATGGAAACCGCCCCGTCCTGATAGTCAAACACCATCGTAAGGTCGCTGTCATCGTCCGGTGCGTAAATATTCACGCCGTACGCGCGCAGCGCAAGCTGCTTTTTGCCGTCACCGCCGCAGTCAATCAATGCGTACTCCATGCGCCCGATGCTGCCCCCGCCCCTGTCTTCAACAATTTCATCGGAAATCCGTTCATACAGCTGCGTTAAGGAAATACCGTCCTTCTCCTCCCTGGCGACGCTGTCTGTTATCGTCCCTCCGATATAAGAAATATCGGTATAACAGTTATTTGCAATCTTTGCAGTGCGTTTTCCCGTAAGAAACTCTTCATACGCCGCCGCTTCTGAGCCTGTCTGCGTCTCCTCAAACAAATTTGTGACACCTGTGTCATTTTTTGACACGTCCCCGGAATCCGCTTTCGGCAGCCGGCATATGCCATTCGAAGCATATCTGTTATCTTCAAAATCCTCAACATACCAATCGCTCACATAAATTTTTCCGTCCTCATCCCAGTCAAATAAAAACACGGCATTTCCAATTCCATCCGCAATGCTCCCCGCATACAGATATTCATATCCCGCAAGATACTGTCTGCCGTCCTGCTCAAGCAATGCAAGCGTGTGATACCCTCTGCAGTTTGCACCGCCGCCCCAATCCTCATCGTCCTCCGCAATCTCCATCAAAATCGTATCATTCAGATACGGACAGGAGATTTTGTAAACATTATTTTCATTGTCCCGCTCCACATCAACGAAAAGTCCGACATCATAGTCGGAGTCCGTATCCGTAAAATCCGTAGGAAGTTCCATGCGTTCAATTGTCTCGTCTTTATATTTTACCATAAATTTCTGACTGTCCCCCGCGCCGCCGCAGCCCGTTCCCTGCACGCAAAAAACAATCTCCGTATTCCCGTCGCCGTCAATATCCGCCCCAAAATCGCCGAAAATACTGCCAAAACTATAACAGCAGAAATCGTCATAAATCGGATACGGCGTTTCGTCATCGTTCATAAAAAGATAAAGACAGCCGTCCGCGTAGCTGTCGGAGTCTTCGGTGTCCTCATAGAGGCATACAATCATGTCATTTTTTCCGTTTTGATCGTAATCATTTATCACCGCTCCGGTAAGACATGTATTTTCTTTTTCCAGGATTTTACTGTCCGTTATTTTTTGGTACAATTCGCCTGCATCTGCGTCCGACAGGTTGTAGAACGCTGCTGCCATTTCATGAAACCGGCTTTCAGACAGGAAGGAGCGTTCCTCCGGCTGCGTAACAGGTTCCGTGTCGAACGGGATAGTTGTCACAGGCTCAGTTGAAGCTACATCTGCTGTATCTTTTTTATTTTGACATGCGGCTGTTGACAGAATCAACATACTGACGCATAGTGTGAGTACAATTTTTGATTTCATTTGAATATTCCCCTTTTTATCTGTTTTATCTTAATCCATATTATTTTTGAAGCAAAGAAAGCTCTGTCAGAAATTCTTCGTATACGATTATCTTGTCAATGGATTGCGTTTCTTTCGCCATATTTATGACATATATGTCATTTTTATAACAACCTGTCGTTTTCTATATTTCCGACCGGTTCACTATGTTTATTCCTTCTGCTGTTTCTTCCAAACGGCTCTGCGCTCCTCTTTCTTGTATCCGCAACCGACGAGAAACAGGCAGAAAAACTGAGTACACTAAAAAGCCGCTTTGGTTTTCATTCGCATCATTTCCCTTATCTCTATTTTCTGTAATCATAAAAATTTTGTCATACAAAAAAGCATATTATATTGTAATTATAAAACAGAAATGCATATTTTTTGCATACTATTTTTTAAAAATAAAAAATAGTAGAATTATCTGCTCTCCACGCCGCAAAAAAGGAATACTAGAGACGCCGAAGATTTTTTGAGCAACAAAAAACCGACTATATTATCAAAATAATCGGTTAAATAATCATCTATTTTTATAATGAGAATCTATATTTTTCTTTTTTCTTTTTAAGTTCCGTATTAAGAAACTTCATATGCCAAATAAATTTTTGTTTTATTTTAGGATCTGACAAATTTGCATCTTCTTTCATTCGTTCAAAACCAGCCTCAAGAAATTCTCCAACATAATAGCAATCTGCCAAATAATTCAAAAAGTAGCAATCGTCAAAATCCGTTCTAAGATAATCCTTCAACTTGGGGTAATTCATAATTTCTCGAGCAACCGAATCCGTAATAACAATTCTAGGATAATTTGCAACGGTGCTCTCGATTTTATAAGCGTCTACCAACGCTTGCCCCCATACCATTGTTTCATCTATTAGTAGTTCTCCTATTGTTATCCCACCTCTAAGCATACAACATGCTGTATCTGTGGCGGCCATTTCTTGAAAATGCCCAGTGCACGTAAGCAACGCCCTTATATCTCTTTCGCGTTGAGTACTTTCCTTAGATAATTTTTTTGCAATAACGATGTTATCAGAAAAAATCTTAAACTTTATTTCTGCATTTTCAGAAATTGCAACTCGTGATGTAACATCAATAGTCCATGAATATAAATGATGAATCATGTCTTTACTTTTTAGATCATCCTTTTTGATTTTTTCTTTGACTCCAAGCAAATCTATGTAAGCAATAATATGTTCTTCAAGTGCATTATTCATTGTTTTAGTTCTCCTTTATCCGCAACGAAGTTGCCAAAACTTGTGAAGTCCTGCTACAAGCAATACTCAGTAGTTAGTGACGAAACGCCACTAACTAGGCAAAGGTTGCACCTCCGCACACTGCTCATTATTTCTTGTTCTTCGATTGATCTGCCTTATCAATTGCAACAACTTTATCCCCTTCTCCATTAAGATAAAGTTTAATAGCCGATGCAATCTCATATGCGAGATTAACTGGTACTGCATTTCCAATCATCTTGTAAGCATTGTTTGTATCTTCATAGATAAACTTAAAATCATCTGGAAACCCTTGAACTCTTGCCACCTCTCTGATTGTCATTCGTCTATAAAGATGTTCTTTTCCCTCAACAAATCTGCAATCGTTATGTCCATGCTTTACCATTTTAGGAGCTTGTGGGTGGAGCTGGCACTGTCTTCCAGAAGCTTGCACAGTATAAGCTTGCTCATCCCATCCTTTTACTCGATTTCGACTCATAAATATTGGAGAATAGGCTCCCGTGAAATATTCATTGTTATTTATTGCATCAGGATTATGATGGTTCTTTTCCGCTGACGGAACTGCCGTTTCTTGTAAATCCCATATAATATCTCTCAAAGTAATTTTCTTTTCATCATCCTTTGTTGATCCCTTAGGAAACCCAAAATTTATTTTAAGATCTTTTCTAAATCCAATATAAAAAACTCTCTTTCTCTCTTCTGCAACACCATAATCTTTAGCATTAACCAAAGTCAATGTTACATCATAGCCAGCTTCTTCAAACATCACTAATATATTTTGAACAGCTTCGGAATGTCTATTTGCCAACATACCACTTACATTTTCTGCCAAGAAAAACTTTGGCTGGAACTCTTTAAGGATACGAATATAATCAAAGAACAACTGCCCCCTTGCATCCTCTATTCCCTTCAATGCTCCGGCTTCAGACCATGATTGGCAAGGTGGTCCACCAATAATTCCGTCTATCTCTCCTGACAAATAAGGCAGTATATCTTCCTTTGTAATCTGACGAACATCGCCTTCTATAAGATGTGTTTTGGGATGATTTATCTTAAACGTCTCCCAAATAGCTTTATCATACTCATTTGCTACCGGAATATCAAATCCAGCACGTTCAAATCCGAGGTCAAGTCCTCCGCACCCCGAAAATAAACTAATAATATTCATGTCCTTATATCTCCCTTAATTTATTCCTCAAACAGATCCTCATCAATATCTACACCTGGATTTATATCGGTAACATTTCTTTTTCCAAGATACTGCAACGCACGTCTAACATATGGAGCCATATCTCCTTCCCCGGTATATTGCAACGGACTGTCATAATGGAATATCGGAACCATTCTTCCATTATCTACTTCCCATTCAATTCTAACCGCTAGAAATCTAGAGCCATCAGCCTTCTGCACATCTGTTCTATAATTATTGGCTGTAAAAATAAAATACGTATCTCCAATATCTGCATTGTCAATTAATTGCATTTGCTTAATCACATCATTAGATATTTCAATATCTTCAATGCATGTAATAATCAAATAATCTGCCACTCCTGAGTTTGGAATAACTCGACCATTTACAACTGAATCTTTTTTATCCCTAGTTAAGTTTGTTCCTTTATAGACATAATCTCTAATCTGCCTATCGCTTAATGGAATAGGCACAGACAAAGCTCTTGGTCTATCTGCAATTTCTAATTTCCAACCAACTGTAACAGAATTGGGTTTTGTTGGATAATGACCGGATGCATACATAAGAACCCTATTCTCAAAGGAATCTCTTATTGAAGTGGTTGCTTCAATAAGAATGTTTTCCCAATCTGGTCCTAAATGAGCTTCAACATCCTCTTTTTTTAGTTTGTTTCCCATAAACTCTCTGTTTGTGTTTTTTACTGAAATTTTTAAATCAAACTCTTCTCCAGTATCTTGTATCCTTGCTCTAACAAAAACATCTGTCTTGCATTCGCCACCAACACTTTGTGGTCTTGGCTTTCCAGCCTCTATTACCTCGCAAATTCTTCCATAATATGTAAACAATCTGTCATTTCTAAAAGTGTTAATAATATGATCCTCTAATAACCCATAATTTCTTCTTGGCATTTTACCACCTCCATAATATACTAATTGTTACTGATAGTCAACATTACATATCCTTGAAAAACTCACTAAAATTGACTTCAAGAGCATCAATTATTTTTTCTAAACTCTTAATTGAAGGATTCCTTTTTCCTTGTTCGATTCCAGCCAAATATGTTCTGTCAATTTCTGCTTTTAATGCTAATTTCTCTTGACTTAATCCAAGAGAAGTTCTCAATTCTTTTATTCTTAACCCAATCTTTTCGGTAATCATAGTAGTCCTCCTCCGTTTAAAATTATAAAGATTAGTTACTTATAAGCCAACGGACTATGAGTAACATATCTTGTATTTTTTCCTTCAATAAATAGATTTTAGCAGATAGAATCTCTCATAGTTTCCATACAAAAAGCTACAACATATACTGTCATAGTTTTTATTTACCCTTCTATCAAGTTTTGAATACATATTTATGTTTTGCTCAGCTCCCGCTAATTCTCTCATTCAGCAAAGCTCTCATTTCAATATCCCTTGATTTCTAGTCACTCTATTCATCTTTCTTAGCATGATACGCTTCACGTCTCTTAGCTAAAGTCTTTTCATATCTCTCTTTTGCAATAGGATCTCCATTTAATGCATCGTCACGCATTTTCCAGTCACTTGGTTTTTTCTTATTTCCCTCCTCTATTTTACAGTACATATCCGCACAACTGCTTGGCAATCCTGATTCTACGGTAGATTTCATAAAATCAATATCCTTTACCAAATTGGATTTTCCCGACGCATTTGCACCATACACTGCTGCAAACTTCAACAGTTTCACTTTTCCGTCATCAAATACATGCTCTTTCTTGCTTCGCACTTATCCCGCAATCATGGAAAACTCTTCCGATGTTTCATCATCTTTTGCATGAAACGAAAGAAAATTCTGTTTTTTCACAAAATATTATACTACCTTTTTAATTTTCAACACAAAAAGCCCCACAAGCACCTATACCAATCAAACATGCTCATGGGACTTTAATCATCATTATCTTACAAATTTCTTACAAATCACCAATAAACTTAGCAAACACCCTGCGCCAGCATTGCATTGACCACCTTCTCAAAACCTGCAATATTCGCACCCGCAACATAGTTGCCTTCCATGCCGTATCTCTTTGCCGCGTCGTCAATGTTATGATAAATATTTACCATAATACCTTTAAGTTTCGCGTCAACCTCCTCAAAGCTCCAGCTTAAACGCTCGCTGTTCTGTGACATCTCCAATGCAGATGTCGCAACGCCGCCCGCATTTGCAGCCTTGCCGCCGACAAACCATACGCCGTTTGCCTGCAGATACTCTGTCGCATCAATTGTAGTCGGCATATTCGCACCCTCGCATACGCACTTGCAGCCGTTTGCAACCAGCTGCTTTGCATCGTCAAGCAAAAGCTCGTTCTGTGTCGCACAAGGAAGTGCAATGTCACATTTTACCTGCCATACACCGCGGCCTTCATGATACTGTGCACTCGGTCTTGCCGCCGCATACTCTGTCAGTCTTGCTCTCTTAACTTCCTTAACCTCTTTCAAAAGCGCTACGTCAATGCCTTCCGGATCATAAATCCAACCCGTGGAATCCGAACATGTAACAACCTTAGCGCCCATCTGCTGCGCCTTCTGTGTCGCATAAATCGCAACGTTACCTGCACCGGAAACAACAACTGTCTTGCCTTCCATAGACTCTCCGTGACACTTAATCAACTCCTCTGTCAGATACAAAAGACCGTATCCTGTTGCCTCCGTACGGGCAAGAGAACCGCCGTATGTAAGTCCCTTTCCTGTCAGAACGCCTTCAAACATTCCCTTAATTCTCTTATACTGACCAAACATAAAGCCAATCTCTCTTGCACCCGTTCCGATGTCGCCTGCCGGAACGTCAACGTCAGCGCCGATATACTTTGAAAGCTCCGTCATAAAGCTTTGGCAGAACGCCATAATCTCTCTGTCCGACTTGCCCTTCGGGTCGAAATCGGAACCGCCCTTGCCGCCGCCGATTGGAAGGCTTGTCAGGGAATTTTTGAAAATCTGCTCAAAGCCCAAGAACTTGATAATACCTAAATTTACGGAAGGATGCAAACGAAGTCCTCCCTTGTAGGGTCCGATTGCATTGTTAAACTGTACACGGTACCCTCTGTTTACCTGAACCTGTCCCTTGTCGTCCACCCAGGGAACACGGAACATAATCATACGATCCGGCTCTGTGATGCGCTCTAAAATCGCATTCTTTTTGTAAAGCTCCTCATTTGCCTCCACAACAGGTCTTAATGAATTAAGCACCTCTGTAACTGCCTGTAAAAACTCCGGCTCACTTGCATTCTTCTGCTTTACGAGCTCCAATACCTCATCAACGTAAGACATCTTTAAATCCTCCTTGTTTTCCGAAGAAAAATGAAATTTTCCTTCTTATGATAAATAAATGTTTAACTAACAATACATTTAAATTATTTGTTTCAACACTGTAACGCGTTAAACTCAACACTCATATTATAGTAGAATTTTTTTTCAAGTACAACAAAAAATTTCACTGTCGCGTAATTTTGTATATTTTACTAAAATTAATCGTCAGAAATCACAATTTTCGGTACTATTTCGGGTAATTTGCGTGCGTTATAACGCACATGCCATATCATATATACCATTTTAAGTGCAAAATTCAGCCATACTGCACTTTGTCCGTGTATTGACGCTATATCCTGTATTTCGCCAGATACTGCTGATACAGCACGTCAAATTCACTTCCTTCATCCTTTGTCAGGCTGTCCACATATTCATGCGCATACGTATCGTTCTCATATAGCTGCATAACGCCGATTGCGAGGTTTGAGCAATGGTCCGCAATCCGTTCGTAATTATTCGTGATGTCGGACAGCACGAAGCCCATTTCCGCCGTGCATTTTCCCTTTCTCAGGCGCTTTGTATGGCGCTTTTTCATATCCTTCTGCAAACGGTCGATTGCCTCCTCAAACGGCTCAATCTGCTTTGCACACGCCAAATCCCCCTCCCGGAACATCTGTACGGACATCTGCACAATATCTGTCACGGCACGCGAAAAGACGCGCAGCTCCTCCGCCGCCTTGTTGGAAAAATGCTGTTCCTTTTTATTCATGCTGCGTGCAATCTCTCCAAGGTTCATTGCATGATCTGCAATCCGCTCCAAATCGCCGATTCCGTGGAGCATCCGATTCAGCTTCATCGTATCGCTCTCCGTCAGGTTTCTCGCCGAAAGCTTTACAAGATAACCGCCCACCTCGTCATCATAGCGGTCAATCAGCTTCTCACGCTGCTCAATGCGCTTTACGGTCTGCTTATCATAATCGAGAATAACCGTCATTGCCTCGTTGACCGACTCCTCCACCAAATCCGCCATTTTGAGTACACACGCATTTGTCTGCTCCAGCGCAAAGGACGGCGTCGCCAAAAGCCGTTCGTCAAGCCTTGCAAAAATTTCGTCCTCCTCCTTGCGCGCATTTTCGTCATCGTCCGGTTTTATCAGAATAAAGGACAGCCGCTCAAGCTGATTTGCAAACGGCAGCAGCACAAGCGTCGCCAAAATATTAAAACAGGTATGGACAAGCGCAATACCCGCACTGTTCGCGGATTCACCCAAAAAGGCAAACGGCGTCACGAAATGAATTGTATAAAACACTGCCATAAACACCGCCACACCGATGACGTTGAACATTAAATGAATGGTTGCGGCACGTTTCGCATTCTTTCCGGCGCCCACGCCCGACATCATCGCAGTCACGCAGGTTCCGATATTTTGTCCCAAAATAATCGGCACCGCCGATGCATACGTCACTTTTCCCGTTGCGCAAAGCGCCTGCAAAATACCGACGGACGCCGATGACGATTGGATAACCGCCGTCAAAAGCGCACCTACGATTAAGCCCAAAACGGGATTTGCAAACATGGTAAAAAGTCCCGTAAACGTGGGATTTTCGCTGAGCGGTTTCATCGCGTCAGACATCGTATTCATTCCGGTCATCAGGATTGCAAAACCTACCAAAATTCCGCCAATATCGCGCTTTTTCGCACTTTTCAAGAATACGATAAACACAACGCCTATAATCGCAAGCACCGGCGAGAATGAGGTTGGCTTGATGAGTTTGAGCAAAAAGCTGTCGCCCTCAAGTCCCGTCAGACTCAACAGCCATGACGTAATAGTTGTACCGACGTTTGCGCCCATAATCACGCCGATTGCCTGTGAAAGCTTCATAATGCCCGAATTGACAAACCCGACCACCATGACCGTCGTCGCCGATGATGACTGAATAACCGCCGTCACGCCCGCGCCCAAAAGCACCGCTTTCCACCGGCTGTCCGTCATTTTCTCCAAAATGCGCTCCAGCTTGCCGCCCGAAATCTTTTCCAGTCCCTCACTCAACATATGCATTCCGTATAAAAACAATGCCAATCCGCCAATCATCTTGAGCAGGTCAAAAAAATCAAAGTTCATATCTCATCTCCTTATTATCCTATTTTTTCGTTTTCAATATGAAATTATTCAGGCAGCACGCTCTGCCGCCTTGTCCATGCGTTTCCAAATCAGCCAGACTGCCGCTGTACACACCGCAACGGCTATTACATAAAACCATGCGGTTTGACAGAATGCCGGCAAAAGTCCCACGACAAGCGACATGGAATTGTACAGCATATGCATCACAATGCTTGGCAGAACGCTTTTGCTTTTAACCGCCACAAAACCAAGCACGGCGCCCACCGGGAGCACATAAATGCCCT